>ENA-OSEO01002482-OSEO01002482.1-sediment-metagenome-genome-assembly--contig:-NODE-2482-length-25867-cov-5.643660_pt1 | contig 25867 bp, 26 predicted proteins | sample MGYA00237883_ERZ534232 | MGnify/ENA metagenome assembly ERZ534232
GTTGAGGAGCGCTTCGGCCGCGGGGGCGGCCGACATGGCGCCCCCGCGGCGATCGCTATCCCTCCGTGTTCGGAGGGGTTTCGATCCGGACCGAGTGGACGGCGACCGGTCGGCGTTTCCCCTTCAGCGAGAGGTCGGGGAGACGTTCCGTCTCCACGGCGCCGTCGAGGTGACGCACCGTAGCATCGTCGAGGAGAACCTCGCCCGGCTGCGCGACGCTCTGCAAGCGGGCCGCCACGTTCACGGGGTCCCCGATAGCCGTGAAATCCATCGCTTCCTCCGAGCCGACGTTCCCGACGACGACCGTCCCGGATCCGATGCCGATCCCAAGTCCGAGTTCCTTCGCGGCGCCGTCCAGCTCGCGATGGACCGCCAGGAACTCGCGACGGACGTCGAGCGCGGCCGCGACGGCGCGGCGCGCGGCCTCCCGCTCGTCGGGGTTCGCCTCGAAGAACGCCATCAACCCGTCCCCCACGAACTTGTCGAGGATGCCGCGGTGGTGGAGGACCGCCCGCGCGAGCCGCGAGAGAACGCGGTTCAACGTCTCCACGACGACCTGGGGATCGTGCGCCTCCGCGAACCTCGTGAACCCCCGAATGTCGGCGAACAGGACGGTGACGGAACGCTCTTCCCCACCGAGCCGCTCGTACCGGGTCGGATCGCCGAGTAACCGCTCCCGCAGCTCGTCGGGCAGGTAGCGCCCGAGCGTGGAAGAGAGGAGACGGTTGCTCTCCGTCATCCGCGCCTGCAGCGCTCGGCGCCGCTCCTCAGTGCGCGCGAGGAACCACGATCCGATTCCCAAGACGAGCAGGCCTGCAGCGCCCGTCGCCGTCACCGGGCCGAGGTCGGCGCGGGCGACCGCGTGGAGGGACTCGGGAGGGAGTCGAGAGACGACCTTCCAGACCGGGTGATCGCCTCCGCCGTCGAGTCGAAGGTCCTCCGGCAAAGCTTCAGCGAAAGCGCACGAGGCATCCCAGACTTCGCCGAGCGGGTGGACCGTCGCGAAGCTGAAGAGCCCGTTCTCCGTCTCGAACTGCGCCGAGTCGCCCGACGCGATCCGTTGCCACTCCTCCGCGAACGCCTCCTGGAATCGGGGATCGCCGGGACCGAGTCCGAGCGTGCGGCCGGCCGCCCCACTTCCCAGCGGCCGGCCCGTCCCGTCGAGCAACATCACATCGGCCGACCCGTTTGCCCGGTACCGTTCGAACTCTGCCAGCAACTCGGCGCCCCGGAGAGTGAGGAGGAGGACCGCCCGCTCGCCGGCCTGCCCTCGGAGGCCGACGCCGAACCGGACCGACGCCGCTCCTGCCAGGCCGGCCGGCGGGTCGAACGTCGACATGTAGACGACCCCGTCCGGGCACGCGAGCGTCTCGCGGAAATCCTCCTGCAGGAGACCCTCCGGCGGTGCGGAGGAGGTGACGGCCAATGGCATCCCCGCGTTCTGTTCGACCCTCATGAGGACAGAACCGGTGGCATCGACCACCTGGATTCGTTCGTAGATCCCGCGTCGGCGCGAGAACGCGATCAATTCGCGAGCAAGCGCGTCGGCCTCCGCCGATCCTCCGGTATCGAGAAAGCGTCCAAGCGCGGTCAGCTCGGAGAGGAAGTAGAGATCCGCGACGGCCGTTCGGAACGTCCGGACGAGCGCGCTCTGTCCCATTTCGACCGCCATTGTCTCCGCATCGCGAGCCATCGCGAACCGATGCCCTGCGGTGCCGTAGTGAACGGCCGCCGAGACACCCACGACGCCGACGGCGCAGAGGACGAACAGACCGACGAACCTTAGCAATAGACCGTTCCGGCGGCGCTTGGCTTTCCGCATCTGCCTCCGTCCCTCCCGCGTCCTCGTCGCTCGTTCGGACGCGCTCACACAGAGCCCGTCTCGCAAGGCCATAGTCTCGCTTGCCGTCGTGTGATCGCTGTGGGGAGACTGTGAACGCGCCGTGGAGAGGCGGTGAGCCCCGCTATTCCGCCTCCTCTTCGTTCGACTCGAAGTCCCGGGGAGCCCCGCTATAATCGGCGGACACCACTCACGGCGGGAGGGTCGTATGGCTACCTATCGCATCGCAATGCTCCCCGGCGACGGGGTCGGGGGCGACGTCCTGGCAGCGGCCAGGCAAATGCTCGATGCCGTCGGATTCGGAGCCGACTACCGGAGCGGCGATATCGGCTGGGAGTTTTGGAAGTCCGAGGGGAACCCGCTTCCCGATCGGACGATCGAATTACTGAAGGAGACCGACGCCTGCTTGTTCGGGGCGATCACGTCGAAACCGAAGGAGGAGGCAGCGGCGGAGCTCGACCCACGCCTGCGCGACAAAGGGTACGTCTACTCCAGTCCGATTGTCGGATTGCGCCAGCTGTTCAACCTCCACACGAACGTCCGCCCGTGCAAGGCGTATCCGGGCAACCCCCTGAACCTTCGCGATGACATCGACCTCGTCGTGTTCCGAGAGAACACCGAAGGGCTCTACAGTGGCGTCGAGTGGCACCCGGTCCCCCCCGGGGTGCGGAGCGCTCTCGACACCCATCCGAAGATGAAGCGGTTCGCCGGCGTGGCGAACGAGGACATGGCGGTCTCGACGCGGATCTTCACCCGGCAGGGGTGCCGAACGATCCTTCGCAGTGCGTTCGAATACGCAAAGGACAAGGGCTATCCGACGGTCACTGTCGTCGAGAAGCCGAACGTGATCCGGGAGACCTCGGGACTGATGATCCGTGAGGCGCGCACAATGGCGGGAGAGTACCCCGAGATCGAGCTGCAGGAGACGAACATCGACGCGATGTGCATGTGGCTCGTGAAGAACCCCCAGGACTACGGAGTGCTCGTCTCCTCCAACATGTTCGGCGATATCCTGTCTGACCTCGCTGCGCAACTGGTCGGCGGGCTCGGTTTCGCGGCCGCCGGGAATATCGGCGACGAGTACGCGGTTTTCGAGCCGACGCACGGTTCAGCCCCCAAGTACGTCGGTCGGAACCGGGTGAATCCGATCGCCACGATCCGCGCGGCGAAGATGCTTCTCGACTACCTCGGGGAAGTGAAGCGGGCCGCTCGGATCGAGCGAGCGATCGCTCGAGTGATCGCAGACGGTCGAGTCCGGACCTACGACATGGGGGGCGACTCGACGACGACCGATATGGCCGACGCCGTCGCCGAGGCCGCGAGGGAGGAGAGATGATCTCGATTAGCCGGTCGATGGCGCGATTCGCGCGCTCTCTGACGTACGAGCAGATTCCCCCAGCAGCGAGGAAGGAGGCGAAGCGCTTCCTGCTCGACTCCGTCGGGTGCGCGCTCGCCGCGCTCGATCACGAGGACATGCGGCAGGCCCACGAGTACGTCCGCCGGCTCGGCGGAGCGGAGCAGGCGACCGTGATCGGTCACGGGACGCGGACGAACCTCCCGAACGCTGCGCTGATGAACTCGCTCCTCATTCGCGCGATGGACTACAACGACATCTACTGGAAGCAGGATCCGTCTCACCCTTCGGACATCATCCCGGCGGCGCTCGCCCCGGCGGAGCATCGAGGGGCGTCCGGCAAGGACCTGATCGTCGGGATCATCATCGCGTACGAACTCGAGATGCGCCTCTGCCTCGCGGCCGACCCCGGAATCCGAGAGGTCGGCTGGCACCACGCCAGCTTGACCCAGTTCGTGAGCCCGCTCGTTGCGGGCCGGATGCTCGAGCTGTCCGAGGACGAGATGGTCGCCGCCTGCGGGATCAGCGGATCGAGCCACTTCACGCTCGGCGGCGTCGTCGCCGGTCACCTGACGAACATGAAGAACACAGCCGACCCGATGGCGACGGAGGCGGGCGTTCGCGCGGCGCTGCTCGCGGCGACCGGTTACTCCGGCCCGGTCGAGCTGTTCGAAGGGAAGGAGGGCGTCTTCGAGGTGATCGGGAACGTCCGCTGGGATCCCGACCGGATGACGGGCGGTCTTGGGGAATCGTTCCTGATCACCGAGTGCGGCTACAAGGCGTTTCCGACCGAAGCGCTCACTCACCAACCGATCACGGCGGCCCTCGAGCTCCTCGCCGAGCACGAGATCGACCCGCGCCGCATCTCCGAGGTTGAGGTCCGAACGACGACGCGCGGAGCGGATATTCTCTCCGACCCGAGCAAGTACGACCCGCGCACGAAAGAGACGGCCGACCATTCCCTCCCTTATTGCATCGCCGTCGCTGTTGCCAAAGGAAACGTCCTTCCGTCCGACTTCGAGGACGCCGCGCTGCGGGATCCGACGGTGCGGGCGCTTCTCCCGAAGATCCGAGTCATCGCCGATCCCGAGATCGACCGGCTCTTCCCGAAGGTGAAGCGGGCGATCGTGACGATCACGACGGAGGCCGGGGAATCCTTCAGTCGCCAGGAGGATCACGCCAAGGGCCGCCCGGAGCGCCCGCTGTCCGACGAGGAGCTTGTGGAGAAGTTCCGGTCCAACGCCGCCGCGGCGGTCGACGAGCGATCGACCGAGCGGATCATCGATGCCACGTTCTCGTTGGAGACCGTTCCCGTTCGAGCGTATGTCGAGTCGCTCGTCCGGCCCGGATGAGTCCGGCCCCGGCGGCGCATCCGTCGCCGACCGGGCCGGCGGTGAGATCTCGGGATCCCTGTTGACGTGGTACGGGTCCGCTGCACGCGACCTCCCGTGGCGGCGAACAAGAGATCCCTACGCGATTCTTGTCTCCGAGGTGATGCTACAGCAGACGCGAACCGAGACGGTGGCGAAGTACTACGGACCGTTTCTCGCGCGGTTCCCGACGCTGAAGGCGCTTGCCGACGCGACGCTCGACGACGTCCTGAAAGCGTGGGAGGGGCTCGGGTACTACGCACGGGCCCGGAATCTCCACCGGGCGGCGCGTGCGGTCGCCGGTGAGAGCGGCCGGCTCCCCGAGACGCGGATCGGGCTGCTCGCCCTCCCGGGAATTGGCCGCTACACTGCGGCCGCGGTCGCCTCGATCGCGTTCGACGAGCGCGTTCCTGTCGTCGACGGGAACGTCGCCCGCGTCCTGTGCCGCCTCTTCGAGATCGAGGGGGATCCAGGGACCGCGGCGACCGCCAGGCGCCTGACGGCGACGGCCGCCCGCCTCCTTCCGCCGAGGGATCCCGGGACGTTCAACCAAGCGATGATGGAGCTCGGAGCCCGGGTCTGCACTCCGATCTCCCCTCGATGCGCTGAGTGCCCGATCGCCGCGTTGTGCGTCGCTCGTCGGGATGGCCGGCTGTCCGAGTTGCCACAGCGGCGACGGCGGCGGCCCCCACCGCACCTCGATGTCGTCGCCGGCATCATCTGGGATGGCCCTCCGCTGCGGCCCGACGGCCGCGTACTGATCGCACAACGTAGCGAGGACGACATGCTCGGCGGACTGTGGGAGTTCCCCGGCGGTCGCGTCGAACCGGGCGAGACGGACCGCGAAGCGCTCGTCCGTGAGCTGTCCGAGGAGCTCGGGATCGACGTCGACGTCGTCGAGCACCTCATCGACGTCGACCATGCCTACACGCACTTTCGGATGACCCTGCATGTCTACCATTGCCGCCATCTCGCCGGCGCGCCGCGCGCGCTCGACTGCGCCGACTGGCACTGGACAGCAGTCGCGGAGCTGGATCGATTCGCGTTCTCGACCGCCGATCGGACGGTCATCGAGGTGCTACGTCGAGCGGTCGGCGAGGAACCGAACGAGTCTTCTCGGCGATGAGGAGAATGGGGAACCAGAGAACGGACCCGATCGGCCGGTCAGCGAGGCACTTGCGGGGCTTCGATCCTCGACCTCGCTAGAACCCGATCTCGAGCGCGACCCCGAAGCTGATGAGTCCCCCGAGTGTGTCGACCTCGATCAGGAGGCGCGCCGACTCCGAGAGGGGGAGCTTCAGCCCGCCGGTGATGTGGTGCCAAAGCGTGAACTCCTCCGCCGCGAGCGGGACGATCGGGCGATAGGCGATGAAGACCGGCAGGAATTGGACATTGCTGTCGAAGAAGACCTGCCCGAAGACTCCGAACCCGCCGAACTCGATCGCGTAGCCGCCGCCGAACCCGAGGGCGAGCGCGAACGCCCCCGGCGCATCGAACAGCGAGAACTTGAGATCGCCGATTGCACCGAGCCATCCCGGATCACCGGTCGAAAGCGGGATCAACGCGCCCGTGTGAAGGCTGAGATCGAGCCCGTCGGCCAAGCCGATCGTCAACCGCGCTTGCGGAGTGACCGACCAGTTGTGATCTCCGTTGAGCGAGAAATCGAAGAACCCCGCTCCGACCGCGAGTGTCACGTTCCCCGCACCGACCGTCCGCGCCGTCTGGAAGATGTTGAACAGGCACCCGCTCAGGGTCACCGCGGAGGCGACCAACACCACCGACATGCCGATCCGCAGAATCCGTCTCATGCTCGATCCCCGCCTTCGAAAATGGACTGGGACCACTCTGCGCTAGCAGGAGGTGATTGTCAAGAGGCCGCATTGCCTCACTAAGAAAGTACTCGAAACAAGATCGTTGCCTCAGCTAAGAAAGTACTCGAACGAGGAGGTGGGGCTACGGTGTTCTTCATCCCGGACGTTCTCCGGGGACGAGGAGCTGCCGATGAGCCTGACAATGAGCGAGAGGCAAGCGGTTACACGTCAGATGGCGATGGAGTACAAGAAGGCAACGAAGGGACAGAAGGGGAGGATCTTGGATACGTTGATTCAGCTGACCGGCTACAACCGGTCCTACGCAGCGCGTGTGCTCCGGGAGCGAGCGCGGTATGTGGTGGTGGGCCGCGGGGTCGTGAATGGGGTGAAGGTGACGGCGGTCGAGGATGAGCGCACCCGCCCCAAGAACAAGCGCAAACGCAAGCGGAAGAAGACCTACGACCAGGATGTACTCCGCGCGCTGCAGAAGGTGTGGCTCGTCTGTGACGGGATCTGCGGCAAGCGGTTGGCGCCGTACATGAGGAGGATCGTCTCTCAACTGCAACGTACGGGGGAATTGAACCTGGACCGGGAGACGAGACGCAAGCTGTTGGCGATCAGTCCGGCGACGATTGATCGGATGCTCGCACCGATCCGCAAACGCTACCAGATGAGAGCACGGTCGCAGACCAAGCCGGGGACTCTTCTCAAACACCAGATCCCGATCCGTACGTTCGCGGACTGGGATGAGCTGCATCCGGGGTTCCTGGAGGTCGATCTGGTCAGCCACGATGGCGGCAATCCCCGCGGAGACTATGCCTACACCTTGGATGCCACCGACGTAGCCACCGGTTGGACGGAGACCGAAGCGGTGCGCAACCGCTCGCAGATGTGGGTTCTGGTTGGGTTGGAGGCGGCCACAGGCCGGTTCCCGTTTGACATCTTGGGGATTGATTCTGACAACGGCAGCGAGTTCATCAATCACCATTTCGTCCGCTACTGCGCCCAGCACGAGATCACGTTCACGCGGGCTCGTCCCTACCGCAAGAACGACAACTGCTTTGTCGAGCAGAAGAACTACTCAGTGGTACGCCGAACGGTGGGCTACTCACGCTACGATACGCCCGAGGAACTGGCGCTGCTCAACGAGCTGTACCTCGTGTTGCGCCTGTACACCAACTGCTTCCTGCCTTCGATGAAGCTGATCGAGAAAACACGGACCGGCAGCAAGGTGAGCAAGAGATACGATCCCGCGAAGACGCCCTACCATCGGGTGATGACATCTCCGAAGGTTTCCAAACGCGAGAAGCGCGAGCTACGACGCATCTACGCCACGTTGAATCCGGTGAAACTGGCTCGCGAAATCACTCGGCTACAAGAGAAGCTGGAACTGCTGGTTGCCTCCAAAATCGAGGCGCAACAGGAGATCGACTTGGAGTACATTTCTACATGAGGCAACGAACAGCGTTCGAGTACATTCTTACGTGAGGCAACACGGAGGCCGCATGGCCTGTCATTGGGATCGGGTCTGAGGCGGACCGGGAGGAGCCGCAGGCAGACCCCGCGACTTGGCGGCGGCACGACGGCCGTACCGTCGAACCGTCGGGGGTTTTCGGTTGCCGCGGGTCTGGCGGGGTGCTATGATGGAGCCGTGTGATCAAGCTGAGGCAACTGGGGGATCCGTATGGCGGGACATTCCAAGTGGGCGAATATCAAGTATCGGAAGGAGCGCCAGGACAAGAAGCGCTCGAACCTGTTTGGAAAGCTGATCAAGGAAATCACTGTACAAGCGCGCAACGGAGACCCGAACCCTGAGAACAACCCCGGTCTCGCGCAGGCCCTCGAACGTGCCCGGGCGGCGAACCTCCCGAAGGACAACATTGAACGCGCTCTGAAGCGAGCGACCGGCGACCTGGACGGCGTCTCGTACGAGGAGATCAACTACGAAGGATACGCACCCGACGGAGTCGCCGTGCTCGTCCGCGCACTCACCGACAACCGGAACCGCGCTGCGGCCGGGATCCGGCACATCTTCAGCAAGTACGGCGCGAGCATGGCGTCGGCCGGCAGCGTCGCGTGGTTGTTCGAGCGCCGCGGCATCATCGTCCTGAGCGATCTGCCGAACGATCTCGATCGGGAGGAACTACTGATGTCGTTGATTGAAGCGGGAGCCCAGGAGATCGACGATCAGGGAGACGTCATCGAGATCACGTGCGAGCCGACGGACCTCGCGCCGCTGAGTGAGGCGGTTCGAGTGAAGGGGCTGGCGCCGATCCGCACGGAAGCGACGATGGTGCCCAAGAACACAGTGCAGGTTGAGGGTTCGGCAGCGGAGAAAGTCCTGCGCTTGGTAAACGCGCTCGACGAGCATGAGGACGTTCAGGAGGTCTATGCGAACTTCGACATCTCCGATGAGGTGCTCGAAGCGATCGATGCAGAAGCGTAAAGGAGGAACAACGATGGGCAAGGTATCGGTGGTGTTCGCGCTCGCGGCGGTGATCCTGCTGGCGGCGACGATTGGGGGAACGGCTCAGATGCTCGAGCCATCGCAGGCGTGGATTCCGGCGCTCGGGTCGTTCCTGATTCCCGGGCTCGGCCAGCTCCTAAACGACGAGCTGGACAAGGCGATCTTCCATTTCGCCGTCGATGTTGGGATCGTCGCGCTCGGGTGGTACCTCGGCGGCCTGCTCCCCATGGGCTACTACACGATCCCGTTGCTGCACCTCGCTTGGGGTCTCTACAGCGGGTACGACGCGTACATCGTCGCGAAGGAGAACAACTTCCGGATCGGCATGGTCCCGAACGGGATCGTGGTCTCTTACTCCTACTAGCGGAGGAGCAGCGCAGCGGCCAGCGCGAGCCCGGCTGCGAATCGGACGAGCGCGAGCGCGCCCCGGCGGAGATCGACCGAGGCGCGCTTCGTTTCGACCAGTTCGTGTTGGACGAGGTGGAGTTGACCGGTTCCCGGTTCGACGTCGGCGACGAGGCGCCCCACCGATCTCCCGAACGCGCCCGCCTGGACGAGGAGCGCTCCGCCGACAGCGATCGGCTCTGCCGTCGATTCGTGCGAGTGCCCGGTTACAAACAGGCCAACCTCGGGCAGTTCCCGTGCGAGCCTTGCGGCGTCCGCGAGCGGTAGATGGCAGAGGACGACGATCAAGTCGACCGGTTCCGACGTTCGGATGGCCTCGCGGACCGCATTTGCAGGGGGAATCGGGCGCAGCCACGGATAGTCGGCGAACGGGAGGTACTCCTCGGTCACGAGCCCGACGATCAGCACCGAAAGACTGCCTGCGCGGACGACGGCGGCGGGTCGGAACGGCGCCTCGAAACCCGGCGCGGGAACGAGATTCGCGCAGAGGACGGGGAACGACGCGGCGCCGATCAGCTCTCTCAGACGGTCCCCGCCCCAGTAGAGGTCGTGATTCCCGATCGCCATCGCGCTGTAGCCCGCCCGATTCATCCACTCGACCATCTCGTCCGCCCCCCAGACGGCGGCGATCGGCCGTCGGAAGTCGTGCCACGCGTCTCCGGCGTCCAGGACGAGGAGATCGCTCCCCCGTTCGCGCGCCGCCGCGATCGCGCCTTCGATAGGGGAGAGCCGCGCGAACCGCAGGTGAAGGTCGTTCGTGTAGAAAACCGTCAACTGCCGGCCGTGCGTGGCGGCTGCAAGGCAACAGACGAGGAGAGCCCAAAGCACCGCGGTTCGCCGCGTCACCACGTCCCTCCGAACGCGAGCTCTGATCCGTCGCACTCGACTGCCGCCGAGGCTCCCCACAGCCCGAACCCGGCCCAGTGCGCCGAGACGCCGATCGTCGGCCGCGCCCCGTCTCCGGGGCCGTCGGTCACGCCGAGTCGGAGGGAGAAGCCGGGCGAGCTCGACAGTGAGAGCGTCAGCGACCGCCCCGGAGCGCTCCCCCACGTCCGGATGGCATCGATCCGGATCGGACCGAGCGTCAGTGTTGCCCCGAACGACGCGGTCCCCGCGGTCCCAAAGTCGAGGGCGAGATGGAGCGGACCGAGATCCCGAACAACCGCGACCCGGGCGGTCAGAGACAGCCCCCCGCCCGCGACGACCGCCCCGATCACCTCGAGCCGGCGCGTGACGCTCCGTCCCACCGCGGCCGACAAGCCCGCCCTGGAGACGCGAGCCTCCACGGTCGTCCGCCCCGGGTCGCCGCCGACGAGCCCCACCGCCCGATCGGCGCTCGGGTATCGTGGGTAGGCGAACCCCGTCAGAGCGATGAGAGTGCACAACATTGCTGCGATCGCGCCGTTCACGACCGGAGGATACCCTCGGGCGTCGACGTCGGCCAATCGTTGATTTCGCCGGACCGCGACGACACAATCGGTTCGTGCTGCTCGAAGCCGTTCGCCGAACGATCGATCGCTACGGGATGCTGCGGGGCGGCGAGCGCGTCCTCGTCGCTGTATCGGGCGGGGTCGACTCCGTCGTCTTGCTCGATCTTCTGTCCCGGATCCGGGAGGAACTCGCGCTTCAACTCGTCGTCGGTCATCTCGATCACGGGCTCCGCCCCGACTCGGCGGACGACGCTCGGTTCGTCGGCGAATTGGCGAGGGAGCACGGAATGCAGGCGCTCATCGACCGCGTCGAGATCCCTCTTGACCGTGCCGATCGGCGCCTCGGCCGGGAAGGCGCCGCCCGCGCCGCCCGGCGAACGGTGCTCGGGTGCCAGGCGGACCGGGCCGGCGCCGAGCGGATCGCTCTCGGGCACACGGCCGACGATCGGGCGGAAACGATCCTCTTCCGACTGGCCCGCGGGTCCGGCCTTGTCGGCCTGGTCGGGATCCGACCGACGGCGGGTCGGATCGTGCGGCCGTTGATCGACATCCCCAGAGCCGACGTCGTCGCGTACGCGAGATCGCGGGAGCTGGTCTGGCACGACGATCCGACGAACGCTGATCTGTCCTTTTCGCGAAACCGGATCCGGCATCGGGTGATCCCGGAGTTGGCGCGGATCAACCCGCGGGCAGTCGCCGCGATCTGCCGAGCCGGGGACCTCCTCGGCGAGGCCGGCGATTCGCTCGACGCGCTCGTCGAGCGGCTCTGGCCGCACGTTGCGGAGGACCGGCCACCAGGCAGCGGGGTTCGACTTGCCCGGAGCGTCCTCGCGGAGTGGGGTCCGTCCGAGCAGGCGCTCGTTCTCCGGGAGGCGCTGCGACGCGTGCGGGGAGGCCTGCACGGGATCGATTCTGCTCACATAGCGGCGGCTCGCCGATCGATCGCGGGGAACGGCGGTGATCTCGACCTTCCGGGAGTTCGGGTGCGCGTTTCGGGCGACGCGGTCGACGTTGTTCCTGGCGTTTCCGATGCGACGCCGACGTCGAAGTCGATCGAAATCCCCGTCGGCCTCGGTCGGACGGAGATCTCATTCGCGGCGGGGACGCTCCTCCTCGACCTGGCCGAGGCTGGCACGTTCAACCGACCTCCCGCCCCGGACCGGGACCGCGAGATTGCCGACGCGGAGCGCGTCTTGTTCCCTCTTCACGTTCGGGCGCGCCGTCCCGGGGATCGATTCGTTCCGCTGGGAATGCACAAAGCGGTTACACTCAAGGGCTTCCTGATCAACGAGCGGGTACCTCGTGCGGACCGCGACCGGCTCGCCCTCCTCTGCGATCGGGAGAAGATCATCTGGATACCGGGCGTCCGCCTCTCCGGCGAAGTGCGCGTCTCGGAGGCGACCCGGCGGGTCCTCAGGATGGAGTGGGAGGCGCGGCGATGATCATCACCCTGCTGATCTTCATCGGAACCCTTCTCGCGCTCGTCGGCCTGCACGAGGGGGGGCACTACCTCGCCGCCAAGGCGACCGGCGTCTACGTGAAGGAGTTCGCGATCGGGTTCGGGCCGCGGCTCCTGGGGATCCGCGGGAGGGAGACGGTCTACTCGATCCGGGCGATCCCGTTCGGCGGCTACGTGCGAATGGCCGGAGAAGACCGCGCCGAGTCCGATCCCGAAATCCCGCCGGAACGGATTCTCTGCAATCGACCGCCGTCCGTTCGGGCGTTGATCAGCCTCGCCGGCCCGCTCGTGAACCTGGTCGCCGCTCTCGTCATCATCGTCATCGCGATGTGGGCGACGAGCCAGCCGATCCTGCAGGTCGCCGGCACGCTCCCCGGGAGCCCCGCTGCAGCCGCCTTGATGCCGGGGGATCGGATCCTGTCGATCGACGGGCAGACCGTCTACACGTTGGAGCAGATCACCTCCGCGATCCAGGCAAGCCGCGGCGGCGAGATCTCGTTCGACCTGACCCGGGGCGGAGCCCGGCTCCATGTCGACGTGACCCCGCGCTACGAGCCGGAGGATCGGGCCTACAAGGTCGGAGCGTACTTCCTCCCGCTCGCGTACACGAACGAAGTCAAGTCCCTATCGGCGGGCGCACCGCTCGCCGCCGGTCGCTTGCGCCCCGGGGACCGGATCCTGTCGGTTGACGGCGCGCCGACCGAAACGGGCGTCGATGTCGTCGTAGCCCTTGAAGAACGGCTTCCTGCGCTGGCGCTCACCGTCACCGTCCGCCGGAACGGACAGGTCCTCGATCTCGCGGTGCCGACCGCGGAACGAACCGTCACGGAGCTGCTCGACGGGGTCGAGTTCGCCGACATGGGGAGCGCCGGCCGGCAGCCCGGCTTCGTCGACGGCATCCTCTTGGGCGCGGATCGATTCGCCGGCTACATCCGGATGATGGGTGACGTCGTCCGCGGACTGTTCGGGGGGCGGATTGCGCCGAGCGAAGCGTTTCAGGGGCCGATCGGCGTTGCACGCATCCTCGGGGAAGGGGCCGGAATGGGCCCTTCGGTCTTCTTCCAACTCCTGGCGTTCCTCAGCCTGAACTTCGGCCTGCTGAACCTGATCCCGTTTCCGGCACTCGACGGCAGCCGCGTCGCGTTCGCTCTCTACGAAGCGATCCGCGGGCGCCCGATTCCACCCGAGCGCGAGGGGATGATCCACGCGATCGGGTTCTTCATCTTGATCGGGCTGATGGTCCTGATCACGTACAAGGACATCGCTCGGCTCTTCCAATGAGCGCCACGGCGAGCGAACCGATCCCCTCACCTCGGCCGAGAGCCCCCATCCCTTCGCTCGTCGTCGCCTTCACGCCGATCCGGTCCGGCTGAAGGCCCACCGCACCGGCGAGGCGGGCGCGCATCGCCGGGACGTGCGGTGCGACCTTTGGTCGCTCGGCGATGATCGTCGCGTCGACGTTGACCGGCCGCCAACCTGCTTCACGGAGCCGTCCCACAACGCGTTCGAGTAGAGCAAGGCTCGAGACGCCGAGATACGCCGGATCCGTGTCGGGGAAGTGAACGCCGATGTCGCCCAGCCCGGCCGCTCCGAGGAGCGCATCGCAGATCGCGTGGGTCAGGACGTCGGCGTCCGAGTGGCCAAGGAGGCCCTCCGGGTGAGGGATTGCAACGCCGCCGAGGATCAACGGGCGCCCTGCCGCGAAGCGGTGGAAGTCAATCCCCAGCCCGACCCTCTCAGCCATCGTCCGTCTTCTCCAGTGCTCGCGTGAGATCGAGAGCGAGCGATCGCGGGAACCCGCGCCGCGTCAAGTAGTCGACCAACCGCCGGGTTCGAACCGCCGGATCCGTCTCTCCGGCCAAGCGGCGATGACGCTCCTCGGCGAGATCCCGTGCCACGCGGTACTCGTCGACCCGCGCGTACTCCGCTTCGAGGACACCGTTGATCACGTCATCGGCCACGCCCTTCCGGCGCAGTTCGATGGCCATCGCCGCACGGGAGAGCGGACGATGTAGGAGTCGATCACGCACCCAGAGGACCGCATAGAGCCGGTCGTTTAGGAGATCCGACGCCTCGGCACGGGCGACGACATCGTCGATCTGCGCTGCCGGATGGCCGGACTGACGGAGCCGACGTCGGACTTCGGCGATCGTCCGCGGTCGCACGCGGAGGAACCGGATCAGATCGGACCAGGGATCACTCGGCGTCGTCGGCCTCCTTGGCTTCGGTCCGCTTCGGCTCCGGCAGGTCCGCCTTCTCGCGGATCGCCGCCTCGATCCGTTCGGCGAGATCCGGATCCTCATCGAGCGCCTGGGCGCTGTTTCCGACTCCCTGCCCCAGGCGGACGTCCCCAAACGAGTACCACGACCCGCTGCGGGTGATCACCCCGTACGCCTCGCCGCAGTTGACCAGGTCCCGAGACCGGAGAATCCCGCGGCCGTAGATGATATCGAACGTCGCTTCACGGAACGGTGGCGCGATCTTGTTCTTCACGACCCGTACAGTGACATGCGTTCCAACCCGCTCGGACCCCTCCTCGATCTTGCCGGAGTTCCAGAGCTGGAGCCGGAGGGAGGAGTAGAACTTCAGCGCCCACCCGCCGGCCGTTGTCGTCGATGGTCCGAAGCGCGTCGCGCTGATCATCGTCCGGATCTGGTTCGTGAAGACGACGATCGTCTTCGACTGCGAGATCGCTCCTGAGAGCTTGCGCATCGCTTGGCTCATTAGCCGGGCTTGCAGCCCCACCTGGGAGTCGCCCATCTGCCCTTCGATCTCGGCCATCGGGACGAGCGCCGCGACCGAATCGATCACGATGATGTCGATTGCCCCGCTCCGGGTGAGCTGCTCGGTAATCTCGAGCGCTTGCTCCCCCGAATTCGGCTGCGAGATCAGGATGTGATCGAGGTCGACCCCGAGCGCTCGGCTGTACGTCGGATCGAGCGCGTGCTCAGCGTCGATGAACGCCGCTGTGCCGCCGCGTCGCTGGACCTCGGCGATCATGTGGAGCGCAAGCGTCGTCTTTCCACTCGATTCCGACCCGAAGATCTCGACGATCCGCCCGCGGGGGATCCCGCCGACCCCGAGGGCGATATCGAGGGCGAGCGATCCGGTGGGGACCGCCTCCACTTGCAGGACCAACGCCCCGTCCCCGAGCCACATGATCGAGCCTTCGCCGTACGCCTTCTTGATCTGCTTGAGAGTCGATTCCAGGACTTCGCGCTTCCCCATAGAGATCTACGCCCCCTCCGTCCAATCTTTCCGAGATTCTATTCTACGCGCCGAGGACGATCAACGCGCTACCGCTGAGTCGATCCGCCTCGCCCGCTGACGCCCGTTGCCTCGTTCGTCCGAACCCGCCGGGCGGCGGCGATGAACCGCTCGGCCTCCGTCGGATCGACCCCGCGCACCGGGAGCAGACCGTCCTTCGTTGTCACCTGGAGCAGATCCCCGCGGCGGTTCAGCTCGATATCGGAGACGTCCTGTTCACGGGCGATTCCGAACGAGCTGAGAGACCCGTCGATCAGCCATCGGGTGAACCGGGCGATCCCGCGCTGCAGAAGTGCCGAGAGAGCCCCCTCTTCATCGGCTTGAGCGGTGCGGAGCGATTCGAGCGCCTCGCGGAGCTCCTGCTTCGAGTCCTTCGCCAGTTCGACGACGATCGTTCCGCGCTCGGTCAGGATGAGCGTCAGCTGATCCTTGGCGTCCGAGATCCGCGCGACCTCCTCCATCCAGGCGACTTCCGCGATCCGCTCGACGCCGACTCCCTTGAACGTCCGGGCGCCGAGCGGGATGTAGTGGAGGGGATCGGGCAGCAGGACCGCTCGCTCGATCCGCTCGGTGACGACCACCTGCCCGCCCTTGGCGAACCCCGACAGCCGCTGGGCGACGTTGACGGAGTGTCCGATGAAATCGATGTCCGTCATCACGGGCGTCCCGCTCGAGATCCCGATTCCGACGTCGATCGGCTCGTCGGGCGTCCGGCGGTTCCGCTCGCGGATGTCCTGCTGGATCGCAACCGCCGCGCGGATCGCCGAGAGCGGCCGTTCGAACGCCGCCATGAACCCGTCCCCCAACGACTTGACGGGGATGCCGTGCTCGCTGATCCGCTCGCGCAGAATCTCCTCGTGGACCTGCGATAGGCGGAATGCAGCGCGGTCCCCCTTTCTGGCCGTGTAGGTCGAGAATCCGCGGATGTCGCTGAACAGGAGAGCGATCTCCTCTCCCCCTTCGATCTGAACTCGGATCGCCTGGCGGATCTTCAGCGTTCGGCTCCACGACACGGCACTCCCCCTCTGGAAAACGGAATCTGCGTACTATATTATCGAATCCGGCCGCCCATGGGAACGAAAGGAGTCGGAACGATGGACAACCGGAAGATCATCTCCGTTCTGAAGAAGACCCCGATCTTCTCCAAGATGAACGATGCAAGCCTCGAGTCGATGCTGAAATCGACCGTCCAGAAGACGGTACCCGCGGGGACCAAGATTGTCGAGGAGGGGAAGGGCGGCGTCGGCTTCTACCTGATCCTCGACGGCCACGCCGAGGTCATCCGTCGCGGTGAGAAGATTGCGGAGATCTCGTCCGGTGGCTTTTTCGGCGAGCTCTCCGTCATCGACGGTGCGCCCCGAACGGCCGACGTCGTCGCGACGAAAGAGACTCGATGCCTCGTCATCACTCCGTGGGCGATGAAGAGCATCATCACCACCCATCCGGAAGTCGCCCTCGGCATGCTCGAGGAACTCGTTCGTCGGCTGCGCGCATCGAACGCCCCGCACACCGCCGGCTAGACCTTGAGCGATCGAATTCCCGTCCTCTGTCTTGGGTCGGGCGCAGCGCTGGGAGACGGCCGGCTGTGGAGTTCGCTCCTCATTGACGGACGGATCCTCCTCGATCTCCCGCCGACCGCAATTCCGCAATTGCACCGCCTCGGGCAGGACGCGAGCGCGATCGATTACGTCTTCATCAGCCACCTGCACGCCGATCACCTCTTCGGCGCGCCGTTTCTTCTGCTGAAGTACTGCATGATCTACGAGCGATCCCGTCCGCTGTACTTCGTCGGCCCCGGCGGGCTCTCCAAGACCGTCAAGGCGCTCTGCGCTCTCGCGTGGCCGGATATGGAGCGCCAGGGTTTCCTTCCCCGCGTCCCCCTCTCGTACGTCGAGCTCGAGGGGGAGGGAACGTATTCCGCCGGCGATTTGGCGTTCGACGCGTTTCCGATGCAGCACTTCGAGCTGTCGGCGTTCGGATACCGATTCGAGTACCGGGGCCGGACGTTCGCCTACTCCGGCGACACCCGCGAGTGCCCGGAACTGACGAGACTCATCGGCGGAGCCGACGTCGCGATCCTCGAGATGACCTACGCGAGACAGCCCGGCGATCCGGGACACCTCGACGCAGAATCTGTGCGCCGGACGACCGATGCGCTACGGCGAAGCGGTGCGACCGTTCTCGCGACGCACCTTGGTCCGGAACCTCCGCCGCCGATCGACGGCCTGACCGTCTGTGAGGACGGGACGACCTACTGGGTTTGACGAATCGCGCGCTGCCTACCCTTCATAACAGGATCGACAACGTGCCTCGTACGATCCGATGCCCCCGACCTGAATCACCGGCCCATCCGCCGGCGCCGGCCGGCCGTCGAGGAGCCTCTGAGAGCGGGTCGCCGCGGCGCCGCACTTGACGCAGACCGCCTGCAGCTTGTCGACTCGGTCGGCCAGTGCCATTAGCCGCGGCATCGGGCCGAATGGCTCACCGGCGAACGTCAGATCGAGTCCGGCGACGATCACGCGCTTTCCCCGCTCGACCAGACTCTCGCAAAGCCTCGGCAGGCGGTCCGAGAAGAAGTTCGCCTCGTCGAACGCGATCACGTCGGCGAGCGACAGGGTCGCGTCTCCGATGAGCCGGTGCAACTCGTCGGGGGTCTCCCGCCCCGGGGTGAGCCGGTGCGCAGCGAACTCCCGCCCGTAGTGCGTCATCACCGACACCTCGCTGTAGCGGTCATCGATCGTCGGCTTGAACAGGAGGACAGCCCCCTTGGCGATCCGCACGCGCTCGAGCCGGCGGATCAGCTCCTCCGTCTTCCCCGAGAACATGCATCCCGTGATCACTTCCAGTTGCGGCATCTTCTGCATTTCTGCTCTCCCTCATCGCTTCGGCAACAGGTCGGCCGTGTAGAGCGCCTCGATCGGGATCTCCCGCTGCATCAGTCCGCGCTCGACCAGGTAGGTCTGCATGGCGTGCCATCGGTCCTGGACATCGTGCCGGAGGCCGTCCGCGTACAGCCCGAGCGTCCGCTCGTACGACTGCCGGTTCAGCTCATCATCGAGGTCCGGGTTCTCGCGCACGTACAGGGCGTACGCTGCGCCGGGGTCGGACCGCAGGTCGGCGACCGTGCTCGCCAGGACGTTCAGAAACGCCGAGAGCGCATCGCGACGAGCTCCGACCCGCTCAGCGCTTGCGACGAAGAGCAGCTCGTACGTATCGGGGACGCCGTAGTCTTCCTGGGGGAAGAAGACCGGACGATGGCCGAGCAGCTCGACTTGGATCGGCTCCACGTTCCGGAACGCGCCGATCGCGTCGACGCGCCCGGTGAGGAGCGAGACCACCGTGTTGAACCCGACATGGACGAGCTCGACCGACGATGGGGATACGCCGGCCGACGTGAGCATCGTCTCCCACAGAGCCGGCTCGAGCGGGGCGAGCGAGTACCCGATCGTCCCGCCGGTGAGATCCTCGATTCGCTCGACACCCCGGTCGGACAGCGCCAACAGCCCGCCGAGCGCGCCGTCGATCAGCGCACCGATCGCCATCAGCGGCAGCCCCTCAGCGCGGGCGATCAGGTAGTTGATCTGCGGGGTCAGCGCGAGATCGACGCTCCCTACGGCGGCGAGCTTCACCGGGTCGCTGGCGCTGCCGGGGACGATCAGATCGACATCGAGCCCGGCCGCCGCGAATCGGCCCGATGCGAGCGCGGCGTAGAGCGGGACGTGGTTCGGATTCGGAAGGAAGTCCAAACAGACAAGAAGCCGAGTTCCCCCGGCGGCGCAGCCCGTCCCGAGGAGAACACACAACAACGTAATCGCCGCTCGCCGCACCGGTCCCCCCCTACTCCTTCTTCCCGTCCCCGGGCGCCCGCCACCGGAGCGCGCGCTGCTCGATTATCCGGAAGCCGCCGAACAGGAGCAACCCGAGGAGCGTCAACATCAGGATCGCGGCGAAGACGAGGTCGATCCGCAGCAGCGCGTTCGACTGGATCATCAGGTACCCGAGGCCACGTCGCGCGCCGACCCACTCGCCGATCGTCGCCCCGACGACGCTCAGCGTGACGGCAACCTTCGCTCCGGAGAAGAGGGACGGCAGGGCCGCCGGCAGGCGCAGCTTCAGGAAGATCTGTCGTCGATCCGCGCCGAGGGATCGAAACAGGTCGAGCATCTCCTCGCTCGCTGCCGCCAGCCCGTCGCGCGTGTTCACCACGACGGGGAAGAACGAGATGAGTGCTGCCACAGCGACCTTCGGCCAGAGGCCGTACCCGAACCAGACGATGAGCAGCGGGGCGATGGCGAAGACGGGGACCATCTGAGAGCCGATGACGAGCGGGTAGACGGCCCGTTCGATCGTTCGGGAGTGGAAGACAGCCGTGCCCAGCACAAGACCGGCGAGCCCGCCAAGGGCGATCCCGAGGGCAATCTCCGTCACCGTCACCGCTGCGTGCCCGAGGAGAAGCGGGAATCGGGCGACGAATGTCATTGCGATCCGGCTTGGCGCTGGGAGGATGTACGCCGGAACGCTCGCGATCCGGACCCCGGTCTCCCAGATCCCGAGGGCGGCGACGAGGAGAACGAGCGGCGCGATGGCGCTCCGGGCACGCTCGATCATGAGCGCACTCCCAGCAGGAGCGACAGGACGGCCGCCCTCTTCTCGATCAGGCGCGGGTCGGTTCGGGACCGGGGCCGTGGGAGGTCGACCGAGAACGCTTCCTCGACCGTCGACGGACGATCGGAGAGGATGACGATCCGGTCCGAGAGGACGAGCGCCTCCTCCACATCGTGGGTCACGAGGACGACTGTCCGGCGAAGCTCGGCCCAGACGGACAACAGCCACTCCTGAAGGGAGATTCGCGTCAGCGGGTCGAGCGAACCGAGCGGCTCGTCAAGGAGGAGGATGTCGCGGCGGGCGAGGAAGGTCCGGATGAGCGCGACCCGCTGACGCATCCCGCCCGAGAGCTGCGCGGGGTACGTCCCTTCAAATCCCGACAACCCGAACCGGGCGAACAGGTCGCGCGCCTCCCCGCGCACTTTCGCTGACGATTGCCGGTCGATCTCCGCCGCCAGGATGGCGTTCTCTAGCGCCGTCCGCCACGGCAGAAGCGTATCGGCCTGCGGGAGGTAGGCGGTCGGTGCCGCTCGGACCGCCCCCGCGCTCGGCGAGATCAGACCAGCAACGATCCGAAGGAGCGTCGTCTTTCCGCAGCCCGACGGCCCGACGACGGTCGTCCAGCTCCCCTCGGGTGCGGTCCAACTGATCGACGCGATCGCCTCCGTGCCGGTCCGGAATGTCTTCGTCACTCTGTCGACAACGATTCCCCCGCTCGGTCGATCCGTGTGCAGCGTCATGCCGGCCCCTCCCTCGCAGCTTCATGCCACGCCAGCGATTGTATCGGTCGCAGCGCGTGAGTCCTTCGGCGTTCCGGCTCCGTGTTCGGCGTTGGAATCAGTCTGCCAGGCTGCGCTATACTGGGTCCCCCCAAACGACCGATCCGGAATGAGGAGGGACGTTGGAGGCGAGCCGGTCTGCTCAGTACTACATCGCGCGCCAGCGAGTATACCGCCTGATTCTGTACCTGTTGTTGTTCGCTGGCTGCGCGATCATGCTCCTGCCGTTCATCTGGATGCTGACGACGTCCCTGAAGAGCAGCGTCGCCGTCCTGCAGATGCCGCCGCAGTGGATCCCACGCGACTGGGCTTGGAGCAACTACCCCCGAGCGTGGTCGGTCGCCCCGTTCGGCCGGTACTTCTTCAACAGCTTCTTCATCTCGATCACGACGACGATCGGTGAAGTGATCACCACGATTCTCGCGGCGTACGCGTTCGCCAAGATGCGGTTTTTCGGGAAGAATCTGCTGTTCGCCGGGCTGCTTGCGACGCTCATGATCCCCGGGGAGATGCTCCTGATTCCGAACTACGTCACTATCGTCAATCTCGGCTGGCTCGATCGGTACCAAGCGCTGATCATCCCGTGGATCGTCTCGGTCTTCGGGATCTTTCTCCTGCGCCAGTTCTTCCGATCGATCCCCGATGAGCTCTGGGATTCGGCCCGGATCGACGGCTGCCGCCGGCTCCGGTTCCTCTGGCAGATTGTCGTCCCGCTGTCGAAGCCGGCGATCCTGACGGTCGCCCTGTTCAAGTTCCTGGGAAGCTGGAACGCATACCAATGGGTTCTGATCATGACGAACACGGAGGGGATGCGGACGGTCCCCGTCGGACTTCAGCTCTTCTCGAGCGAAGTGGGCACCGCCTACGAGCTCCTGATGGCGGCGTCGGTTCTCGCGATCATCCCCGTGCTGCTCTTGTTCTTCTTCGCACAGAAGCAGTTCATCCAAGGGATCGCTCGCACGGGCATCAAATGAACGCTCGAACAAGGAGGTGGTCTCTCCAGACGAGTCGAAGGATGGTGGGCAGAGGCGTATCGAAGCAGTAACCCGCTAAGGAGGCGTGAATGCGACTACACAGGATGTTCCTTGTCGGACTCATCGGCGCCCTGTTGATCGGCGCGACCGCCCTCGCGCAGGAGCCGGTGACGATCACGTTCTGGCACGCGATGAGCTCCGGCCACCAGCCGAATCTGCAGAAGTTGGCCGACGATTTCATGGCCGAGTACCCGTACATTACCGTTGAACTCGTCTATCAGGGCGGCTACGGTGACCTTCAGCAGAAGATCAACGCGGCCGTCGTCGGCAAGAACCTTCCGACGATCGCCCAGGTCTACGAGAACTGGGTGACCCCGATCGCCGAGATCCTCTACCCGATCGGTCCCCACATGACCGACGAGGAGAAAGCGGACATCATCGACGGGCTGGTTGAGAGCAACACGTACAACGATGTCCTGACGACGCTCCCGTTCAACAAGAGCATCATGGTCTTCTACTACCGCACGGATCTCGTCCCCACCCCGCCGTCCACGTGGGAGGAGTACCTAGCGATGGCCCGAGATCTGACCGTCGACGAGGACGGAGACGGGAGGATCGACCGCTACGGGACGGGATTCCGACCCGCCGCGAACCCCGAGCAGTTCCTGACCTTGCTCGAACAAGCCGGCGGATCGATCCTGAACGAAGATTGGAGCGAGGTCACGATCGACAACGACGCCGGCCTCGCCGCGATGCAGTTCGCTGCCGATCTCACCCCGTATTCGTTCGTCACGGGGGAGTACATGAGCGATCACTTTCCGTACAAGGTCTGCATGTTCATCGACACCTCGGCCGGGTACTACTACAACAACCGGGCGGCCCAGAACAAGGGCGTCGAGATGGGCGTCGCCCGCGTGCCGGCCGGTCCGGCCAACCAGAAGTCGATGATCCAGGGGACGAACGTCGCCGTGTTCGATACTGACTACATCACGCAGGCGCAGAAGGAGGCGGGCACCCTGCTCGCGCGGTTCCTCATCCGCGCCGAGAACACCGTCTTCTGGGCGATCAAGGGCGGATACCAGCCGGTGACGAAGTCCGCCTACGAGACGGACGAGTGGATCGAGTTCGTCGCCGGGCACGACTACCAGATCGCGATGTCCGAGCAGATGCTCGACGGGTTCTCGCAGATCCTTCACCCGTACTACGGCGATATGCGAAGCATCATCGCCACCGGGTACGAAGAGGTCATGATGGGCGTGAGCACTCCGAGGCAGGCGCTCGACGAGATCGCGGCCGAGATCGAGCCGCTGCTCGAAGACTGAACCAAATCCGGAGAGGGGTCGATGCCGGCCCCTCTCCGCTTCTTGAGGGAGGCGAGCGGAGATGAACGCGCGACGGCGATGGTGGATCCGCGACGAATGGCGGAACCCCGCGTATTGGCGAGAGTCCGGCGCCGCCTATCTCTACCTCCTGCCGTCCCTCGTCATCCTCGGCATCTTCGTCTTCTACCCGTTCTTCTCCGCTTTTCGGCTCAGCCTGTACAGGTGGGACCTTCTGAGGCCGCCGGGGGCGTACATTGGCCTTGGGAACTACGAGTACATCTTCGGTCACAGGTACTTCTGGCGAGCGCTCTGGCACACGTTCTACTACGTCGGAATCAATGTGCCCGTTACCCTCTTCCTCGCCATCCTGGTCGCGTCGCTGCTGAACAAGGGGCTTCGGTTCCTCTCGTTCGCCCGCACCTCGTACTTCCTCGCCTACGTCAGCCCGCTCGTCGCGGTGACGATGGTCTGGCGGTGGATGTACAACGCGGACTACGGCCTTCTCAACTACTTCATCTCGGTCGTGAACCGGCTTCCGTTCGTCAACATCAACATCGTCGAGTGGTTGCGGGATCCTGCGTATGCGATCCCGGCGGTGATCATCATGAGCGTCTGGCGATACGTTGGGTACCAGGCGATCATCCTCCTCGCGGGCATGCAGAGCATCGAACAGCAGTACTACGATGCCGCCAAGGTCGACGGCGCGTCGGGGTTCCAGGTCTGGCGCAAGATCACCATCCCCCTTCTGACACCCCAACTCTTCTTCGTGTTCATCATCTCGCTGATCGGCTCGTTCAAGGTCTTCACCGAGATCCACGTCCTGTTCGGCGGGACCTCGGGGCCGCTGAAGAGCGCGGAGACGCTCGTCTACTACATCCTCCGCATTGGTCGGCTCGAGACCCAGCATCTCGGACGCGCCGCCGCCGCCTCGGTCGTCCTGTTCGGGATCATCTTTGCGTTCACCCTCTTCCAGTTGATCGTCACGCAGCGTCGGGTTCACTACCAATGATCACGAGGGCGCGCCGCGCTTCGATCGTCTGCGGTCTCGCCATCGCCGCTGCGATCGCGGTCATCGGGGCAGAGACGCCCGATCCCGCCCGGGCTGAGGTCGAAGCGCGCGCCCTTCAGATCCTTGACGGGGACACCATCGTCCTTCGCGGCGGCGAGCGCGTCCGCTACCTCGGCATCGACGCTCCCGAAACCGGCGAGCCGTTCGCACTCGAGGCGAAGGACCTGAACCAGGCGCTCGTCCGATTCCGGGACATCCGCCTTGAGTTCGACGCGCGCGAGCGTGACAGCTACGGTCGCCTCCTCGCCCACGTCTACGTCGAGACCGACGACGGTTGGATCCTCGTGAACCTCGAGATGGTCCGTGCCGGCCTCGCCCGGGTCCTGTTCATCCCGCCGAACAACCGCTACCGGGAGCTCTACGAGACCGCCCTCCACGAGGCGATGGTCGCCCGCCGCGGGCTGTGGGGGAGAATCCCCGGAGTCCTGACCGTCGAGGCGCTCGAGGCGGATCCCGTCTCCCGCATCGCCGAAGTCGTTACCGTCGTGTTCACGGTTGCGCGGGTTGAGGATCGGCCCGACGGCCGGATCATCCGGCCGGCCGAATCGAGCGCCGGTTTTCACATCCTGATTCCGAGAGACGCCATCGCCCGGTTTTCGACGCCGCCGGTTCTCGGCGACCGGATCGAAGTAACGGGCGTCTTCGAATGCCCCTCTGTTGCCGCCGGCCTGCGCGTATCCGTCACCCACCCCGAACAGATCGTCGCCGCTGCTCCGCCTCCGGATTGAGCGTTCAAGAGCGCAACTTCCCCCCCATGTGGGTAAAGAAAAGACCGGGCGATGCTTCGGAACGCATCGCCCGAACCTGGTGGAGCCTGGGGGACTGAATGTAGAACGCGTTCGTTAGCTGTTGCATGGTGATGGATGGCCACGCAGACTCAAGCGCGACATCGGAAGCCCGCTAGACATCAGTCGATCAGCTGATCGTGCAGGATCTCCAGCACCTCGCCACTTGATTCCACCGCTCGTCTGACCTCTTCCTCATTGACACGTACCTCACGTCCTTCCATGTCTTCTGTCAGTGCCTTCTCGAGGTACTTCCTGTCGATCACTCCCAGGTTGTGTGTTATGGGATGGCGCTTCTCGAAGGCTTCACGCAGGCGTTGGAGTGAGTCCTGACCCAAGTGCTGAGAGAGGTCCAACTGAAACTGCTCTTGCAGCAAAGCAGTCGTACGATCGACGCTTTGGAACGAGTTCTTCACGGTCCGTCTCAGGAACTCCTGGACGTCCTGCTCTGGTGTCCCACTCGATCGAAGGCTCCACATGACGATCGCTTTCGCTGCCGCCTCAAAGATCGAGACCGTGTCTTCAAGGCAATTCTCTAGGTCCTTTGCAGCCACGCGAGGACCAAGCTCATTGTGACGACGCTCGACATCGGACAGGATCGTCAGCACCACGGCGAATTCGGCGCTGACGTGCGTCATGAAGATGTCGTTGCCGCAATCAGGGCACCAGATTGCCATGCCAAACACCGCGTGGCCGAGCCCACAGTCCGGACACACAAGGGCTCTTTGGAGTTCCTCTTCCACGGGCCGACGGACAGGGCTGCGCGGCCCAGGCTTGTAGCTCCATTCGAGAGAGACGAATCCACCATCGTGCTTCTTCCTGCCAGACGAGTCGAGCCCGAATGTGTCCTTGACTAGCCTGGATTTTCGCCTTCGGCAAACTGGCCCTAATCCAGGGTAGGGCGTCAGTTGGTGATGGCATCCAAGTTCT
>ENA-OSEO01002485-OSEO01002485.1-sediment-metagenome-genome-assembly--contig:-NODE-2485-length-25793-cov-4.071940_pt1 | contig 25793 bp, 21 predicted proteins | sample MGYA00237883_ERZ534232 | MGnify/ENA metagenome assembly ERZ534232
CAGAGACCGATTCGCCAATCACCAGTCTCTACCCTTGAAACCAGGTGAACAACCTCTTTAGCAATTACAGCTAGGCCGACCGGCCGGAGGCCCCGGCCAGGGAGCCGGCCGGAACCTGCCCGCCCGAGGCGGCGGCCAGGCCCAGGCGCCAGCGGACCTGATCCCAGTCCACCGTGGCCCGGCGGCAGTTGTGGCCGTTCAGAAGGACGCCCTGGACGATGATGCCCGGCCCGCCCTCCCTGGAGGCGACCCCGCCCCGGCCGATGGTGTTGGCCGGGAGGAGGCGCTGGCGGAGGTACCAGCCGCAGAGCACGCCCAGGGCCGCCTTGGGGGCGTGCTGGCGGAGCTTGGTCCGGATGAACTCGTCGCTGGCCGGCAGGTTCCGCTCCCTCATCAGGCGCGAGCTGGCCACGACAAAGACCTGGGCGTAACCCAGGCTGATAGCCTCCTGGCGGACCTGGCCCAGGCGGCAGTCCGGGCAGTCCCCCAGGCAGCGGAGCCCGGTCTCGGAGTCCACCTCGGCCGGGCAGTCCAGGGGCTTGAGGCAGATGGGCAGGAAGAGGATCCGCTCGTTGAAGGGCGTGGCCGCGAAGCGGTCGCGGAAGTAGCGATTGCCGGCCTTGACCAGGAGCTCCATGTCCAAGCCGGGCTTGATGCGATCGGTCAGGCGGGCCATCAGGCGGCCCCAGCGCCGCACGGCCTTGAGGGTCAGGCGGGGCAGGAAGAGCCGGCCGAAAAGGAGCGGCCCGGCCAGCAGGGCCGCGAACAGGGCCAGCCCCAGCAGGACCGCGATGGTCAACGCCCAGGTCAAGTCATCGTCCTCAGCCTAGCCCGAGCCAGAGGCCCGGGGGCTCACTTCTTTTTTATCACAGCCCGGGCCCGCGGCCAAATCCGACCGGGCGGCCCTCAGGCCCCGGCCCGGGGTGGCCCGACCACCTGGATCAGGGCCTGGCGGAGAATCTCCAGGCAGGCGTCCACCTCGTCGGCCGAGACGGTCAGGGCCGGGCAGAAGCGGATGGTGTTCTGGCCGCAGCTCAGGAGCAGGAGGCCCTTCTTGAAGGCGGCCTGGAGGACCTGGGCCACCCAGTCCGGGGCCCGCTCCTTGGTCTGGCGGTCCTTGACCAGCTCGGCCCCGACCATCAGCCCCAGGCCGCGGACGTCGCCCAGGCATTCGAACTCGGCCTGGAGCTCCCTGAGGCCGGCCAGGAGCTGCTCGCCCCGCTCGGCCGCGTTCTTCATCAGGCCGCGCTCGAGCAGATCCAGGGTCGCCAGGGCCGCGGCGCAGCAGACCGGGTTGCCGCCGAAGGTCGAGGCGTGGGAGCCGGCCTCCCAGGTCATCAGTTCGGCCCGGGCGATCATCGCCCCCAGGGGCATGCCCGAGGCGATGCCCTTGGCCAACGAGATCAGGTCCGGGCTGACCCCGAAGTGCTCCGAGGCGAACATCCGGCCGGTCCGGCCCATGCCCGACTGGACCTCGTCGGCCACGTAGAGGATGCCGTAGGGGGCGGTGATGCTCTTGAGCCGCTGGTGGAACTCCGGCGGCGGGACCACGTAGCCGCCCTCGCCCTGGATGGGCTCCACGAACAGGGCGGCCACCTCCTCGGCCGGCATGATCGTCTTGAAGAGCGTCTCCTCGATCCAGCGGATGCACTCCAGGTCGCAGGAGGGATAGGTCAGGTTGTAGGCGCAGCGGTAGCAGTAGGGGTAGGGGACGTGGGTTATGCCCGGGACAAAGGGGTTGTAGTGCTTCTTCTGGATGGTCTTGGAGGCGGTCAGGCTGAGGGCGCCCATGGTCCGGCCGTGGAAGGCCCCGAAAAAGGCGATGTTCAGCTCCCGCTGGGTGTACCAGCGGGCCAGCTTGAAGGCCGCCTCCACGGCCTCGGCCCCGGAGTTGGCGAAGAAGACCTTCTTCTCCTCCTGGCCCGGGGCCAGCCGGGCCAGCCTCTCGGCCAGGGCGATCTGGGGGGTGTAGTAGAAGTCGGTCCCGGACATGTGGATCAGCTGGCCGGCCTGCTCGCGGATGGCCGCGACCACCTCGGGATGGCAGTGGCCGGTGGCGCAGACGGCGATGCCGGCCGTGAAGTCCAGGAAGAGGTTCCCGTCCGGGTCCTCGATCCAGAGACCATCGCCCCGCTGGGCCACCAGGGGGTAGCTCCGGGTGTAGGAGGGGGAGATGAAGCGGCGGTCCCGGTCGATCCACTGGGTGACGTTGGGTCCGGGCAGCTGGGATTTGATCAGAGGTCGGCGCATGGGCTTCTCCTTGGTCCAGAGGCGGGCCGGCGACCGGCGGCTGAAATCAATATCACGTCCGGGCCGGCTTCACAATCGCTCAATACGGGGACCGGCCCGGACGTTCAATCGCCCCCGTAGAGGCGCGCCCGGCTCGGGTCAAGGCCCTGCTCAACCAGCCAGAAGCGCACGGCCAGGAGCAGATAGCGAAAATAGTACTCGCTGCCGCCAAAGGCCCGGCGGCCGAAGAAGTAGTTGATCTCCAGCAGCCGCGGCGGCCCGCCGGCCGGGGCAAGCACGTCCACGGCGGCCAGATTGATCCCGGTCAGCCGGCAGAGGTCTCCGACCACCTCCTCGGCCCGGGCCAGCCGGTTGGGCTCGGACTCGAAGTCCAGCCGTCCGCCCTGGCTCAGGTTGGTCCGCCAGCCGCCGGCCGGGGCCCGGCGCCAGAAGGAGTAGCGGCCCGGACCCATGACCACCACCCTGACGTCCCGGCCGCCGGTGTCCAGTTTTTCCTGGACCACCAAGCCCGAGGGGCCGGAATTGCAGGCCAGCGCCAGCCTCTGGCCACAGGCCTGCAGGTCGTCCGGCCGGTCGACCAGAAAGACGCCCCGGCCCTCCCCTCCTCCGGCTCCTTTGACCACGTAGGGCGGCCGGCCCAGGCTCTCCAGATCGCCCTCCAGCCAGGCCCGCCTGGCCTCCTCGAGGCTGGCGAAGAGCTCGCTCCGCGGCGCGGCCAGAGAGAAGCGGCGGAAAAGAAGGGCGTTGCCGACCTTGCCTTCCCAGCCGAAGCGCCAGGTGTAGTCCGGAAAGACGGCCGCTCCAGAAGCGCGGGCCACCTCCCAGAGCTCGCGGCGGCAGCCGGCCGGCAGGATGATCGCCGCCGCTCTGGAGGAGGCCGCCTCGTCGAAGCGGTCCGGCGGCCTCTTGGCCGGAACCAGCCGGTTCAGGTCGGCGATGATCATGGGATGAAAGGACAGGATCACCTCGCCCCCGCCCTTTTACCTAGTCCCCACTTCGAGCCGGCCCTATTCTACCTCAACCGGCCGCCCGGCGGAGCCAGAACCCCGGCCCTGACCTTCACTTTTCCGGCCGGCTCGTCTACATTGGACCGGCTATGTCAGACCAGGTAGTCGTGATCGGCGGCGGGCTGGCCGGGGTCGAGGCCGCCTGGCGGCTGGCCCGGGCCGGGCTGGCGGTCCGGCTCGTCGAGATGAGGCCCCTCAAGACCACCCCGGCCCACCAGACCGACCGCCTGGCCGAGCTGGTCTGCTCCAACTCCTTTAGGGCCGAGGCGCCCACTTCGGCGGTGGGCCTGCTCAAGGAGGAGATGGGCCGGCTGGACTCCCTGGTCATGGCCGCGGCCCTGGAGACCAGAGTTCAGGCCGGCCGGGCCCTGGCCGTAAATAGGGACGCCTTTGCCCAGCAGGTCACTGAGCGCCTCCTTGCCCTCGACCTGGTCGAGCTGGTCCGGGCCGAGGTGGAGAGAGTGCCCGCCCTGGGCCCGGCCGTCCTGGCCAGCGGCCCCCTGACCTCCGAGCCCCTGGCCGCCGACCTGGCCGGGCTGACCGGCCGGGGGAACCTCCACTTCTACGACGCCATCGCCCCCATCGTCGAGGCCGACTCGGTGGACCTGAGCCGGGCCTTCTGGGCCTCGCGCTACGCCGACCCGGCCCAGGAGGCCGACTACCTCAACTGCCCCCTCGACCCGGAGGAGTGGGCCGCCTTCTACCAGGCCCTCATGGCCGGGGACAAGATCCGGGCCAGGGAGTTCGAGGAGGCCCGCTACTTCGAGGGCTGCCTGCCCATCGAGGTCATGGCCGAGCGGGGCGAGCAGACCCTCCTCTTCGGGCCGATGAAGCCGGTCGGCCTGATCGACCCGCGCACCGGCCGGCGGCCCTTCGCCGTGGTCCAACTGAGAAGGGAGGATCAGGCCGGCCGCTACCTCAACCTGGTCGGCTTCCAGACCAGGCTGACCCACCCGGCCCAGCAGAGGGTCTTCCGGCTCATCCCGGCCCTGGAGGGAGCGGTCTTCGCCAGGTTGGGCTCGGTCCACCGCAACACCTTTGTCTGCGGCCCCGAGGTCCTCAACCCGGACCTGTCGCTCAGGGCCAGGCCAGGGGTCTGGCTGGCCGGCCAGATCACCGGCGTGGAGGGCTACGTCGAGTCAGCCGCCTGCGGACTCCTGGCTGGGGAGTTCGTCCGGCGGAAGCTGACTGGCCGGCCCTTTGCGCCGCCCCCGGCCGAAACGGCCCTGGGCGCCCTGCTCCGGCACGCCACCGCCGCCCCGGCCAGGGGCTTCCAGCCGTCCAACGTCCACTTCGGCCTCTTCCCGCCGCTCCAGGGGAGAATCGCCCGGAAGCTGAGGGGCCAGGCTTACCTGGAGCGGGCCCGGCCGGCCCTAACCGCCTGGCTGGCGGCAGCGGGCCTCTGAGGAGGAAGGGTGTACGAACATCTCCTGGAGCGCCGGGTCAGCTTCGTTGAGACCGACCGGGCCGAGATCGTCCATTTCTCCAACTTCTTCCGCTATCTGGAAGAGGCCGAGGCCGGGCTGTTCCGCTCCCTCAACCTGGGCCCCCTGGCCCTGGTCTGGGGCGCGGCCAAGGGCGGGGTCGGCTGGGTCAGAAGCCGGGCCGAGCTGGACTTCTTCAACCCGGCCCGCCTGGACGACCTGCTCACGGTTCACGTCTGGATCGCGGCCAAGACCAGCCGGGGACTCACCTTGGGCGGTCGGATCAGCCGGGAGGGCCTGGTCCTGGCCCGGGGCGGGATCAAGACCATCTGCGTCAAGCCGGGACCCCGGGGCCTGGCGGCCTGCCGCATCCCGCCGGCCCTGGATCAGGCCTTGGAGGTAGCCCCCTGGGCGCCGGGCTGGCCGCCGGACGGGTCGGACAAGGGCCGAATTCCAGGGACGCCGCCGGCCGCGGCCTGAAACCTCAGATCACCGCCGCGCCGCTCAGGACCATGATCAGGCGCTTGAAGACCTCCAGGTCAAAGGCGCCCTCCATGTCCTGGCGCATCAGGCTGAGGGCCTGGAAGGGGGTCAGCTGCTGGGCGTACGGCCGGGAGGAAGTCAGGGAGTCGTAGACGTTGCAGACGCTGATCACCCTGACGGCCAGGGGTAGCACGTCCTTGCGCAGGCCGGCCGGGTAGCCCAGACCGTCCATGCGCTCGTGGTGAAAGAGAATGCAGTTGGTGGTCTGGTTGGACAGGGGCAGATGGGAGCACAGGGCCGCCCCGCGCAGGGGATGAGTCTTGACGACCTCGAACTCGGCCGAGGTCAGGGGGCCGCACTTGCGCAGGATCTCCTGGGGGATGCCGCTCTTGCCCAGGTCGTGCAGGATGGCCCCCAGGCCGACCTCGATCAGATCCTTTTCCTCGAAGTCGTAGGTCTGGAGCACGGCCGCGCTGAAGACAAAGACGTGGAGGCTGTGGCTGTAGGTCTTGTAGTCGTGCCGGATCAGGGCGGCCAGCCTCTTGAGGGCCTCCTCCGAGGCCATGAACTTCATGGTCTGCTGGACCAGTCTCAGGACCCGGTCGAGCTGGGTCCGGCTGAGGATGTCCTGGACCTGGCTGCGCTGGAAGAGCTCGCGGATCACCCCCAGGGAGGCGTTGTAGAAGATGGCCGCCCGCTCCTCCAGGGGCGGGTCGTCGCTGAACAGAATCCGGCCCAGGTTCTCCTCGACGTAGCGGTCGTAGTCCGGCTTCTGGTCGGTCTGGATGTACACCTCCTTGACCCCGTACTCGGGCAGCTCGCGGCGGTGTCTCTCCGTGAACTGCTCCTGCTCGGTGGCGTAGAGGACGTAGCGGCCCCCCTGCTTGATGTAGATCCGAAACCCGCCCACGGTCCGGGGAAAGATCATGTAGGGGGGGACGGGCAGGAAGTTCTGCCCGTTCACGGAGTCCTCCCGAATCGAAGACTGGAGTTGGCTCTCCGGCGGCTCGGCCATCTGCCAGAACCCTCTCTCGGCCAGGCCCTCCCGGGGCTGAAAGGAGACCCCGGAAGCGGCCCGGACTTCAGATACCATTTAATTATACACCAAAATCAAGGGGATTGGAGCTCGAATCGCGACCCGGAGCCGAGCGGGGGGCGGCCGCGGCCGGAGAGGGTCTGAGAGCCCAGCCCGGCTAGTCCAGCGGCGACAGGTCCAGGAGGAGCTGGACCATGGCCTTGACCTTGTCCAGGAGCTTGGGGTCGACCGAGGTGAAGCGGACTCCCAGGGTGACGATGCCCTCCTGGGCCTTGCTGCTGGCTATGCTGCCGTGGACCAGGATCGCCTCGGGCACGTCGACCAGCTGACAGGAGATCTGCAAGGTGTCGCCCGGGGAGAAGCGTACTTTGGCCTCCTCCGACCCGGGTTTGAAGTTGAAGCGGCAGCCGCCCGAGCTGATGTCCAGGATGGCCCCGGTAACGACCCGGCCGAGGGCCTCGGCCTTGGCCGGCCAGAGGACCGGAACCCGCTCGTTGTGGCGGAGCTCCTTCCTGGCCACGACCTTGGGGTAGGACAGGAAGATCAGGGAGTGGGGCTTGGTCACCCGGCCGATGATCTGGGACTGGAAGCCGTAGACTGTGCCCGATTCCAGGTAGCGGACGACCACGTCGTTGCCCTCGAAGAGCTTGTTCTCAAGGCCGGTTATCTTGTCGTTCAAGGCTATCAGAACGTACGATTCGGGCATCAGGCCGACCAGGGTCGCCTTGACGTGGCTGGCCACGCCGCCTAATTGAATAAGAAGCGGCGCCCCCATCTCGGCCCGGACCGCGGCCTTCTCGTCCTGGCCGAAGAGCAGCTTCTCTAGCTCCACCTTCTCGCCCCCAGTTCCGCCGGTCGCTCTCGGTCCCTCCCCCTTGGAATCTCCTCAGCCGGAAGCTTGATCGGCGAAAGTCTTGGCCATCAGGCGGGTGAACCGATCCAGCATCGGCCGGTCAAAGTGGCCCGCCATCTCCTGCTGCATGGCCTTGAGTGCCTTGAAGGCGCTGATCCGAGGCCGGTAGGGTCGATCCGAGGTCAGGGCGTCGAAAACGTCGGCGATGGCGCAAACCCGGGCCACGCGATGAATTTCCTCCTCCAGAAGCCCCCGAGGGTAACCGGACCCGTCGCAGCACTCATGGTGCTGGGAGACGACCAGCCGGGCCTGCGGAGTCAGGACCTCGAACCTGGTCACCATCAGGAAGCCCTGCTCGGGGTGCTTCTTCATCTCCTCCTCTTCCCGACTGTCAAGGGGACCGGGTTTGTTGAGAATATCCAGGCCTATCTCTGACTTGCCGATGTCGTGGTAGAAGAGGGCCGTGCCGTAGGAGTGGATGTCCAGGTTCTGGCCGTCCTGGATCAGCTCCTTCAACAGGCCCAGGCCGAAGAGGCCGACATTGCAGGAGTGGGTGTAGGTGTAGTAGTCGTGCCGAGCCAGACGAATCAGGGCGGCCCAGGCCTCGTCGCGGCCCAGGATCAGGTCCACGACCTGCCTGACCAGACTCTCGCCCCGCTGGATCTTGTTGGCGTCCGGCTGGTCCAGGACGTGCTCCATCAGGGTCCGGCTGACCTCGTAGCCCAGGCTGGCCACGGTCTGGGTGTCGGTGGCCGGGTCGGTTATCATGGCCGAGAATCTGGATTCCAGGTGGCGGAGGTAGGCGTCGCGATCCTGATCCAGGATGAAGACGCTCACCCCGCTCCGGCTCAGCCGGTCCCTGATGTTCGGAGTGAATTTCTGATCAGGCTCCAGGACCAGGACCCGGCCGGCCTTGAGCGTGTCGCAGTAAAGCCCGAACCCCAGAGGAGACCCGCAGCCCAGAAGCCCGATGTTGACCGAGTAGAAACCGGGGCGAAGCGGCGGGGCCTCTCTTGCTCCGGCCTCGGCTAAGCGCAAGACGACACCCTGCGAGCCCCGCCAGCGGGCCGGGCCGGCCTGATTCCGGAGACCACGATCAGTTCCGCCGGAGAAAGCCAAGCACTCTTGAAGCAATCAGAGTTGCACATTTCAGAGCATAGTTCAGCGCTCAACTTGACGTCAAGACATATCCCCAAGAAATAAATCCGCCGCCGCCCCGTCCCCGGCGGCCGTTTCAGGGCAGGGGCAGCTTCAGGAGGCGGATGTCATCCACCCAGACCGTGCCCGAGCCGTTGACGTAGACGTTGAAGGTGATCCGGGTCGGCTTCTGACCGGCCCGGAGCAGGAAGGGCGTCTCGAGCGCGGTCCAGTCGCTGCTCCCGGAAACGGTCGAGTTGAGGCCTCGCGAGAAAAAGGGTCCTTCCTTGCCGAAATAAACCCACATCTCCAGGAAGGCGTTGCCTTCTAGCCCGCGGCACTTGACCTTGGCCTGATAGACCAGCCTGGCCTGGTCAACGTCCAGGCCGGTCACCTGACCCAGGCAGATCGAGGCCGGGCCCAGGGTCTCGATCCTGATCGCGGCCCTGCCCTCGGCCGCCCCGGTCTCGTCGGCGGCGATGACGGTGCCGATGCTCCCGACTTCGTCCAGGGCCAGCCTGGACAGCTCGTCGGCGGCCAGAGCCCCGGAACAGCCCAGGACCAGCCAGAGGCCGGCCAGCCAGAGAACCCAAAGACTCGGTCTTGAAAGACGCTTCATCTCGGCCTCCTTTACCCGGCAGAAAAACCTGATGATCACCTGTTGAATCCCCTGCCCCGCCGGCCGCGGTCCCGCGTCCGTTTTCACGGCCAGCCGGTACTCTTATCATAGATTGATCCTTGGACGGACAGGAGTCAAGAGCCCAGCCGCCTGGTCCGGGAGCGGGCCTCAGTAAGAGAACTTGGGGGTGATGTACAGCGTGGCGTAGGCCAGGTTGGGCAGGGCCTCCTTGGCCAGTCGCCCCAGGTCCTCGGCCCGGCGCTCGAACTCGGCCTCCGGGATGTCTTCGCTCAGGTCAACGTCAGCCACCAGGACGCACTTGTCCTCAGAGGCGGCCACCACCCGGAAGTCGTGAAAGCCGACCACCCAGGGCAGGGTCTCGACCAGCTTGCGGAACTTCTCCTCCAGGGACTTGACCTCCGGGGTCTGCTCGGCCAGGGGGTCGGTGTGGACCACGACCTCACCGCCGAAGACCTGGCGCAGCCTGGCCTCGCAGGTCTCGGCGATCTCGTGCATGGCCGCCGGACCCAGGTCCTCCGGCATCTCGGCGTGAAGGGAGATGAGATACTTGGAGCCGTAGTCGTGGACGATGATCTCGTGGACGTCCGCCACGCCCTCCACCGAGCCGGCCAGCTCCCGGATGCGCTCGATGAGCCGCCGGTCTGGCCGGGCGCCCAGAAGCGGCTCCAGGGCGTGACGGGCGTGGTTGATGCCGGCCCAGAGGAGCCAGGCCGAGACGCCCAGGCCGAGGTAGCCGTCCAGCTCGGGCCGGTGGAAGTGGTGGCCGGCCACCAGGCCGGCGATGACGGCCAGGGTGACCCCGGCCTCGATGTACTGGTGCGCCGCCGTGGCCGCGATGGCCCGCGAGGCCGAGCGCCGGCCCAGGTAGCGGCTGAAACCGCCCACCCAGATCTTGACCAGGATCGTGGCCAGCAGCAGCCAGGGCAAGGCCGGCCAGTAGTTGACGTGGCCGGGATGGAGGACCCGGTGGAAAGCCTGCTCGCCCAGCTGGAGACCGGCCACGGCCAGGAGCACGGCCATAATCAGCGGCGCGACGTGCTCCATGCGGCCGTGGCCGAAGGGCGTCCGGGCCGTGGCCGGCCGGCCGGCCAGCCAGAAGCTGACCACCAGGACAATGGCGTTGGCCAGATGGGAGAGGAGGTGGAAGGCGTCGGCGATGACCGAGACCGAACCGGACATCAGTCCCAGGACCAGGCGGACCACGAAGAGGCTCGAGCTGGCCGCGATGGAAACCCAGCCGGCGGCCAGGCCGTGCCGCAGCCTGACCGCCTGGCTGTCCGGCGCCTCGAAGTCGCGGATCAGCCGTCGGGCCACGGTCCGATTGAAACCGTCGAGCAGATTCATCCGGCCTCTCCCGGCCGCAGGAGCGGCGGCCCCGACAGTCTGACCCGCCGGAACGGAAAAGGCAAGACCGGAGAGCCGGGCCACGGTTCCGGCTTCATCACCGGAGGCGGCGGCCCTTGACACCCCGGCTTCCCCGGCCCTATGTTGCCTGAATCCCTGGGTCGTTGACCGAAGAGCGTTGGCCAAGTGAAAGGCAAGACCATTTCTCCACCCGACCGACCCGGCCCGGCCCCGGCCGAAGCCCTGCCCCGGCTCGGCTTTGTCCTGCTGGCCGCCGTGTCCCTGTTCTGGGGGCTCAACTGGCCGGCCATGAAGATCGTCCTGAGCCAGATCCCGCCCTGGACCTTCCGGACCCTCTGCCTGCTCCTGGGCGGAAGCGGCCTCCTGGGCCTGGCCAAATTGAACGGTCTGAGCCTGTCCGTACCCCCTGGGGAACGGAGACCCCTGCTCTGGCTGACCCTGTTCAACATCACCGGCTGGCACCTGGCCTCGGCCTACGGAGTCATGAGAATGCCGGCCGGGCGGGCGGTCATCGTCGCCTTCACCATGCCGCTCTGGGCCTCGATTCTGGGCCGCTTCCTCCTGAGCGAGAGGCTGACCTCCAGACGCCTGCTCGGTCTGGCTTGCGGCCTGGCCGGACTGGCCTGCCTGATCGGCCCCGACGTCTGGACCCTGGGCGCGGCCCCGGTGGGCGCGGCCTTCATGCTCACCGCCTCGGTCTCCTGGGCCCTGGGGACCGTCCTGTTCAAGTACTTCCGCTTCACCCTGCCCCTGACCGTCCTGACCGGCTGGCAAATGATCCTGGGCGGCCTGCCCGTGGTCGCCGGGGCCCTCATCCTGGAGCCCCTGGGTGCCCTGGGCCGGTTCAACTGGACCGGCCTTCTGGCCATGGTCTACATCCTGGGGCTGCCCATGCTTTTCTGCCACTGGGCCTGGCTCAGAATAGTCCAGCTCTTTCCGGCCGGACTGGCCTCGGTCGGCACCCTGGCCATCCCCGTCATCGGCGTCTTCAGCAGCGCCTGGCTCCTGGGGGAGCCGGTCGGCCTGCTGGAGATCAGCGCCCTGATCCTGGTCGTTCTGGCTCTGGCCATTGTTCTCCTCGACCCTGGGGCGCTCCGGCCGCGGCCCGGGCGGCGGTGAGGCCCGGCTTGACCGAGACGGCCTCAGATCAAGACCGGCCCGGCCCCGACTCGGCCCCATTTCGATTCGAGCCGAGCGGGAAAAGGGTCATGACCGGCCCGGAAACCTGCTACATTGAATGAGACCCGGCCCCGGCCGGGCAGACCCAAGACAAGGAGAGACTCAGATGTTCTGGAGAAGCAAGGATATTCTCAAGCGCCCCGAATGGTCCATGAACCGGGCCCTGTACAAGTCCATGGGCTACAGCGATTACGACCTGGAGCGACCCATGATCGGGGTGGCCAACTCCTGGAACCGGGTGGTGCCCGGCCACTACAACCTGGACCTGGTCTCCGACTATGTCAAGCAGGGCATATTCCAGGCCGGCGGCACACCGGTGGAGTTCGGGGTCATCGCCGCCTGCGACGGCATCGCCCAGGGCCACATGGGCAACTACTACATCCTGCCCAGCCGGGATCTGATCGCCAACGACGTCGAGACCATGATCGAGACCCACCGCCTCGACGGCGTGGTCCTGCTGGCCTCCTGCGACAAGATCGTGCCCGGCATGCTCATGGCCGCGGCCAGGCTGGATATACCGGCGATCATGGTCGTGGGCGGGCCCATGGAGGGCGGCTGCATATTCGACGGCCGGGCCTCGGACGGGACCTCCCTGACCGAGGGCCTGGGCATGCTCAAGGCCGGCAAGATAGACGAGGCCACCTACCGGATGCTCGAGGACAGGGCCGAGCCGACCTGCGGCTCCTGCTCCTTCCTGGGCACGGCCAACACCATGTGCTGCCTGGCCGAGGCCCTGGGCCTCTGCCTGCCCGGCAGCGCCACCATCCCGGCCACCTTCGCCGACCGGCAGCGGGCCGCCCAGGCCTCGGGCCGGCGAATCGTGGAGATGATCAAGGAGGATCTGACCGCCCGGAAGATCATCAACCGCCAGGGCCTGGAGAACGCCATCCGGGTCAGCTCGGCCATCGGCGGCTCGACCAACGCGGCCATCCACCTGGTGGCCGTCGCCCACGAGGCCGACTGCCCGATCGACCTGGACCTCTTCGAGTCGCTGAGCCGGTCCACGCCCCACGTGGCCAAGATGAACCCGGCCGCGCCGCCCAACGTGCCCGACTTCCACCAGGCCGGCGGCGTGCCGGCGGTGATGAAGGAGATCCTGCCTCTCCTCCACGGCGACGCCCTGACCGTGACCGGCAAGACGGTGGCCGAAAACGTGGCCCCGGCCCAGGTCGCCGACCGGGGCATCATCAGGACCCTGGCCGACCCCTGGTCCAAAGAGGGCGGCCTGGCCGTGCTCCGGGGCAACCTGGCCCCCAACACGGCCGTGACCAAGCCGGCGGCCATAGTCCCCGAGATGCGCGTCTTCAAGGGCCGGGCCCGCTGCTTCGACTCCGAGGAGTCGGCCAACCAGAGCATCCTGGAGGGCCAGGTCCAGGAGGGCGAGGTCGTGGTCATCCGCTACGAGGGCCCCAAGGGCGGGCCGGGCATGCGCGAGATGTACATAGCCATGAAGCTCCTCTACGGCCGAGGCCTGGCCCTGAAGACGGCCCTGATCACCGACGGCCGCTTCTCCGGGACCAACAACGGCTGCTTCGTCGGCCACATCTCGCCCGAGGCGGCCGAAGGGGGGCCCCTGGCCATCGTCCAGGACGGAGACCTGGTCACCATCGACATCCCGGCTCGCAACCTGGAGCTGCACGTGTCCGACGAGGAGATCAAGGCCCGCCTGGCCAAGTGGACCAAGCCCGAGCCCAAGTTCAAGAAGGGCTGGCTGGCCCTCTACTGCCAGTTGGCCGAGTCGGCCGACAAGGGGGCCATCCTGAGGTACAAGAAACCCGAGTGAGGCCGGGCGGGAGGCGCCCCGGAGAGGTCGATCCTGCTCCGTTATTGAACCGGACCCGGCCCGGCTTCCAGCCGGGCCGCCTCCCAGCCCAGCATGGCCTTCTTCCTGGCCAGGCCCCACCTGTAGCCGCCAAAGGCCCCGCTCTGGCGGAGGACCCGGTGGCAGGGAATCAGAAAGGCGACCGGGTTGGTGGCCACGGCCCGGCCCACGGCCCTGGCCGACCCGGGCGCGCCGATCCTGACGGCCAGATCCCGGTAGGAGATGGCCGCGCCCGGCGGAATCCTGAGGAGCGCCTCCCAGACCTTGATCTGGAAGTTGGTTCCCCTGACGAACAGGCTCAGGGGCGAGCCGTCTTCCCCGGGACCGGGGCCGAAGACCCGCTCGGCCAACGGCCGGGTGGCCGCCTGGTCCTCCCGGAGCAGGGCCGCAGGCCACTCCTTTTCAAGCTCCGCGATTGCCTCGCCCCGGCCGCCCGGCCCCAGAAAGCTCAGCCAGCAGATCCCCCGCTCGGTCCTGGCCAGGAGGCAGTCGCCGAAGGGGCTCTGGTGGAGGCCGAAGAAAATGTCCAGCCCGGCCCCGCGGCTCTTGAGCTGGCCCGGCGTGACCGCGTAGACGCCGACGATCAGGTCGTGGAGGCGGGAGCCGCTGGAGAGCCCGACCTCGAAGGTCACGTCCAAGACGCTCCGCGAGCTCTGGAGGAGCCTCCGGGCCTGCTCGGCGGTCAGGTACTGCATGAACTTCTTGGGGCTGACCCCGGCCCAGCGGCGGAAGAGGCGCTGGAAGTGGTACTCGCTCAGGCCGACGCTGGCCGAGATTTCCCCCAGGGTCGGCTGTTCGGGCAGGTTGTCCTCGATGAAGTGAATGGCCTGTTCGACGCGCTGGTAATCCAGTCTGGACACGGGCCGCCTCCTCACAAAATGAGTCTGACAGACCCAGCATAGGGCCGCCCCGGGAGGCCGCCAACCCGATTCTTGCCAAAATTCCGGCCGAAGATTCCGACCCGGGTCAGGCCGGCCCCGGCTCAGGCCTCCGAGTCGATCACCTCCCGGATCAGCTCCTCGGCCCGCCGGGGGTTGAAGACCCCGCACTGGCAGGGCCGGGCCAGCTCCAGGGCGGCCTGGTCCAGGCTCAGCCTGCCCCGCTTGACCTTGGCGGCCAGGCTCTTGACCAGCCCCCGGGCGACCATGCCGTGGCCGCACATGGTCGTCAGGGCCAGGACAGGCTCGGAGGGCAGGCGCTCAATCCGGCCGTGGACGCCGCCGGAGAACTCCACGGTGTGCATCTTAAGGCCCACCTCCCGGCAGGCCCGGCCGATCTCGCCCACCAGGCCGCTGACCACCACCGAGGTGCCCAAATCGGCCTCCTTGAGCTCCTGGAGGACCTCGGTCACTTGGGCCAGGTCGGTGAAGACGAAGTGGACGATGGAGGTGTCCCGGACGTTGTCGAAGATCTCGTCCCGGCTGATGTTCAGGACGTTGCCGGTCTTCATGTCGCCGCAGTTGACCGGGCCGTGCTTCTCCACGATCTCGATGAAGCGGCGCATCTTCTCGGCCGAGCCCCTGGCGTTGACCTGCTTGGCCGACATGGTGAAGACCACGAAGTCGCCCCTCAGCGAGTCCGGCCGGCCGCTCCGGTGCAGGGTGTGGGTCATCTCGGCCCCCCTTCCCCGGCGGCGGCGAAGCGGGGCCGGCCCAGGCCGACGTTGACCTTGCCGTTGGCCGAGCGGCTGAGTCCGGCCCTCTCGATCTCCTCAAGCAGGGGGACCTCCCCGCCCGGGCCCACCTTGCCGATCAGGTCCAGGCTGAAAACCGTGTCCACCTCCCGGGCGATCTCCCGGACCGCGGCCAGGACTTCCTGGGCCCGCTCCAGGGGCACGACGCACTCGACAATGGCCGAGAGGACCTTCTCGCCCCTGACCTCGGGCTTGAGCCGGCCGGTGGCCTTGTCTTCGATGAGCTGGGTCAGGGGGTTGTGCGGCTCCAGCTCCAGCCCCAAGCCGACCAGGCGCCGGATGGCCTTCTCCGGCTCGCTCAGGCGGGTGCCTACGCCGGGCCGGCCGAACTCCAGGCCCAGGCCGATGAAGCCCTCCCGGAAGCGGCCGGTCACGTCGTTGGTCTTCATCTCCTCGGTGCCCCGGCCGGGCACGTCGGTGCCCTGGTGGACGAAGAGGGGGTCGCTGAAGGCCCGGCGCAGGATCCGCGGCCAGTCAAGCTCCTCCTCTTGGATGGCCGACTCGGGGCAGATCCCGGAGCGGAGGCAGACGCCGCACTCGACGCACTCGTCCCGGACGATCTCGGCCCAGGCCCCGGTCCCGGAATCCCGGTCCTTCTTGTGGCGGACGATGGCCTCCATGGGGCAGTAGGGCAGACACAGGCCGCAGCCGGTGCAGGCCTCCCGGTCAATGAGCATCGGTCCTCTCCTTGAAGGAATCAGTTTCAGATCACTCGGGCGTCTCCCGGCGCACCCGGTTCTCGATCATCCGGCAGGCCAGGAGGAAGGCCTCCCGCAGGGCCGAGACCTCGGCCCTGCCCTGGCCGGCGATGTCAAAGGCCGTGCCGTGGGCCGGGGTGGTGATGGGCGCCTCCAGGCCGCCGGCCACGGTCACCCCCCGCTCGAAGCCTAAGAGCTTCATGGCGATCTGGCCCTGGTCGTGGTACATGGTCACCACTGCGTCAAAGAGCCCGTCCCTGGCCCTCAAAAAGACCGTGTCCGCGGCAAAGGGCCCCTGGGCGTCGATGCCCTGGGAGCGGGCTTGATCCACGGCCGGGCCGATGACCTCGATCTCCTCCCGGCCGCAGTCGCCGCTCTCGCCGGCGTGGGGGTTGAGGCCGGCCACGGCGACGCGGGGCCGCTCAAAGCCGGCCGCAGTCAGGGTGTGGTGGGCCAGGTCAATGGCCGCCAGAACGGACGGGACGGTCAGGAGGGCCGGGACCTGGCCCAGGGGGACGTGGGAGGTCACCCGGGTGGTCCAGAGCCGGCCCAGGACGTTGACCTCGCCGGCCAGGCCATGGTGGCCCAGCTCCTGGGCGAAGAAATCCAGCTCGCTGGCCAGGCTCATGCCGGCCAGGTGGAGATTGTGCTTGTTCAGGGAGGCGTAGCAAATGCCGCCCACCCTGCCCTCCCTGGCCAAACAGAGAGCCATTTTCAGGCTCTCCAGGGCCGCCCGGCCGGCTGCGGCCGAGGCTTGGCCCAGGACTATCTCGGCCGGGTCAATGGTCGATAGGGCCAGGAACGCGGGCCGGCCCTGGTCGAATCGGGCCTGGGCGATATCGGAGATGACCTGGACCGGGATGGAGAGGCCGGCGATTTCCTGGCCCATCTCAAAGACGGGCCGGTCGCCGATGAGCAGGATCTCGGCCCGGGCTATGACCTCGGGGTCGGCCAGCAGTTTGGCCACCAGCTCCGGGCCTATGCCGGAGGGGTCGCCCAGGACCAGGGCCAGGCGGGGTTTCAAGGGAGTCTCCCTGATGAGGAACTGAATAAAGCCTCGGGCCGGCCGGGCCGGCGAGACAGGGAGTGATGATAACACGGCCGGGGGGAGGAGGGGAAGGGAAGATGGGGAGGGTGTTTATGTTTGTTGCTTTACGAATCCCATCTCTCTCTTGTATTTCCACTTGTTTTATTGAGTCAATTTTATTATATGATACCCAAATCATATCATATATTCTCTTTTACAATTTATATCTTAATTCAATTTTTACCACCCATCGACATATATACGCACGAATTAAATTTGCACTAGTTTATATTGCATATTCCTTGCTTTTCTATGTATAATAACTTGTCTATCAAATTCGCCTCTTTTACAGCCTCATCAGACTACTTCTTGACTTTGGATTAGAATCAAGATATAATACCAGCAAAATAAATTTGGATGGAGTTATAAACTATGAAAATAGCAAGCATAAATATACGTGGCATTAAATCTTTTACTGATTTAACTATCGATAATATTCCAGAAACAGCAAAGCTTGTAGTTTTATTAGGACCAAATGGATCCGGCAAATCATCTCTTTTCGATGCACTAAATTTACGTTTTTGTATCCCAAAAGGAACACCTTTCAATGTAATTAATCACTATCATATTAAAAAGGGCTCAAGTAAATTTTTTATACTTGATGCTAAAGATTATATAGTTGTAAAATTTCATGATGTCAGTTATGATTTCTTTGTTAGTAATTTCTTAGATAGCCGTAAATGTTTTTACTTTCGTTCCGGATATAGAATCGAAACCGATTTTGATACAAGAAATATTTCTAGATCTCGTGATCCTTTGGATGATGATAAGCATCCAAGATTAATGATTGATGCCGATCTCAGAGTGTCAGATAATTATTCAAGACTTGTCTCCGATACTATAAACCAGATCTGGAGTATAGGAGAAGATAGCCTTACAAAGCGAGAATTACGTGAGCGCGTAATTATCGAAATAAAAGAATCTATGTTACGTGTTTTTGATGATCTTGTCTTTGAAGGGATGGGTCATCCATTTGATGACGGGACTTTCCTTTTTACAAAAGGAAATGTGAAGCATTTTAAATACGTTAATCTATCAGGTGGTGAAAAGGCTGCATTTGATTTATTGCTTGATTTTATATTAAAAACAAGATATTTCGACAATACAATATTTTGCATCGACGAACCAGAGCAGCATCTGCACACCGCCCCGCAGGGTAGGCTTCTCGCTGAATTGTATCATAAACTGCCTGATAAATGTCAGCTTTGGATCGCTACTCATTCTATCGGTATGATGGAACAAGCTAAGGAACTATACAGCAGTGATCCTAGCGCTGTTGTTTTCCTCGATTTCAGTGGTCACAACTTTGACGAACCAGTAGTCATGGTACCCGCTAACCCGAATAGGCGATTCTGGCAAAAGACCTTTGAGGTCGCCATAGGGCAATTGGCTGCCCTTATTGCCCCCAATCACTTGATTTTCTGCGAGGGCGGACGGTCGGAAAGAGGCGCACGGAAAAACCAAAAATTGATGCTGATTGTTATAGAAAAATATTTGATAGTGAGTTTTCAGATGTAATATTTATTTCCATTGGCGGATCTTCTCAGGTCGAGACAGAGTCACTACGCTTATTACCAGTTTTCAGGGAAATCCTGCCAAATATGAATATCTCTATGGTGATCGATCGAGATGATAGAACGGACGTCGAAGTTGAGGAGGAATTTAAGAAGGGCGTACGAGTTCTTTCGATGAGGCAAATAGAAAATTATTTGTATGATGATGAAGTTCTTAAAAAACTATGCGAAAGCGTTGGCCAGCTAAAAAAGTATCGCGGAGTTCTAGCGGCTAAGGCCACTGCCTTAAAGGCAAGCATTGCGCGGGGTAATCCGGCAGATGATATAAAGTCGGCGAGCGGGAGTCTTTCACTAGCAATAAAAAAAATCCTTAATCTTCAACACCCCGGCAGCACAAGTGAGGCATTTTGCCGGGATACCCTCGCGCCGTTGATAACAGCCGATATGAAAGTATACAAAATATTAAAGAAGGATATTTTTGGCCTCTAGATTAAAATACAGTCATCAGTTATCACACTATGTTGATGATACTTATGGCCTTTCAGCCGTCCCGCCTCTACGCGCGCTTCCCTCGAACCATTAGGGCGGGAGCCTGCCCGGGGCTTTCGGCTTTAATTTCCGATCCCCTCACCCCTCCACCTCCCCCCTCAACCTCCTAGTCCCCTCCTCGTCCACGACCCATTTCTCTATGTCGATGACCACCCCATACTCCTCCCTGGCCGCGGCCGGCGAGACGTAGCCGTTGCGGACGTCGTCGAGGACCCTCCTGGGCTCCCTCTCCCTGGGCGGGCCGAAGCCGCCGCCGCCGGGCATCTCCAGGTTGACGATCGTGCCGGCCGGCAGGAGGCAGGTCATCTTGGGCTTGAGGTCCTTGCCGTCGCCGGTGAAGACCCTGCCGGTGCGGCCCTCCCGGCCGCCGTGCAGTCCCGGCGCGGGGTGATAGATCCGCTCGTAGAGCCCGGCGAAAATGTAGGGCTCGTCGGTCAATACCTCGACCTCCATGACCTGGCCCAGCCCGCCCCGGAAGGTCCCGGCCCCGCCCGAGTCGGTCCGGAGCTCCCGGCGGCGCATCACCAGGGGGGCCAGGGTCTCGATGACCTCGGCCGGCACGCCGGCGATGCCGCTGGGGTAGGCCGTGGCCGAGAGCCCGTCCTGGCCCTTGAGGGCCCCGGTGCCGCCGGCCGAGAACCAGGTGAAGGAGAAGTGGCGGCCGCTGCCCCGCTCCCGGCCCGAGATGTGGGTGTCCCAGAGCCCGTCGAAGCCCGGGGCCATGACCCGCTCGGGCAGGGCCTGGGCAAAGGCGCCCATGACCGCCGAGGGCAGGAAGTGGCCGACCAGGTGGCGGCCGGCCACGGCCGAGGGGTGCCTGGCGTTGAGGATGCTCCCCTCCGGGGCGGTGACCCTGACCGGCCGGAAGCTGCCCTCGTTGTTGGGGATGTCCGGCGAGATGACGCACTTGATGCCGTAGGTGGTGTAGGCCCGGGTGTAGTTGAGGCAGACGTTTACCCCTAAGGGAACCGAGCCGGAGGTGCCCTCGAAGTCAACGTCCAGCTCGTCGCCCTCGATGACCACCCTGACCTGGATGACGATGGGCTCCTCGAAGCCGTCGATGGTCAGCCGGTAGCCGTACTCGCCGTCGGGCAGGGCCTGGATCCGCTGGCGCATGCCCTCTTCCGAGCGCTCGATGATCTCGTCCGAGAGGGCCTCGATGTCGGCCAGGCCGAACTCCTTCAAGAAGGAGCGGAGCTGCCGGCCGCCGACCTCGTTGCCCACGATCTGGGAGTGGAGGTCGCCCAGGACCTCCTCGGGCGTCCGGACGTTGGCCGCCAGCAGGTCGTAGAGGACCTGGACCGGCTCGCCCCGGTCGTGGAGCTTCATCACCGGGATGAAGAAGCCCTCCTCGAAGACCGAGCGGGAGTCGGCGGTCAGGCCCCGGCCGCCGATGTCCAGGGCGTGGCAGGTGTTGGCGAAGAAAGCGACCAGCCTGTCGCCCAGGAAGACGGGCGTGGCCACGGTGATGTCGTTCAATTGAGAGGCCGTCTTCCAGGGGTCGTTGGTGATGAGCAAGTCGCCCGGGGCCAGGGAGTCGGCCGGGAAGGTCTCCAGGAAGTGGATCATGCCCGTGGCCATGGAGTTGATGTGGCCCGGGGTGCCGGTCACGGCCTGGGCGACCATGCGGCCGCGGCGGTCGAAGACCCCGGCCGAGAGGTCGCCGGCCTCGCGGACGATGGAGGTGAAGGAGGAGCGCATCAAGGCTGCGGCCTGCTCGTTGACCGTGGAGATGAGCCGGTTCCAGAGGATGTCCAGGGTTATCTGATCCATGATCTTGGGCTCCGCGCCGGCCCCGGCCTCAGTTGGGCCGGGCCAGGTCGACGATCAGGTTGCTGCCCGCATCCACCCTGATGGTCGCCTCGCCGTTGACGACCACGGTGGACTCCCGCTCCTCGATGACGGCCGGCCCCTGGAATACAGCCTCCGGGCCCAGGGCGTAGCGGTCGTAAACCGGCACCTCGGCCAGCCCCTTGAGCCCTGGCAGAAAGACCGGCCGCTTGCCTTTGAGGGCCGACCCGGCCCGGCCCGAGCCGCCGCCGGCCCGGGGCAGGGCCAGGTCCGGCTTGGGCCCGTGGGCCACCACCCGCCAGGAGATGATGTCCACCGGCGCCCCGGACATGGTGTGGCCGTAGATGGACGAGTAGACCTCCTCGAAGTTCCGCTGGAGCTCCTGGCGCCGGGAGGCGTCCAGCCGGCCGTTGGGCACGGGCACCCGGATCTCGTAGCCCTGCTTGCGGTAGCGCATGTCGGCGAAGCGTCTGAAGCCGACCTGCTCGGCCGGGATGGTCCGGCTGAGGGCGGCCCGGCCCTGGGCCTCCATGTCGCCGACCACCCGGCTGACCGCCGGCCAGTCCAGGTCGTCCAGGGGGCCGGGCAGGCTCCGGGAGAAGTCCAGGCTCAGGGGCGCGGTCATGAAGCCGATGGCCGAGGTCACCCCGGCGCCCAGGGGGTAGATCACCCGCGGGCTGCGCAGGATGCCGCCCACGCCGAAGGCGTGGACCGGCCCGGCCCCGCCGAAGGCGAAGACGGGCAGCCTGGACACGTCCTTGCCCCGCTCGATGGCGTGGATCCGGGCCGCCGAGGCCATGCTCTCGTTGGCTAGTTGGTGGATGCCCCAGGCCGCCTCCAGCAGGCTCAGGCCCAGGGGCCGGCCGACCTTGTCCTCGATGACCCTCCGGGCGGCCTCCAGGTCCAGGGACATGGTCCCGCCCAGGAAGAAGCCCGGGTCCAGGTAGCCCAGGACCAGGTCGGCGTCGGTGACCGTGGGCTCCTCCCCGCCCAGGCCGTAGGAGACCGGGCCGGGCCGGGCCCCGGCGCTGTCCGGGCCGACCTGGAGGCGGCGCATGGCGTCCACCCGGGCGATGGAGCCGCCGCCGGTGCCGATCTCGATCATCTCGATGACCGGGACCTTGACCGGCAGGCCGCTGCCCTTGCGGAACTGGTACTGGCGGTCTACCTCGAACTCGGTGGTCACCGAGGGCTGGCCGCCGACGATGAGGCAGGCCTTGGCCGTGGTCCCGCCCATGTCAAAGGAGAGCAGGTCCGGGTGGCCCAGCAGGGCGCCGTAGTGGGCCGCGGCCAGGGCTCCGGCGGCCGGGCCTGACTCCAGGAGCCGGACCGGGCGCTGGACCGCCGTGTCCACCTCGCAGACGCCGCCGTTGGACTGCATGACGAACAGGCTCCCGGTGATGCCTCGCTCTCGTTCGAGGCGGCCCTGGAGCCGGCGCAGGTAGCGCTCGGCGATGCGCTTGACGTAGACGTTGACCAGGGTGGTCGAGGTCCGGTCGTACTCGCGGATCTCGGGGACCAGGTCGCTGGAGAGGGTCAGGGAGACCTGGGGCAGCTCCTGGGCCAGGATCTCGGCCACCCGCCTCTCGTGGGCGTCGTTGACGTAGGCGTGGATGAGCGAGACGGCCACCGCCTCCACGCCCAGCCTGGCCAGCTCCCGGGCCAGGGCCCTGACCTCCTCGTCGTCGACCGGCCGGCGGATCGCGCCGTCGGCCAGGATCCGCTCGTGCAGCTCGAAGCGGAGGTGCCGGGGGGCCAGGGGCTCGGGCCGGCGCATGTAGAGGTCGTACATGTCGTAGCGGTGCTCCCGGGCGATCTCGACCGCGTCCCGGAAGCCAGCCGTGGTGATCAGGGCCGTGAGGGCGCCCTTGCGCTCGATCAGGGCGTTGGTGAAGAGGGTCGTCCCGTGGACCAGGTGGGAGACCTGGCCGGGATCGGCCCCGGCCGCGTCGAGCACTTGCCCGACCCCGACCAGGACAGCCTCGTCGGGCTGGTCGGGCGTGGTCAGGACCTTGCCCACCTGGAAGACCAGGCCGCTCTCGTCGGTCAGGATGAGGTCGGTGAAGGTGCCGCCGATGTCCGCGCCGATTCTTAGAGCCATGCTCGCCCGCGCCAGAGGGTGATGGTGCTTTCCGCCGGGGCCCGAGGTGGGCCGCCTCGGCCGGCCGGCTCGAGATGGGCCAATCTTACCAGAAGAACCGGCCGGCCTGACAGCCCTTTCCGGCCTCCCGGCCAAGATCCCCGGGGCCAGGCCTAGAGGTTGACCTCCAGACCCTTGTCCCGCAGGTACTCCTTGACCTGCCTGATGCTGAAGGTGCGGTAATGGAAGACCGAGGCGGCCAGGAGAATGCTGGCCCCGCCCTGGACCACGGCCTGGTGGAAGTGCTCCAGGTCGCCGGCCCCGCCCGAGGCGACCACGGGCAGATCAACGGCCTCGGAGATGGCCCGGGTGTACTCCAGGTCGTAGCCGGCCTGGGTGCCGTCGCCGTCCATGCTGGTCGGCAGAATCACCCCGGCCCCCAGCTCCTGGCACTGCCTGGCCCAGGCCACCGCGTCCTGGCCCACCGGCCTGGTTCCGCCGGCCACGACCAGCTCGAAGCCCGAGGGCAGGGCCTGGTTGCGCCGGGCGTCGATGGCCACGGTCACCCTGGCCGAGCCGAACTCCCTGGCCGCCCGCCTGACCAGGTCGGGCTCCTTGACCGCGGCGCTGTTCATGGAGACCTTGTCCGCCCCCGCCTCCAGGACCGCCTCAATGTCCTCCAGGCCGGCGATGCCGCCGCCCACGGTCAGGGGAATGCTGATCGCCGAGGAGACGCTCCTGACCCAGGCCAGCCTGGTCTTGCGGTTCTCCAGGGTCGCGGCGATGTCCAGCATGGCCAGTTCGTCGGCCCCTTCCTGCTGGTAAAAGGCCGCGTTCTCCACCGGATCGCCGGCGTCCTTGAGGTCCACGAAGTGAACGCCCTTGACCACCCGGCCCTCTCTCATGTCCAGGCAAGGCATTATCAGTATCGGTCCCATGCTCGGTCCTTTCTAGGCGCGGCCGGCCGGGCCCGACCCGGCCGCCGGGTGATTGGGGCCGCCCCAGGGGGCCGCCCGGTCAGGGATGTTAGCCCATCCTGCCCTCGATCCGGGCAAAGGGCAAGCCGGGCCCCGAGCCCGGGCGGGTCGAACCGCCCGGTCTCGGCCGGGACGCCTACCGGGTTCAGGCCGGCGACTCCGTCCTCGAGCCCTCCAGGGGCCTCAGGTCAAAGGCCAGCCCGACCCTGGGGTCGGCGGCCATTCGCCTGAGCCAGCCGATCCTTTCCGGCGTCATGGGCACGCCCTCCTTCAGGAACCTGGCCCTGGTCTCCTGCTCCTTCTGGCCGGGCAGAAACATCAGCCCGTTCCCGCAGGCCAGGGTCGTGGCCACCGACTCCCTGAGCCTTTTCTTGGCCTCGGCCAGGGGGAAAAGGGCGTCGATGGCGTAGGCCTCCAGGGTCTGGGAGACGCGCTCCGGCGTGGTCGGATTGCCCTGGTCGTCCAGGACCCGGATCAGACCGGTGGCCCCGCCGCCGATGACGTTGTCCAGCTCGACGAGCATGTTCAGGCCGAAGCCCTTGTAGCCGAAACAGGTCCCGCCCAGCGGGGCGATGCAGAAGTGCCTCTTGAAGACATCGTCAAAGGCCAGGGGGTAACTGATGTCCTCGCCCTCCGGGCCCTTGAGCAGGCCGGCCTCGACCGGGAAGAGCCTGACTGGCCGGTCGAAGCCCAGGCCCCGGAGAACCCCGGCCGGGTCATCGCTCCGGGCCACGCTCAGGTGGATCTCGGCCAAGCCGACCCTCCGGCCGCCCAGGTCGATGAAGAGGGCGCCGTTCTGGTCCGTCTCCAGATTGAGGGCCCTGGAGTTGCGCCGGGCCACCTCCAGGGCCGGGCTGAGGGCCCGCTGGGTCGCGGCCATGTCGATGGTGATCAGGCCGCCCTCGTAAGGGATGCTCCAGGCCAGGGGGTTGGTCCCGAACCGCTTGCTCACCCCCTGATACCTGGTCCGGTTGACTTCCGCGGCCTGGTCCTCCCTGTCCTGGAGCTCGATGAAGGGCCTCATCCAGGGCGGCGAGGTGGAGGTCACCCTGGCGGCCAGGTCGGACCGGGCGATGAGCTCGCTGTAGACGCCGCAGTCCCCGAAATGGGTCGAGTTCCTTATGTAGGCCTTGGCGCAGCCGTACTCCCTGGCCCGGGCCGCCAGCTCCGGGATCAGCTCCAGGGCGACGTAGTGGCCCAGGGTGCCCCTGGCGTCGGCGGTGATTACGGTCGGGTACTTGTCCGGGTCCCTGGAGTACTCGGCGATCTCCATCCTCTTGAAGCCGAGCCTGGCCCGGTCGTCGTTGATCTGGCTGATGAACTTGTCCAGGCTGTTGGCTCCGGCCAGGCCGTGGGCGAAGTCGCCCCTCAGATCGGCCTCCACCAGAACCAGGGCCGCGGCTTGGGCCTGCCTGGCCGGAAAGCCGACCTTCTCCAGCACGGCCGCGCCGAAACGGATCAGATCCTCGGAGCGGTATCTCTCGACCGCCGTGGGCAAAGGTTCCATCTCCCGCGACCGCTCTGCTCAGCGGCCCTGCCAGTCGGGCTTTCTCTTCGCCGCAAAGGCCTGGGGGCCTTCCTGGTAATCCCTGGAGGCCCTCATGGCCAGGGTGCGCGGAAAGACCGTCCGGACCGCCTCATCCAGGGGCCGCTCCAGGCCCAGGAGGGCCGCCTCCTTGCTGGCCCTCACGGCCAGGGGGGCGCACTCCAGGATCCGGGCGGCCCAGGCCTCAGCCGCGGCGGCCAGTTCCTCGGCCGGGACCACCTCATTGACCAGGCCCAGCCGGGCGGCCTCCTCGGCCGAGAGGCGGCCGCCGGTCAGGATCAGGCCCATGGCCAGGTGATGGGGGATCTGCCTGGGCAGGCGGTGAACCCCGCCCTGGGCGGCCATGGCTCCGACCCGGGGCTCGGTCAGCCCGAAAGAGGCGTGGGCCGCGGCGACGATGATGTCGCAGGCCAGGGCGATTTCGAAGCCGCCCCCCAGGGCCAGGCCGTTGACCGCGGCGATGACCGGCTTGAAACAGTCGAAGCGGCGGGTCAGCCCGCCGAAGCCGCCGCTGAGGGAGTCCAACCCCTGGCGGAGGGCCTGGGCCCCGTGCTCGGCCTGCCACTTGAGGTCATTGCCGGCCGAGAAGGCACGCTGGCCGGCCCCGGTGACGATGGCCACCCAGGCCTCGGGGTCGGCGGCGAACTCGTCGAAGGCCTGGT
>ENA-OSEO01002486-OSEO01002486.1-sediment-metagenome-genome-assembly--contig:-NODE-2486-length-25782-cov-5.967788_pt1 | contig 25782 bp, 19 predicted proteins | sample MGYA00237883_ERZ534232 | MGnify/ENA metagenome assembly ERZ534232
GTGCACAACCACGCCCTGGACCATCGCCTGCGGGTGCTGTTCCCCTCGGGCGCCGACACGGACACCTGGCTGGCCGATACGCCCTTTGACGTGGTGGAGCGCCCCATCGCCCTGCGCGCCGACAACCACACGTACCGCGAGCTGGAGATCGAGAGCAAACCGCAGCGCACCTGGTCCGCCGTGGCCGACGGGACGCGCGGTCTGGCGGTGATCAGCGAGGGGCTGCTGGAGACCGCGGTGCGCGACCTGCCCGAGCGCCCGCTGGCGCTGACCCTCTTCCGGGCCACGCGCCGCACGGTCAACACCGCCGGCGAGCCCGAGGGCCAGTTGCAGGGAGACCTGCATTTCCGCTACTGGATCGCGCCGCTGACGGGCGTGCCCGCCGCCGCCGCCGAGCGCGCCACCCTCTACCGTCTGGCGGACCGGCTGGCCTGCGGCGTAAAGGCCGCCCAGCTCCAGGCGATCGACGGCGAGCAGGTACGCGAGCAAGGCGGATTGGCGGCCTGCGCCGGCCTGCTGACCGTCGACGGCCCGGTAGTCGTCACCTCCGTGGAGCAGCGGACCGACGACTACGGCGCCGGTTTGGAGATCCGGGCCTTTAACCCGGGCACCGAGGCGGTCAGCGCCACCTACTGCCTGGCGGATGCCGTGCCCTACACCTGCGCGCAACTGGCGAACCTCGAAGGGACGCTGCTGGGCGTCGAACTGCCCGTGGTCGACGGCGCGGTGACCGTGCCGTTCGGAGGGAAAAAGATCGTCACGGTGAGGCTCGGCTAGGGCTGAGCCCTGAAATGAGCTAGCGACTCTGAGACCGAGGCAGCAGAGGACTACAGCCGGCCACCGTCCCCACACGCGCAGACGGTGGCCGGTTCGACCAGGGACGCATCGTTGCCCAAAGGTAAGGATGGGATCAGATTCCCGGATGGCTGTTAGATGATCGTCTCGGTCGAGAGGCCCGATGACGCCATGTGGGAGGTTATCGGCGGCGGCATCCACGAGTACAACATCCGGCAGGCCGGTGACGGACAGGGCCAGATGCTGTGCCTTGTGCTCGCCACGTCCGATGGGCAGGTCGCCGGCGGCCTGATCGGCGAGACCCACTGAGGCTGGTTCCACATCAAACTGCTCTTCGTGAGGCAGGACCTGCGCGGGCAGGGGTACGGCCACCGCCTCCTGACGCTGGCACAATTATCACTTGACCACTTCTGAGCTCTTGAGTACAGCATCGGGAGATGCTATATTATGGTAGCATCATGGTTCGCTCGGAATTGCAGGGGAACGCGAGTCCGATTTTACTGCTGGCACAATTTGCGGCGCCAGCCGAGTCCCTGATCGCTGCGCAACTGTGTCCAACTCAATCTGAAGGAGCAAACTGCCGTGGCTCAGCTGACGATCTACTTTGGCGACAACCTTGGCGTTCTCCAGGAGATCGCTAGCGAATCCGTAGACCTGATATATATAGACCCACCCTTCAACACGGGTAAGGTGCAGGCACGCACTAGCATTTCTACCACTAGAGATCCCAACGGGGACCGAACTGGATATCAGGGCAAGCGCTATCGAACCATCAAGTTGGGTAGCAAACAGTATTCAGACCTGTTTGACGACTACCTGGCATTCATTGAGCCCAGGATGGTAGAGGCGCGCCGAGTCCTCAAGCGAGACGGCAGTCTGTTCTTTCACATTGACTATAGGGAGGTTCACTACTGCAAGGTACTACTGGATGTTGTTTTTGGGCGAGAGTCGTTTCTGAACGAGATCATCTGGGCTTACGACTATGGCGCTCGATCTAAAAGCAAATGGCCCGCCAAACATGACAATATCCTGTGGTATGCAAAGGATCCAAAGGATTACCAATTTCACTTGGAACAAGTAGACCGGATACCCTATATGGCGCCCGGTCTGGTCGGCCCTGAGAAGGCAGCGAGAGGCAAAACGCCAACGGACACTTGGTGGCACACAATCGTCAGTCCTAATGGGTCAGAAAAGACTGGCTACCCAACGCAGAAGCCGAGAGGCATTCTCGACCGAATCGTCAAGGTGCACTCCCGACCCGGCGATTTGCTCATGGACTTTTTTGCGGGAAGCGGGTCCTTTGGGGAGGCGGCCGTAATTCATGGTCGGAACTGTATCTTGGTCGATAACAACGAGGAGGCAATGCGCGTCATGGAAAAGAGGTTTTCCACCATTGCTGTCGATTGGAAAGCCTGGGAGCCAGAGTTGGTTGCGGACGCCCCAACCCAGGGAACGATGTTCCAGTGAATATCCAGGATCCCGAAGTGCGAATCCTTGCAGGAATCAGCCTGGCCATACAGGCAGAATACCTCAGCGAAAACCGCGAGTGGGAGGGAAGCCCCTTCGCATGGATCAAGACACGCCCGTCGCGCCAAGTCGGCGCCATCGGTGAAAAGTTGGTCGCGGGCTGGCTGGCCGCACGTGATTTCAACGTGACTCGCAGCGGCGACTCTGACGCTGACCGGGTCATAGAAGGGAAACGAGTCGAAATCAAGTTCAGTACGCGCTGGGAGAATGGCGGCTACAAGTTTCAGCAGCTTTGCGATCAGAACTATGATCTTGTCATATGCCTGGGCGTTTCCCCATTTGATGCCAACTGCTGGGTCATCCCAAAGGCAGACGTGCTTCGTTTGTGGAGAGTCGAGCACCGGATCGCAAGCCAGCACGGCGGCCAGAACGGGACTGACACCGCCTGGATTGACGTGAAAGCCGAAAACCCACCGGAATGGTTGGCGCCATACGGTGGGTCACTCTCGGACGGGATAGCAGTACTCGGGAGGATTACTGGTTTCAGAGTCCGGCGAATTCGCGAGGAACTTGGGGACTATGAGGCATGAGCGCCACATAGTGAGAGAACTCCCCTGGCCACGCTGACCCCACTGTTGGGGGATCACGTGGTATTGTGGAGGTGTTTGACGTCGCGACGCTCTCTGGCTGGCTCGAGATCCGGCCGCTGCAGTCGCGTCTCGGTGACCGCGGGCGTGCGAATACTGGTTGCCCTCAGGATAGGCCCCCGTCAGGCCCAGAGTTGCAGTGCCTCGCGGCCGGGTTGCTTGTATGACAACATCATTCACAACTGTCCCTACGTCTCTACTCACGTTGCCGCGCAGGCCTGCCTTACTGCTGGAACCTGGGCGGTGGCAACATTCACGACATCGACAGAGTCAACGATATGTCGCCGTATGAGCCCTTACCCAAGCCACTGCAGTTTCTGGGGCTCGGTAACCAGTGGGACGAAACAGCTTTCCTGTCGCGAGACCGCCTCCTGAACCTTTGGCTCCAACTCGGCACTCTTCCAGTTCGTATGGTCGAGTAGCGTTGGAGGCAAACAGGGAACAGAACCCGAGTGCAGACTTGTCGTTCTCGAGTTCATCACCCTCGATGGTGCGATCCAGGGGCCCGGGGGCGCGGCGCCACCGCCGCCTGCCTGGACACCTTCAGTTTCCAGACGCCCGAGTTCTACCGGCAGCACGGTTACGAGGTGTATGGCACGCTGGACGTTGTTCCCCCCGGGGCACCGGAGGTACTGGATGAGGAAACGGCTGTAGGGTGGTGCTGACCGCCGGGGCGGTCCGAGCTGCGAAGTGGTACTATCACGCAGAGATCACACGCAGAAAGCGCACGCCAATTACGTGAGAATCCGCGCAGCCGTAGGGGAAATGATGACCTCGACCACCAGGATCTCAGTCGATAAGCTCAGAAACCCGCAACATGAAGCGACGCAGACTGTCTGCATACCCTGCGGCGACCTGCGGACGCCAAGCGCCGAACACGTACTGAATGACCAGCGATGTATAGAGGGGTCCCACTGCACGCCCACTGGCCCGGCGTGGCACCATGCCCTCACGTACAGCACGCCTGCGAGAGCGACGAGCCAAGTTGACCAAGGTCTGCTTTGGGTCATCCAGCGATTCGGGATCCAGCGGAATGCGCGACACCACCACGCCCAAGAACCCTGCAAGAGAGTCTCGATCCGCAAGTAGCCAGCTCTCCGCTTCTGGCACCGCAATCCGCAGACACATATCGTCAGACGGGGATGGCAGCCACAGTGCCCGCGCTGCCGCGGCACACTCGGCATCGTGATCCAGGTCAACGAGTACCAGCCATGGGCGATGCTGCGCCGCGATGTTGTAGCGAGGCAGCTTCTGGAGCAGCGCAACCTTCCCGCCTGAGGGAAAGACCCGGATGGGCGCGTACCCCAACTCCCCCAGCACGCGCCTAACGATGGCCTCGTCAGTCATGCCTTCGACCGCAACATTCAGCTCGGCCCGCTCAGGCATTGTTCACCTAACCCTCAAAGAGCGTGAGTTGCTCTATCCGGTCAGGGCGCGTGTAGGGGATCACGGCCTCGGCCATGCTGATCCCGCTTTCCAGCAGAACTCTGATCTCCTCGCGCTGGTGCGCCGCAGATACACGCGTTCCTTCTCTGTCGGGATGGAGCAGTATCACCTCATCCAGCCCAATTCCGTCGTCGCTCAACAACTCCGTCGAATGGGTGCTTACCAGTATTTGCCTGCCTGACTTGCGCTGCATCCGCGCAAACATCTGCGGCAAGTGGCGTACGACCTCAGGATGCAGGGATAGCTCCGGCTCCTCCAGGAGCAGCGGGCCGTTACCATCCAGGATCGCCCAGAGCAGACCAATGAGCCTCAGGGTGCCGTCAGAGAATTGCTCCTCCGTCTGCCAGGCTCCCTGAGCCCGCCAATGCTCGTACTTGCCCCTCAGGTGTGGTGTACCTCGGACCTCATCACGCCACAGCTCGAGCTCCGCTAACTGAGGAACCGCGACCCTCAGCGCCTCTCCGATGCGCCGCAGCCGCGCCTTTTGTACGCGTTGGTCCGTCCTCGCGATGCTCTCGATAAAGTCGCCACCATAAGGATCATTGGTCCGGCCTACTGAGCGCTCTGGCTCACGGACCAACTGTGGCACAATGTGCAGATAGCGCACCGACGCCAGGAACTCGCTCACAGGGCGAAACGCCTGATTGGCATTGACCTGCTCCAAATAGGTCTGCGTCAGCCTTTCCGGATCCTGCAGGTCATCTGAATCCGGGCGCTCGATGATCGTCTCGCCCGATTTGGTGACATACTCGCGCTTGATCAGCGGCCGCTGGCGATTATCCTGTTTGATATGAAGCTCATAGGTCCATGCGGCCTCTTGCTCGTCATCGCCAATGGAGAAACGGATCACAATGTCGGACGATTGCCTGGCAGAGAGACAGCGCAGCCTGGAGACGCCGCCACGCCGACCGATGGCCTCCTGCAGGCCTCCTCCGACCGCGGCAAGGTCGCGACCGAATCGCACTGCATCCAGCAGGTTAGACTTGCCGGAAGCGTTGGGCCCTACCAGAAACGCGCGGCGCTGCAGCGGGATGTCTGCGATTCGGAAATTCCGCCAGTTCTCGAGATGGAGGTGGGTCACCCGTTGAGGCTTGGTTTGTGCGGCCATCTTCGCTTGCTCCGTGGGAAGGGACCTGGACACCGGATGGCTAACGCCACCCTTCTGCGTCAAGGCGAGTGTATTGCAGTATCTGCCCGATGTCCAGTGCCCAATCTGCCCAAGTCGCTATCCGTGACACGCTCAAGCGATTCACCGCAGCCGCTGACGTTGCATCCGCCTGCCGGCCCCCGCCGCCGCCAAGACCAGATTCTACGACTTCCCCTCGCGAAAAACACCAAAGAGGCGCATAATCACAGGTGAGGGGCGCTTTGACTCAGCGCGGCTGGACACGCCCAGCAAGCAAAGGAACCTCGCCCTTTGGCAAGCACCGAAGATAGCGAGTAAACAGGGGGAAGCAAAGGGGACTGGTACAGATGACCGAATCCATCACACCGGACAATCATAGCGACACATCCGCAGCGACCGTCGCTGACCTGATGGACCGCCTGCGGAAGTGGACGCATCGCCGCTATCTGGCGCGCTACCGCGAGATCACCGGCACGGACCTGCCGCAGTGGCACGACTGGCGCGCCATCATGGCCGCCAGCTTTCTCGACGTCAGCGTGGAGGCCGAGCGGCCGGGGCTCATCGCCATCGTCGAGGAGGAGATGGAAAAGGCGAGGGCGTAGGTCACGGGGCCTGATCGGCGCAATACACCACCGCACTCCAGTTGCCCCAGCAGTCTCCCTTTACGCACAAAGCTCTTTTCAACGACCACTGTCACGGAACGAATCTTCGCGCCAGAAGCACTTGACATGCCACCCGTTTGCGGTAAGACTGTTTACATCGATCGTTCAACGCACGGTGGAAAGGACCCAACATGCCAGACGACCAGCAAGCACAGGTAGAGGAGACCACTGGCAAAAGGAAGCTCCTGAGCAGGCGCAACCTGATCATCATTGTGGTGGGAGCGCTGGTTCTCTGCGTTCTTTGCGGCATCGTTGCACAGTTCGTAGACACGGACGATGCGGAGCCAACAGTACAAGCGCAGCGCGTTGCCACGTCCAGCGTAGCAGAGTCTGCGCCCACCAGGGAGCCCACACCCGAAGCCTCACCTACTGCTGAGGCAACCGAGGCACCCACGGCAACAGCAGGACCGACGAACACGGCAGGTCCCACCAACACACCGGCTCCGACATTAACGCCTTCACATACGCCTGAGCCCAGCGCTACACCTTTGCCGAGTGCGACGCCCGAACCGAGCGCGACGCCAACAGAAGATCTCTCAGTTCGCGCAGGGACATACTTAGTAAACACGGACATCGAACCTGGGCTCTATGTCGGAGATAGCTACGACGAGCGCGCTTCCATGTGCTACTGGGCAAGACTCAGTGGGCTCGGCGGCGGCCTGGACGAGATATTGGCGAACGATAACAGTATAGGTCGGTTCTACGTAGAGGTACTGAACACGGACGCAGCACTTGAGACCGCATGTGCGCTAACAAGGCTTCCGCTCCTTCCCGCACCACCGGAGACTTTTCCGGATGTGCTCCGCCCTGGAATGTACCTGGTGGGCATTGACATCGCCCCTGGAAGATATCGAGGAGTGGCGGGTGAAGGCTTCCTAGAATCCTGCTACTGGGCCCGGCTTGGTGATGCCCGAGGCGAACTGGAGTCTATACTCGCAAACGACAACGCTAGTGGCCAGTTCTATATCGAGGTCGCAGCCACCGACTTCGCATTGAGGACTGCCTGCAACCTCGAACTCGTGGAGTAGCCTGACGGGGTCAATTTGTACCTTGCGTGAATGGGCTAGCTCTCCCGACCGCAAATGGGGGATCGTACCGGAGAAGTCACGCCGCTGAGTCTTGGCCCACATTCAGCACAGTCTTGCCTCGTTGGTCCCTCGACTATTCCTGGCGAGCACCAGAAGGAGGAGTGACTGGCCCCGCGCCCGTGCGAAAGCGGCATCACGTGCTGCTCAGGCATGGGCGCTATGCCAGGTGACATGTAGAAGAGCTGTGCAGAGGCAGAGAGTGCGCATGAAGCTTTTTCGGCGACAAGAGAGGATCGGCGGATTCATCGGCTGCTACGGGCTCGCCGAGTGGTGGTTGTCTACGTTTTCTCCGGAGGAACGCCGTCGGATGGTTGAACGCTATACGCCGATGGGACTGCCAGCCGGTACGCTCACCTGCGGCAATCCCTCTCCATCAGGACCAGCCACTCAGTTTCTCAGCGGTCTGGAGACGTGGTTTCGGTCGAAAGGGGACGCCGACATCCTAAGGCGCCTCCATGAAAAGATAAGGGAACTTGGTCAGGAGTCACCCGTCACCGGACCCGGCTACTACCAAGGGCGTCACTATACGACATATGTTGAGGACGCCAAGCAACTAAAGCGCGAGGGCAAGACAGATGCACTTGAGACATTGCTTTTCCATCTAGTCGCTGCCACAGAGGATGAAAGCAAGCCCGAGGGCTGCGGCGTCGCCCCCTGGTACTATGAGGAGCTCGCTAAGGTCTTTAGGAGTCGTCGGGACTATGGGGCAGAAATTGCGATTCTCGAGAGGTTCGCGACACAGAAGCATGCCCCAGGAGTCAAGCCCCCACTACTAGTGGAGCGACTTGAGCGAGCGAGGGCGCTCGCAAAGACCAAGAAGGACACGGCATGAGAAACCTCATCCTTCTCGAGTTCATCACCCTGGATGGCGTCATCCAGGGGCCCGGGGGGCCGGAGGAGGACACCAGCGACGGCTTTGCCTACGGCGGGTGGATCGTGCCGTACAGCGACGAGGTCACGGGCGAGGTCATGCGCGAGCAGATGCACGCCCCCTTTGAGCTGCTGCTGGGGCGCAAGACGTTCGAGATCTGGGCGCCCTACTGGCCGCAACATGCAGAAGGGTGGCCTGGCATTAACGACGCGCGCAAGTACGTCGCTTTACGCACGCTCACGACGCATGAGTGGCGGAACACGGTTTTTCTGAACGGGGACGTTCCCGAGCAGGTCAAGAGCCTCAAACAGCAGGAGGGCCCCGACCTGAAGGCGTACGGGAGCGGCAACCTCGTCCAGACGCTGCTGGCGCACGACCTGGTGGACGAGCTGTGGCTCAAGATCTACCCCATCACGCTGGGCCGGGGCAAACGCCTGTTCGCCGACGGCACCATCCCCGCCGCCTTTGAACTGCTCGCGTCCAGGACCTCGCCCAGCGGGGTCATCATCGCATCTTTTGGGCGTGCGGGACCCGTCAGGACGGGATCGTTCTGATCGTGAACCTGGCCAACGTGGAAAGACGCTAAACGACGTGCGACTGGACGTGCGTCCCACCAAGGCTATGAACCTCAGGGATCGATAAGCAGGGGGGCTGTACAGATGACCGATTCCATCACACCGCGTGAACAGAGCGACACATCCGTACCAACTATCGCTGGCCTGATGGCTCTGCTGCGCGCGGACCGCCGGGCGAAACGCTGGGCAGAGGCGGAGCAACACGCCACGGCGCTGCTGGAGCGTGAGGCCGACAACGCCTACGGGCTCTTGTGGCTCGCCGAGGCGCACGAGAAGCAGGGACACACCGACCTGGCCCTCGCCTGGTATGAGCGGGCGCTGGAACTGGATGCCCGGCAGCCCGAGCCCGTCCCCAAGTCCATCTTTCAGCGGCTGGCGATCCTCTACAGCCGGGCTGGCCGGTACGACGACAGCCAGCGGGTCTGCCAGCGCTACACCGAGCGATACCCAGAGTCCTCGGACGCCTGGACGCGGCTGAGCCGCGCGGCGGGCAAAGCCCGCGACGCGGTGCTGTGCCTCACCGCACGTAACCAGGCGGATGCCATCCGCGCCGAGCGCGAGTACCAGGAGGAGCGCATGCGCGCCCGCGGCACCCGGCTGCTGGAGTTGTACGAGGCCAGGCTGGCGGAACTGGGCCTCGGAGCGGATGAGACCGGCGAGCGAGAGGCGCAGCCTGCGGCGACCGGCGTCTCCGGTGGGGATCTGGAGGCGAGCTCAAACGCGCCCACTGCCGCTCCCCATGATGATGCCTGGCTGGCCCGCGAGCAGGCCTTGATGGATGCTATTCAGCAACTGCTTCGGGAGGAAGGAGACGAGCGTGCGGAGCGGTTCTAGCATCGTTGCTGCGTGTCGCGTTGACGCGTAACGCCACGCCTGCCGCATCGCGCGCTGCTATACCGAGTATATCTACCTCCCACAACGCTGCGTGCCCTGTGCTACGGACGTACGCGGCAACGAGCCCGAGGTTGCCTCCGGGCTCGTTCATGTCACGCCCCCTATGCGCCCGGCGTCACTCGTCCGCTTCGGGCAGGCACTCCATGTACACCCGCGCGCCATACACCAGCGAGCCGTTCATCTCCAGCTCCTGCCACATGATCCCATCCACATTCACGTCGGGCGTGCTGGTGTAGTTGAGCATGGTGCCATAGGGCACGGTGCGCAGGATTTTGCCCGTCAGGCCAGGGGCGGCGCGCAGGTTGAGGGGCCCGCGGACGACCTTGCAGCCCGCCTCGGTAAAGCTGTCGCGCGGCTCGTCATAGCCGACGTAGGTCACCAAGAATGCCGCCGAGACCCAGCCGGTGAACTTGAGTCCAAAGCGCTCGGCCTCCACCTGGCTCCAGAGGATGGCATCCTCCCACACATCGCAGCCCACCACCTTGACGTGCTCGCCATTCCAAAGGAACAGCATGAACGGGCTGGCGAGCCCGGGGGCACTCCGCATGCGCAGGCCGTTATAGGCGTTGACGTACTTGGTCGCGGTGGTCGGCTCGCAGCCATTTTCCTCGGTCGACGCCGCAGTCACGGTCGCCGTCTCCGCGGTCTGAGCCGCGGCAGAGAGCGGGGCCAGCAGCAGCGCCGCCAGCACCAGCACCACGATCCCGATCGATAGCAGTCTGCGCATCTTCCATCCCTCCTGAATCGTCGCGAACCCACAAGAGACAACACGGAACGCCCGATATCAGAGCGGACCAGCCTCCGCCCGGGCACACTATAGCAAAGTGTATAGGGAATATCAACATCTACAGCGCCAGTGCCAGATGGCTCTGCTCCGAAAGCCGGGAGCGCCCTCCGGAAATGCACTCTGCCTGCGCCACGAAGGCTCGCGTGCCAATTGACGTTGACAGCCGAGTGCGCCTGCGTGTACACTCGACAGTAGTGTGGACCGTTACCGGGTGGAACGCTCTGAAGATGACCGGACGGAAAGCGTGGTCCGCGGCCAGGCCCATCGGTTTGGGCCGGCAAACTTGGGGGTCAGGCCTGCCGCAGAGCCTTGCCTGCCCCCCGCTCGACCGGAGGAGGTGCAGCATGACTGAACGGATACGTGTCTTGCTCGTGGATCATCAGGATGGGTCCGCCATCGCCGACGAGCTCCTGCTGGGCGCAAGCTCCTGGCAATTCGCGGTCTCGAGCGTCTCGACGTTGCAGGACACACTACAGAGCCTCGCAGAGTGCCCCTTCGATGCAGTCTTGCTCAGCCTCACGCTTCCGGACAGTGCGGGCCTGGCCACGTTACGTGCCGTACGCCAGGCTTCGGCCACTGCCCACGTGGTAGTACTGGCCCAGGAAGAGGATGCGGAGCTGGCTTTGAGGTGCGCACATGAAGGCGCTGAGGACTATGTGATCAGGGGGCAGTGCATGGGCGCCTTCCTGCGTCTTATGGTGCTCTCCGCGCGAGAGCGCCACCTCCTCAAGCGCCAACTGCGCGAAGCCCGCGACCTGCTGCGCACGGTGATTGACAACATCCCTGATGCCATCTATGTCAAAGACGCGATGGGGCGCAAAGTTCTAGCCAACCGGGCAGACCTGGCCCATATTGGTGTCGACAGCGAGGAGGAGGTGCTGAACAAGACCGACGCCGAGGTGTTCGGCCCCGAGACTGCTGCCCACACAGAGGCCAATGACCGGATAGTGCTGCGCGACGGCCGGCCGGTCATCGAACAAGAGGAGTTCGGAAGGTACCCCGATGGGACCCCTTCGTGGGGCTTGACCACCAAGATTCCGCTCAGAGATGCTGAAGGCCGCGTCATCGGCCTGGTCGGCATTTCCCGCGATATCACAGAGCGCAAGATAGCAGAAGAGCAGCTGCGCGAGAGCGAGCGTCGGTACCGTACCATCTTGCAGACGGCTCTGGACGGATTCTGGCTGGTGGACACGCAAGCGCGTTTGCTCGAAGTCAACGAGGCCTACTGCCAGATGAGCGGCTACAGCAGGGACGAACTTCTCAGCATGCAGGTCCCCGACCTGGAGATCGCCGAAACCCCCGGCGATGTGGCCGCTCGCATACAGTCGCTCATGGAACAAGGAGAAGACCGTTTTGAAACACAGCACCGGCGCAAAGATGGAAGCATTCTCGACGTCGAGATCGCCCTCCGCTACACCGCCATGGAAGGCGGGAGGATTGTTGTTATTCTGCGCGATATCACGGAGCGCAAGATAGCAGACCAGGCGCTGCGCCAGTCACAGAAGATGGAGGCGATGGGGCAGCTTGCCGGGGGCGTAGCGCACGATCTGAACAACATGCTGTCGGTGATCAATGGGTACTCGCAGATGGCCCTCGAAGATCTGCCAAAGTCTAGCCAGCTCTATAAGGACATCGGCGAGATCAAGAACGCGGGTGACCGGTCAGCGCGTCTGACGCGACAGTTACTGACTTTCGCACGGCGCCAGGCCATCGCACCCAGGATGCTGGACCTTAACGCCGCTACGGAAGAGATGCTCCGCATGCTGCGCCGCCTGGTGGGAGAGAATGTCAAGCTGGTATGGGAGCCGGGTAACGGGCTGTGGCCGGTGATGATCGACCCCGGTCAGGTCGACCAGATCCTGGCGAACCTGGTGGTGAACGCCCGCGACGCCATCACGGGCGTAGGCACGGTCACTATCGCAACGGCGAACGCTGAGCTGGGTGCGGGATATTGCCGGACGCATGTCGATAGCAGGCCGGGCGAATATGTCATGATCACTGTCACGGATGACGGGTGTGGTATGGGAGAGGATGTGCTTGAGCACATTTTCGAACCATTCTTTACCACCAAACCGACGGGCCAGGGGACGGGGTTAGGGCTCGCCGCGGTATATGGCATCACAAAACAGAACGGCGGCAGTATCGATGTGTCGAGCGAGCCCGGGACGGGTACTACGTTCCGCATCTACATTCCGCGCCATGTAACGGTGTCCGACACAGCGGCCCTGAATCCGGAGCTGGCCGACGCGCCGAGAGGCACCGAGACGGTGCTGGTGGTGGAAGACGAGGTTGCGCTGCTCCAGCTTGTATGTCGGATACTTACGCAGTTGGGATATTCCGTGCTGAGTGCAGCCACCCCGCACGAGGCACTTCGGCTCGTTGCCACGTACGGAGATCGGATCGACCTGCTGCTAACGGACGTGGTGATGCCCGAAATGGGCGGGCGGCAGCTCCAGCAGACTCTGGCAGCCTCAAACCCGACCATCAAATGGCTGTTCATGTCGGGCTATACTGACAGCACGCTGAACCAGCAGGGGGTCCACGATAGCGATCTGCATCTCCTGCAAAAGCCGTTCACGCGGGCTCAGCTGGCGCACCATGTCCGCGCCGCCCTGGACGAATCCTGATCGAATCCAGGATCGCCAGGCTTGAGTCGGGCTGATGAGCAGGCTCGGGCGCCCACAGCGGAATGGCAGCAGATCGGGCAGTTGGGAGGGGCGCGGCGGGCGGCGAGCCATGACCCAAACCGTTGACGCCGCCAGCGCGCCAGTGTACGATAGTTTCACGTCGACGAGTCACCCGCTGGGCACGACGCACTTCTTTGCCTCTACCTCGTACCGTCTGCGCCGGCGCGGCCCTGGTGTACCGATGGAGGTGCTGCCTATGCCTCATGCCGTGACCGACCCCCGACCAGCCGGTATTCGCCTTTCCTGCAGTGCCGTCTGCCCTTCAGACAGTGGAGGTAGCCCATGAACGCCAGCCGACATACCCGTCGTGATTTTCTGCGCCTTGCCGGTCTGTCCACCGCAGGGGTGATCGTCGCCGCCTGCGCCGGCGAGCCTGAGGTAGTCGAAAAGATCGTCAAAGAGACTGTGGAGGTGGTGAAGGAGGTAGAAAAACAGGTCACCGTCCTCGTTGAGGTCCAAAAAGAGGCGGAAGAGGAGGTCGCCGAGGCCGAACCCACGCCGGAGCCGGTCGAGGAGCCCCCGCGCTTTAAGGAATCGCCCATGCTGGCGGAGCGCGTGGCGGCCGGTGAGTTGCCCCCTGTTGAGGAGCGCCTGCCCGATGAGCCGCGCATCTGCGAGATCATCGAGGAGATCGGCATCTATGGCGGCACCATGGTGGTGGGCGACACGTCCACCAACCTGCTCGGCAATGACACCGCCACGACACAGGACCGGGCCTACTGGCTGCGGCCCTCGCACGACCTGACCCACGCGGTGCCCAACACCCTGGCCGACTGGAACATGACCGACGATTTCATGGAGGTCACCTGTTACCTGCGCAAGGGGATGAAGTGGTCCGATGGCACGCCCCTGACCACGGCCGACGTCCAGTTCTGGTACGAGGATTACCTCACCAACACGGACCTGACGCCGGTGCCCAACATTGCCTTCCGGCGGGGCGGCGACCTGATGACCCTGGACATTATCGATGACTTTACCTTCAAGCTCAGCTTTGCCGCGCCCAACCCGTCCTTTGTGCTGTACAACATGGCGCACTATGGCGTGGGCGAGAGCCAGTGCTGGATGCCCGCGCACTACCTGAAGCAGTACCATATAAAGTACAACGACAAGGCCAACGACCTGGCTGCTGAGTCGGGGTTTGATTTCTGGTACCAGCTCTTTGGGCGCAAGAACGCCGTGGATCAGGACATCGACCGGCCGCGGGTGCATGCGTATCTTCCAACGCGCGATACCCCGCAGACGGTGACCTTTGAGCGCAACCCGTACTATCACGCCGTCGATCCGGAAGGGAACCAGCTTCCCTACATCGACAATGTATTGATGGAGCGCGCCGCAGAGCTGGGGATGTTCGACGCCAAGGTCGTGGGCGGCACCTATGACTTTGCCGCGTTCTCCTTGACCATCCAGAACTATACCACCTACGCGGAGGCCGCCGCCGACAACAACTGCCGCATCATCATCTGGCCCACCGGCCGCGGCAGCGACCAGGTCTATAACGTCAACTGCACCTGGCCCGACGAGGAGTGGCGCACCGTCTTCCAGGACGACCGCTTCCGCCAGGCGCTGTCGCTGGCGATCAACCGGCAGGATGTCAACGACGTGGTCTACTTTGGCAACTCGGAGAATGGCCAGTACACGGTGATCTCCACGTCGCGGCACTACAAGCCCGAGTACCAGCGCGCCTATGCCGACTATGATCCGGACGCGGCCAACGCACTGCTGGACGAGATGGGCCTCGAGTGGAACGCCGCCAGGACCCACCGTCTGTGGCCCGTCAGCAAGCAGCCGATGATCATCGCCTTTGATGTGGTGGAGCAGGCGTCTCCCGTGATTCCCATCCATGAGCTGGTATCTGAGCACTGGCGCGCCATCGGGATCGAGACCCAGGTCAAGTCGATCACCCGCAACCTGCTCAGCCAAAAGATCCTCGCCAACGAGGAGCCCATGAGTTGCTGGCGCGGCGACGAGTCCTCCGACATCCTGTTCCTGCGCCGGCCCAAGTTCTTTGCCCCGCTGGATGGGGACGAGTCGTGCTGGAGCGTGCTCTGGGGCCGCTGGTACAATACCAAGGGCGAGCAGGGCGAGGAGCCGCCCGAGTACATCAAGGTGCTCTACGAGTGGCTGGACGAGTACATGCTGACGGACTCGATGGAGCCCGCCCGCAAGGTGCTGGAGAGCCAGGCGGAGCACATCTGGACCATCGGCACGGTGGGCAACTCACCCCATCCGCTGATCGTCCGCAACACGCTGCGCAATGTGAGCGAGACCGGCTACTGGGGCTGGGACAGCCTGTGGACCTATCCGGAGTTCCCGGAGCAGTGGTTCCTCAAAGTCTGAGCGAGGAACGGCCGGGCGATGGCCCCTGAGGCAAGTCGCCCGGCTCCTCTATTGCGCGCAGCGCTGCGCGACGCCTGCAGAATGGAGAGAGGAGAACCATGAAGGTCATCATGCTTATGTTCGACACGCTCAACCGGCGCTTTTTGCCGCCCTATGGCAATGACTGGGTGCAGGCGCCCAACTTTGAGCGGCTGGCGCAGCTCGCCCTGACCTTTGACCGCTCCTATGTCGGCTCCATGCCGACGATCCCCGCCCGCCGAGAGCTGCACACCGGCCGCTACAACTTTCTGCATCGCTCCTGGGGACCGCTGGAGCCCTACGACGACTCGCTCACCGAGATGCTGCGGCATAACGGCGTCTACTGCCACCTGGTATCGGACAATTACCACTACTGGGAAGATGGCGGCGCCACCTACCACCAGCGCTACTCCACCTGGCACAATCATCGCGGGCAGGAGGGCGAGCACTGGAAGCCACATGTTGCCGAGACCAGCCCGCTGAACTGGGACCTGCACATCCAGGACAAAGTGAACCGCCAGTACCTGACCAGTGAGGAGCTACAGCCCCAAACCCTGACCGTGAATGATGGCCTGGAGTTTCTCGACATCAATCACGACGAGGATAGGTGGTTTCTTCAAATCGAGACCTTTGATCCGCACGAGCCGTTCTACAGCATGGCCCACTACAAAGCGCTCTATCCGAATGACTATCAGGGACCGGACGTGGACTGGCCCCCTTACGGGCCTGTAACTGAGCCGCCTGAGGTGGTCCGACGGATGCGCAACAACTATGCTGCGCTCATCACGATGTGCGACCGAAGCGTGGGCCGCGTGCTGGATGCCATGGACCGGCTGGACCTGTGGGACGACACCATGCTGATCGTCAACACCGACCACGGCCTGATGCTGGGCGAGCATGGCTGGTGGGCGAAAGGCGTGATGCCGTTCTACAACGAGATCGTACACACGCCGCTGTTCATCTGGGACCCTCGCTCGAGAAGGCAGGGGGAGCACTCGCCTGCCCTGGTGCAAACCATCGACATGGGACCAACGCTTCTCGAGTTTTTCGGCATCGACCGCTCGCCCGATATGGAGGGCGTCCCGCTCGGGGCCACCATCGCTGACGACACTCCGGCGCGTAAGGTGGGGCTGTTTGGCACATTTGGCCGCTGCGTGAACATTACCGATGGGCGTTATGTCTATATGCGAGCGCCGGCCAGCGAAGCTAACGCGCCCCTCTACGAGTACACGGTGATGCCCACCCGCATGCGTGGCCCCTTTGGGGTGGCAGAGCTCTCACAGGCCACCCTGCACCCGCCCTTTACCTTTACCAAGAACGTGCCTGTGCTGCGCGTCCCGGTCCTGCCGCTGCCCGAGGGCTACCGGCGTATGCTGGCGCCCATGGAGACGCTGCTCTTTGACCTGGAGGCCGACCCCGCGCAGGATCACCCGATTGAGGACCCGGCTGTGGAAGCGCGCCTGGTCGCGGAAATGGTGCGCCTGATGCAAGAGAACGACGCGCCGCCTGAGCAGTACGAACGGCTTGGGCTGGGCCGCCCATGAGAGTAGAATCCGCGCATTGAACGAACCGGCGATATGGCCGGATAAAGGACTAGATCCGGCCAGGACCGCCGGAGAGGAGAACCCGTGTGAAAGCCATTATGCTCATGTTCGATTCGCTCAACAGGCGCTACCTGCCCTGCTACGGCAACCCCTGGGTGCAGGCGCCAAACTTTTCCCGGCTCGCCCAGCGCACCGTGGTCTTTGACAACGCCTATGTGGGGTCGATGCCCTGCATGCCGGCGCGCCGCGAGCTGCACACCGGCCGGTTGAACTTTCTGCACCGCTCCTGGGGACCGATCGAGCCCTTCGACGATTCTGCGATCGAGCTGCTGCGACACAGCGGCGGCGCCGACGGAAAGGGCGTGCACTGCCACCTGATCTCGGACCACCAGCACTACTGGGAGGACGGCGGCGCCACGTATCACCAGCGCTACAGCACCTGGGAGATCGTGCGCGGCCAGGAGGGCGACCGCTGGAAGGGCCATGTGGGCGAGGTGCCGCCCGGCAGCAATTTCGACCTGCCGGCGCAGGATAGGGTGAACCGCAAATACCTCACCAGCGAGGAACTGCAGCCGCAGACGCTGACTGTCAATGGCGGGCTGGAGTTCCTCGACGTCAACCACGACCGCGACAACTGGTTCCTGCAGATCGAGACCTTTGACCCGCACGAGCCCTTCTTCACCCAGCAGCACTACAAAGACCTCTACCCGGACGACTATGACGGGCCCGATTTCGACTGGCCCCCCTACCGGCCCGTGGACGAGACCCCGGAGCAGATCGCCCGCGCCCGCAACAACTATGCCGCGCTGGTGACCATGTGCGACCGGAACCTGGGCCGCGTGCTGGATGCCATGGACCGGTACAATCTGTGGGATGACACGCTCCTGATCGCGAACACCGACCACGGTTTCCTGCTGGGCGAGCACGACTGGTGGGCCAAGGGCCGCATGCCCTGGTACAACGAGATGGCCAACATGCCCCTGTTCATCTGGGACCCGCGCACGAGGCGCGCCGGCATCCATGTGCAGGCGCTGGTGCAGACCATCGACCTGGCCCCGACCCTGCTGGGGTATTTCGGCGTCCCGCTGCCGCCGGATATGCAGGGGTTCGACCTGGCGCCGGTGCTAACCGACGACACGCCCGTGCGCGAGGCCTGCCTGTATGGGCAATTCGGGGCACAGGTGAACGTCACCGACGGGCGCTATGTCTATATGCGCGGCCCCAGGACACCGGCGAACGTGCCGCTCAACGACTATACCCTGATGCCGACGCACATGCGCTCACTGTTCTTTATCGACGAACTCAAGGACGCCGAGCTGGTGCCGCCGCTGCCCTTTACCAAGGGCGTGCCCGTGCTCAAGATCCCGACGCGTCGCCCGTTCATGCCGCCTTCGCCAGAGATCATGGCCACCTGGCTCTATGATCTCAAGAGCGATCCCGGGCAGGAGCATCCCATCCAGGACCCCGAGGTGGAGGCGATGATGACGGCCCACCTGGTGCGCCTGATGCGGGAGAACGACGCGCCGTCCGAGCAGTTCGAGCGGCTGGGGCTAGATCAACCAGACGCCTAGCAACGGGTTTCATGGCGAGGGGCCGCAGGGCCCCTCGCTGCCATGCAAAGAGGGCACGATGAAGGCCATCCTGCTGTTGTTCGACTCGCTCAACCGGCACATGCTGCCGCCCTACGGTTGCGACTGGGTGCAGGCACCGAACTTTAGTCGGCTGGCAGCTCAGAGCGTGACCTTTGACAATGCCTACATCGGCAGCATGCCCTGCATGCCGGCGCGTCGCGAGCTGCACACCGGCCGCTACAACTTTCTACATCGCTCCTGGGGCCCGCTGGAACCCTTCGACGACTCCCTGCCCGAGCTGCTGCGCAGCGGCGGCGGCCGGGCCGCCGCCGCCGTGCACACGCACCTCGTCTCCGACCACCAGCACTACTGGGAGGACGGTGGGGCCACCTACCACCAACGCTACACCACCTGGGTGAGCGTCCGCGGGCAGGAGGGCGACCACTGGAAGGGCCACGTGGGCGAGGTCGGCGCGCTGAACACAGATCTCGTCGCTCAGGACAAGGTCAACCGCCAGTATCTCACCAGCGAGAAGGTCCAGCCGCAGACGCTGACCATGCACGAAGGGCTCGCGTTCATCGACCAGAACCACGCTCAAGACAACTGGTTTCTGCACATCGAGACCTTTGATCCGCACCCGCCGTTTTTCGCCATGGACCATTACAAGGCGCTGTACCCGGATGGCTATGCCGGGCCGGACTATGATTGGCCGCCCTACCGTCGCGTTGACGAGAGTGACGAGGAGGTGGCGCGGGCGCGCCACAACTATGCCGCCCTGGTGACCATGTGCGACCGCAACCTGGGGCGCGTGCTGGACGCTATGGACCGCCACAGGCTCTGGGACGATACACTGCTCATCGTGACCACGGACCACGGTTTCATGCTGGGCGAGCACGACTGGTGGGCGATGTGCATGCAGCCGTTCTACAATGAGGTGGCGCACCGGCCGCTGTTCATCTGGGATCCCAGGCAACGTGTGGCGGGTGCCCGGCGCGCGAGCCTGGTGCAAACGATCGACATGGCGCCGACCATCCTCGAGTACTTTTGCCTGGCGCGACCGCCCGGCATGCAGGGTCATCCGCTGGACGGCGTGATCGCGGACGACGCACCGGTGCGCGAAGCGGGGCTTTTCGGCATCTTTGGCGGCCAGGTCAACGTCACGGACGGCCGCTATGTCTACATGCGCGGGCCTGCTTCGGAGGCCAACGCACCGCTGTTCGAGTACACGCTCATGCCCACGCATATGCGAGCCCTGTTCAGCGTCGACGAACTGCGGGGCGCGACGTTGCAGCCACCCTTGCCCTTTAGCAAGGGGGTCCCCGTGCTGCGCATCCCCTCGCGGCGCCCGCCGATCCTGGGCCGCATCGCGGATGTACTCGAGACGCGCCTCTACGACCTGCAAAGCGACCCGGGGCAGAAAGCCCCGGTTCGTGATGACCCGGCGATCGAGGCGCGCATGATTGGGCACCTCACGCACCTGATGCGGGAGAGCGACGCCCCGCCGGAGCAGTACGAGCGGCTGGGGCTGGACCCGCCAACCGAATGATCGCCGCCCTGTTACAGTAGGAGACAAGCGATGAGAGCCATCATGATCATGTTCGACTCGCTGAACCGGCGGATGCTGCCGCCCTATGGCTGCGACTGGGTGCACGCGCCCAACTTTTCCCGGCTGGCGAAGCACACCGTGACCTTTGACAACGCTTATGTCGGCAGCATGCCCTGTATGCCGGCGCGGCGCGAGATCCATACCGGCCGCTACAACTTCCTGCATCGCTCCTGGGGTCCGCTGGAGGCCTTTGACGACTCGATGCCCGAGTTGCTCAAGGAGCACGGCGTGCACACGCACCTGGCCAGCGACCACTACCACTACTGGGAGGAGGGCGGCTGCAACTATCACACCCGCTACAACACCTGGCATTTCTCCCGCGGCCAGGAGGGCGACCCCTGGAAGGTCGACCTGCGCCCGTTGGACCTGCCACCCATGCAGGGCCGCGACCCCAACAGTCGCTGGATCCGCCAGGACTGGGTAAACCGCTTTGGGATGCCCCGCGAGGCCGACCGGCCCCAGGCGGGGTCCTTTGCGAACGGGCTCGAGTTCCTGCGCACCAACTGGGAGCAGGACAACTGGTTCCTGACCATCGAGACATTTGACCCCCACGAGCCCTACTTTTGCCCGCAGCGCTTTCGCAACCTCTACCCGCACGACTATCACGGGCCCCACTTTGACTGGCCGCCCTACGCCCGCGTGACTGAGTCCGAGGAGCAGGTGGAGCACATGCGTTACGAGTCAGCGGCGCTCCACTCCATGTGCGACCACTATCTCGGCCAGGTGCTCGATTTCATGGACGAGCACGCTATGTGGGACGACACGCTGCTGATCGTCAATACCGACCACGGCTTTTTACTGGGGGAGCACGGCTGGTGGGCCAAGTGCGTTCAGCCTTTCTACAACGAGGTCGCCCACATGCCGCTGTTCATCTGGGACCCGCGCACACGGGTGGCCGGCGAGCGCCGCGCCAGCCTGGTGCAGACCATCGACCTGGCGCCCACGCTGCTATCGTACTTTGGCGTCGCGATCCCGGCGGACGTCCAGGGGCACCCGCTGTGGGACACCATCGACCGCGATGCACCGGTGCGCGAGGCGGGGCTGTTCGGCATCCACGGCGGGCAGGTCAACATCACCGATGGGCGTTATGTCTATATGCGCGGGTTTGCGGGAGAGCGGAACGAGCCACTCTTCGAGTACACGCTGGTGCCGCACCACAAGCTGCACACGTTCAGGGTCGAAGAGCTACAGGACCTGGAACTGGCCGAGCCGTTCTCCTTCAGCAAAGGGTGCCGCCTGCTCAAGATCCCGGGATTGCAGCCGGCAGACCCCGCTGTGCTCAAGACCATGCTTTTTGACCTGAGGGTTGATCCCCGGCAGGAGAGTCCGATCAGCGACCCGATCGTGGAACAGCGGATGATCGAACTGATGATCGAACTCATGCGCGAAAACGACGCGCCTCCGGAGCAATACGAGCGGCTGGGACTGGATGGCCCCTGAACGGGGGACGTCGGGGGCCTTGGCCGGTCGCCGTGAAAAAGTGCCTCGTTCATTGACAGCCCGGCGCCCCTGTGATACGCTTTCGCGGTGCCAGTCCGGGCAGAACCACACCGTTGTTAACCCGGACGGGGGATGAGTCATAGGTCCGAGCCCATGCATGCCGACGCAATTAACGAGGTGAAGAGATGACCAAGCGCTCCCGCAACAACCCGAAACGCCAACCAACATCCCCCGCGCGCACAACAACCGGCGCAGCCCGCCCGGCCGCGGGGACGCCGGCGCGCAAGCCCGGGCCGACGACGCCCGTCCCTGGCTCAAAGGCCGCAGCGGCAGTCGCGACCCGCGTGGCAACCGATCCGGTTGTGTTCGACAAGCTGCGCCGCTTTAACCTCATCATGGGCGGCCTGCACCTGGTCCAGAGCGTAGCGATGGTCGTGCTCTCAACCGCCAAGACCTACCCCATCACCACCGACTTTTTCCGGTTTGACACGGCCACCCGCTCGCTGGTCAACACGCCGGCCGTCTGGGCGAACCTGCCCTTTGGGCCCGCCGTGGCGCTGTTCCTGTTCATCTCCGCCGTGGCGCACTTTATCCTGGGCACAGTGGGCAACAAGCGCTACAACGAGAACCTGGCGCGCGGCATGAACCCGGTGCGCTTTTACGAGTACGCCCTCTCGTCCTCCTGGATGATCGTCCTGATCGGCATCCTGGTGGGCATCACCAACCTGGGGGCGCTGATCGCCATGTTCGGCGTCAACGCGGCCATGAACCTGTTCGGCATCATGATGGAAAAGCAGAACCAGACCACGACCAAGACGGACTGGACCTCTTTCATCTATGGCTGCGTGGCAGGCATCTTCCCCTGGATCGCCATCCTGATCTGGTTCCTGAGCGCCGTGTCCACGGCCCCAAGCCAGGTGCCATGGTTCGTGTACACGATCGTCCCGACGCTGTTCGTGTTCTTTAGCTGCTTTGCGATCAACATGTATCTGCAGTACAAAAAGATCGGCAAGTGGAAGGACTATCTCTACGGCGAGCGGGCGTATATCATCTTGAGCCTGACCGCCAAGACCGTGCTGGCCTGGATCATCTGGTCGGGTACGCTGGCGCCCTGAGCTGGAACCACGTCATCCAAAGGGCCCCGCTTCCGAGTGTAAGCGGGGCCTCACTGCGCAGGCCCGGCCCGTCTATCCGCAAGCCGCCAATCCGGGGGGGCCAGAGCAAGGCCCGGGGTTCGGTCAAACGGACACGGGACGGCGTCCTCCAGATCGTGGATGAATAGGCGGAACCGGGCGCGGCCGCGAGCATGCAGAGTCGAGTGACGATGGACTGGGTGCCTAACTAACCTGGACACGATCCGGCACCCGGTTACGCCCGGGCAACCCCAGTTCTACCAGCAGCTCCCGTGCTTCCACCAGAACGGGCGTGTCGAACTCTTCGGTCAACAAATCACAGATGCGCTGCACCAGCCAGCGGGCCTCCACTGCCCGGCCCTACATCAAACACAGGCTCCCCAGAGCGAGTGAGACACGCAGTTCCACCAACGGTGCCTGCTATTACGCGAACCGCCAGGATCGCAGCACCGGCGACCGCGAAGGCCCACCCGAGCGTCGAGGCGGCCATTACCAGCAATGCACCAGCCCCCGCAAGTCCCGCCCCGCCGCCAGCGCCGCCTCCGCTGCTGCGCGCTGCAGGCCGATGATGGCAATCCCCTTTTCTACCGTCTGCTCGAAAATCGTGTCCATACGGTTGTACTCTGGCTGCGACATGTTGATCGTCGTCAGTCCCTCAATCTCCGACGCACTGCGAACATAGTGGTCGCCGCGCCCGCAGAAGTGAATAGCGCCACCGCCGAAGGTCCTGAGCAAGCGCGCATCGTAAGGCTTGATGAAGTGGTCAAACATTCGAGGCGAGAGGTTCATTGCAGAGTCGTCGCGTAGCATGATGTTGCCCTTGTGCACCATCGACCAGTGCACCGATATGCCATCAGCACCAAACGGCACCAAACCCGTCCAAGCGTTCATAAACGCGATGTAGGTGTCGGTCACCAGGTCCAGGAACTGCGTCACCAGGTCCGGCGCCTCCACGAGGGCCACGAACATCGAGCTGCCCCATAGCATATCGCAGATATCCATCGGCCCTTGCAGATCAGGGTGGTAGAGGTGGACGTAGCGCTGCAGTTTCGGATAAGGAGCAAAGAGCTCAGCGTAGATGTCGGCCATGTCGAGCACGCGCGCGCCGAGTCCATTACGCAGCGCAGGGGCGCCCGCATCGAGAAGCCGTTTCACCGCCTGCGCCGACCTCGTCGTATCCGCCCGAGTCATCCCATTGTTCAAGTTCGTGGTTGCCAAGCCCGACAGCGGGATAGTGGTCGGCAAAGTGTCCATCTCGCGGTCCATCACGAAAAGCTCGGCGCCAAAGAGCGTGGGCATAATGCCAGTGCCGTAATTCGAGCGCGCGGCAAGCACCGCACCCGTCCCTTCCTCCAGTGCCCTCGAACAAGCCTCGAGCTGCTGAAGGGCCATCATCTCCATATCCTGCAGCGCGTCATTGATCGGCACGTGCGGCCACTTTACCGCGGGCGGGCTGGGGCGCGCTCGCCGTGGCGAGAAGACCCCACCTTTGTACTGGCCGTTCGCGAACTGTACCCATGCCGCAAACAGCGCCTCCTCCACCTCAGGCTCAATCCGCCGCTCCAGATCCTCAAGGTACTGCTCAATCATCGACTACCTCCAGAGTTCTCTCGCCAGCTGGCCAAGAAGGGACAAGTGAAGAGGATTACGATTCCCGTTGCCAAAGCCTATTGACCCCCGTTTGATGCCATCCCTCATGAGCGGCATTGCGGATCTGCGTACCCACTCTGGCCGGAGGCCAGCCGAGCGCAGGTACGCGGCAACCTGCTTACTACATACAGGACGCATCGCGCTAGACGACTTTTGCTCGGCGATCTCCTTATGCTTGACGATCATCTTGCCCTGATACTCAATACCCATCATCCAAGGTGTGGAACAGGTGCTGCGAATAGGCCATGCCCTCGTGCCAGAGACATTGACAGGGATGATCGAGACCGTCGATCTGTTAGGCGACTTGATGCTCGTTGCTCTGTAACCCGATAGCATCGACAGTGGCCAACTACAGGCCAGAGCGTTACTCTTGACATGCCTTCTCGCCCACTGCACAACATGCCGGGCACATTGCCCCCAGCACGGAGATGATCTGTTCACGGTGCTGTCCTCGCCCCGCCGCGCCGAAGGTGCCCCCGGTGATAGACTATCCGATCCGACTGCAGGGGCGCACACAGCTCATCAGCCACTGTGTCCGACACGCCCTCGACCCCAACTCCCGGCAACGTCCCGGCCCGTCACAGCGCTTGAGGGTCCGAAAGAGCTGCTCTGCACGGTGGCGCGGATCCTTCCTACATACTCTAGGTTGGCTTTTCGCGCCAGCCACCGCTCGTTGTTCCGGGTCTCATTCACCGACCTGGACGGGGACAGGGTGGTCCCGGTCTTGAGCCCATGCGGCTCCAGTCTGCCGTAGGTACCTGTGTCGTCGTCGCCTTGTCACTACCCTGGGCTCCGATAGGCGGTCGCGGTCCGAGGCCATGCGCCCTCATGGACCGATAGGCCTGATTGCTCGCTGTGTTCATAGAGTCAGAGGGCCAGTGGTTACGATCCCCATAGGTACGTTCTGCGCCGTGTGGCTCTTGTACCCACGCGAGGTCGCTTTCTCATACGTGGCGGTCCGGTCGGGCGAGACCACCCGCCTCCCCTCCTACCCAGCCAACCGGGCATCCGGGGCTCTCGGCGGCCGCGATCTCTCCGCCTAGCCCACCTAGTGGGGCTGGTGGTGTGAGGCGGCCGGTACGGCTATCCGACGTCGCTTGTGGTAGCTCCGCGCAATGCCCGTAACCATGCGAGCCGACCCATGAGATTGCGGGCTTTCCTTGGCCGATTGAGACATGTCTTGCCAATCTGGTGCCAGCTCGATCCCGTCGTCGCTCTAGTGATAGTGAGCCAACGCGCGTACAGGCGTCATTCCGCACAGACGCATGAATGCCAGCGTCACGTGTAACAACCTACAGCCAGTTGCCCAGGATGACGCGCTCGATGCCGTCTGAAGGGGCTTTGCGGCTATGTGCGCTGCGTGAGACTGCTCCAAATACAGTCGGTAGCACGACGTGGACAAACCGCCTTTGGCGATGGCGCGCTGTGCCATGGCGTA
>ENA-OSEO01002487-OSEO01002487.1-sediment-metagenome-genome-assembly--contig:-NODE-2487-length-25770-cov-6.289106_pt1 | contig 25770 bp, 26 predicted proteins | sample MGYA00237883_ERZ534232 | MGnify/ENA metagenome assembly ERZ534232
GCCATCGAGCGCATCCCCGACGGCGTCAGCTACGAGGCCGCCTCCTTCACCGAGCCCCTGGCCTGCTGCTACAACGGCGTCAGCCGCACGCCCATCCAGACCGGCGACGCCGTGGTGATCATGGGCGCCGGCCCCATCGGCCAGATGCTGGCGCAACTGGCCCGCCTGCGTGGCGCGCGGGTCATCGTCCTCGACTTGCTGCCCGACCGTCTGGCACTGGCGGCTGAGCTGGGCGCCTGGGCCACCCTCAACGCGGGCGACCCGGAAGTCGTACAGCAGGTGCAGGCCCTCACGGGCGGGCTGGGCGCGGAGGCCGTGATCGTGGCGGTGGGCTCGCCAACCGCGGAGATGCAGGCCCTGCAACTGGCAGCGCCGGGCGGCTGCGTCAACTACTTTGCGGGCACCTACCCCGCCACCACCATCGCCGTGGACCCCAACGTCATCCACTACAAGCAGCTCTGGGTCACGGGCAGTTTCCATTTCACACCGGGAGGCTTCCGCACGGCGCTCGACCTGATCGCCCGCGAGCAGGTGCGAGTGCTGCCGCTCATCAGCCACCGCTTTGGGCTGGAGGACGTCGCCGAGGCCTTTGACACGGTCATCGATCGGGGCGGGATGAAGGTGATCGTCAACATGGACGGCGGGCGCTAGCCCGTGCCGGCCGATTGCCTGATAGGTCTCGATCTGGGCACCACCACCTGCAGGGCGATGGCCTTCGACCGGCAGGGGCGGGTACTCGCCGAGGCGCGCCGCGAAGTGCCGCCCGAGTGCGAGGGGCCCGGCCTCGCGACGGTGCACGCCGAGCGCTGGTGGGACGCGGCATGCACCGTACTGCGCGAACTCACGGACACGCTTCGTGCCCGCGACATCGCTCCCCTGGCGCTGGGGCTGACCGGGCTGATGCACGCCGTGGTGCCGCTGGACGCGGAGGGTAACGCCCTGGCGCCCGTTATGCTCTGGCTGGACCAGCGCTGCCAGCCGGAGGTGGACTGGCTCAACGGCGAGGGGCGCGCCGCGCTGGACGCGGCCGCCGGCCCGGGCGCCCGCGCCAGTACGACCCCCAGCCTGGCCCGCCTGCGTTGGATCGCCCACCATGACCCGGGACTCCTCGCCCGAACGCACTGCTTCTTGCTGCCCAAGGATTACATCCGCTACCGCCTGACGGGCACACTCGGCACCGACCCCGGTGACGCCGGCGGCACGGGCCTGTTCGACGGGCGCACCGGCGACTGGTCGCCGGGACTGGTCGCCCTCGCGCTGATCCGCCCCGGGCAACTCCCGCCAATCCTGCCCTCAGACAGTATCGCCGGCACCGTCACGGGCCAGGCCAGCGCGTGCACGGGCCTCCCCGCAGGCCTGCCGGTGGCCGTGGGGACGAGCGATACCGCTGCCACGCGGCTGGGCAGCGTTGGCACTGATGGCGACGCTGCGTTGCTCTATCTCGGCACCGCGGCCTGGGTGAACTGGCCCGGTAGGCGGAACCGCGGGGCCATGCTGGCCACCACCGCCACCGGCGGCGCGCTGCGCTGGCTGCGCGCCATCCTCTCCGGCCCAGACACCGAGATTCCCTACGAGACGCTCCTGACCGAAGCCGCTGAGGTACCCGCGGGCGCCGAGGGGCTGCTCTTTTTGCCGCACCTCTCCGGTGAGCGCGGCCCAGTGGGCAATCCGCAGGCCCGGGGCGTATACACTGGCCTGGCGCTCTCCCACGGGCGCGCCCATCTGGTGCGAGCGTTGCTCGAGGGCACCTGTTGCCACCTGCGCTGGCTGCTGGAAGATGGCGGCGTGTTCGAGGCGCCCCAGAGCTGGGCTGCCGGCGGCGCCGCACACAGCGCACTGTGGATGCAGATCCTGGCGAATGTGCTGCAGCGCGAGCTATGGACCCCGCAGGTCGTAGAGGCGGGCGCGCTGGGCGCAGCCATCCTGGCGGCGACAGCGACAGAGCTGTTTGCGGGCCGCGCTACAGCAGCGAGGGCGATGGTGCACCCCGGCCCGACCTATGTTCCGGATTCAACTCGCCGCGAGATATACGATGCGCTGTACGCGCGCTGGCGCGAGGCCGAGGACCGTTTTCAGGCCCCGTTGTTCTGACGCTGCGCGCCAGAGTTTGTCTTGTTGGCATAGTCCTCGTTCCTGGACTTGGTCTCGACCGTGCGTAACCAGCCCGCTCTGCATCGTCCGATCCGGCATCATGTCGCCCTGGCTCTGGTTCGCAATCCCAAGACCGTTGTCTTTGGTTAGAAAATCGTATACCCTGATCAGGGACAGCGATAGGCATCAAGGTCTGTGAACGCCAGCGCTGGGTGACGTCTTGTGGTGCACGCTGAGGGCTACCTTGCCATGGGAGCCTGACAGCGCACCTGCCGGAGACAACCGCAGGGCCGGGACAGCAGCGGTGAGTGAAGGCCCGTGTGCTGGTGTGCACGTCGAGTCACATGGCCCAGGGCAGACTCCAGGGAGGGTTTCTGTGTCGACAAGCTACGATCGCCGCACGCTGGCCACAGAGCGCACGCTAATGGCCGCTGAACGGACATACGCCGCCTGGGTCAGGACCGGGCTGGCTGGGGTTGGTGGCGGGCTCGCCATCGCACGCGCCCTCATCGGGCAGGAGGACGTATCGCGGTTGACAGCGAGCGCCGCCAGTGTGCTGCTCGTCGTCTGGGGTGCGGCATTGTTCGTTCACGCAATACGCGGTTACCGGCGCACCTGTGCCGCGCTATCGCAACAAGGTGTTTCGGGACACGCGCTGCCGGTACTGATTGGGCTGACCGGCGTTCTGCTGGTCATTGCCTTTATCGTTCTGGTGATTGCGCTCGGCTGAAGGAGGCCAATATGCCTGCACAGATGCTTACCCTCGTCCAGCTCAACGATAGCCATGCCTATTTCGACCTGCACCAGGAGGTTTTCTGGGAGGCAGGGAAGATGACCTATCGACAGGCCGGCGGCTATGCGCGCATCGCCACCCTGCTGGGTGAGATCCGCGCTGGCAATCCAGGGCGGGTGCTCTTTTGCGACTGCGGCGATACGCTCCACGGTACCTACCCGGCCGTCCATACCCGCGGCAGAGCCATGGTCCCCATCCTGAATGCGCTGGCCCCCGACGCAATGACCGGCCACTGGGAGTTCGCCTATGGCCCGGAGACGCTCAAGGAGCGGATCGCGGCCCTCGATACACCCATGCTGGCCGTGAATGTCTACGAGCAGAGCACCGGCAAACGCTTCTTCCCGCCGTATGTTGTCAAGGAGCTCGCAGGACTGCGCATCGGTGTACTGGCTGTGGCCTCCAATATCGTCGACAAGACCATGCCCCCCGCCTTTAGCAAGGGCATACGCTTTGCCCTGGGCCGGGACGAGCTGCCACCACTCATCGAGCGATTGCGGCATGAGGAAAAGGCGGACCTCATTGTGCTTATCTCGCACCTGGGGTTCCCTCAGGAGGTGAAGCTCCTGTCGGAGGTGCCGGGTATCGACGTGTGCCTGGGAGGCCACACGCACCATCGTCTGTCCAGTCCCGTCCGCCAGGGCGATAGCCTGCTGATCCAGTCGGGCTCCCACGGGTCGTTCCTGGGGCGCCTGGACTTGGATATAGACGGAGGGCGCATCGTGGACTATCGCCACCAAATGATCGAGGTGACCCCGGATATCGCCCCCGATCCTGCGGTCGAGGCCCTGGTGCGGGACGCGACAGATCCGTACCGGGCCGAACTCTCCATGGTCGTCGGCGAGACCGCCACGGCGCTCAATCGGGCGAACATGCTCGAGGCCACTATGGACAATCTCCTGCTCCAGGCCATGCTGGAGGCTACCGGTGCGCAACTGGCATTCTCCAATGGCTGGCGCTATGGCGCGCCCATCGTCCCGGGACCGGTGACGCTCAACGACCTGTACAACATGATTCCGATGAACCCGCCCATCAACACAGTACAACTGACGGGCGAGGAACTGGTCACCATGCTGGAAGAGAACCTTCAGCGCACCTTTGCCGCGGATCCGTACGAACAGATGGGCGGCTACCTCAAGCGCTGCCTGGGCCTGACCGCCTACATCAAGATCGAGAACCCGCCCGGGCACCGCATCCAGCATCTCGCTGTGGGACACGAGACCGTGGCCCCTGAGCAAATGTATAGCGCCGCATACGTCACGGAACAGGGCGTCCCCCGCCGGTTTGGCCAGCACCATGCGCAACACACCGATCATGTCATCGATGCCCTGCGGGCCTATCTGGCGCGGCACCGCCCCGCGCACGCCGAACTCAGAGGCACGTTCGTCGCTGTCTAGGGTGCTCACGCCCCACCGGGCGCGCGTGGCCATGGACGCATGTGGCCGCGTGCGTCCGCTTCACCATATGCCCTTTCCTTTCGCACCTGCCCATGCCCCCGGAAACTCGCGCGAATCTCGCCCGTTGACCCCTTGACTCTCCCCCCGCTGGAGCGTGTACACTGACATCGTACTGCTGGCCAGCAGGAGACATCGTGTTCGCGGAGGCATGCCATGCTCTAGATCGGTGACCTCAGTCGCCTGGCTCAGGTATCGGTCAAGACGCTGCGCTACTATGCCGACCTCGGCCTGCTCAAGCCGGCCTGGATCGATCGCTACACCGGATACCGTTACTATGCGGCTGAGCAACTGGAGCGACTGAACCGCATCCTGGCGCTCAGAGACCTCGGGTTCAGCCTGGAGCAGATCGGCAGCCTGCTGAACGAGTCAGTCAGCGCGGAGGCGTTGCGAGGCATGCTGCGGCTGCGCCAGGCGGACCTGGAGCGCTCGCTGAGCGAGGAGCGTGCCCGACTGGGCCGCGTCGAGGCCCGTCTGCGTCAGATCGATCGCGAGGGACAGGCGCTGGTGTACCCGGTCGTGATCAAGGCCATCGAGGCGCAGCGGGTGTTGGCGGTGCAGGGAGCCGTCGCGGGCTATGGCCAGACGGTGCCCCTGCTGGAGCGGCTCCAGGAGGCGCTGCACCAGGTGCCCGCGGGAGCGGTCGAGGGCGTACCCATCGCGCGCTACCTCCAGCAGGGCGGGGACCGCTCCCTGCGCGCGGAGGTGGGCATCCCCCTGGCGGGTGGACGGACGCCGCGCAGCGCGGCGGGACACCTGGCGCTGCGCGCCTGGCCGGCCGCGCCCGAAGCTCTGGCCACCCTGCACCAGGGCGATCCAGAAGGCCTTCCGGCCGCCTACCGCGCCCTGTTACGCTGGGCTTCCGAGAGCTGCTACCAGCCCACGGCACCGGGCATGGAGCTGTACATCCAGGGCCCGCACGAGGGGCTGCCTACACGAGAGTGGGTCACCGAGGTGCGCGTGCCGGTCCTGAACGCATTGGAGTCACTATCACAGGACGACAAGGAGAGAATCATGAACCCCGAGATCAAGACACTGCCTGCGTTCACCGTCGTTGGCCAGCTCTATCGCGGCAAGAATGAGCACGGCGAGATCCCGGCTATGTGGGACGCGCTCAATCAGCGCTGGGGGCAGTTGACCGCCATTCAGGCCAGCGGCGTCGCCTACGGCGTCTGCGGGAACATGGAAGCGGATGGCGTGTTCGAGTACGTCGCCGGCGTGGAGCCCAGGCCCGGCGCCGCTGTCCCGGAGGGGATGGTGCGCTGGGAGGTGCCCGCTCAGACCTACGCCGTGTTCCCGTGCACGCTACAGACCCTCCACCAGGCCTATGAGCAGGCGTACCAGGTCTGGCTGCCCGGCAGTGGCTACAAGGCCACGGGCGGGTTGGACATGGAGCTCTACCCGGAGACCTGTGAGCCGGAGGATCCCACCTCTCAGGGGATGTTCATCTACATCCCTGTCGAGCGTTAGGACCTCATGAGTCACGGGCCGGCCCTCGCCGATGCGAGGGCCGGCCCGTGTGCATGGACCATACTGTCCGGTACTGCGCCGAGCCGAATGCTAGGCTGGCTGGAACAACCGCTGCACCGTGTCCGCCAGCGACAGCCGCCAAAAACGCCACTCGTGGGCATAGCCGGGCACCTCTGCCACGGTGTAGCGCACGCCGCGCTCGTCCAACAGGCTCTTGAGCGTCGCGTGCGCGCTGATCAGGCCGTCCAGGGTGCCAATGGCAAGATGGAACATGCGCAGGCGAGCGTTGGCCCCGGGATCCAGATGGGTCACCAGCTCGGCGAACTTATGCGGGTCGATGGTCTTGGTGATATCTGGACCTCGCAGTTGCGCCGCGTTGGCAGGCGCCGGGATATCCACGGGCACGCCGGGCAGGAGCGGCAGGCCGGCGCTGAAAGCCGAGACCCAGGCGAACTGATCCAGGTGGCGGAAAGCGCAATAGAGCGTCTGGGCGCCGCCCATGGAGAGCCCCGCGATGGCGCGGTGCTCCCGATCGGCGAGGGTGCGATAGTGCGCGTCCACATAGGGGATCACGTCGGGCACAATGCTATCCGCGAACTTGAGTATGTACGTCCCTGGCGCGGGACGCTGGTAGCCGGGCGGCACCGGCACAGTGTCGGGCGCCGCTGGAAGCGTGCCGTTGCCGTTGGTCATGACCACGATCATGGGACGCGTCTTGCCCTGCGCGATCAGGTTGTCGAGGATCTGCGGCGCCCGCCCCAGGTTGGTCCAGCCATCCTCGTCGTTTCCGCCCCCGTGCAGCAGGTAGAACACAGGATAACGCTCCTCACTCTCCTCATAGCCGGGGGGCGTGTAGACGTACATCCGGCGCGTCAGGTTGAGGCTGGGCGAGGGGTACCACACCTGATGCAGCGTGCCGTGGGGCACATCGTTGATGTCATAGAGCGACGACAACTCACCGGGGACACGCAACGATGAGCTGTAGCGGATGCCGTCGCGCATGTAGAGCGTGTTGCCCGGATCGAGGGCGTGCACGCCGTCCAGCACGAACACGTAGGTATAGTACTCGGGCACCAGCGGCCCGATGGTCGCCGACCACACGCCCTCGGCATCGCGCGTCATGGGCACGTCGTTGCCGCTCGGCCAGTCGCCATAGCCGCCCGTGGTGTTGCGCACCGTCACGGCCCTGGCCTCGGGCGCTCGGAGCCGAAAAGTCACGATTCCGCCGGCGGTCACCTCCGGCGACGGAACGGGTGGCAGAGGAACCTGTGTCATCGAGCCCTCCTTCTACGATCTGCCTGATAGCTGGCCCGGTACAGCCGTCGCGTACCGACATCGTCTGCGCCCGGCGCGGGCGCTCTTCCCATGGGCGTCACCATGCAGACCCAGTTACGGAGAGACCCGGCGCCGGCCACACAGAGCCGGTTCGCCGGGTCCCATCGTCCTATTCGGAGCCCGCTACCACTTGATCACGCCTTTGATGTAGCCATCGCTCTGGTGCGCGGCAATCTCGAACAACTCGGGCGCCTGCTCCGGTGACATCACGTGCGTCACCAGCGGGCGCAGGTCAAAGACGCCCTTTTCCATGAGCGGGACGGCCCTGGCAAAGATCCGCGAAAAGTTCGGTGAGATGCTGGGTGAGGCGTTGCCCACCTCGTAGCCCGACATGTGCCAGGTGCCGAGATCCACGTTGCGCGCGCCGTCCTTGTGCCAGGAGAAGATGCACAGCTTGCCCTGCTTGCGGAGCAGCGCATAGTGGTAGTCAAAGGCCTCCTGCGTGCCCGCCGCTTCGACCACGATGTCAAAGGGACGTGCCGCCAGCGCCTTGAGCGCCCTGGCACCCTCGTCCGTGTGCGGGTTGATGGCCTGAGTCGCACCGAACTGGCGCGCCAGTTCCAGCCGCACCGGGTTGATCTCAATGGCGACCACCTCGGCCGCCGGCGTATGCACCAGCCCCTGCACCAGCAGCAGCCCCATAAAGCCGGTGCCGATGACGGCCACGCGATCCCCCGGAGCCACGCGGCACCACTCGATGCCGTTCATGGCGCAGGAGACGGGCTCCGCCTGCCAGTGCTCAAAGTCGGTCACATCAGGCTGTAGCTTGGAGATGGCCGTCGGCGGCAGGTTGGCATAGTGCCCCCAGAGTGCCGCGTTGTCGCCCATGGCGGTCACCAGATCGCCCTCCTCAAACCCTTTGACGCGCACGCCCACCTTGCGGACGATGCCTGCGCCCTCATGGCCATGCAGGAAGGGGTACGTGGTTCCGGCGGGCAGGATACCCTTGTACAGCGCCTGGTCCCAGGCGCAGACGGCGGATGCCTTGAGCTCGATCTGCACCTGATACTGGTCCGGATCGCCCACCTCCAGCTCGCGCAGTTCGACCTTGTTCGGTGCGACGTAGTAAATGCCCTCTGTCTTCATGGCCACAACCTCCCGATCGATATAGATCTACTTGCCAGTGACTAGGGTACTAGCACAACCTTGTAGAGACCCTCTTGACGCGCGTCGAGGTCGGCCATGGCGGCGTTGACCTCGGCCAGCGGGTACACGGTGACCAAGGGTGCCAGGTCGAGCAAGCCCGCCTGCACCAGCGCCATGGCTGCCCGCTGGGCCTCGATCTTTTCGTGGTCGCGGCGCACATGCCCGTTGATGACATCGATGGCTTTGAAATTCCAGGTCTTCATGTCGACCTGGCGCATCCCTTGCCCCGCTTGATGGTATCCGATGATCACCGCCCGTCCATGTTGCACGATGAGCGGCGCGATCAGGTCGATCCCGGACTGCACGCCCGTGGCCTCGAGGATCACATCGAACAATCCCAGCGCGGTGATGTCCATCACACCGGGATCAAACGCCGAATCAGCGCCCCAGGCGATGGCGTTCTCGCGGCGCCAGGGCACGGGCTCGACCACCACGATCTCGGCCGCGCCCTGCATGCGCGCCAGGTGCATGCACATGGTGCCCATGAAACCACAGCCGATGAGCAGCACACGATCGCCCGGGCGGATGCCAAAGCGCGTCGAGGCGTGCACACAGCAGGCGAGCGGCTCGCCCAGAGCCAGAGTGGGCTCGAGGCTGTCAGGAATCGCGGTCGCCACCGCAGCCGGTGCGGTATAGTACTCAGCATAGGGTCCGGCCAGGGTGGTGACGCGCTGCCCGACCACCAGATCGGTGACCCCGTCGCCCGTAGCCACTACCTCGCCTGTGCCTTCGTGTCCCAACACGACGGTCCCGGCGCCCAGGTCTCCCCGGGTACGGTATCGGAACAGGTCTCCCTCGCAGATTCCCAGAGCCAGAGAACGCACCAGGATCTCGCCCGGCCCTGCGACAGGCATCGGCAGCTCCTGGAATTGAAAGCCATCACGTGTCAATACTGCAGCCCTCACACATCCTCCAGAGGCGCAACATCAAACGGCCAAGAGGTCATTTGCGCCGGTATAATAGCCGGACCCTGGGCCGGCGTCAACCGAAACGCCCGATGGCTTTGCCCAGCGGTTTATGCCGCGGAGGAGTTGACAACTGTGCCCTCTGCCGTCAGAATGACTGTGTGATGCCCTTGACGACCCGCGAGGTTTGCTATGAGTCCCCGGCATATCGGACTGGTCCGTACGCGATCGCGGCCGCGCACCGGGGCCGACGACGAACCGCTCAGTCAGAAGCCGCCATCCCTAGCGCGATCGGCAACGCTGCCTGCTAACGCGGCAGCACGCTGGACCGCTCCACAGGTGGCCACGCTGCAACGCCGGGCCGGTAACCGGGTCACTTTTCGCGCCCTTGGGAGAGGCAGAACCCCCCAAGCCGTCTCCTTCCTGCCTGCGGCGGCGGCCCGTGATGCCGCGATCATGCGCTGGCCCCTCCAGCGCACGCGAAAGGACACCGTCCATCGCATCTCTATCCCTCGAACAGCCACTGCCGACGCCGACTGGCAGCGGGTACCGGATGATCATCTTGCGCGCGTTCAGGCTGCGGTCCGAATCATCAACACCAAGGCCACCTCCCGCCAACTCATCAACTACTTTCGCGATCATGCGCCGGGCGGCACGGCAAACACGCTGCAACAGGTCGCGAATCGCGCAAGTGTGGGAACTGCGAACGGCGGGAAGCATGGGGCTTTCGGTAGAGGGTGGCAACGATATGGCCTATGACACCGACGTGTACCGCATCGGCCGGTGGCAGATCGCCGCAACGCTGCTGCATGAGATGGGGCATCTGGCCCGCTTCCCTACCAAGGCCGAGTGTGAGAATACGATGGACGCGGCGAATACCTACGCGCCGCTAATCCGCAGCGTCCGGCCCCGACGGGTCACGCCCGGCGATACTGTCACGATCTCCGGTATCAGCTTTGGTCCCTCGCAGGAGTCGACCGACCGGATTACCCTCAACGGTGCCGATGTGGGCCGAGCGCTGAGCTGGCGCTGGCGCCACGCCGGTCAGGGTCAGATTCGCTTCCGCGTGCCGCAGGGCGCTGCCAGTGGCCCGCTCGTTGTCGAGAACAACCGCGTGCGGAGCAACGCAGTGTCCCTGACCATCGTTCCTGCAGCTGAAGAGGCCGGAGCGGCGGGCGCGCAGCCGGTGCTGCGCCCGCCGCCGCATTACCGGTCCCGGAGGCCGCAGACTAGCCTGCGCGCCATATCGCTAGGGCGAACTCGTGCGGCGGCGCACCCGATGCCGGCCGCAGCCAGGGCTCTTGCGCCGCGGACAGGCTCACCGCACCATAGGTGCATACCGTAATGGATCGTGCCTGCGCCTCCTGCTCCAGGCGCTGCCACACCAGACGCAGGATCCGCCCCTTGAACGGGGTGAACAGATAGTAGACGGTGCCGCGAGAGAGATCCGCCTCGCTGGCGTCGGCACGCTGGAACTGCACTCTTTCCAGGCCCAGGCTCGCCACGAGCGCGCACGCACGGTCGCAATAGGCAGGCTGCACCTCAATGCCCTCTGTGGGCACCCCCGTCAGCCAATGCACCAGGATAGCGGCACGCCCCAACCCCGATCCCAGATCCACAAAGCAATCGCCGGCACCCAGAGACACATGATCAACAAGATCCAGAAGCACCCTGACCGGCGAATCCTCCAGATGCACATAGTCACGATCGGCCAGCGTGGGCTCTGCGATCGTTTCGCCCAGCCCCAGGATGCCATCGACCAGACGGTCAACCGCTTCGTGCTCCATGTGCATCGCCGGCTCTCGGCCGTACGACGTGTGCCGGTCCAACTCTGCACGAAGCGCTGCCCGCGACCAGGTGTCACTCTGCAGCCACTGGCGCAGCCGCGCGCAGTACGCTGCATTGAGCGCCTCGAGCCGGTCGCGTAGCGCCAGGGCAGGCTGCACATCGCGGCGTGCCCCGCGCCCTGAATAGCGCAGCACCTCGCAGATATAGTCCAGCTGGTCCGATGCGGCGACGCGCTCCGAGAACGCGTGCTCTTCAAACAGGCGCTCGTCCCGAACCAGGGTCTCGAGATCTGAAAGGGCCCGCTCCACGCTACCTCCCCGGCTATCGCCACCCAACCTGACTGACCGTTACGGCGCCGGCACCGACGGCAGATGCCTGGCAGCGATCATCATCGCGCTTCGCATCCTCCAGGTCACTCACCAGCGGGATGCCGCATCTGCGATTTTTGCAGATCGAGATCTTGCTTTGTAGCCCTATTGGCAGCTTGCTGCAACCACTTTTCCAGAAAGGCCATCTATACTGCGGTTGAATTCAGGAGTGACCCGCATCTGCGGTCACGCCAACAAGGAGCTATAGCAAGATGCCATACGCCGCTTGCCCCGGATGTGATCAGAATATCCATCTGCCTCGCAATCCCAAACTGGGGGATATCGTCTATTGCGACAACTGCGAGGCCGACCTCGAGGTTGTCAACCTCAACCCCATCGAGCTGGACTGGCCCTGGGAGGAGGAAGAGGACGAGGACGAATTCGACGAAGACGACGATGAGTGGGATGACGACCTGTAGGTTGTGACCACTGGGAGAACTCAGCTGGCGCCTTGAGCGCGCCACTGGTATGCTGGCCAGTCGTTTTGTCGTCGGGCGGGGTTTCCGTATGGAGCCCCGCCCCTTGCTTTGCCCGGTCACTCACATCCGGTATACTCGCGCCACTGGATTGACACACGCCAGGGGGACGTCCATGCTGGCCCTGATTCTGTGCGACGAAGCGGATGAGACCGCCCTGCTGGGGCTCGCGGCGCAGCGCGCCGGGGCCACGGTGCAGAGCAGCCCCAGGCTCGAGCACGCACTGCAGATCCTCCAACGCCAGCAAGTCGACCTGATCATCGTTGCGCTGCGCTCCGGCGCGCTCGTGGATACGGCGCGTCGTGTCCGCCGCGACGCGGCGATTCCGCTCGCCGTGATCTCCCCCAGCCGCGATGAGGACACCCTTTGCAGGGTCTATGAAGCGGGCGCCGACCTCGTACTGACGCGCCCCTATAGTGCTCGCCTTCTGATCTACCAGCTGCGCGCCCTGATGCGCCGGACTGCCGGTACGACGCTGGCCCCTCTGCCCAGCCTGAAAGCCGGAGAGCTGCAACTCGTCCCTGCCACCCGCACCGTCGTGGTTGGACAGCAACCGGCCCGCCGGCTCACCCCGCTCGAGTTTCGGCTGTTGTACACCCTGGTGACACATCCCGGCCAGACCATTCCGACGGAGACACTCATTGAGCGCGTGTGGGGCTATGAGGGTGAAGGGAGCGTAGAGCTGCTACACGGGCTCGTGAGCCGCCTGCGGGCAAAGATCGAGAGCAATCCCCGCGAGCCCGCACTTATTCTCACCGTGCCCGGCGTCGGTTACGTGCTGGCTAACGGCGCCTAGAACTGCTTCGCTACGCGGCCAGGGCCTCATAACGTCTGACGGCCTCTCGCAGCACACGGCTTTCCAGCTCAGGCAATCGCTCTGCCGCGCGCTCAAGAACATCCCGATGTGCTTGCCACCCGCCTCTGGGGAAAGAAGTTGCGGTTGCGCACAGCATCGTAATGAGCACCGTCAGGATCTCGCGCTCCTTGGCCACACGCTCAGTACCGGCCAGTTCCTCGCGCTCGTTGAGCAGGCGCTGCAGCACGGATCGATCGTGAGCGACCCGCGAGGCCTGCGTGCTGGCAGCGGACAGCGCCTTGAATGGCGCGAATGCGATCGAATCATCAGGCAGTTCCAGGACAAGCAGTTCGGCATAGCAGTTGATGCTTACAAGCTGATTGCTCAGACCATGAAAGAGGTGGCGGATGCCGTCAGCCGAGCACACACGCGCGAGATCAGGCTGGGTCAGCCAACCGCGCACGTGTTGCAGCACCTGGCTCGTCTGTTCGATCGCCTCGACAGCGCACGCGTGCACAATGGACGCATCCTCCCTTGCAGAGAACGGTTGGGCGCCAAGCAGCGCGAGACCTGTCTGGCTACCCTGTTCCACCGCAAGGAGGTTGCGGGCAATACTGGCTCCGCACACCATATAGTTCAGAACCGAAACATCCAAGGCCTCGAGCCCGGTAGCGTCAGCCTCTGACTCTAGCGTCTGCAAAGTGTCCGCCATGCGGGCCGGCCAATTGCCAGCGTCCTTATCGAGCACTCGCTCCATCAAACCACCACCCCAGCTGCCTGTCTATCCCATACTATAGAGCAGTGCGCCGATCAGTCAATATTTGCACCAGTGCAGGCCTTGTCCCCCGAAAAGCCTGGCCGTACCATAGTGCCAGACAACTGCAGCAGGAGGTTTTGATGAGTGACATCAAACGCGTTTTTCGGGTCGATGGCAAGCCCTTCTTCCCGCTGGGCGGGCAGATACACAACTCCAGCGGCTACAACCTGGCCGAGATGGAGACGGCCTTCAAGGCTCTGGAGCTGATGGATGCCAATGCCGTCGAAGTCCCGGTGTAATGGTACCAGGTCGAGCCAGAGGAGCGCCAATTCGACTTTGCCGTGCTGGACGACCTGCTGGCGGGTTGCCGGGCCCACGAGCTCAAGTTGATGCTGCTCTGGTTCGCCACCTGGAAGAACGGCCAGATGGAGTACACCCGAGCTGGGTCAAGAGCGATCCCGAGCGCTTCCGCCGGGTGGTGACACCCGCGGGCTATACCATCCCGGTGCTCTCTTCGCAGTGCGAGGAGAACCGCCTGGCCGACGAGCGCGCCTTTACGGCGCTGATGCGGGCGGTGCGCGAAAAGGATGCCGGGGACAAGACCATCATCGCTGTGCAGGCCGAAGGCAAGCGCAAGCCCTACCTGGCTGGCGGCCCCTTCCGCGTCATCTTCAAGCGCAAGCCCGCCCCGGACGCCGAACTCACGCCCGCCATGGCGGCCGAGCTCCTCTCGGACGGGCTCCCGGACTTGCACATGGTGGAGGAGGGCACGCTGGACTAGGCCGGGAGGTGGCACCCGCGCCACTGGCGTAACGGCGACGAGGTCACCGGCGGGCTGTGACAACAGCCGGACGCGAAAAGGTGGACCGGATACCGCATGATGACCGCCCGTTCGCGGGGTTCTACCACGCCGACGGTTCGGTGGCCCACTAGCTAGACCCACCACATCGCGCGCGAACTTCGACCTGCTATAGGCCGGTGTATGCAAGCGCACCGCGAAGCATGCCTTCGCGGCGCGCCTCTCTGTCCTGCTCTGTTATTCGCGTCCGCTCACGTACACCACGCGCAGGTCCTGCACGTTGGTCCTGAGGATGCCCGTGTCAAAGGCGTCGCCCAGCCCGCGCAGAAACGCGCAGGTGTTATGGGTCCGCAGGTCCTCGACCAGGTCCAGGCCGGCGGCACGGGCCCGCTTCACGGTGTGGCCATCGACGATGCCGCCGTTATTGGGCGTCGGCCCGTCAGAGCCGTCGGAGTCGGCCGAGCCGATGACGATGCGCTTGCTCCCCGCGATGCGCCGGGCCGCGCTGGTGACAAACTCGCTGTTGCGGCCGCCCAGGCCGGGATTGGGGCCGGTGGCCACGACATTCTCTCCGCCCATCAAGAGCACGCCGGGCGCCCGAACGGGCCGGTCGCGACGCTCGATTTCGTGTGCGATCTGCCCCATCGCATCGCCCACCATGTGTGACTCCAGGTTGCTGAGCGACACTGCCAGCACGCCCGCGTCCAGCCCCAGCTCCTGAGCCCGCTTTTCCGCGGCGTTGACCATATACTCGGGGCCCATCACGCGGATACGATAGTGCGGCTTGTCGAACCACTCCTCGAGGCGCAGGTGCCCGTAGGCGGGATCCCTGCGCAACAGGTGCTGGCGCACGGCCTCGGGGATCTCGTCCCAGCAGGGATACAGTTCCTTGAGCAGGTAGATGGCATACTCGTACTCGTCGCCCATGTGGTGCGGGCGCTGGTTCATGTTCAGGGCGTCGGCCGCGCGCTCCGCGGTGGAGATCATGATCAGCGTGGCATCGCCGGCGTGGCGGCTGTGCTTGAGCCGCAGCGTCGTGAGTAACGTGCGCACGGCGTTGGCCGCCTCGATCGAGGCGCCATGCTCGAGGTACATCACGCGGGTCAGTTCCTGGATGTCGGCCAGCGTCAGTCCGGGCGCCGGCAGGGTGATCAACGCCGTGCCCCCGCCCGACTCACACTCAAAGATAATGTCGCCCTTTTGGGCGGTATGCATCAGGTCCACGATCTCTTGCGCGCCCGACACGCTCTCCTCGTCGGGCTCGGGGTGCCCGGCCAGGGTGACCTCACAGCGGTCCAGGTAGATCGAATCGCCCTTTTTGGCGTTCACGCAGCCGGCCGTGATCCGGTCGCCCAGGATGTCCTCCAGCGCTTTGGCCTCGCGCTGCGCCGCCTTGCCGCCTCCCGTCACATAGATGTTCTCCACCTGATCCAGATCAAAGACCAGCGGGATGGAGGGTGCCGTGCGTGGGCGCGTGGGGGGAACAAAGCCCAGCGGACCCGGCGGAAAGTCATCCGTCCCCACGTAGAGCTTGTTTCCCTCCACCCGGATGGCCTTGCGCACGTTCGGGTAGGGATCGCCGGCCTCGATACCGGCCTCCAGTATATCCAGCACGGTGCGCCGCCCCTCGATGTTGCCGTGCGACAGAATCTCGTCTCGATTGCGAAAGATCGACATGCGACTATTCCCTGTTGATGTGTACTGTACCGCAGTGCAGCGACTGGCAGAATGTGTGCGGGCCGCGCCAGAGGCACACCGAACGCGGGGCGGCGTGCACAGCCTGCCCCGCGCTCAGTTGGCTCTATGCTACCACTTGACCTTGAGCCCGCTCTTGCCGGCAAACCTGGCCCGGGGGCCAAGCTCCTGCTCGATCTTGAGCAGACGGTTGGCGGATTCGCCGCTCGCACCGCCGCGCTGGTGCCCGGTGATCAGGCCCACGGAATAGTCGACGATCTCGGGGCCCTCGCCGCGGCTGCCACAGGGCATGACGCCATACCCGTTGCGATGCGCCAGGCGCGTCATCTCAAAGGCCTCGGTAATGGTGCCCACCTGGTTGACCTTGAGCAGGACGGCATTGGCCGCGCCCATGTCGATGCCCCGTTGCACCCGCTCGACGTTGGTGGTGAACAGATCATCGCCGCAGATCTCGATTGGCACCTCGCGGGTCAGCCGCGCATGCCCCTCGAAATCGTCCTCATCCAGCGGATCCTCAAAGATCACAAAGGGATATTGCTCAACCATCCACTTGTAGAGATCGATCAGTTCGTCCAGGGTCTTGTCCTCGCGGGAGAAGAGCCCCACAAACTTATTCTTGTCATTGTCAAAGTACTCGCCGGCGGCCACATCCACCTGAATGCCCACCCGCCCGGCATAGCCGCACTTTTCGATGACCTCGGCCATCACGTCCCACAGCTCGCTGTCGTGCTTGAGCACGCCCGCGGGGATGAACCGCACGTTAAAGGGATCCAGCCCCTGGATGCGCTGGGCCAGCGTGCGCCGCCAGGTGCGCTCCAGCACCCAGGCAGCGTAGGCCGCATCGGCAAAGGTGTCGAACCCGTAGCACATGAACTCGTAACTGGGCTTGTCGCCGGCGCGCTCGCCGCCGCCATAGCGCCGGGCGCCGTTCATCAGGCCCACGCCGGGCACCGGCAGCTCGCAGGCGTTCACGCCGCCGATGTGCTCATAGAGCGGGATGCCCAGCGACGCGGCGCCGGCCCGCAGTACCGCTGCAGAGACGCTGGCGATGGCGTTGCCGCCGAGACGCGAGCGGTCTGCCGTCCCATCCAGGTCCAGCATCGCCTGGTCAATGATGGCCTGCTCGGTGCTGTCCATCCCCAGCAACGCCGGCGCGATGATGGTGTTGATCCCGTCCGAGGCCTTTTGTACGCCGCGGCCCTCAAAGCGCGTCCCGCCGTCATAGACAAACTTGACCTCATAGTCACCCACGGATATGCCCGCAGTGGCGACCGCCGTGCCGACGGCGCCATTCACCGTGGTGATGGTGGTCTCGATCCCCGGATGGCCGCGCCCGGAGTAAACCTCGCGCGCGAAGATAGACTCGATCCTCGATCCCTTTGGCATGCGAACCTCCCCTGCTCCGCTCCAGACTCTGACCGAGGCACTATAGCGCACCTGGGCCGGACGAGGCAAGCGCCGAAGCACTGCCCGTTTGTTTTCACGGACCGGCCCCTGCTCCTGCTTACAGATCGCCCGATACCTGCGGGATCGAGCGATCGCTCGCGCCTGTGTCTCCACCGTGACTGGACACCAGCGCTGCCCGTGCTAGAATAGCGCCGTTCGCCCGCGCTGACGCGCCTCACGCACCGAGAGAGATGCCATGTTTGAAGCAGGATTCTGGCCCGCACTGATGCTAACGACCTTCGCCGGTCTCTCGACGGGCCTTGGAAGCATGATTGCCTTCTTTGCCACGCAGACCAACCTGCGCTTTCTCTCCTGGGCGACCGGCTTTTCCGGCGGCGTGATGCTGTACGTTTCCTTCGTCGAGATCCTCCCCAAGGGGGTCGCGGCCATGGGGGCGGTGCGCGCCGAGAACGATGCCGAGTGGATCGCCACCATCGCGCTCTTTGGGGGGATGATCTTTAGCTTTGTCATCGACCAGGTGATCCCGCACGCGGACAACCCGCACGAGTCGCGCACCGAACAGGAGTTGGCCTGTGTTGGCGACCTGTGCCCGATCCCGGACGAAGAGGAGCGCCCCATGGCGCATCTGGAGCGGACGGGGGTGTTCACCGCACTCGCGGTGGGGATACACAACTTTCCCGAGGGGATGGTGACCTTTCTGTCGGCCCTGGCCGACCCGGCACTGGGGGCCAGCATCGCCATCGCCATCGCGCTGCACAACATCCCCGAGGGCATCAGCGTCTCGGTGCCCATCTACTATGCCACCGGGGACCGCCGCCGCGCTATGCGCTGGTCGCTGGTCTCGGGCCTGGCAGAACCCATCGGCGCGCTGGTGGGCTATATCGTCCTGCGCCAGTTCCTGACGCCGGAACTGATGGGAATTCTGTTCGCCTCGGTGGCGGGCGTTATGGTCTACATCTCACTGGACGAGCTGCTGCCCACCTCGCGCAGCTACGGCCAGGGCCATGACTCGCTGTACGGCCTGATGGGGGGCATGGCCGTGATGGCGCTGAGCCTGCTCCTGTTCTAGCCCGCCCGCGAGCGCAGGCTAGCTCCCGTATCCCAGCCGCTTGAGCTCGCGCTCGTCCGAGCGCCAGTTCTTACGCACCTTGACCCACAGGTCCACATAGACCTTGCGCTCAAAGAAGGCCTCCAGCGCCAGCCGGGCGCCGGTGCCGATGCGCTTGAGCATCTCGCCCCGGGCACCGATGACGATCCCCTTTTGCGAGTCGTGCTCGGTGTAGATGGTTGCCGCGATGTACAGCACCCCGTTGCTGCGCTCTGAAAACTCGGTGACCATGACCGCGCTGGCATGGGGCACCTCGTGCTTCAAGTGGAGCAGCACCTGCTCGCGGATCAGCTCGGACGCAACAAAGCGCTCAGACTGGTCGGTGAGCTGGTCGGCGGGATAGAAGCGCGGGCCAAGCGGCAGCCTGCCCAGGACCTCTGAGAGCAACTCGCCCGTGCCCTCACCCAGCTCCGCGCTGATCAGAACCTCATGATCAAATTGCCCGAGCGCCCGGTAGGCCGCCTCGCGCTCCGCGAGGAGGTCGCCCCCCACCAGATCGCGCTTGTTCATCACCAGCACCGCCGGAACGTTGACAAAGCGCGAAACCAGGGCGGCCACATGGCGGTCGTTGATATCTACCGGTGACGCCAGGTCCACCACGAACAGCACCACGTCGGCATCGGGCACGGCGGACTCGGCCATGGCGACCATATAGTCCCCCAGGGCGGTGCGCGGGTGGTGCATGCCGGGCGTGTCCACAAAGACGATCTGGGCGTCCTCTCGGGTGAGGATGCCCAGCAGGCGCGTGCGCGTGGTCTGCGGCTTGCTGGTCACCGCCGCGACCTTGACCCCCATCCAGTGGTTGAGCAGCGTCGACTTGCCCACGTTGGGCTTGCCCACAATGGCTACAAAGCCGCTGCGATGATCCGGCGGCAGCTCCTCAGTGAACAGCGGCGTCTCGGGAATCTCTGGTTCCTCTTCCGCACCAGGCGTCTCTGGCCATTCGTAATCCATCTGCGATCCTTTCACCCGGCACTCAAGCCGGTTATCTCCTGGCGCATTTCACTGGCGGTGGCGTTAGAGCCTGGTGGAAAAGGGGCTAAAGTCGGTGTCATAGTCGTAAAAGTCCTGGCCCTCAGCCTGCTTGAGCCCGTTTACCACGCGGTAGGTCACGGGGGTCATTAGCGCCTCCAACCCCACCTTGAACACATAGTTGGAGAGAAAGACCGAGGCCAGGAGGGCGTTCGGCAGCACCCCCACAAAGGCGATCGTGACAAAGAGCAGGGTGTCGATACCCTCGCCGACCAGGGTCGAGCCGATCGTGCGGACCCACAGCCAGCGGCCGCGCGTCCTGATCTTGAGCCGGGCCATGACCCAGGAGTTGCTGAAACTGCCGGCCAGGTACGCCGCCAGGCTGGCGGTGACGATGCGCGGCGTCATGCCGAGAATCGCCTGGTAGGCACGCTGGTTGTTCCAGCCCTCGGCCGGGGGCAACGCGCCCACCAACGCCAGGAAAAGCGCCATCCCCAGATTGGCCAAAAAGCCGGCGTGGATCACGCGTCTGCCCCGAGCGTAGCCATAGACCTCAGTCAGAACATCACCAAAGATGTAGCTCACCGGAAAGAGCAGCGTGCCCCCGTCAAAGTTCAACGGACCGAGGGCGAGGATCTTGGTGGAGGCGATGTTGCTGATAAGGAGAACCGCCACAAAGGCAGCGACAATCAGGTCATAGTAACTATAGCTCTGACGTGTTGTGGCACCCTCAGACATGAAAACTCACGCTATCTCACGTCGGGCCTGTCCGGATGCTCGCCCGAGCGGGACGTACCTCCGGGCTGCGATGTCATCCTCCGGAGACGATATTGACCAGCCGGATATCGTCATCCGGCTCAACAATGACCTGATGAGTGACCAGTTTCTTGCCCTTGATGGCCAAAACCGACAGGGGGTCGAGACCGATCTGTTCGATCGCGACACGGATGCTCACCCCGCTGGTGACCTCCCAGCTATCGTCATGGTATCTGATGGTTGCTGTTTCGCCGTCTGCCATATTACGCTCCCAGAATTCTCAAGTGATTGAGTCCATTTTACCGGAAGGAAGAGGCTGCGTCAACTGGCAGGCAGCGTACACAACGCCTGCGCAGGCCCCTTAGCGTTGCCCATAGCCACAGGCAGTGATAGAATGTCGGCCAAATACGGCCCTCTGCAATCTCAAGGACGGTCACCTCATGTCCTCTCCCGATCTGCCCGCTCGGTACACGGCCTTTCACTCCGCGGGGGGCGCCCTGCTCTACTCCGGCCTGGGTGCTGCCTGGGCGCTGCTCGGGTTGCTGGAGATTCGCCCCGTGGGCATGCCCTGGGTAGCGATCGCGCTCGGACTCATCACGGGCACCCTCGTGATCCTCTCCGTCCGCGCCATACAGCGCGCCAGCTTTGTTGACAATGAAGCGATGAGCGATGAGGTTCAGTCGGAACGAGGAAAAAGAGCGTCGCGCTCGCACTGGGTGCTGCGCGTTGAGGGGTTCGCGATCACCGGCATCAGTGCCGCACTGGTCTTGACGCAGAACCAGGCCTACATCGCGCCGGCCACGGCCCTGATCGTAGGCCTGCACTTTGTCGCGCTGGCACCGATCCACCACACCTTGGGCGACGCGATCGCGGGCCTGCTGATCGTTGCCCTGGCTGTCGCCACCATGATCTGGGTGCCCGGCATTCCCAGTATCCACAACAACGCTATGAACATCGCCGCCGGGTTCGGCACAGCGCTCGTGTTGTGGGGCGGCGCGCTCGCGATCCTCGTGGGCCAGCCAGCCTCGCTCGAGGAGGAGTAGGCCAGCCCTGCCTGACTTAGAAACACGCCTCCGTACAAGCAGGCCTCAGGCTTTGCGGATCACCAAATCGATGACCAGGCCGATGGCCAGTGAAACGGCGAGTACGATCAGCGGCCAGGTCGTGGTGCCAGTGGCAAAGCGCAGCCCCAGGGCCGCCACCGCGCCAATCGAAAAGGCGACGCGGGTTACCTTGTAGCGTTCGACGTTCGGCTCCATCAGACTCCTTCAGCTAACAGGGTGTCGATCTGAGGCATGGCCTTGAGTCCATGGCCGGTGATCACGGATACAATCGTCTCCTGCGCCTGGGGACCCTGGGCTACGTACTGCACCAACCCCGCCAGCGTGGCTGCCGCCGTAGGTTCCAAAGCATAGCCCAAACGCCACCACACCCGCAGCGCCTGAAGAATCTCCGCCTCGCTCACCGTGAGCACCTCACCGCCGGTGCGACCGAGCACCGCCAGCATCTGAGCGCCGCGCACTGGATCACCGATGGCGATCCCCTCGGCCAGCGTGGGCTCTGGGGCTACAGCTGTGACCTCCTGCACGCCTTGCGCGTAGGCTGCGGCCACCGGCGCGCAGGCCTCCGCCTGGACCGCAACCAGCCGCGGTAGCTTGCGTATCTGCCCGGCAGCCAGTAACTCGTCAAATCCCAGCGCCGCGCCGAGGAGCAAGGTGCCGTTGCCCGCGGGAAGCACCACCGTATCGGGCGCCTTCCAGCCCATTTGCTCCCAGATCTCCAGCGCAAAGGTCTTGGTGCCGTGGAGAAAAAAGGGATTCCAGACATGGCTGGCATAATACTGCGTCTCGGCGGCCTCCAGTGCGGCCGCCTCAGCTGCAGCCCGGCCACCGGCGACGGTGCGCACGTCAGCACCATAGGCCCGCATCTGTGCCAGCTTGGCAGGAGAAGTCTCCTCTGGGGCGTAGATCTCACAGGCGATCCCCGCACGCCCACAATAGGCCGCCAGCGCCGTACCGGCGTTTCCGGACGAGTCCTCTACAACGCGCTTGACGCCGAGCGCAGCAGCCTGGCTCACCAGCACGGCCGCGCCGCGGTCCTTGAAGGAGCCGCTGGGGAACAAGTGGTCCTGCTTTAGAAAGACGGACACGCCCCCCAGCCGGCCATGGAGCAGCGGGGTATACCCCTCACCTAGCGACACAGGTGCTGTGTCGCTTGCCAGAGGCATGGCGTCTCTGTAGCGCCATAGCGTCGGCCCCAGGCGCGTAATGCGGCGACGATCAAAGCGAGGGGCATAGAGGATGGCCAGCAGCCCGCCGCAGGAGCACCGCCAAATGGGCGCATCAAGCGGGTACTGGGTGTTGCAGCGCGTGCAGACTAACTGTTGCCGGCCCGGGAGATCAAGCATCGGCCGGCGCCTCGGCGATAACCTCGATCTCCACCAGTGCCCCGCGCGGAAGGGGCAGCGTCGGGACCGCCGAACGCGCCGGACGGTGATCGCCCATTGCGGCAGCATAGGCCGCATTGGCACGAACAAAGAGGCTCATATCGCTCAAGAAAATGATCGCCTTGACGACCCTGTCCAGGCTGCTGCCCGCGGCCTGCAGGATGGCCGAGATGTTCGCCATCGACTGCGCGACCTGCTCTTCGATGCTCTCAGCCTCGACCTGGCCGGTGGCAGGATTGATCGGCAGCTGACCCGACACAAATACCAGGCCCCCAGAGACGATGCCCTGGCTATAATGGCCAATCGCTGCAGGCGCACTATCCGTCTGTAGAATTCGCATCTCGACCCCTCTCTACGAGCATGTTCTCTACCAGCCACGCCGCAGAAAAAAAAAGACGCCCCGGCGCGGTTGCGCATTCCCTGACCTGTTGTCATCTTCATTCTAGCACAGGAGGCCCTGGGACGATAACTCTCACCGGGGAGGCGCATACCCATACACCCTGATCATTCCATTGTGACGTGAGCATCGAGGCGTGCTAGACTGCACGATAACTCACCCTCAGGCCTCCGGGAGGAACGCACAGTGAACCGTACACTCGTTCGCGATCTTGCTACACAGACGGACAAGGTCGTCCGGGTACAGGGGTTTGTGCATGCTGTTCGTGACCAAAAGGCTGTTCAGTTTCTGGTCATCAGGGACCGCACGGGGATGGTGCAAGCCGTCATAGAGCGCAATCCAGAGAACCAGGCAATGAACGCGCTCGTATCCGCGCTGACCCGCGAGTCCGCAGTGAGCGTGACCGGACGCGTCGTCAGCAACCCCAGGGTGCGTATGGGCGGGATAGAGATCATCTGCACGGCGCTAACGGTGGAATCTCTGGCCGATCCCGAGTTGCCCATCGATGTGTTCGGCCGCACAGAGACCTCCCTCTCCAAGCGCCTGGACTGGCGTTTTCTGGACCTGCGCCACCCGCGCAACCAACTCCTGATGGATGTGCAGACCACGGTCGAGCACGCCATGCGGACCTTTTGGATCGAGAACGACTTTGTAGAGATCCACTCGCCCAAGATCATGGGCAGCCCCAGCGAATCCGGCGCCGAACTCTTTGCGCTCAACTATTTCGGGCAGACCGCGTACCTGGCGCAGTCGCCACAGTTCTACAAGCAGATGGCCATCGCCGCAGGTCTGGAGCGGGTCTTTGAGATCGGTCCCGTGTTCCGTGCGGACCCGTCGCAGACGACGCGTCACGCTGCCGAGTTCACCAGCGTGGATATGGAGATCGGCTGGATCTCTTCACACGAGGACGTCATGCAGATCGAAGAGCGCTGGCTGCAGCACGTGCTGCGTCAGGTCGCCGAGCGCCACGGTGACGCGATCCGCGAGTTGTTTGGCGTGAGCGTACAGGTGCCGGAACTCCCCTTCCCACGGATCACCATGGCAGAGGCGCAGGCCGCGCTGGCACGCGAGGGCTACAGAGCCCCGGCGGACACGCGCCCCGGCGACCTGGACCCCGGCGGCGAGCGGATGCTGCACCAGATCGTGCAGCGCACCCACGAACACGAGTTCGTCTTTGTCACAGACTATCCCGTCTCGGTGCGCCCGTTCTACCACATGCGCCAGCCGGAGGAGCCCACGCTGACGCGGAGTTTCGACCTGCTGTGGAAGGGCGTGGAGGTGACCACCGGTGCGCAACGCGAGCACCGGTACGAGGTGCTCCGGGCTCAGGCCGTGGAAAAGGGGCTGACGCCAGAATCACTGGGGTTTTACCTGGACTTTTTCCGGTACGGGTGCCCGCCCCACGGCGGCCTCGGCTTTGGGCTGGGGCGCATGCTGATGCAGCTCCTCGAACTGCCCAGTCTGCGGGAGGTGACCCTGCTGCACCGTGCCCAGAACCGGCTGATGCCCTGACGCCCTCCTTTGCTGCAGCTTGGCGCCGCGCGGCCTTGATGGTCGCGCGGCGTTGTGTTACCCTGACGATGTAGACCAAGTACGCCGCCAGAGTCGCGGCAAAACACATACGCAGGAGGTCGAGATGAAAGAGCATGTCGTAGCGGCACAGATGTACACGGTTCGCGAGTTCTGCCAGGACCTGGAGGGCGTCAAGACCAGCATGGAGAAGGTGGCCAAGATCGGCTACACCGCGGTGCAGGTCTCGGGCTTTGGCGACGTGTCTGCGAAAGATGTCGCCAGGATCGCGGCCGACAACGGCCTGACGATCGCCTCCAGCCACATGAACTGGGAACGGTTCATGACCGACCTGGACGGGATCATCGAGGAGCACCAGATCTGGAACTGCAAGCACCCGGCCATCGGCGGCATCTTCCGGGGCTATGAGGGCGCCGAGGGCGTCAAGCGGTTCCTGGACGACCTGGCGCCGGTCGCAGAAGAGCTCGCCAGCGTGGGCATGGATTTCTCGTACCACAACCACAGCCATGAGTTCGCCAAGTACGATGGCAAGACCTGGTTCCAGACGATGGTCGACCAGAGCACGCCAGAGCAGCTCAAACTCGAGATCGACACCTACTGGGTACAGCACGGCGGCGCCGATCCGGTCTACTGGATCCGCTACTGCGGCAAGCGCCAGCCCCTGCTCCACCTCAAGGACATGGTCATTACGCCGCAGCGCGAGCAGCGTTTCGGCGAGATCGGCGAAGGCAACCTCAATTGGCCGGCGATCCTTGAGGCGGCTGAGGAGGTCGACGTCGAGTGGTACTTTGTGGAGCAGGACCGCAGCTATGAGCGCGATCCCTTCGAGTCGCTGGCTATCAGCTATCGCAACCTGAAGGCAATGGGACTCAGCTGACGGTCGCAACGAGGAGGTGGATCGATGAAGATCACTGGTGTGCGCTTTGTTCGCGTCAAGGGCACCTTTGATTACGATGGGCCAATGTTTGAGGAGCGCCTGGTGCGCCCCGTGGACATCTACCCCGAGTTTCGGGCGATAGGCGCGTCGCTGCCCGCTTATGCCGGCGTGCACAGCGGACCGCCCTACCAGCTCTCGCAGATCTTTTTGTTCATCGATACCGACGCCGGCGCGAGCGGGATGTGGGGCCCGGTGAACGAGCCGCTGGTGCGCATCATCGCCGGCCAGCTCGCGAACAACCTGGTGGGCGAGAACCCGCAGGCTGTCGAGCGCCTGTGGGACAAGATGTACCGCAACGCCATTCATGGCCGCAAGGGCGACACCATGATGGCCATCAGCGCCGTGGA
>ENA-OSEO01002490-OSEO01002490.1-sediment-metagenome-genome-assembly--contig:-NODE-2490-length-25752-cov-8.172035_pt1 | contig 25752 bp, 27 predicted proteins | sample MGYA00237883_ERZ534232 | MGnify/ENA metagenome assembly ERZ534232
GGGAAAGACCTTCAGTGCCAGTGTGCTTCGCAGGCCAGTCACCTTCGGTGGCCAGTCTCGCCTACGGGGAGGCCAGTTCCGACTTCGTCGGGCAAACAAAGACTATTGCGAAAGAGAATTGTGGAGAGGTTCGCTGCGCTCACCAGAGAATTGAGAGAGAAGAAACCAGTAAGATTAGCGATGAAACTTACCCCGTCACATGCATCTCTTTGATCTCACTTTGACTAACCAAGAACAGATCCTTTTTCTGCTCCGAAACAAAGAACAATGTTTTTCTCTAAGACGCTGCTTTCGTCTCGAAGGACGGAGGACCGGTGACTGTAAACGGGGCTTTAACAGCGATCAGCGGGGTTTCGTTCTTAAGCGTGAAGCGGTCTCTAAATGCGAGATCCCGTACAGGATCCCTGAACAGGACCTTTTCAGGGCAGGCTCTACGGGATGACAATGTCAGACGATTATGCGATTCTACTGTAGGGGCGAACGGCTGTTCGCCAGTGAGTGTATTCAGGGCAGTTTTGCGGGATGAAAGTCCTTCCTTCTTCCCGTCATGCCGGACCCCGATCCGTCATCTCCGTTCTTCGAAAGAGCGAGAAGATACCTTATAGTCGATTATTGTCACGATGCTATAATTGATTCAAACAGATGAGGAGGCTTTTATGGCGGGTATTCAAAGAGTTGTTCTAGATCCGAATATATGTCATGGCAAAGCCTGTATAAAGGGAACCAGGATTCCTGTTTCTCTCATACTGGATGAGCTTGCGGCCGGACATAGTTTCGAGCAAATTATCGATCAATATCCTTCGTTGGTTCGTGAGGACATTGTCGCCGCTATCGAATATGCTTCTCTGCTTACAAAAGACCGAATTGAGATTCTGCCTTGAAAGAGAAGTTCAAGCTCGATGAAAATCTTCCCGAAGCTGCGCTTGCGCTCTTTCGCAAGAACGATTTTGATGCCGAGAACGTGATAGAAGAGCAACTCGCTGGCGCAACTGATGAGTGTATTCTTATGGTTTGCGGAAATGAGAATAGAGTTCTCGTAACTCAGGATCTTGATTTCTCCGACATCACGCTGCTTAGTCGCACAGAGATTCCAGGAATAATTATATTTCGTCTCAAAAGCCAATCAAGAGAGGCAGTTCTAGAAGCGCTCGAAAAACTAATTCCTCTGCTCAAAAAAAGCTCCGCAACCGGGAAGATAATGATTGTAAGCGAAAACAGAATAAGAATTAGAGAAGCATGAGAGCGTCCTTCGGAAGCGCGAGAGACGCGAAACATGGGACAGACCATAGGAGAAGTCGCTATGCGCCGAAGATCATCGGCGGACGCAAGGCTGGCAAAGATCATGCCAGGACGCAGGGCTGGCAAAGATCACGCCAGGACGCAAGGCCCGCTTCGCGGGGAAAGACCTTCAGTGCCAGTGTGCTTCGCAGGCCAGTCACCCTCGGTGGCCAGTCTCGCCTTCGGCGAGGCCAGTTCCGACTGCGTAGGGCAAGCAAAGACCATTGAGAAAGAGCATTGTGGAGAGGTTCGATGCGCTCACGAGAGAAAGGAGAGAGAAGAAACCAATAGGATTGGCGATGAAATTTGCCCCATCACATGCATCTCTTTCATCTCACTTTGACTAACCTAGAATTGATTCTTCCTCTGGAAGAAAAAGCAATTTTTCCCGCATTGACGTCTGCTCTTCTTGGAGGATGGAGGACCGCTGACGGACAACGTTGTCTTCAGCAGCGTTCAGCGGGTTTTCGTTCTTAAGCGTGCAGCGGTTCTTAGGTGCAAGATCCCGTACAAGAACACTGCGGGATGACAAAGTGAGTGGATTTGGGGCAGGCTCTACGGGATAACATTTGGGGATATTCTAGATGAGACAACATGTTTTCGGGGTAGAATACTCTCTCTTTATGTCATCCTGGCACGCTTCTGGCCAGGATCTCGCTTTTTGACGCGAAAAATAGGACAGACGCTAGGAGCTCGTCAGTCCCTATTTTCGCTCTCCGTGAGCGAAGCAAAGTCTCGTTAATGCTCTTTCTAGGCTCTTCCCAGCGTTCAGCGGCTCCTAGATGCGAGATCCCGCACAGGAACACTTCGGGATGACTTTATTACGTGATGCTTCAAGAGTATTTTGCTTTTTGCAAAGAACGGAGAACCTTCGCCGGTCGACAAATGTTAATTCTTACATTGCAGTGAGCGGAGCGAATTGTCCAATGTGCTCTTTTTCGATTGATCACATCGGGCGTAGGACTCCCTCTCTCTCGGATGCTGACGAAGGACATTTCTTTGGGGCGTGTAGCGCTTCTCTGACGATATTCTGTGCTGACTATTCACAATGACATGCAGGAAATCAAGTGGGAGGGTCGCTGAACAATATCGGAGATTCAGTTATTCTATCCAGTCTTGCAGCTTCAATCCCGGAATTCTGCTGAAGTGTTTCATATTGTGCGTGACTAAAGTCATGTCGTTTTCTATGGCTATACCGGCAATGAGAAGATCCATGTCATCCAAAGGCGTTCCGAGTCCTCTAAGATACGCGTAGTGAGTCGCAGCAATAGAAGCTGATTCAAGCGTAATAGGAAGTACTTCATTGAAAAGACAAAACTCCAGGAATTGCTCTATTTGTCTTGTCGCTTCAATGTGTCTCAAACCGCTGAGTATTTCGTAGTACGTTATTATGCTCAGATAGACTTTCTCGTGATCTGTTGTATATTCTTCCATTCTGGATACTACTGGAGAATGGCCGCGGAAGAACATGGAAAGTATGTCTGTATCCAGAAGTGCTAAGTCAGACATTGCGCTCCCTTCTTGCCTTTTCTCTTCGGTCTCTTAGTTCTTTGATCATAGTGTTGTATTGATCCGAATCGATCTCTTTCCATGAACCCGCATAGTCGGTAATCGATTTTCTCTTTGGCTGAAGATCCGAAAGATCGGACTTACTGCTTCTGATTAGTTCCAGTAGCAGTTGAAGCTTATCTTCCGGGATATTCTCAAGCTCGTCAATCATTTGCTTCCTTATGCTAGCCGGTTTCATAAGATCACTTCCCAAGAATTCTCGGTATTATTTTAACACGTGTTTGGAGCAAAGCATTCATATCGAAAGGGCGAGAAGAACGAGATCCCGCACAGGAACACTGCGGGATGACAGCCCCTTCTCGAGTCAACCGTCAAGGGTCCACCGTCCGCCGACAAGAAGTTGCAGGACGCAATGCGCCGAAAATCATCGGCGGTCGCAAGGCACTGAGGAGCATCAGTGGACGCAAGGCTGGCGAAGAACATGCCGGAACGCAATGCCCGCTTCGCGGGGAAAGATCTTCAATGCCAGTATGCTTCGCAGGCCAGTCAGGCTCCGTCTGGCCAGTCTCGCCTTCGGCGAGGCCAGTTCCGCTTTGAGGGCACAAGAGAGAATGTATCGAGAAAAAGCACGATGAGACTCTCGCTCCGCTCGCGAGAAGAAGAGAATTGATAATCTTGACCGTCGACGGTCCACGTCGTCCGAGGTCGTTGTAGAAAGCGTCAAGATCCGTCACGAACTTGTTTCGCTATCAGGATCATATGGGAAAATAGAACGTGTTTTCGAGGCAGGGGTCTTTGACTTCAGGTTATCCGGCGCGCTTCTGGCAAGGTTCTCTATCCTTGCCGTGTTTTCAAGACGAGATCCCGTGCAGACCCATCACGGGATGACAAACTGAGGCATTTCAGGGCAGGCTCTGCGGGATGACCAAAGAGGCGTGAGAAATGGGCTAGACGCTAGGAGAATCGTCAGTCTTTATTTTCGCCGGAGTCATCCGTAGTTCTAAAGAGCGTCAATAGTAACGTATAGTGAAGCCCAGAAAGGAATGAGTGATTCACGAAATATGTGGTCTGGAAAGAGCGACGGAGTTTCTATTTCAGCGGTTCTATCTTTCTCAAGGGTTGTAGCGCCTTTGCGTCTTCCCATGCTGCCGAAAGATCTTTCTGGTGCATTGAAGCCCATTCAATTACCAGTCCCAGGGCTCTGTGAGGTAAGGATCCAGCGATGACTGCCAATGACTCTATTTCAATGCTAGCCTTATGTTCACCATAGCAAGCATGAAAGGATCAAGGAAGATGATCTTCGTAGTACATGTAGATTATTATTCCATAGAAGCGACTGATTTCAGGCATTCACAACGCGGCCTTTGATTTATGGAAGATATCTTCAGGGTGCTTTCCCGTTATTCTCAGAAAAAGCGAATCGGCGCAGATCTCAAGCTCTTCTCCCCATGCTAAAGCTCTGCCGTCCCTGATAATACTAACGCTTTTAAAAAACTCATCATTCGTGAGGGGACCAAAAAGAGTAGATTTGGCCAGTTCAGAAAACTCCACAGTTCCAGATACTCCATTTTCAAAGGTGAGTTCTAACTCCAATCCCTCAGTAGCTACTGCCTGAGCTATTCTTATCATAATTCACCTCCCCCTATGCCTGAATTATAGCACCGGAAGTCTTTGAAGTCAGACTCGCATAGAAAACTTGGAAAGGGAAAAATGGAGACAAACTCTATTATTCCATTGGACTAATGTCGTTCTTCGTTGCGGAGGGGAAAGAACCGCTTTGATAAGAAACGTTGAAGGCCGTACGCTGGAAAGTGAAGGATCGGGTTAGAAGAGCGGGTTACTAGGAACGGGTTAAGAAAATCGGGTTAGAAAGAACAAGATGCTGAATCAAGTTCAGACGGATTTGTCGGCTAATTCGGAGAACGGTAGACCGATGACGGACAAAATTGTCTTCACAGCGATCAGCGGGTTTTCTCAAGAGTTGAATAGACGGGGACAGACGTCAGGAGCCCGTCAGTCCCCTATTCGAAATGCTGCGCGATGACAATTTCAGATGATAGTGCAGTTCTCTTGTAGGGGCGAACGGCCGTTCGCCCGAAAGAGGTCTTGGTTGTACGCGAAAAACGGGACATGAGGAGAATTGTCATTCCCCATTTTCGCTCTCGTCCTCTCGTGAGCGCAGCGAACGTCTCGTCAATTCTCTTTCTCGGTTGTTCAGAACGTTGAGCAGGCCTTTGTTGCTCCTGGAGGCCATCTGACGATACTAAGTAAGTGAAGGAAGAGGAACCAGTGGCATTCGAATGTTATAATGTATGATTAATTGTATGATATATTTGTACACGAGGTGGTCATGATGAAATATATTGCTACTAGAGATTTGAGAAGCAATCCCTCAGCAGTGTGGGAAACGCTCGATGAGGGATCTGAGGTTATCGTAACAGTTAATGGCAAGCCTAAAGCAATAATGATAAGAGCTGACGAGGATCTAGACTTCTTAATGAAGGCGATTTCGCGGGCAAAGGCGGAGCTCGCAGTTGAGCGGATGCGACTTCAGTCTTTGAAGCTAGGTCTTAATAGCCTATCTGCAGAGGAAATTGATAGGGAGATAACGGAGAGCAGACAAGAAGACCGATGAGAATAGTGCTTGACACGAATGTGCTTGTCTCTGCGCTTATCAATCCATACAGTAAGCCTGCTGCTGTATTGAATGCAATCCTTTCTAGGTTCGTCGTTCCCTGTTATGATGCAAGAATAATCGATGAATATGAGAGAGTTTTGCGTAGACCCAGGTTTCAATTCTCGAACGATTATATCCGCTCGCTCTTGGACTTCTTTCTCAGGGAAGGTTCTTTTGTGAGCCCTGAGCCTGTCTCTATAAAACTTCCTGATTTTTATAATTTACCTTTTGTCGAAGTTGCGCGGGCCTCCGATGCTCCTATCGTTACCGGGAATGCAAAACATTTTCCCGAGAATTTGGTGAAAGTGATGAGTCCCGCAATGTTAGTGGACGCTATTCACAAAAGAGATTAGAAGCATCAAGAGGAGTATGCGTCTATCATCTCAACAGGCAATGAGAATTTTATCGTAATTTCAAGTTCTGAATGCTCGCTTCAGATCCGTTTGCATCAATAGATGGCGACTCCATTATTTGCATTAACGTAACTCAAACTCATTCGTATATGCTGGAAGTAGGGATTCCATCTTGTAAAACCCGTCCTTGGAGAACAAGAGCAAAAGAGCTGTTCTTCGTTCCGACACTTCGTGTCCAGGTTCTTGGTCAAGAAGCATGAGAGAAAAGAGAGAGGGAGAGACGGATGAGAATGGGAGAGATCCCGTGCAGGTTCCCTGAACAGAATCTTTTCAGGGCAGGCGCTACGAGATGACAATTTCAGACGATTATGCGAATCTTTTGTAGGGGCGAACGGCTGTTCGCCCGAAAAAGGTGGTTGGAATCTCTGCCCTTTACGCGAAAAAAAGGACATAACGTACAACGGCTTTCAAGAGAACACACCCCACCGCAAGCGGTCCCCCCCGCTCAAGCGGGGATTTAAGATCAAGAGAATTAAAAGCGGTTATTCGTTATCCGTCAACGGTCCTTCGCGAAAAATGGGACAGACGTCAGGAGCCCGTCAGTCCCCTATTCGAAATGCTACGCGATGACAATGTCAGACGATTATGCGAATCTTTTGTAGGGGCGAACGGCCGTTCGCCCGAAAGAGGTCTTGGTTGTACGCGAAAATTGGGACGCTAGGAGAATCGTCAGTGCCTATTTTCGCTCTCGCTAAGGGCTTTCTTGTCTCTTACCTACAACACAAAACCCACCACGAGGAACCGTTCTTACATAAACCATTTCCATTATAGTTACTGATATTGCAGGATGCGCTTTATTGGGTTATACTATCACCAGTGATAGTAACTATCAGGGGTGATAGCATGTATTTCGATCCCAGACCAAAGACTTCAAGAAGAGATCTATTTTTGCGAGACAGAGAGTTAGAAGAGTTGAGCAATCTAGATGTGCCTCTTACTCTTGTACTGGGGCCCAGGCGTCTTGGAAAGACTTCGCTACTGAGAGTTTTCATGAATGAAAGCGATATGTCTTTCATATTCACAGACTGCAGGTCTCTTGTGGTAAGCGGAACATCTGTGAGCAACTATCATAGATTGTTAATGAAACAACTCAACGATCTTGCAAAGAGCAAGAGCAGCATTCTAGAAGCTGCAAAACGGATTAGAGGGCTTAAATTGCTCGGAGTCGAGCTAGAGCTCGATAGCAAAAGAAGCGAGTCTTTTCTAGTTGAATCATTCAACGCACTAGACAAATGGGCTTTGAAGGAAGACAAAATCCTGTATCTTTTATTCGATGAAGCCCAACTTCTAAGGCACTTCAAAAGAAATGGCGGCCTGGATTTCAACGAGCTGTTTTCGTATGTCTATGACAATCTCACCGGCTTGCGAATCATACTGACGGGTTCTGAAGTTGGTGTTCTCGAAGATTTCATAGGGCTTGATGATTCTTCCTCGCCCCTATATGGAAGATACGTAAAAAGACTATACCTTTCGCGGTTTACAAGAAAAGAGAGTGAAGAGTTCCTTGAGAAGGGTTTTGATGAGGTTGGAATGGAGGCTTCGACAAAGACACTCCGCGATGCAGTTGATATACTGGACGGAATAGTCGGATGGCTGGTGTTTTTCGGAAGGGTGTGTATCGATGCTAATCAAGTCGACAGAAAATCAGTTGAACTGACGCTGGAGAAGGCCGAGATCATAGTGAACGATGAACTCTCGAATCTGAAGCGTAACAGTACAAGGTATATTTCAGTTTTGAAGGCCATTGCCTTTGGATCGAAGGGTTGGAAAGAGATCAAAACGGCGACAGAAATCATAGAAAACAACACCCTCACGGACACTGCCTTCAATAGGATTTTGAGCAGGTTGATCGAACTCAGTTATGTTGATGTTGAGATTGCTCGAGAGGACAAGACATATAGGCTTGTTGATCCGGTTATTGCAAGCGTAATCAGAAAGTTTGGCTAGGGGGATAGAGGAGCATTAAGAGGGTTATATCCGTCATCAGTCAAACGGTCCCCGAGTTGATAGTGACAGCGGTTCCTAGTTCCGAAGCTAGCTCGTCTAGGTTCTTGGTGAAGAGCAAACACCTAGTTCTGGTGCTTCGCACGTAAGTTCTTCGTTCCGACAATTCGTGTCCAGGTTCTTGGTCAAGAACTACGAGAAGAGGAGAGAGGGCGAGACTAAAGAGATGAGATCCCGTTCAAATGCATTTCGGGATGACAGAGGAGGCGCTTATCATTGCAGGCTCTACGGGATGACAGCCCCTTCTCGAGTCAACCGTCAAGGGTCCAACGTCCTCCGACAAGAACGAAAAAGCCGGATTTAGTACCTCGTCTTCTCGTGAGCGCAGCGAACGCTCGAACATATTCTTTCTAGGCTTTTCCAAGCGTTCAGCGATCAGCGGGTTTTCGTTCTTACGCGTGCAGCGGTTCTTAGGTGCGAGATCCCGTGCAGAAACATCACGGGATGACAAACTGAGGCTTTCAGGGCAGTATCTACGGGATGACCGAAGAGGGACTCATTGGGGCGGGCTCTGCGGGATGCAGACGCAGGAGAATGATCAAACTATTAGCGATTCTGTGAAGCCACGAGTGTTCACCGCTCTTAATTGGGTTTTGAATCCTCCCTTGAGGGAGGAGGGCCACGTAGTGGCAGAGGGTGTGCACTAATTCGCAAGTTCGAGATGCAAGAGATTACAAGTGAGAAGAGTCTATTCCAACACAAGTCAACGTTGCCTGGTCAGAAGGAAAGGGCTTCATTGGTGAAGCAACATGATTAGGAGTCTTGCCACGCTTTAATTAGCTACGCCCTCTATTTTGTGCAATCTGCATAACCTTTTGCCTAATTCCTTCAAGGACACTTTCAATGTTGTAACGCACATCTTTTTCCGAGACTCGGACAACAATCAAGCCCATTCTTTCAAGCTCTTTCTGCCTCTTTCTATCTTCTTCGCCCCTTATTTCATGTGAACTGCCGTCCACTTCAATTACAAGGCTCAATTCCTTGCAGAAGAAATCAACGATGTATCTGGCGATGGGCTTTTGTCTTATGAATCTATAGCCCTCAATCTGCCTTTTCTTTAGTCGTTGCCAAAGAAGTACTTCCGCAAGCGTTCCGTTCTTTCTAAGTGTTGACGCCAAAGCTTTCAAATTTTGTTCATAAGTAGGATAATCCGTCAATGCAATCACCCATGTAATTGTAGAACATGAACACTCCCCACCGCAAGCGGTCCCCCCCGCTCAAGCGGGGATTTAAGATCAAGAACATTAAAAGCGGCTATCCGTTCCCCGAGATGAGAAAGTTCAAGCGGTTCTTCCATAGCTAGGAACATTGTTCTTGGTTCAGAAGAGCGAAGCACCGCAGAGATAGAAAAGGGCGGGCTTGAGGCCCGCCGGGTCGGTTCAATATTAAGATTTCTTTCTTGCCTATACAGCCTCTACGAAGTCGCTTTCGAACTGGCTGGTGTAAAGATCTGCGTAGAAGCCGCCGCGTGCGAGGAGATCTTCATGGCTTCCCTGTTCGACGATGTCGCCTTCGTTCATGACGAGTATTAGGTCGGCGTCTCTTATCGTTGAGAGTCTGTGCGCAATGATGAAGCTGGTCCTGTTTTTCATCAGGTTTTTCATGGCCTGCTGTATCAGAGCTTCCGTTCTCGTGTCGACTGAACTGGTTGCTTCGTCGAGTATTAGGACCTTCGGATCTGCCAGGATTGCGCGGGCGATAGTTATGAGCTGCTTTTGACCCTGCGAGATGTTCGTTTGCTCTTCATTCAGCACTAGGTCGTAGCCGTCTGGAAGGGTATGGATGAAGGAGTCGACGTGAGCAGCCTTAGCCGCTGCCAGTACTTCTTCATCTGTTGCGTCGAGTCTTCCGTATCTTATGTTGTCCCAGATGCTTGCGTTGTAGAGCCAGGTATCTTGCAGCACCATTCCGAAGTTTTCTCTCAGGTCGTGCCGGGTGTAGTCTTTTATGTTATGCCCGTCCAGAAGTATTTCTCCGGAGTTGACATCGTAGAAGCGCATCAGGAGTTTGACTATCGTTGTCTTTCCGGCTCCCGTGGGTCCGACGATGGCAATGTTATGGCCCTTGTCTACCTCGCAAGAGAAGTCTTTTATGATTATCTTCTCGGGGACGTAGCCGAATCTGACGTTCTTAAATACGACGTGGCCGTGATGATCGACTCCTCTGACGGGAGTCGTTGTCTCGGTTATCTCCTCTTCCTCTTCGAGAAATTCGAAGACTCTCTCAGCTGCAGCAGCCGTCTGCTGGAAGACGTTCATGATGTTGGCGATCTGGGCGATAGGCTGAGTGAACGACCTCACGTACTGTATAAAGGCCTGGATGTCGCCAACCGTTATCATCTTTCTTACGGCGAACCAGCCGCCCATTATTGTTATGAGAACGTATCCCAGGTTGCCGACGAAGTTCATGATAGGCATCATCATGCCGGAGAGAAACTGTGATTTCCAGGCAGAGTCGTAAAGTTCAACGTTCAGTTTGTCGAAGGTTTCTATGCTCTTTTTCTCACCATTGAAGGCTTTAACGACGACGTGGCCGCCGTACATCTCTTCTATATGGCCGTTTACCTTCCCAAGATACTCTTGCTGCTTCTTGAAGTATCTCTGGGACATTTTAACCACAAAGGCGATTAGTCCCATAGAGACAGGCAGTATTAGCAAGGCTATAAGCGTGAGCTGCCAGCTTATCGAGAACATCATTATGATGACGCCGACGACGGTCGTGATGGACGTTATGATCTGGCTCAAACTCTGGTTTAGCGTTCTGCTTATGGTGTCGACGTCGTTGGTTACCCTTGAGAGGACATCTCCCTGGGAGCTCTTATCGAAGTATTTCAAGGGAAGCCTGTTTATCTTCTGGGAGATCTCCTCCCTGAATTTGTATGTAACCTTCGCAGATATGCCCGACATTATCCATCCCTGGATATACATAAACAGGGCGCTGAGCACGTACAAACCGAGAAGCATAAACATGGTCCTGGCGATCGAGTCGAAGTTTATCCCTTCGCCGGTTCCCGTGATTCTGGCCATGATTCCTTCGAAGACTTCCGTTGTCACCGTTCCCAGTATCTTCGGCCCTATGATAGAGAAGAGAGCGCCGGCCGCCGCGAAACAGAGCACTATGATTATCAGGATCTGGTACTTCTTGAGGTATTGAACGAGTTTCTTCAGTGTTCCCCTGAAGTCTTTGGCCTTCTCTGCCCCGCTCATCATACCGGGGCCCATCGGACCTCCGCCGCGACCCTGAGGACCTCTTTCCTTTTCTCTATTATCCCTACTCATGCTAATTCGGCCTCTGAAAGCTGTGACTGTGCGATCTCTCTGTATATCTGACAGCTTTTCATCAGTTCACGGTGCTTGCCGATTCCGACAAGGTTGCCCTCGTCAAGAACCAGTATCTGATCGGCGTTCTTTATCGTCGCAATTCTCTGGCCAACTATTATCATCGTGCTATCTCCCGTTTCTTTTTTAAGTGTTCTTCTCAGTGCCGCGTCTGTCTTGAAGTCTAGGGCCGAGAAGCTGTCGTCAAAGAGTAGTATCTTGGGTTTTTTCAGAAGTGCTCTGGCTATTGCAAGTCTCTGCTTCTGGCCTCCAGATACGTTTGTCCCGCCCTGTGAAATCGGTGAATTATACCCTTCTTCTTTCGTGTTTATGAATTCGACGGCCTGCGCAATCTCGGCTGCCCTTTCGATTTCTTCTTGTGAGGCTTTCTCATCGGCGTACTTCAAATTTGATTCTATCGTTCCGCTGAAAAGGACGCCCTTCTGAGGGACGTAACCTATCTTGTCTCTCAGTTCATGCTGATTCACTTCACGGATATCTATTCCGTCAACAAGTACCTGGCCGTCGCATACATCGTAGAACCTCGGTATCATATTCAGCAGCGTCGATTTACCCGAGCCGGTCGAGCCAATGATCGCCGTCGTCTGTCCCGGGAGGGCCGTGAAGCTTATGTTATCCAGGATGTTTTTCTCGGCTCCGGGGAAGCGATAGCAGACGTTTCTAAATTCGACAGTTCCTTTGAAATCACTGTCGAATTTCTTTGGGTCCTCGGGATCCTTTATCTGCGGATCGACCTCCAGGATCTCGGAAACTCTCGCTCCAGAAACGGAGGCCCTTGGAATCATGATGAACGTCATTGTCAACATGAGAAAGGCGAAGATGATCAACATGGCGTACTGGATGTATGCCATCATGTCTCCGACCTGCATGGTCGAGGCCTCTATCTGGTGCGCGCCCACCCAGACGACGAGAAGCATTGTTCCGTTCATGACAAACATTATCGCCGGCATCATCACTACCATCACCCGGTTTACGAAGAGGTCCGTTCTTGTAAAGTCCTTGTTTGCTGAGTCGAATCTCTCTTCTTCAAACTTCTGGGTGTTGAAGGCCCTGACGACCATGAGGCCGGAGAGGTGTTCCCTTGTAACGAGATTGAGCCTGTCGATAAGCTTCTGCATCTTCTTGAATTTCGGCAGGGCTATGGCGAACACGATTCCTACAAGGCCGAGCATAATAATAACAGCGAGGGCGATGATCCAGGACATGGAAGTGCTCTTTTCGAGAGCCCTAATGACTCCTCCGACGCCTATGATTGGAGCGTAGAATACCATTCTTATTATGAGAACAATGACGAGCTGTATCTGGGTTATATCGTTTGAAGTTCTGGTGATGAGCGAAGCCGTAGAGAATCTCGCAAATTCAGAGTTCGAGAAGTTCTCGACCTTTTCGAAAACATCCCTTCTCATCGATCTGGCCGAGGCGGCAGCTATTTTCGAGGCAATGAAGGCGACCATGATGGTACACAGCGCGCTCAGTAGAGTCACGAGAACCATAATAAGCCCGGTGCTGAGCACGTAGCGGCTCTGCAGCTTTTCTGTGTCTATGCCTAGTTCATCGTAGATTTCCTTTACTGCAAGCGCGCCCGATTGGTTGACGATGTTTTCACCCATGACTTCGACCATGCTGTCGACTTGATTCAGCATTTCGAGCCTCTGGGCTTCCGGCATAAGTCTCATCAGCAGGAAGACGTTTGCCCCCTCGGGGATGCTGAAGCCATCTGGAGGCGTGAAGTTACCGTTTGTCCCTGTCATGCCGCTCTTGACTCCGGAATAGGCCATGAGGGCCTTGCCAAGGATTAAGTTGAGACTTGGGCGATCTTCAATCTCTCCAGATTTCAGGACGTAGACATCTTTGCTCTCCAATATGGGGTACTTCTTGAGGTTTTCTTCGTAATTGGCCGAGTCTTTGCTTATAAGTTCGTAGTAGCTCAGGACTGTCTGCCTCTCTTCACCATTCATGAAGAGCGAGACGTTATCGAAGGCATCTTTGCTTATGGCCTCTGGAATGGCGTCTTCGATACCGCCTTGCTGAATACCGACGTTCACGATATTCGACATGTAGTCCGGAAGGGCAAGTTCCGTCATGGCCTGAACAAAGAGCAGCGCCACCGCGATAACTATGAAGACGGTGTATGGTTTGAGGTACCTGATTAGCTTTAGCATCTGCTTTGGCCACTTTCTTCGGGTTCATGCGACGCTTCGAGTATCTTCTCCAGCTTCTCAAGCCCTTGCATGATGGAATCGAGATCTTCTTCGGTTGTCGTAGACAATGCCCTTCTCATCTTCTGGGCAAAGGCATTGAGGTGTTTCCTTACAGGTTGGCGATACTCTTCGGCAAGGCTTATCATTACAATTCGCCTGTCCTCTTCGCTTCTCTTTCTTTCGACGATCTTCTTCTCGACTAGTCTGTCGATTATTCCAGAAACCGTGCTATTTGAAAGATCGAGTTCTTTGCTTATATCGCTTACCTTCATATCGCCATATAGGTTTAGTACTCTCATTACAAGGATCTGTGACTGCGTGACGTGCATCTTCTTGAAATCCTTTTCGAAATTCTCCTTTATTAGCGACATGATCCGCTTGATAACCGTCAGCATCTCTTCTATTTTCGAACTTCCTACCAACAAAACCACCTTCTTCTTACGCTATTAGAACTTTCACATTCAAATACTTAGACCCCGAATATTTCGCATTCGAAATATATTGTACAGCAATTAGCACGAAGTGTCTATGAGGAAAGAAACTCCATTTTCATCCTCCCCAAAGTGGGGTTTCGGGTGTGGGGTCTTGGTCTCGCAAGAGCAGAAGTGATGCTGCTATAGAACATAAGACGCAAGGCGCCAAAGATCATCGGCGGACGCAAGGCCGGCAAGTTCATCCCGGGACGCAGGGCTGGCAAAGATCATGCCAGGACGCAAGGCCCGCTTCGCGGGGAAAGAGCCGCTTGGATAAGAAACGCTGACCGCTGTAGGCTGGAAAAAACGATTCTTCGACACTTCGTATCCAGGTTCTTCTTTCTTACTTACGGAGCGCGAGAGAAAAGAGAGGGGGAGAAGGACGAGAAGAATGAGATCCCGTGTAAAAGCTTCACGGGATGACAAAGAAATAGAACGGATAATACTTTTTTCTGGTGCAGGTTAGTCACCTTCAGTGGCCAGTGCCGCTTCGCGCGGAAACAAAGGATCGGGTTAGAAGAGCGGGTTAGGAAATACGGGTTAGCAAGACCGGGTGTGAAACAGAAGAGCGGGTTACTAGGAACGGGTTAAGAAAATCGGGTTGATAGGATCGGGTTAGAAAGAACAAGATGCTGAATCAAGTTCAGACGAATGTGGCTAATTCGGAGAACGGTGGACCGCCGAAGGAAAACGCTGTCTTCACAGCGATCAGCGGGTTTTCGTTCTTAAGCGTGCAGCGGTTCTTAAGTGCGAGATCCCGTGCAGAAGCATCACGGGATGACTGAAGAGACGCTCGTCAGGGCAGGCTTAACGGGATGAGCATGTTAGGCGATTCCAAGAATCCAACATCACGTCATGCTGAACTTGTTTCAGCATCTGGGTCTTCTAAAGGTAGAGAATCGAATGGTAAGAAAAAGATCCCGTGCAGAAGCATCACGGGATGACAGACCATTCGGGTCATCCTGGCACAGTTCTGGCCAGGATCTCGGTTTTCCGCGAAAAATGGGACAGACCATAGGAGCCGGTCAGTCCCTATTTTCGCTCTCGTCTTCTTTTGAGCGGAGCGAACGCTCGAATATACTCTTTCTAGACTCTTCTAAGCGTTCTGCGACCAGCGAAAAGCTCTTCCTAGAAGCGGGATCCCGTATAAGAGAATTACGGGATGACCATGTTAGACTGTTCCAAGAATCCAACATCACGTCATGCTGAACTTGTTTCAGCATTTCAATCTTCTATAGGTAGAGAATCGAATGGTAAGAAAAAGATCCCGTGCAGAAGCATCACGGGATGACAAAGTGAGTTGATTTGAGGGCATGCTCTAAGGGATGAAGATATAGGAGAATGGTCCAACCGTGTCGATTATGTGTTGTTAGAACTGCTCGCAGCTCTTGATTTGGGTCTTAAATCCTCCCTTGAGGGAGGTAGGCCTCGTAGTGGCGGAGGGTGTGCACTAATTCGCAGGTTCGAGATGCTAGATTACAAGTGAGAAGAGTCTACTCCAAGACAAGCCGACGTTTCCTTCACCGAAAGAACATCCTGCGGTTAGCGCGTCAGAGAGCAGGATATCTTTATGAGGCAAGATTAAGAACGAGATCTCACGAAAAATGCCGATTTGTTCTGAATGTCGGACCTGCTGTTAGTAATGCTGATTGCTTAATTTCTCAACTTGGTACTTTGATCATTCTGATTTCAACCGTTTGTTAGCGAAGTTTCTGAATCTCAGAGAGTATGACTTCTGGTGCAAGGTCTTCACTTTTCGTTAGCAAGCTTTCGATCCAGTGCAGTATCTTCACAGGATCAGAACATTCTGAAGGGTAGATATTTTGGTTAACGTGGATGTGATGCGGATAAGTTCTAATACTTTTGTGATGGGGAGAGTTATCCCAGCGTATCTCGATCCGAGTATCTACAATCCAATGGAAAGAATATTTCCTCTGTGTTGCATTCACAAATTCCCTTATATAGACCTTTGATGAGTTCTTGAAGAGGATTTCAAGCTTAATGTACGCAAATTCCGTACCGGTCTTGAAGTCATGAATCTTGAAGTCCTGGACGAGCAAGGATTTTTCAACGAACTTCAATATCTTCTGCATTGATTCTCTCCAGCAGTGAACTTACTTCTGAAAGAGCAGACTGGCATGCTTCCCATTCAATTAAGTCATCCCACATTTCATAGTTTTCATCAGAATCATTAACAAGGTTTCTAAAGTATTCTAGTGAACAATCATACTTTCGCTCTAGCCTTGCTGACTGTTCCCGCAAAAGATTCATCTGATAAAAGAGATCCAACTTCTTGAAAGCAAGTAATTCTTCCTTGGAGACAATAATCATGTCTGTCCCCCCTTCAATAATTGATCAGAGTATCTACCAAATTATAGCATCCGCTGCTTCCAAGGGATTCTTCTGAAGTTCAAAGCATTCATGCTTTGAAAGCGAATTCTCGATTTAGGAAAACGAAGAATGGCCTTTGTCGGCGCTACTTCCTTTGGGTCAAGGAATAACCTGAGGCAGAAGATACATGAATAGGAAATGTCATGGCCCTCTCGAAGTAATCTTGCGTTATCAGGTCAAACACTCTGTCAATGCCGCGAAAATGCGAACAGCTGCAAGTTCCAAGATGCAAGTTGAATAAGAAAATAGTTGTCCGTTATCGGTTCTCCGTCCGCCGAGGAGAAAAAACCTGTTCTTCGTTCTTGGTCAAAGTGAAAAAACGAGAGATTCTGAATCAAGTTCAGAATAACGAATTCTTTCGCTCAGCGCTCAGCGTGTCCTTGGTTTTAAGCGTAGAGCGTTTTCTAATGCGAGATTCCGTGCAGAACCCCTGAATAGAGACCCCAAACAGGACCCCTGAACAAGAGCATTTCAGGGCAGGCTCTACGGGATGACTTAGTGAGTGGATTTGAGGACATGCTCTACGAAATGATAATGTAGGAGAAATACGAAACTGCGGGCAACTCTATGAAGCTAGAACTGTTCACCGCTCTGGATCTGGGTCTTAAATCCTCCCTTGAGGGAGAGGAGTGTGTAGAGGTGGAGTTTTTTTGAGGACAAGACGGTCCACCGCACGTGAGATACGGTACCTAGATAATCATAACCGATGCCGAGAATGCTATAGTAATATTGCAGTTGTCAATTCTCTCTTTTTGATGTGTCTGCTTTTGTGAATGGATAGAGATTTTTGATCTCCGAAAGCTGATTTCGGAATTCAGTTCCTAGTGCATTGAGTCAATCTTGATGCTACCAAAATTGTGTCATCACTCTTATAGCGAGGTGTATCGATTGTGAAACGTGTAGCTTTTGTTGTAGCTATTTCAGCTGCAGTTGTGATTTTGTTCACTGGATGTCCATCAGTTGCCAAGACCAGAAGTCTTGTCGGCGCATGGAATCTTTCAGTCATAAGAAGTGAATCAGAAACGTTCACGGCCTTCATGCAGATTACCACTCACGAGAAGGGCAAGCTCGATGGTTATCTGGGGAACCACATCTACACTGCAAATTATGGCACAATTTCCGGTACGACTTCGAAGGACAACATCTCATTTGTCTATTCAAGCTACGAGGGCGGAGAAACGATTGAATTCACAGGCCGATTCGACTCAGATGGGATGAGCGGGGAGGCTACCGTTTTTATCAACGGCAGCTACAAATCGGGTCCTCATGACTGGACGGCGCAGAGAACTGAATAGCAGGAACGGGCAGATACTTGCCGCGAAAAATGCGACACTATTATTTACTTTCAGTCAATTTGACAATATTTAAATGGCAGTCACTTTGGGGGTGAAGCTTCCGCCCCAGTGAAGGCTTCGCCTTCGCCAGTACTACTTCATGGAGCCAGTCTCAGCTTTCAGCTGACGCCAGTCACTGCAAGCAGCGGTGAGAAAACCAGAAGAACACCAAATCCATTTCTCTAGGTCATTCCGATTTCGTCGGGCAAACAAAAACAATCGAGAAAGAGAGTATAGAGACGTTCGCTACGCTCACGAGAGAAGAGAGAGAGGGGAGCCAGCCTTCTAACGCAGGCCAGTCGCCTTCAGTGGCCAGTGCCGCTTCGCGGTGAAACAAAGAATCGGGTTAGAAGAGCGGGTTACTAAGAACGGGTTAAGAAAATCGGGTTATGAGAATCGGGTTAGAAAGAACAAGATGTTGAATCAAGTTCAGACGGATTTGTCGGCTAATTCGGAGAACGGTGGACCGCCGACGGACAACGTTGTCTTCACAGCGATCAGCGGGTTTTCGTTCTTAAGCGTGCAGCGGTTCTTAGGTGCGAGATCCCGTGCAGTTGCATCACGGGATGACGGTGTGGGAGAATTATGGGATGACACCGCTTCTCGTGAGAGCAGCGAACTCTCGAATATGCTTTTTCTCGACTCTTCACAGCCCTGCAACTAACAACATGGCACTTGGTACTGCTCTGCCCAGCTTGCAGCGGATCTCTCGTTCCAAGTCGGTTTCTAGGTTCTCCATTCAAGTAGTGAAAAGACTTCTATCGAACGTTTGCTTGGTGAAAAGACAGTGATATAATTCATTCGAATTTGCCCTCACTCGTTTGCAGTATCGTTCCACTAAGCATGATCATTTTTTTGAGAGTGCTGATTTATCTGGCCAGGTGAACAGTAATTGTTTAGTGAGGTTCTTAATTCCGTTTAGCGTTTTTTGGCGCTCTTAGTTAGTATTTTGTCGGCACTCAGAAATGGTTTTAGAGATGTGGAAGCACGTTTTGAATCTCAAAAAGAGTGTAGAGCAGATTACTAATTTGGGTGATGAGAGCCCAAGGGGGAACCGAGAATGAAACGCTTCGGAACGCTTCTTCTGCTAGTTCTTGCTGTCTCATTGTTTTCGCTGGACCCATACTTCACTGAAGAGAATGTTAATAGCTTCATTTCAGAGCTTGAGGAGGATGGGTTTATTGTTCAACAGGGTATGGTTTACACTTGGGATCTGCTAGACCTGTTTTCAAAACACCTTATCCCGAGCTGTTATGGGAACAACGCTTCCAATCCCTACTTGGCATACTTCTTGCCGCCGGCGCCTGGACAGACATTTCCAAATTCCTTGCCGTTCACCTTCAGGCTAAGGGAAGACGAGGCGATTATCTTCATCGGCTGGACTCCACCGCAGGTTACTTACTTCAGCTATGTCACGTTTGTCATGTCCAAGTATCTGCCCGGTCAAAGCGCCCGCCAGCGTGTTCTGGCAAGTGTAGGTGATACGCTCAATGTAATGAGAATCAAGACGGGTGAGTCGATCTCTCCTGAGACAGCGGGAACAGTCTTCAATGCTCCAACGATGATCATCTCTACCCCAGATAAGAATATGGACGTACTTATGAGAGCCGCCGCTGCAGAAGTGGGGTTTACTCAGAGCCTTATAAATACCGAACCGATTCCTTCAAACATGCTGAAACTAGGCCTTGAAAAGGACTGTGATGAATTACTAACGGTAATTCGCTTGGCATTATTCAAGAATCCCGAAGACGTTGCCTACGCAAAGGACCCTCCCCTAATAGTAGATGGGAAATTAACTGTGAGTCCTCCTTACAGCAATAATTATCGAGGCTGGGTTTTACGCGTTACACCTACTAAACCGATTGAACCCGATCCATTCCCGACGCCGAGCATGATTCCAAGGGACACTGGTGATTATTCTGAACTCGACCTGAAGACAACTATGGACAGACTGGAGGAAGCAATAATCAAAGAGTACTCCAATCTCAAGGCCGACATTCTTCGCACTCAAAGAGCCGTGGAGATCAGCTATTTGGCCATCCAGAACGTTACTGATGTTCTTGGAGATAGTAGGGATACTATATATATCTGGACGGATCCCTTCTTGGTCGGGGATGATCCCGATGACTTCGCCATAGTTTTTGGTCCCGTACACTCGCTTACGGGAAAGTCGATTTACTCGAATTTCACAGTCTATACAGATGATCTCGTGAAGGATCTTCTGCCAGTCGAGTCAAAGATTCTCTACGGATTCGCGAGTGTTCACAGTGAGCATAGTGCTGATAGCAAACTTGGCCTTATTGGAAGCGCAGAGAGATTTTTGCCCGATGATCCGAACGCAAAGTACTTCTATGTTTGGAAAGTCTCTAGGTCAAACCCTGATAATGAAGATTACTGTCTGTTGATTCCAGAACCTCCATCTGAAAGGCTTACCTACAACAACCTGAGAATAGCATTCAGAGCTTATGTGAATCCTAAGACAGGAGTGGGGCCATCATATGAAGAAGTACTAATGGATAAGGTGATCCACTTCACTCCAAACAAGTAACAATGGCGCGAATCTTTCGGTGAAATGTCATGATGCGGCGAGACGAACCGCTGATGAGCGTGAATAGATTTCGCTGAGCCATTTCTTGAATTTTGTTACCAGATGTAGATGAGTCCTACAGTCGTAAAAGATAAAGGTGAAGCCATGAGGCTTCACCTTGCGTTTTTACTTAAGGATTCTCCAAGGCGTTTTGGGTTCCCTTTCGTCACTCCATTGTTGGCTTCGAATATGGTGAAACCGAATTTGTCGTAAAGTGAGGCTTCCTCGCGAGAAGCCTCTCACGTCAACCGTCACAGCTTCACCGTCCAAAGATCCACGCTTGTCGGAGCTGCGAAAAATGAAACAGTGATGATTTGCAAGTCAAGATCACGTGTATGCTGATCCCAAACTAATCGTGGCAGATACTTTCGGGCTTTTCTGCTTGCTGCTATAATCTCTTCAGCAATCTACATTTACGGTCGCTGGGGTGAGAAAATGAAGAAAATTGCAATTATCGGGGCAGGGATTGCGGGGCTTTCTACTGGCTGCTATGGTCAGATGAACGGGTTTGAAACAGAGATCTTCGAGATGAACAGTCTGCCTGGAAGGTTGTGCACTTCGTGGAAGAGAAAAGACTATACAATTGACGGCTGCATATATCACCTTCCGGGCGCAACGCCCTCTTCCAAGCTTTACGAAATGTGGAAGGAACTCGGGGCGATCGAAGACAATCGCATCCTATTTGATTCGATATTGAGGTAAATTGGGACTCCATTTTTGGGAACAAGAGCAGTTCCTCGTTCCGATGCTTCGCGTCCAGGTTCTTGGTGTCAGTTCCAAGTTCCAAGATGCAAGTTGGATAAGAAAATGGTTGTCCGTTATCGGTTCGCCGTTCTCCGAAATAGATCAGCTGTAAGTTCCAGTGTGCCAAGAGCTCTCGTTTTCGCAACTTACTAGCACCCAGTGAGCAAGATCTAAACTGCAATTACTAGGAAAGCGGTTCTTCAAGTGCGCAGAACACTCGACAGAGGTTGCAGATAGCGGTTAGAGGTTGGAAAGAGCAAGAGAAGCTGGTTCACAGCTGAACCGTTCTCCGGGATGAGAACCTCTCTTCATTTTTCCCCTTGTTTAGCTGCTTTCAGATTCCTTGCTGTCAAAGTTGAGTCAGAGGCGAGAGGTATGAAGAGCGAGATCTTGATCGTTGAGTGGCCCGGGGGGATTACACCCCCAGGCTCTCCCAGAACCGGACATGAACCTCTCGATTCATCCGGCTCCTATTATCCAGCCGCATAATGTATCTCCATAGTCCATTGAACAAAGAGCTTGGGTTGTCATTGAGCGATTCTCTTCAACCATTTTCTCGCTCGTACAAGACCTTTTCGTTTTTTGTACTTGTTTCTAACCCATTGAACAAAAGCTCTGTTCAGATGGAAAGCCGTTCTTCAGCGATGAAAAGGTTGTCGAATTCGAAAATGTTTTAAGCGTTTCACTAAAAAGAAGGCCAAGGGGTAGACCAAAAAAAGTGACGCTGTAGAAAATATGGTTCCATTTTCTACGGGAAAATGGTAGGGTCAAGAGATGGCGCCTTGGGTTTAGGCAAGAGCTGCTTTGCAGCGGGGCGAATCCCTTCGGGATTGACACGACCGACTAAGCCGGTGTCATGAACTATTATGGAATTGTTTCGAACCACTTCGTGGTTGTTGATAAGGTGGCTAAGCTGAAAACCGAGTTGCACGCTAACGCGTGAGGGAACCTTGAAAAACAGGGATAGTTCTCAAAGGTGTTCTTTCCTTTGTTATTCTTGTTGGTTTATAAGGTAGATGCCCAGCACCATGTGTTGAAATCCCAAATACTTTCCTCTTGGTTTTTCATCATAATTGGTCTGGTAAAAGAATCCAGCTTTTTAACCAATTCCTGGTATGAAATATCCGTAAGTTGTCCGTGTCTTGAAATGAAGGCTTTCCACCGTATTTCCATACCAGCATCGTCTTTGATCATTTCGGGAAAGAAAGTCTCTTCTGGAAGAGGAGTTCCTCGATTCATGAAGGTTGATTTTATTGAGTTGGAGAGGACATCGAGAGAAAAACTGGTTGTTTGAGCAAGGTAGTATATGTCATAGAAATCTTTCAACCTGCTATTTGCCGTGCTTCTTTTGACAATTGTCTCAAGCTTTTCAGCTATAACTGTTTCTTTGGAATAAGCTGTAACCTTAGGAGCTTCAAAATCAAGAAGTACGGGATATTCCATTTCAATCGGACTTGGAACAATGCTGTCTCGCACGGCAATATCCAAATGAAGTCGGGTCTTACCTTAGTATTAGCAAGCTGAGCTACAAAAAAGACCCGAATTCCTTTATAATCTTGATCTTCTGTTATTTGCTCAACCTGAATGCTGTTTGCATCAAATAGCACCCCATCATTCGAGTCTGCGGAATTAAGTATTTCCTCAATAATTGGTTTTACCTTGTCTGCTTTTATTGGAAGCCCTTTTGCAAGAAAATCTAGGTCTTTTGTAGGCCTTGATCTATTTAGAGAATCGTAGGATATCAACAGCATTCCGCCTTTGAGTATCAGTCTATTTCTGTATTTTGATTTTCCTAATCTGTAGAGAAAACGCTCATAAAAGTATTGTATGAGCAAGTACTCATTGGATCTTCCTGTCTGTCTTGAAATGTTCAACAGTTTCGTTCTAACCGAAGCCCCAATATTTCGCATACAATCACTCCATAGCGGATATTATAATGGGTATAAGATAAGGTGTTATCACCGTTTTGATTCTAAGCATTGATGCGTATTCCATTAGCTTTGAGATATTTGAATCCTTGCGTTTTACATAATTTATTAATGATTCTACGGCAACGTCTTCTCCAAGTTCCTTCCTGAATCTGAAAGCATCGCAGATGGTTCTTTCGAGGTCATATATTCTTATAATCCCGGAATTCGTTTTTGTTCTGGTAATACCGATTTTGTATGTGCTTTTGTCAAAGTAATAGAGTTTAACGGGGGGATATTCAAACTTGAGATGACTTACGTTATTAGGTACACCAATGGTAATTTTTGGAGAGATGTAAGTGGTCAGGTTATAAAACTGGAGTGCTGAAGCTAGACATATAACGGTATATTTACTTGCTTTAGTAATTGCCACAAGATCAGTTTCAAGACCATTGTATGCATCTGCCAGCATATATAGACCATGTTTTATCCTGATAATCCATCCATTTTCCAGAGCCGTCTTTATTTCCCTTGGGTGTATTCCCGCTTTTAGAAACTGCGATGTTCGCTGGAAATAATTATCATATTTGAAGCAGGACTTTATTTTTTTCTCAATATCGGTTTTCTTGCTCATTAAAAGGGCCTCCAGCGATTATGTGGATAGAACACTATGTAATTATAAATATTTGCCTAGTGTTCTATCCAAATTATTCTACCATAATGGCAGCTTAAGAAACACGACACGAACCGCTTTGCGGTTGCCATGGAAAAACAGGGACTCTATTTTATCAAGAGCGAAAGAGCGTTTCCGGCGCGCTGCGCCCAAGTTTTCGTTCCGATGCTTCGCGTCCAGGTTCTTGATGTCAGTTCCAAGTTCCAAGATGCAAGTTGGATAAGAAAATGGTTGTCCGTTATCGGTTCGCCGTTCTCCGAGAAGAAGTTGAAAGACGCAAGGCGCCGAAGATCGTCGGCGGACGCAAGGCCGGGAAGTACATCCCGGGACGCACGGCCCGCTTCGCGGGGAAACAAAGGATCGGGTTAGAAGAGCGGGTTGGTACTCTTTTCGTGACAGACTCCATTATTTACATTCCTGTAATATAGTTCTTGATTCATTTAGAACAGATTTGCCGTCAGCAGTCACCGGTTCTCCGTCCTCCGACTAGAAGTTGCAAGACGCAAGGCTGGCGAAGAACATGCCAGGACGCACGGCCCGCTTCGCGGGGAAACAAAGGATCGGGTTAGAAGAGCGGGTTACTAAGAACGGGTTTAGAAAATCGGATTATGAGAATCGGGATTTGAAGAACAAGATGCTGAATCAAGTTCAGACGAATGTGGCTAATTCGGAGAACGGTGGACCGTTGACGGACAACGTTGTTTTCAAACGATCAGTGGTTCTAAGTGAGAGCCGGCAGGGTAACTACTAGTTAATGTCAGTATTGAAAGCCAAGTGTCCACATCGGAATCGAGTTTGAATAGTGCAAATCAGTGTCGTCTCTTATTACGAACTCCGCTTTCTTTGGTTTTTTGCTCCTTCCTCCCACTTCAATAATCTTCCCATCTACAGAGAAATCTCCGTTTCGTTCATCCGGACATGCAAAGACTGTTCTACCTGCATCTTCGAAGGATTGTGCCACAAAGGCTTCTCTTCTTGTTCCAATATTTCCTGTACCAATTGAGTAGAAAGCAGGGTCTCCAAAGAATATTTTCTCACCCTTGGAGAAGGTTCGATTGTCGTTTTCTCTATATACTATTCTGATTACTCCTGTTGCGTTCATTACAGTAAGAAGTTCGTAGAGCTTTCTCTTCCCTATACCCCAGTCTCTACACATTCTCTCAATGTTCAATGTTGGTACTTTTGAAGTCGCCAAGAACCCAACAACGGCATTCATTAGCCTGAAGTGAATATCTGAGATTTGGGGAACAAAGAACGGAACATCTCCATGCAGTGTTTTTTCGATAATGTGTTCTATTTGCTCTCGAAAGTCCCATTCCATGTAAGACGGTCTGAATCCTTGCTCAAGATACTCTTCAAAAGCAGAAAGTACGTTTGTACCGTTCATTATCTCTTTAACTGCCGAAGGTTCGGGAGAAAATGGTTCTAGTTCCGGCAAAATTATTCCGTCTTTAAGAAATATGTATTCTCTCAAAGACATCAGAGGGATTTGAACCCTAGAGAATCTTCTTGATAGATCTGCGATCCCCTGTCTCAATACTAGGCTGCTGCTATCGCTAGCTATTACAAGCTTTCCTGGATAGGAATCGTAGAGGGCCTTAAGATGGATGCTCCAGTCTTTTAAGTAATGAGCTTCATCCACGACTATCCCCTCGTAACCTCTTACAAAGGCCGTCTTTGCTATAGTCCATAGGTCACTAGTAGAAACAAGAGGGTTGTCGGCCGAAACGTAGAGTACTTTTCTCTCCCTAAATCTGTTCAGAAGGAAAGTGGTTTTCCCAACCCCTCTTGGCCCAAAGACAAGGACTGCCCTGTTCTTCATCTCTATTTTGTCGAAGTAAGGCCTCAGTCTCGACGGGAGCTCCATTTCCTTCCTTTTCTGCACCTCTTCAAGTGACTGAACTAACTCGTCCGAATCCACAAGACCATCTCCTAGCGTTTCACTGTGAAACTATCTTAGCATATATTCGTTCCCATACGAAACGCAAACACGAGTTCGGAATAACAATAGGAACCGTCCTTCTTCTTCGTCCTGGAACATGAACACGTCCTTGGAAAGAGCGTTACGAGGCGAGGCCGACTTCGTCGAGAAGCTCTTTCTGGTTCACCGTCATCGGTTCTCCGTCCTCGGATAAGAACATATTTTAGTTGAAAGACGCAAGGCGCCGAAGATCGTCGGCGGACGCAAGGCCGGGAAGTACATCCCGGGACGCACGGCCCGCT
>ENA-OSEO01002492-OSEO01002492.1-sediment-metagenome-genome-assembly--contig:-NODE-2492-length-25705-cov-4.855158_pt1 | contig 25705 bp, 17 predicted proteins | sample MGYA00237883_ERZ534232 | MGnify/ENA metagenome assembly ERZ534232
TACTTGCTCCCGATGAAGCGGGCGAACGCCTCGTTGAACTGTCTCTCCCGAGGTCCGTTGTAGGACCAGACGCCGCTATGCAGCACGTCCAGCAGGCCCTGTTCTTCTCGCTGGTCCCAGACGGGCCACTTCGGCCAGGGGTTACTCATGATGTCCCGTACTGGTACTCCGCCCTTGACGGCTAATCGGCTCATCGTCATACTCCTTCGAATCGCGGCGCTGGTTGCAGCAGACTGGACCAGTGGAATACTACCGCCAATGCGACCGGATTTCAACCATCTGCGGGTGCTCCATGACCAGACAACACAGGATCTTATCCGACGGCTGGTTCATACGCTGTTCCGCTGATCTGCACGCCTCGGGCGAGGAGGTTTCTCGCCGGGAGTTTACCGCAGACGGATGGACTCCGGCCTCCGTGCCATCCACCGTGCTGGCTTCACTCGTGGCCGCCGGCGTGTACGAAGACCCGTACGTCGGCAGGAATCTCGAGAAGGTTCCACAGGAGCCGTTTCAGGAATCCTGGTGGTATCGGACCGAGTTTCTGTTATCTGAGGAGGAGGCCCGCAAGACCGTCCTACTGGAATTCGAGGGGATCAACTACGCCGCCGACATTTGGGTCAATGGCCGGCCGGTCGACAGGGCGGATCAGGTCCGCGGTGCCTTCCGACGATTCCAGTACGATGTCTCCGGCCTGGTGGCGCCCGGCGGGAATGTCCTGGCGGTGGAGGTGACGCCGCCGGGGCCGGGGGACTTCTCGACGGGCTTTATGGACTGGAACCCTCCGCCGCCGGACCGGAACATGGGTCTCCTTCGACCGGTCCGACTGCGGCTTTGCCGTGAGATCTCGATAGAGAATCCCTTTGTGCAGACGGCTCTGGATGTGAATACGCTCGCGACGGCACGCTTGACCCTCTCGGTGGGGCTCGTGAATCACAGCGATAGGGCGGTATCAGGGGCTCTCGCTGCGGCAATCGAGGGAATCTGCCTCCGACAGGAGGTGCACTTGCAGCCGAGAGAGAGCAGGACCGTCACTTTCGCTGCGGATGAATACTCACAACTCCATATCGTGAATCCGCGGGTCTGGTGGCCGCACGATCTGGGCAATCCTGACTTGTACGAGCTGGGGCTTCGATTCCTTGTCGATGCGGAGGTCTCGGATGTGGCGTCCGTGCGATTCGGCATCCGCGATGTGGCGGACTACCGTACCGCGGAGGGCCATCGCGGGTTCCGGATCAACGGCCGGGAGGTGCTGATCCGCGGGGCCGGCTGGACCGACGATCTGCTGCTGGCGGACACCGCCGAGACCATCGAGGCCGAGGTCCAGTACGTCCGGCACATGAACCTCAACTGCATCCGCTGTGAGGGCATCTGGGGAAAGGACCAGACGCTCTATGACTTCTGCGACCGGTACGGCATCCTCATGATGGTCGGCTGGAGCTGTCACTGGGAGCACGAGCAGTATCTCGGCAAGCCGGTGGACGAACGCTACGGCGGCGTGACTTCGCCCGAGGATATCGAACTGGTCAGCCGGTCGTGGCGGGACCAGCTCCTCTGGTTGCGGAACCATCCGAGCATTTTCGTCTGGGCGGTCGCCAGCGATAAGCTGCCCGCGCCGGAGCTGGAACGCAGATACCTCGATATCTTCCAGAAGTGCGATCCGACGCGTCCGTATCTCGTCTCCACCGGCGGTGTCGGCAGCGAGCAGCGGATTGTCTGTCGGGAGGAACTGGTCAGCGAGGTCAGCGGCACCTCCGGCGTGAAGATGCTCGGACCCTACGAGTACACGCCGCCGGTCTATTGGTACACCGATACCCGCCGGGGCGGGGCTTACGGCTTCAACACGGAGACCTCCCCCGGCGCCGTGGTCCCGACGCTCGAGAGTCTCCGGAGGATGCTCCCTCCCGACCATCTCTGGCCCATCGACGACTGGTGGGATTTCCATTGCGGGCTGAACGAATTCCGCTCGCTGGACCGCTATCGGGAGGCGCTGCGACGACGGTACGGCGAGCCGAACAGCCTGGAGGGATTCGCCCTCAAGGCTCAGACGCTCAACTATGAGCTGACGCGGCCCATGTTCGAAGCCTTCCGCGTCAACCAAGGCCGTGCGACCGGCGTCATCCAGTGGATGCTCAATGCCGCCTGGCCCAAGATGTATTGGCAGCTCTACGACTGGTTCCTGATGCCTACCGGCGCGTTCTACGGCGCCAGGAAGGCCTGCGAGCCGAGGCAACTGGTGTATCACTACGGCGATGGGAGCATTCATCTGGTGGACGACGGACCCATCGAGGCAGACGGCGGGCGGGCCGAGATCCGCGTCTATGACATCGAATCCAGGTTGTTCCTCGCCGCAAACCTGCCGATCACGGCCGGCTGGAGCTTCAGACTCCCGAGACTGGTGGCGATCAGCCCGGCCTATTTCCTTGACCTGCGTCTGAGAGATCCCGATGGGACGGAAGTCGCGAACAACTTCTACTGGCTGTCCACGCAGCCGGATATCCTGGACTACGAGACGAAGGTCAAACCCTGGGAATACTACACGCCCAGCCGGGAGTACGCCGATCTGACACTGCTCAACTCGCTGCCGTCGGCGGAGGTCGATGTGACATGGCGGCTCGAAGATACCGGCAGAGTCGCAGTCGATCTGACCAACCGCAGCGGCAGGATCGCCTTCTTCATCGAGTTGCTGCTCGCGGACGAGGCCACCGGCGAACCGGTGCTACCCATCTTCTGGGAGGATAACTACGTCACCCTGTTGCCCGAGGAAACACGCAGGATCGCCGCCGGGTTCCGTGGTGCAGCGGATCGACTTGTCCTGCTCATCCGCGGCTGGAACATCGGGCAACAACGATGTCCTATTGCTCCCGGATGATGCCGAGATATCGGCCCAGCCAATAGGGCAGTAGGTAGATGTCGCCGCTGAACTCCTCGTGGCCGCCGTTGCCGCCATCGAGACGGAAAGCGTTGCCGTTGTGCTTACTCATCGGCCGCTCATCCGGCGGCAAGGCCACCTTCGTGCTCTGGTCGCGGAAGTTGGCCGGGAGGAACTCCAGGTCCTTGCGATGGCTGTTCTCCACGGTCCAGCCGATCGTATCCAGCGGAAACTGCTGGAGCGTCCAGATGGATTCCTTGAGGTCGAACTCGTCGGCCCGGGTCGAAGCGTAGATGAAGTCCCAGAGGGGATTCCTCTCGGGCCGCTCGATCTCCCAATGGTCTCTGATGGTCCGTCGGTACTTCTCCCGCAGCTCCGGCGTGAACGCATAGCGGTGCAGGTTCCAGTAGCTCAGGAACGCCAGTTCGTCGTCCGAGTGATTCCACTCCGTGGTCAGATCGATTCCCGGGACGCGACCCAACTCGCTCATCGGGATCATGATGTTGCTCAGGTAGCCGTGCTGTTCGAGCAGCTCGAAAGCCTTCTGGCGATAGACCTCTTTGCCGGTGAAGTGATATGCCGTCTGGAGGAACGCGACGATCTCGACCGAATTGAGCCGGCGGTCGCCCACTTGTCGTGGGAACCCGTTGACGTACTCCGGGTGCCAGCGGCCCCATTGGGTGGGCTTGCCGTCGTAATCGATCAGGTACCAGTTGTTCCGGACGATGTGGTCCATGATCTCATCCATGAGTGCGACGGCCCGCCGGCGCCAGGCTTGGTCGGGGGCGATCTCCGCAAAGATCGCGTAGACGAAGAAGTGCCCCACGATTTCGTCGCTGCTGGTCGTACCTTTCCAGGCCCACAGCCCGTCGGCCGTCGTATGCCAGCGTGACTTGTCCGCCACCTGATACCCGGCCCGTTCGAACGACCGCGCCGGGAAGCCCTCGATGCCGGTGATCTGGCTCAGACGTTCCATGGCCTCAAACGACTCATAGCAGTTCCGCAGGGCCTCGTCGGACTTGGTGACCGCGTAGCGGAACAGTTCACCGGCCAAGTACATGGCGGTCCAGAGTCCGTCGTTGTCCTGATCGACCAGCGTTCCCGTCGAGAAGTCCCCGGGCGAACGCATCTCGAAAGCGCTGTTGAAGCCCAATCGGATGTGTCGCTGGCGAGTGAGCCGGTCGAAGTGCTCCGCCTTCTGCGCGAGTGTCATCTTGCGAAAATGGATGATGCTCAGTCCGTGCTGCGAGAGGACCAGGACCGAGTCGCCTGGGCCCGGCCAGATATCGACTACGCTGTCATCGACCAGCCACCGCCGGGAAGCATAATAATCGATCCGTCCATCGGGTTGCTGCGCGAAGGCTCCCTTGGATGTCCCGAACCAGACCGCATTCCCGATCGGCCTTCTGCATCGTATATCCTCACAGGGCAGCCTCTTTTTGTTGCTTGGCGGCGCGGTTGAATTCGAGTCCTGTCGGAGCCGGTCTTCGGTTGCGTCGGTCAGCAGCTTGCCGCCGGAGGCGTTGCTCAGCACACACTTGTCCGTGCGGTAGACAAACTGGCCCTCGCGAATCTCCATGTCCCTGATCTGCATGTCGACAAGAGGGCGATACTGACATTCCGGGCACAGCCTACCGGCGTGGACCTGGAGGAGTCCCTGGTCGGACAGGACGAGGATCCGACCGTTGCGGTCCATCCGGACCTTCCGCAGCGTGGCATCCTGGACCTCCGGCGCGAGTGGGATCTGTTCGCTGGAGTCCTGCAGGAAGGGCTGATCCACATGGAACGGCGTTGCTCCCTGCGACGGAACACCCATCGCCAGCATGAGAAGAATCTGAACAATCATCGCAAGTCTCCTTATTTCGGACGCAGATCAGCCACGGCGTGTTTCATCCGCTCCAAGCCCGCCAGCAAGGTTGTCCGCGGGCACCCGAAGTTCAATCGCACGAAACCTTCTCCCTGGAAATGCCTGCCGTCGAACAGACCGACGCCGGCCTGCTCGAAGAACCGTCGGGGATGGGGCAAATGGAGTTCCCGGGTGTCGATCCAGGCCAGGTAGGTGGCCTGAACGTGGTCCATGGACAGGCCGGGCATTTCCTCGTTGATGAATCGGTAGACGAGGTTCTTGTTGCCCCGCAGGTAGTCAATCAGGGCCCGCCTCCAAGGCTCACAGTCGCGGTAGGCCGCCAGACAGGCGGTGTAACCCAGCACGTTGACGCCGGGGACGATCCCATGCTGGACCTTGTTGAACCGCGCTCGTAATTCGGGGTCCTCGATGATGGCAAAGGAACAACTCAGGCCGGGGATGTTGAAGGTTTTGCTCGGGGCCATCAGTGTGATGGTCCGCGCGGAGATTTCCGGACTGAGCGACGCCGTGGGAACGTGCGGGCCCCCGTCGAGGACCAGGTCGCAGTGAATCTCGTCGGAACAAAGGACCAGATCACGAGCCAGACAAATCTCGGCGATGCGTTCCAGTTCCCGCCGCTCGAAGCGTCGGCCGACCGGGTTGTGCGGGCTACACAGCAGCAGGACCCTTGACCTGGCGGTGATTTCGCCGGCAAGCCTGTCGTAATCGACCGTGTACCACCCCTCCTCCCGTTGGAGCGGGATGGTCTTGACGTTCTTGCGCGACCGCGGCGGGGCGGACAGGAACGGCGGATAGATCGGCGTGAATGTCAGCACGTCGTCACCATCGTCGCCGGAGGCTCGGCACACGACGTTCAGACCCGACACCAGCCCCGGCAGCCAGACGATCCACGAGGGCTGGATCGCCCACTGATACTTCTGTGCCATTCGGTCAACGACGGTCTGGTTCAATCCCTCCGGCGGCACGGGGTAGCCAAAGACCCCGTGCTCCACCCGCTCGTGCAGGGCCTCCAGGATCGGTCGCGGCGACGGGAAATCCATATCCGCCACCCACATGGGGATGACGTCGCGGTCCCGGTGCTTGTGCCATTTGAGACTATCGGTGTTGCGTCTCTCGATAGTGCGATCGAAGTCAAAGTCGGGATCTGTGCCCATAAAGCCCCTGGATTTACGATTGACGATTTACGATTTATAATTCCGAGCTGACGCTCAGGCACGTGCCGCGGCGTCCACCAAATAGTAATTCGCAGATCGCAAATAGTAAACCAGGTGGACTATGGGATCGATCGTTCTTATGTTGCAGATGGTGCTATGGACGTACTCCGAGAGTGCGGGCCCATCCGCGTCCTCGGCTGTTGCATCGGACCAGTACCTGCAGACCGTCACCGCGGAACTATCGCGACAATGGCCACAGAATCGCACGGTGAACATCGTCTGCCACGGGCACAGCGTTCCGGCGGGCTACTTCCGGACGCCGGTGGTCGACACGTTCAACGCGTACCCGCACCTGCTGCATCGTGGTGTGAAGGAGCGGTTCCCCCATGCGGTGCTCAACGTGATCGTTACGGCCATCGGCGGTGAGGACTCGGAAAGCGGGGCCCAGCGGTTCGAACGCGACGTGCTGGCGCTGCGTCCCGACGTTGTGACGATCGACTACGCACTGAATGACCGGCGGATCGGGCTGGCGCGAGCCGAGACCGCGTGGAGAACGATGATCGTCCAGGCAAAGACCGCCGGGATCAACGTGATTCTGTTGACGCCCACGCCGGATGCGGCGGCGAAACTCGGCGACCCAACCGATCCGCTCAACCAGCACGCGGAACAGATCCGCCGTCTGGCGCGCGAAAATGACGTAGCGCTGGCGGATAGCCTGGCCCGATTCAAGGAACGCCTGAGTGCGGGCGAGCCGCTGGAGTCGTTCATGTCCCAGAGCAACCATCCCAATCGCAAGGGGCACGAGGTCGTGGCGGCTGAGCTACTCCGTCTGTTTCGCTGAACGTCCGTCCGGTTCGCCCGGGATTTGACGTGAACCTCCTTGGGGGCCTCGTGTATAATAGAGGGGCGGCGCGGGCTGACCGCCCGTGTGAAGATCGCGGAACCGAACAAGACCCGGTGGTGAGTGCGAAGCAGAATCTGTACAGCAATGCTCGGGCTGATGTCGCTGGCGGCACTGAACATGTCGCAGGCGCGGGTCCTATGTCTGGGAGCCGATGGGCACGTTGCCGTTGAGCCCGCCGGGCATAACCACTGCGTCGATGGCTCGCACACGCACGATCACGGTGTGGCTGGTCGGCGGGCGGGCGACCATTCGCACGTGGGCTCCGATCCATGCGGGTCCTGCATCGACATCCCCTTCCCGGATGGAGCGAGCGACGTGAGCCAAAGACCGAAATTGGCCGCCGCTGCTGTAGTTTCTCTGTTTGCCATTCAAGAGCCGTCTGCCCTCGGTGCCGTGGGCGCCACATCATCGCTCTCGCGTCTTTTTTGCTGTAGCTCCTTGTTGCGCAGCACCATTCTGCAAGTGTGATCTCCCGCAATCCTTGATCCGTGAACTCGCGCGGATCCTCCGTCTGCGAGTCGGAGATTCGCACCTGCCCACTCCGGGCCGGTGCATCATCGATTGTAGGAGCAGTCTTCGTGAACCGAAAGGTATACGTTTCCTTCCTGGTTGTTCTGTCTACTGTGAGCGGCTGTCAGGCGGCGCCAGCACGTTCGACGGTGCTCGATCAGGATTCTCAGACACATGACGACGTTCGATCCCCAGCCGGGGGCGAGACCGCGACGGTTCGTGAGCCGACCGGCACCATCACTCTGGCGGATGCCCTGACCTTGGCGGTGTCGCACAATCCCGGATTGGCCGCATTTCCCCACGAGCTTCGTGCGGCGGACGCCCGGGCGTTGCAGGCAGGGCTACGGCCGAATCCTGAGCTTGAGATTGAGATCGAGGAATTCGCCGGCCGCGGCGGGCGGAGCGAATTCGATGGGGCGGAGACCACCATTCGAATCGGTCAGCCCATTGAGCTCGGCGGCAAACGCGCCAAGCGGGTACGCGTGGCGCGACTCGACAAGGAACTGAGCCAATGGGACTACGCATCGGCCCGGCTGGATGTGATCCGTGATACGACTCTGGCGTTTATCGGCGTGGTGGCTGCCCAGGATCGCGTGGCCCTGGCGCGGAAAGTCGTCGAGTTATCACAACAGGCGCATGCAGCGGTAGCGCAGCGGATCGAGGCGGGACGGGATCCGCCCGTCGACGAACTGCGGGCGAGCGTGGTCTTGTCTACGAGCCGGATTGCGCTGCTGAAGGCCGAGAAGGCCCTGCAGGCGGCTCGACGGAATCTGGCCGCCGTCTGGGGGGGCAGGGCGGCGTTCGAGCGGGCGGCGGACGAGCTCGATGCCATCGCTCCCCCTGCGCTGCCGCGAGACACCGCTGCCGCTATCGCCGCCAATCCTGATGTCGCCCGCTGGGAGACGCAGGAACACCGGCAGCGGGCGGCCCTGCGCCTGGAGAAGGCCAAGGCGGTACCCGACGTGACGCTCGGCGGCGGCGTGCAGCGATTCGAGGAGACCGACGACGCGGCCCTGGTCTTCGGCCTGACTGTGCCCATCCCGTTGTTCGACCGCAATCAGGGAGGCATTCGCGCAGCGGTGGCCGAGTTGGGCAAGACTCGCAAGCAGTACGAAGCCGTGCAGGTCCGAACGCGGGCAGCGCTGTCCGAGGCGACCAGCGCCCTGGCTGCGGCTGACGAGGAAGTCACGATCCTGCGTGATGACGTGCTGCCCAAGGCGGAGCAGGCCTTCGCCACCGCCGAGGAAGGCTACCGGCAAGGCAAGTTCGATTACCTCTACGTCCTGGATACGCAGCGGACGCTGTTTGAGACACAAGCCGGGTACATCGACGCCGTCGAGGCCTACCACAAAGCGCAGGCCGAGGTCCGACGTCTGGTCGGCGAGCCATCGGCCGCTGCGAGTTCCGATTCTGCCATTTCCGTTCCGGACATTTCGTCCCAGGAGGATTCCCATGAAGAGTAAACTGGTGCACGCCGGGATATCACTGAGCATCTTCGTCGGACTCTCGGCGGCGTTCATCGCGTTGGCCTGGCAGCCGCACCTGCACGCCGGTACTGCTGGCGAGCGTTCCACCGGCGATGCCTGTTGCCCGCCTGCGGATGCGGATCACGCGGAGCCGGCGGGACATGAAGATGAAGACGAACCCGAACACGCGAGTCACGCAGTCACGGGGCCGTTGGAGTTCGATGAACTGAGGAAGACCCGTTGCGAGCACGAGGTGGCCATTATCGATTGCGATGAGTGCCGCTACGAGGCGGGCGTGGCGAAGATCTCGCCCGGGGTGGCACAGGGGCTGGTGGAAGCGTGGCTGGTTCGCACGGAGCAGCGGGCGGCGAAGCAATTGACCCTGACGGGCGAGGTTCAATTGGATCAGACACGCGTCGTAGAGGTCGCCTCCGCCGGTGCGGGTCGGGCGGAGCAAATCCGTCGCAATCTGGGTGACGCGGTCACGGCCAATGATGTGTTGGCCACCATCCAATCTTCGGAACTGGGCGAGATCCAGGCCGGTTTTCTCGAAGCGCAGGCCCGGCTCGACCTGGCGAAGCGGACCTTCGAGCGAGAGAAGCAGCTTTGCGAACGGAAGATCAGCAGCCAGGCCGACTATCTGACCGCCCGCAGCGAACTGGCCTCGTCCGAAGCAGTCGTCGCGGCCGCCCGCAAACGCCTGCAGTTGTTTGGGCTGGGCGACGATCAGATCGGAGCCCTCGGCGCGGCAGATGCCGGCGCTTCCTTCGGGCAATTGGCGATCACGAGTCCCATCGCCGGCACAGTGATCGAGCAGAACCTCGTGCGCGGGCAGTTCGTGGACACCAGCCACTCCCTCTATCGCATCGCCGACCTGTCGCATGTGTGGGTCTGGTGCGATCTGTATGAGTCGGACCTGGGCACGCTGCACGAGCGGATGGCGTCGCACGCGAAGGTCCCTGCGGAAGTCCGCACAGGGGCGTTCCCACAGACCGCCTTTGCCGGCGTCATCGACATGCTCGGCAACCAGATCGACCGCGAGACGCGCACGCTGAAGGTCCGCGTGGCCGTCGAAAATCCAGAGGGCCGCTTGAGGCCCGGGATGTTCGTCCGGGTGTTCATCGATCTGGACGACGAGCGGCCGGTCCTGCGGGTGCCGGCGACCGCGGTCCTCTCCGACGCCGGCCGGCAGTTCGTCTTTGCCCAGCTCACAGATGAGCTCTGGATTCGACGCGATGTGACGGTCGGACCGGCCGAGGCGGGCATGATCGAAGTGCATGAGGGCCTCCGCGATGGAGAGGTCGTCGCCGCCAGAGGTGCGTTCATGTTCAAGAGCGAAATCCTCAAGGAGAAGATGGGCGCCGGGTGTGCGCACTGACGCCGGTAAGCAATCGGACCTATGGGACTCATGGGACTCATGGGACCTATGGCCGCCCGGCGGCACACTCTCGCCGATGGTTGAATTTAGGGCTATGAGATGGTAGATCAGTTGCTGCAATTCGTTCTGCGACAGCGACTCCTGGTCCTGCTGGCAGGGGCTGTCGTTCTGGTGCTGGGTGGGGTCGCATGGCTGCGCCTGCCCATCGATGCCTTTCCGGATGTCACGAACGTCCAGGTCATGATCCTGGCGGAGTCGCACGGCCTGAGCCCGGAGGAGGTGGAGCGGCTGGTTACCTTCCCCATCGAGACGCAGATGTCCGGTCTGCCCGACGTGCAGCAGGTCCGGTCCCTCTCGCAGTCCGGTCTGTCGCAGGTTGTGGTGATTTTTGCAGACCATGTGGACACTTACTTCGCACGGCAACTGGTCTTCGAGCGTCTGGCGATGGTGCGCGAGGACCTGCCGGCCGGGGTTGAGCCGGAACTCGGGCCGATCTCGACCGGTCTGGGCGAGATCTATCAGTACACCGTCGAATCGGGATACTACTGCCCCGAGCACCGGGAGGTCTGGGCGCAGGCGACAGGCAACTGCCCGCAATGCACCAGGCCTCTGGTCGGCAGCGGCGTCGACCTGATGGGTCTGCGCACAATCCAGGAATGGCTGATCGGCCCGCAGTTACGCCGATTGCCCGGCATCAACGAGGTCAACAGTATGGGCGGGTTCATCCGCCAGTTCCACGTCGTGGTGGACCCCCAGATGTTACTGAAATTCGGGGTCTCGCTGCGCGATGTGTTCGAAGCCATCGAACGGAACAACCGCAACAGCGGCGCAGGCTTCATCGTCAAGGACTTCGAGCAGATCAACGTCGTCTCGCAAGGCCTGCTCAAAGACGCCGACGATATCCGCCAGATCGCGATCAAGGCATCCAACGGTGCGGCGGTGTACCTGGACGATCTGGCCGATGTGCAGATCGCACCCCAGGTCCGGCTCGGGGCCGCCGGCCGGGACGGTCGGGGCGAGACGGTTGTCGGCATGACGATCATGCTCAAGGACGCCAACTCCAAACTCGTTGTCGATCGCGTCAAACAGGAAATCCCGGAGATTCAGAAGTCGCTGCCGCCAGGCGTGCGGATTCGTCCGTTCTATGACCGCACGGATCTGATCCGGGCCTGTATCCGTACGGTGTCGAGCGCCCTGTTGCAGGGCGCCGTCTTTGTGGTGCTGATCCTGTTCCTGCTGCTGTGGGACCTGCGGGCCGCACTGACCGTGGCTCTCTCACTGCCGCTGACCGCGGCCGCGACGTTCATCCTGATGGACTGGACCGAAATCAGCGCCAACCTGATGAGCCTTGGCGGACTGGTGATTGCCGTGGGTATGGTGGTCGATGCGGCCATCATCGTGACGGAGAACATCACTCGCCATATGGGGGAGGCTGCCAGCGGCGGTCGGACGAGGATCCAGGTCGCCCTGGCGGCGGTGCGCGAGGTCGCGCGCCCGGTGATGTTCGCGATCTTCATCATGGTCGTGGTGTTCGTGCCGCTGTTCACCTTGCAGTCGCTCGAGGGCAAGATGTTCCGGCCGCTGGCCCTGACGATCTGTTTTGCCATGCTGTCCTCGCTGGTCGTGTCCCTGACGGTGGTGCCCGTCCTGACGTCCATGGTCACGAAACGTGTGGTTCGGGATACCGACGCGAACCCCCTGGTACGCCTGCTGCATGGGGTACATATGCCCATGCTGCGACTGGCCCTGCGGGGTCGATGGATCACCGTCGCGGTGGCGGGCGCCCTGCTGGTCGGCGGGGTATCGATACTCCCGCAACTGGGTACCGAATTCCTGCCCGCTCTGGATGAAGGGGCCATCGCGATCAACATCGTCCGTCTGCCGACCGCGGGACTGGAGGGCTCCGCCGCCCAGAGCCGTCGGATCGAAGCGCATCTGCTCGAACGGTTCGGCGAGGAGATCGCCACCATCGTCTCCAAGACCGGTCGGGCCGAGATTTCCGAGGACCCGATGGGGCCCGAGCAGACCGACCTGATTATCATACTCACGCCGAAGCAGCAGTGGACGGCCGTCCGATCGAAAGAGGAATTGGTCGCGGGTATCGAGCGGGAACTCAAAGCCTTTCCCGGCATCCGTCCGGCGTTCTCCCAGCCGATCGCCCTCCGCGTCAATGAGCTGATCAGCGGCATCAAGTCGGACGTGGCCATCAAGATCTTCGGCGACGACATCGGGATCCTGACCCGGACGGCGGAGGCAATGGCCCCGATCCTGGCCGGCATCGAAGGGGCGGGCGACGTCGCCATCGAGCAGGTGTCGGGCTTCTCTCAATACAACGTCGTACTCGACCGTCCGGCGATGGCCCGTCACAAGATCAGTGCGGAGGCGATCAATGAGCTGCTGGAGGCAGCGGTGGGGGGCAAGACGGCCTCGACCCTGTATGAGAACCTGGTTCCGGTCGAGATTGTGGTGCGACTGGATGTGTCGTCCGAAGAGCCGAGCGGGGAGGCTCGCCCTACGGAGACCGCCTGCGACGGCGCAGACTTGGGCCGACTGCTGGTGGCCAGTCCACGGGGCTACAACGTGCCTTTGGCCGAGATCACACGAATTGAGCAGATCGAGGCGCCGGCCAGGGTTACGCGCGAGGATTCACGCCGGCGGCTGCTGGTCGAGTGCAACGTTCGCGGCCGGGATATTGGGAGCTTCGTTGCGGAGGCGCGAACGGCTCTGGCGTCCCTCGAGCGGGACCTGCCGCCGGGTTATCGACTCGTCTGGGGTGGTCAGTTTGAGAACCAGCAGCGGGCCATGCGCCGGCTGGCGATCGTCGTGCCGATCTCGCTCTTGTTGATCTTCGTCATGCTGGTTGGTGCGCTGGGGTCGGCCAAGAGCGCCTCGCTCATCATGATCAATCTGCCGTTCGCCGTGGTCGGCGGCGTGGTCGCCATGTATCTGCTGGGCATTCATCTGAGCGTAGCCGCGACGATCGGATTCATCGCGGTGTTGGGCGTGGCGGTCGAAGATGGCCTGGTCCTGATCAGCTTCTGCGATCAGCTTCGTCGCCGGGGGCGGGCAACCCTGGACGCGGTGTACGAGGCCTGCCGGCTCCGCCTCCGCCCGCTGGTGATGACCACGGCGACCACGCTGCTGGGCCTGCTGCCGATGCTCTACGCGACCGGCGCTGGCTCGGAGATCCAGCGGCCTCTCGTGGCGGTGATCTTCGGCGGATTGGTCAGTTCGCTCCTGCTGGAGTTGATTGTGCTGCCGGTCCTGTATGTCCTGGCGCACCAAGACCGCGCTCCCGTTTCCGCCTGACCTGCGGCGGGCGCGCCGCGTACGGTTTGTGCCAAGGCTGGCTGGGCTCGGAAGCCGGCGGCCCGTATCTCCCCCATCCTCGTCGCGTCATCGGCGGTGCGATTCACGTATGCAGGCAAGAGGGCTCGATCAGGTTGCAGAAGGCCCCTCAACGCAGGATTCCGCGTTCGGGGAGCCCTTGCCACCGATCCTGTCCACAAGCGTGAATCGCACCCGTCGTCGGATTGCGCCTGGAATTTCCTTCCCGTTCACGTGCCGATTGTCTTATAATCGATGTATCCGCGTTATGGAGGATGCATGGTGTCTCTGGGCTGGGCCTGTGTGCCCGGCAACGTCGGGAATGCCAATGGAGGCGACGCAGTACGTCTGAAGCAACGGGCTCGTGGCGATCGTACTCGGAGAAAACACTATGAAAACACCAGGATTTGTATGGGTAACTGTCCTACTGCTGGTAGGGCCGGCCCAGATGCTGTCCTCCACACGTGCCTACATCAACAAGCGGTGGGAGCCGGAGCCCTCGGCATTGGTACCTGGCGCCGGAGCATGGACTTGGGGGATTGCCGAGCCGCAGGCTCAGGGCATGGCCGGCGTATCTGGCAACGTCCACGAGGGAACAACGTACCTGTATCCGCGTCCAGAATCCTCAAGCATCTCCTCGATTCCCTGGGCCAGAGAACTAGAATCGCTCTTGAGCAACCTCGCCGCGTCGGCTGCCGGTGGCGCGGACGCCGTGCGGCCTGTGGGAGTTCCGCTTGTGGGTAGTGCCGACGAAGAATACGTGCGGGTAACGAATCAGCACTGGGCTGCCGATTCGCCATCGTACGTGCAGACCGCTCTTGTGGGGGACGGCAGTCGTCTCGATCTCCCAGCTCTGACCGAGGTCAGTTGGAGCGAGAATCCGCTGTTTGCGGAGGACGAGGCGTTTCTCATGGAACAGGTGGTGTTCCCTGCTCTGGGGGCTTTCTTGTTGTTCTGCATTGTAACGGTGGCGGTCATGCGGCATCGGGAACGCCGAGCCGCCCAGCCGGTCCGACATCTCCTGCAGGTGTAGAATCTCGGCAGCCTGCCGAACTGTGGATCGTTGGGGGGCATAGAACGCAGGTAGCTCGCGTGGAAGGGGCCAGTCGATTCATACGTTTCGGGGTCTGTCACAAGAGAAGGGTCTGCGGCTCTGCACATCACTTCACGGTACCGTCCCCTGCGCGGCCTCGGGGCCAGGGAGGTGAGCGGTCAGAAACTCGACCACGTCCTTGTGGTTCTCTCGTGCCGCCGCTTCCAGCGGCGTCTCGCGCCGGCGGCCGTTCCTCGTATCAAGGGTCGCGCCCTGCGTGACGAGTAGTTCGACGGCCTCTCTCCGGCCTCTCTCCGCCGCGTAGTAGAGCGGCCTGGCGTCCGCCTGATCCTTCGCATTCACGTTGGCGCCCTGAGAGAGGAGGGTCCTGATGCGCCGGACATCGTCTGCCACCGCCGCCTGGTGCAACGGGGTGGCGCCGGTCCTCAGGAGAGTCTCCACGATGCTATCGCGTGCGGCGCCCTTCGCGGCGAGATACTCCACGATGTCCGCCTGGCCGCGACGGGCCGCGTAATGGATGGGCTCATCGCCGTCGTTGTCCTTCACGCGGATGTCCGCCCGGGCTTCCACCAGTTTCCTGACCACGTTCTTGCGGCCCTCGGCTGCCGCCGTGTGCAGCGGCGTCGCCCCGTCGTTGTTGGCTGCACTGACTGCGGCGCCCCGCGTGATCAACGTCGTGACGGTCTCTTCCGCACCGTCCGCAACGGCACAATGCAGTGGTGTCCGGCCGTCATGGTCCGCGGCATTCGCCTCGGCCCCGTTGGCAAGCAACACGTCCGCGACTTCCTGGAAGCGACCCTTGGGGAGCTCGCGTCGTCCCCGACTCGACGTTTCATGCAGTGGCGTTGTGCCGTAGGCGTCCCGGGCATTGACGTTTGCGCCTGCAGCGACGAGCCGTTCCACGATTTCATAGAATCCGCCGGCGGCGGCCACCTGCAAGGGGGTTTGGCCCTGCCACTCACTGTCCGGCCGGCCGCGCTGACCCGTCGTGACGCTGGCATTGACATCGGCTCCTCTGGCGATCAGCATCTCCACCAGGCGCTGATTGCCCAATCGCGCCGCCTGATGGAGTGGCGTCGAGCCGGAAGCCGTCTGTCCGGCGCCTGTCGCTCCGGCCGAAAGCAGCAACTCTGCCGTCGGCTCCTGATAGTACTCAAGGGCCCTCATGAGCGGTGTCGCGCCGGATTGATTGACCGCATCGACCTCGGCCCCGCCGTCAATCAGTCTCTGCACGATGTCCTCAGTGCCGCTGGGGGCCGCCAAGTGCAGAGGGGTGTCGCCGTCATTCGTCCTTGCGTTGACCTTGGCCCCTTTGGCGATCAACAGGGCGACCGTATTTGCGTCGCCCGGCGCGAACAGGTCGCGCGGACGCACGCCGGCGGCGGCTTCGTGCAGCGGAGTCCAGCCGGACTCGTTCGTCGCGTGAACGTCGGCGCCGTGATCGACCAGTAGCACGACCACCTCCGGCGCGTTCCCGCCGGCAATGGCCTCGTGCAGGGGCGTTGCGCCGTGTTTGTCCCGGACATTGACATTCGCGCCCTTGGAGATCAGCAGTTCCACCGCCTCTCGGTTGCCCGTCTGGGCGGCGATATGTAGTGGGACCAGCTCGGAGCTGCCTTTGCCATCGGGGTCCGCGCCGTGCTCCAGGAGCAGCTTCGCCATCGGCGTATACCTTCGGTCGAGCGTGTAACACAGAAGGTCCTGCACGGTATTGCTGTCGGTCCCGCGCACGTCGGCCCCGTGGCTGACCAGCAGTTCGACCATGCTGCCCCGTCCCTGGGCGATGGCGCGCGCCAGCGGTGTTTCCTGGCTCTTGCCATAGTTCTTGGCGTTGACATCGGCGCCCCGGGCGATGAGGAGTTCCGCCGTCTCCTGGTCCCCGCGATTGGCGGCGTAATGCAGCGGCGTGTTGCCCAACATGTCCCGAGCGCTGATGTCGGCGCCGCTCTCGACCAGCAGTCGGGCGACGGCGCTATTGCTCCGGCCCGCGGCGAAGTGCAGTGGGGTGCTGCCCGACTGATTCTTGGCCTTTACGTCGGCGCCCTTGCTCAAGAGCAGCCGGGCGACTTCCACACGACCCTGGGATGCGGCGGCGTGCAGCGGTATGTCGCCGCCGGGCGACTGGAAATTGACGTCCGCCCCGGCGGCCAGCAGAGCCTCGACCACCTCGTAGCGGCTGCGAAAGACTGCCCACTGCAGCGGCGTGCGGCCGTTGGTGTCTCTCTGATTGACGTCTACGCCGCGAGCGATGAGCGCACGGACCTGCTGGATGTCTCCCTCCCGGGCCGCCTGGTGCAACGGGGGCCGCATCCGCCGAGGCCGCTCCTTGCATCCGGCCCCCGCCAGCACCAGCGCCAGCACGAGAAAGACACATCTCCTGTAGTCTGCCCTTTGCTTCCCAGCCATGAGAATCTCTTCCGGCGCTGATGTCCTGCGAATTCGGCACCGAATCCGATCACCCTCATAGCTTACCAATAGTTCGGTTGATTGTCTGTATTGTTTTCGTTGCCCCAGCCTTCACGTGTGCGACTACGCTTCGTGGGGACGGTCCGGCGGCCAGACGTAGGCCTATGCCTCCGAAGCCCAGAAGAAAGTCGTGCGAGGCCGCACGACCTACGCAGAGCACGCGCCGAGACCCTCTTCGTAGGGCGAGCGTCCTCGCTCGCCTCAGGAAGACAACCGGCCCACGAAATATCGTCGCACACGCCTTCACGGTTCCACGTCGAGTTGACGTCCGTGCTTGCCGCCGGCGGCCCTGAGGATTTCCATGAGCTTATCCTGGTTCCACTGGCGCGCGATATCGAGAGCCGTCTCCTTGTTGTACGTCATCGCGTTGACTTGAGCCCCGTGTTTGAGAAGCAGCTCCACGATATCCTGGTGGTATGAGAGGGTCGCATCGGTGAGCGGCGTCCTGCCCTCGTGATCCGTGGCATTGACCTCCGCGCCGTGTGAGATGAGCAGTTCGACGATCTCCGGTCCGCCCGCCGCGACGGCGAAGTGCAAAGGGGTTCCGCCGTTCTTCGCTCGGGCGTTGACGTCCGCGCCCGCATCGAGGAGTATCTGGGTGATTTCCTTGTCGCCCGGCCCACCTAGATCTCGCGGATGTCCGGAGGTCACCGCCTCATGGAGTGGCGTTCGCTCTTCGTCGTCTCTGGCATTGATCTCGACGCCGCGAGCCAGGAGGAGTCTCACCACCTCCATGTGCTTTCCCCAGGCGATGGCCATGTGCAGGGGCGTGGCGCCTTCATAGGCCCTTGCTCTGGGATCGGCGCCATGATCGAGGAGAATCTGTGCCACCTTCGCATGACCTCTCCTTACTGCCTCCACGAACAGATCCTGGACGGAGACGCCGCGCGGTGTGATGCTGGCCCCTTTGGAGATCAGGAGTCCCACGACGTCGCCGTAGCCTTGTTCCATCGCGTAGAACATGGGGGTCTGGCGCGTATCGTCGCGGGCCTCGACATCCGCGCCCTTGGCGATCAGTAGTTCCGCCAGTTCCCTGTCCCCCCGCCCGGCTGCCTGGTGCAGCGGCGTGTAGCTCATGGGGCCCTTGGCCTTCACGTCCGCGCCGTGGGCGATCAGCAATTTGGCCACGCCGCTGTGTCCCGGCCAGATCGCGTGGTACAATGGCGTTTTGCCTTTCCTGTCCCGCACGTTCACACGTGCGCCGGCCTCGATCAAGAGTCCCACGATCTCGACATAGCCCTTGGCGGCGCCCAGGAGCAGCGGGGTATCTCGGTCTGATGAGACGGCGTCCGGATTAGCGCCGCGGGCCAAGAGCATTCTCACCGCCTCGGTAAGGCCCCTCTGACTGGCCCAGTGCAGGGCTGTTCTACCGAGTTCATCCTTTTCGTTGATACGGACACCGGCCGAAATCAGTGCCCGAATTTGTTCGGTGTCGCCGTCTCTGACGGCTTGGTGAAGCGGCAGCGGAGCACCACCATACTTCTTGGCGCATCCAACGCTGACCAGCATCACCATGAGCAGAAGGCAAATGTGTTCGCTCAGCTTCATTTCGTCCTCTCCGCGGCGAGCGCAATCCCTCAGCGCTCTGGTCGTCAGCAAGACTTCATACCCCCAATAGTAGGCATCGTGAACGCTCGGAGCAACAGCCATTCTACGTGCATATGCGCCGGCGGGGGGCTGGAAAGCTGTGCTTGCTCGTCAATGAGTAGGAGGGAACGCTCGCAAGAGGCAGTCCTATGATGGAAGAGCGGGCACCCGGTTCCTTCCCGCCGCAGGCGCGCGAGCCTTCCCCGGGTGGTGGAGTTCAGGGGAAGGCTGGCGTGCCACATCACCCCTCCGGTATATCCCTCCTACTGGCCCTCCTCCTCGGGAAGACTGCCACGCTCTCTCTGTCCCCAGGCGTCGCAGCCTCCGTCTACGGGCAGATGCCCGGTCTGGCAACGTCACGAAGATCGGCGTCCCGGGTTCGCCGCCCTCCGTTATTCTCCGCCGGCTGCGAGGGCTTCACCCAAGCCTTCGGGCCGGCTGCAACGAACGCGAGACACCCGAAGAAACTGCATCACAACAATACTGCCGATCTGAGATGAATCGCAGACCTCGCCATAGTGGCCAAGGTCGTCGGCAAGATCACCAGCATCCATGATAGAGAAAGCCGCGTGGAGCGATATAGGGGAAAAACTCATTTCTGACTGAGCAATTCCCGTAGAGGCTCTCGGCTGAAGGCCGTTGGCTTTGTGATGGTTGGTCGCTGATCTGAATTGAGGCACAACGATCACATCTCCGGGCTTTCCCTGCGGAATTGAAGCCACACGCCGTAATTGACCCCCTCCGCGTTGTCCTGTCGGGGCCGGTGGACGACGTACTCCTTGATGCCGAGCGTTTGCATGGCCTCACGGAGTTGCTGCTCGAGCTGGTTCGGGTCGTATTTCGGGCCTCCGCCGGCGTTTGAGCGAAGCTGTTTGGCGGTTTCCAGGGGCATTCTCTCGGGCAGGCCGCGCCCGATGTAGGCGACGCCGCCGGGTTTGAGGACACGCCGGATCTCCCGAAGGGCGACGTGCAAGTCCGGCCAGAACTGGAGAGAGCCGCGAGACACAATCACGTCGGCGAGGCCGTCCCGAAAGGGCAGCGTGCAGGCGTCGGCCCGGATCGCGCTGACCCGTCCACCACAGCCCTGCGCCTCGGCTCGGGCCACGAAATAGGGGAAAAAGTGGGGATTGATGTCCGCGTTGATCCAATGCAGCTTCGTGTGCTTGCACAGCTCGGTAATCAGAGTTCCGGGCCCGCTGCCGAGATCGATGCCCAAGCCGTCCTTCTCGGCCAGCCCCAGCCTGTCGGCGATCTCTTCCGCCAGGGGAGCATAGACCGGCGCCAACCCGCCTTCGGACGCCCGGATCATCCGTTCGGCATCCGCTTTCGTGTATTCTCTTCGATTCGAGGGCCCCTGTGCGGCCGCGGTGGCGGCGGGCAGGGCAATTGCTGATAGGATGAGCAGAAGCCAGATTGTCCATCCCTTCCGTCTTGTCATGTTCACCTCACACGGTCGCCGTCAGAGCCTTGTATCTTGTCTTATCTGTCTTCCTCCTCGTCAATTGCGCAGAAGCTTTCTTCAGGATATCATGGTCGAGCGGACACGACAAGTCCGCACCGTTGACCACCTGCTGGAAACGCTGTGCCGTGAAGTCTTTGCCGGCGGAGAGGGCGGTATAGATTTCGAAGAGGGCTGTGAGGTAGACCGCGGACAACTGCACCGCCTGCTCGTAATAGGAAACGTAGTTGGGTTCGGCGATGTACCCCCGGTACATCGGGGAGTTCTCGTGGTACGTCTCATACTCCTCGGCGGCCTCGTGATAGGGTCCGCGCATCCGGGCGATCAGCAGCACGGCCAGCAGGTTATCGACGGAGTCCTCGATGTCCTGCTCGGAGGGGCATGAGCCATAGGTCTCGACGAAACCTCGTTGGAGGAAGTAGCGGAACCAGTCCTCCGTGTTCCGCGTCGTCAGGCCGGGGATGCAATCGACCCAGTTGCGGAAATCCTGGCGGAAGAAATCGTAGGCTACCTTCTCGGCGCCGCTGGCGGCCTCGCGCCGCGCGCGATAGACCTCCTCGTAAAGGAAATAATCCTGGAATACCTCGCACTCGCGGTGCTTCTTGCGGTTCATGCCGCTACGATAGTAGGGCTTGGCGATCCGGTTGACCAGCGGATGGATGATCTGGTCGGCGGCGATATGACTCAGGTGTCCTGCGATGTAGGCGAGCTTCCGGATGTCGTCGGCATCCATCCGGACATCGTCCTCCGTCCGCACCACGTCGCCGAACAGGATCCGGCACAGATTCAGCGGAAACAGATTCGGTGTGCACGAGTGCAGGTGATACGACCACGGCACGACGCCGGCGGCCTTGACGAAGCCCTCGACGATCATGTCCCAGCCCGACTTGGCCATGCTCACGTAGTAGTACAGGTCCGGGCCGATGCTGCCGAGGTTCATGTACTTCCAGTAGTCGTTCTCCTGCCGTCGAGCGGGGTCGTCGATCATCCAGGCGAACTCCGCCAGATCGGGAGACCCTTTTGTCCGCAGCAATTCGAAGGCCTTGTGAACGATAACCATGTGCGCGATGTTCGCCGGCATTGCGATTCTCCTGTTTCCTATGTCCCGGTGGGCGACGTCTCTCTTCTGACGCGCGTCCTTTCCTCCTTTATCGGATCGTAGATGGGGCCGCTTGACCGCCGGCGTCGGTTTCACGGCGGGAAAAGGACCTTCCTGTAGGTCCGATCGAGATCCTCCTGGGGACCAGATGGGTACGCACAGCGCCGTCGGCCAGGCGACGATTCCCGACGCCGAGAAGTCGGAGGCGATGAACGGGTGCCGGCGCCGGATCGGGATTTCCGGCTCCCATGGCGAGCGGGTGTATCATTCCTTGGTTTCTCGCAGGACATTTGCTACTCTTTGTTGAGAACCCGATTCAGGCGGCGGACAGACGCCGGCATGCGCATACTCAACCGTATTCTCAACAGAAATCCCGAAGTCGGCGGCGAGCTGGGCTATTACGGCCTGGGCTCCTGGTGGATGACCGCGTTTTCCCCGCGGGAACGGCAGTATATGGAAGGGGTGCTGCAAGGCCCCGGGCTGCCGGCGCGGACCCGTCCGCTGACGAGAGATCGAGGGCTGCTGCCCGTCCAGACGACGGCCGGTCTGCTGATCTTCCTGGCAGACCGGTTAACCGAGCGCCCGGACGACCGGTCTCTGGCCCATCGCGTGCTGACCAAGGCCGAAGAGAGGGCTACGGCCGAAAGCGATCTCCTCGGACTGCATTTTACCTACCACCAGATGATCCGCCTGCACCTCCGCTGGAAGGAACACTTTCTCGACGCCTCCGACCTGGCGTTTGCCGCCTGTCACAAGCAGATGCGCCTGGCCCCCCAGGTGGCCGGGGTATACCACCGCAAGTACCCCCAAGAGTCTCTTCCCATCCATCTGGGATACGTTCACGCCGTGAACCTCCTCCAGCAAGAAGGGGCGCTGGTCCGCGCGATCGAGATCTGCAGACAGGCCCAGGCTGAGGGCTGGAGCGGCAACTGGACCTGGCGCATCCAGCGGATGGCCCGACGGCTGCAAGAGCCGGTCTCCCTGGTGAAGCCCATCTCGTCGTCGGGGATGGGACCTGTGTGAGACGCGCCGGGGCATTCCGTGTACGGCGAATCCGCTCTTTGCTTACGACCGTGATTCCCTTCTCCCGGGTAGTCAACAGCCGCAGGTACATGTGGACTGGCGGTTCGAATGGGTGGCGACGGCCTTGATCGGCAGCCTCGGGTGCTCGATCCGCGGCTGCGGATGGTATCAGCAGTTCGCAGAGACGATTCCAACGCAATGATGTGCCAAGGTTCGTCTCGTTCGAGAGCGTTTGGGAGGCTCTGCGTCGCGCCGCTGAAGCGAGAAAGGCGTCAGGGATTTCAGTTCCCGCGGCAGCGATACAGCAAGGAAAAGTCGGCGCGGTGTTCAGGCCCCAGCGTGGCCTGGAGGCCGACTCTGGTCATGCCTTCGCCCAGGCGGTTGTGGAGCTGGCGGCCGCGGATCACGCAGGGAACCGAGATGTCGACCTTGGCGATCTCATGCTGAATGCGGGTTTTGATGCCGCCCATGATCATGTTGGCGATCTCGCCGATGGCGTCGGTGATCTCCGTCTCGCCCAAAGGCTCGTCCGGCGGCATACAAAGCATGTTCGCCGCGACCACCTGTGTGGTAGAGTGACTGCACGAGATGCTGAAGCAGCCCTCCAGGTCGCCAATGAAGGTAATCGTCGCCAGAAAGGCTGTGTCCCCGGTGTCCGGCACGGACTCGGCCGACCTCTCCAAGGGCATAAAGACCATGCTCCCGAAGACCTCCTGGGCCGCTTCCAGCATGGTTTCTTCGAGTGACACCGTTGTTACCATAGACTCTCTATCCGTCATCCGAGCTCTGTACGCGTCGGATCATCCGACCTGCCGCCGCGCGGATTCACCCCCGGCCCTGACGCCGACGGGCTTGTCTGGGGATACATCGGCCAAAAGAGCAGGTCGCTCCAATGGCTTGGGGTCGGAACTGGCCGGCGCCGGCGGCCGCGTCGGTCGGTCTCCTGAGTAATTGCAACGCCGGCGGATCCTGCGTCCGGTAACTCGGGCTGATTTCCGCGTTTCATACGATGGTGTGGTTCCACCGCCCGGTGAGGTTCTCCCTCAATCGCTTCCCCGCGAAACCCGCGCCGCGTCCTACGCCCCAATGGATGTGCTTCCCGCCCGCAGATGCCTTGTGTTGCCGTTGTAATGCAGGGGGATAATCGGTGGCTGTCCCGAATGGCATGAAGATAAGCCAGAACAGTCTCACCAGAATAGCGTTTTCCGCATTGAGAACGCAGATTGCCGGGCTACAGAACCCTTTAGCTTCATGCCATTCGTGGCTGTCCCCGGTTTGGATCCGGTTATGAGGTTATTATAGGCAGGGCTATCGATAGACAGGAGTCGACGCCATGTCATACTGGGAAGCCCTGAGAGTGGTTAAACAGGTCAGCACCCGCCGACTGCGTCACTTGGGCGTAACACGACGCCAGACTTGTTCCAGCATAGCACCCAGACGCGTCCCCGACTGATGGAAGGTCTCCTCCTCGAATCGGACGCTGTCCACGAACGAAATGGGAAGATACTGCAGCCAGTCGTCGTCATTGACAAAACGAGCCGTCTCTTCCAAAGTCTTGCCGTCAAAGGTGTAGTCGCCTCCACCGGCCATCTCGATCTTCCCGGTCGATGCGTCGTAATTCACAAACAGGAAAGTACCGTCCTGGTACACCTTCAAGCCCCGCTTGTTCTTCATGTCGCTGGGGCTCCCATCAATCCTCTGTTCTTGCATGCTCCACAGCCCCTCGAGGGCCTTGGCGGCCTCGCGAGTGCTCAGCCCGCTCTCGCCCCCGGCCTCGGCGATCTTTGATGCATGCGTGGCGACGCACTGCCAGCGGCCATCGCGCTTGATCCAAGTATCTGTGAAACGATACTTGCCACCGATCTCGTTGTCCTTATAGCGGCCCTTCTGGCTGGCAACGCCGGTAGTCACGCCCATGTCCCCGTAGATGCGGGCGTCAAGGCTGTCATATGCTGAATGCGTTATCGTCAGGTTGCCTGACCGAATCGTGGCAAGCGCCTCGTTCTTGGACTCCACCTTTCCACTGCTGGTGCAGTACGTGAGGTCGTCTGCCCAGAGCCGGGCTAGCGTCGGCGCATCTTGCTTGACCTCTGCGTCAAGCCAGACGTGCGCCAGCCGGATCATCTCCTGCTCGTCGCTGGTCGTCTTGACTCTGATGTGGCGGCAGTCCATGATCGGCTGCCAAGTCGTTCCGTCGGCGGAAAGCTCTGATCTGCGGACGAATCCGCTGCTGTCGGACAGGTCGGTGTCGCTGCCTCTGAATTTGTACGACTTGCCGCCGATCACCTGTGTTCCCTCCCAGGCGGCCACGTCACCCTCAGCGGTGAAGTGGGCCTGCTCGCAGTAGCCGTTGTTGGAGAGGAACAGGTAGTGGTATTTGTTGGTGACAGGGTCGTATGAGACGATTTCCTTGGCTTGGGTTTCCCCGGTCGGCCCGTACCCGTCGTACAGGTAGGTGCCCTCGATGGCAAAGCCGTCGAGGATGGGCCGCCCGATCCACTTGCCCTTGATATCTCTGGCTGGTCCCAGCGGAGTGGTGTATGTCTTTCCGGTGATGGTCCACTCGCCGCACCATTCCCGCATCTTCTGGTGGCCGGCACTTGGTTTCAGCATTTCGTTGGGCTGCTGAGCTGCAGCGGCGTGGAGGAAGCATACACTGAGGATTAGTGGCAACGTCTTCTTCATGGTCCCACTCCTTTCTGCCATTGGTGTGCGTCACACCGACACTGGTGCAACTTGGGGCCCGCGAGCGTTGCAGGGCAAGCATAATTACGCGGAACAAGGCGCGGTTTGTCAAGGGAGGAATCGCGGGGTCACGTCCTGAAACGTGGAATTATTCGGCTCATCCGGTTTTCGCGTACTTTTGAGTTGAGAAGAGTGGACATGCTGGCCTATCCCAAGGTTTTGCAGGGACTTAGGATAGGAGTCAAGCATGTCCACGAGCTTATTGTATCATGGCTTTGGGGTTCGGGGCTACCAGTATGTGAAGACCGCGTATGAGGCTGGTAGAGTGACGTTCACCATTCGTCAGGAACGGGGAGATCTTCGCTGTGCGGCTTGTGGGTCTCGGCGTGTCGTCCGGCGGGGATTTCAATCCCGTTGTTTTCGCAGTCTTCCCCTCGGCAGCCGGCCCGTTCACATCGCGTTGGATGTGCCGCGGGTAGGCTGTGCCGATTGCGGTGAGGTTCGCCAGGTACCGGTGGCTTTCGCCCCCGAGCGACGCACCTACACGCACGCCTTCGAGCGATACGTTCTGGAGTTGTCGTGCCACATGACCATCCGAGATGTGGCCGAGCCTCTGGCGGTTGGTTGGGACCTGGTCAAAGGCATCCAGAAGCGTTCCCTGAGTCGCCGGTTCCGCCGCGTCGAACTCAAGCATTTGCGTCGGATCGCCATCGGTCGAGGCCACCGATACCTGACAGTGGTCCTGGACCTGAAATCCGGGGCGGTCGTGTTTGTGGGAGACGGCAAGGGGGCCGATGCCCTCAAACCCTTCTGGAAACGTCTGAAACGCTGTCGTGCGAAGATCGAGGCCGAGGGAA
>ENA-OSEO01002493-OSEO01002493.1-sediment-metagenome-genome-assembly--contig:-NODE-2493-length-25703-cov-6.003239_pt1 | contig 25703 bp, 23 predicted proteins | sample MGYA00237883_ERZ534232 | MGnify/ENA metagenome assembly ERZ534232
TTGGTTGTCCCGACTGTAACCAAGAAACCATGAAATACACCGGGGTCAAAAGCCCGCCCGAAGGGCGATAATTTAATAAGGGATGTCGGAGCGCATTTTGAGCTGACGCGGGATGCCCTGTTTCCAGGCGTGCCCGCTGCCGGCGATGACCACCACCGTACGTTCTGGATTGGCTTCGTGATAGTCGACGAGGTTTGCTGCCATGGCGGCGTCCCACAGCAACTGGGCTTCACAAAAGTTCGTGAAATCCATATTTCCGTGCCCGTGAGCCCCCAATGCTCGCTGAATGAATTCTTTGTAGTTTTTGTCAACCACACAGGTGACGGGCGGCAAGGCAGACTTCTGCCCGGTACTGAGAGAAGCAAACCCTTTTCGCGCAACCTGGTTCACGATCTCTCGAGGAACATTCAAGCCTATCATTGGTATCCTTTGGTCGCGAGCGTAGCGAAAAATATCGGCATACAGCAGCCAATCCAGATTCCAATTGCTGTAGGAAACCGATAGAAAATCCGATTCGGGCATGGCACCGGCAACCCATCGATTCAGCTCTTCTTGATCGTTTCGTTGAAACATCTCAAGACCGATTGCAATTGACACGTCAGCTGCCTTGAGAGCTCGAATCACGGCGAGCTGCGCATCGTGGTGGCTTTTTAAGTCGTGTAGCTCTCCGACAAAGATAACGCGGGACTGCTTCAAATCGGGCAGCACTTCACGCAGGTTCAATACCTTACCGTCCGTGAGGCGCACCAGCCTGGCGGAATCGGCTCTTACAGAGATCGTAACTAGAATAAGGATAATAATTGCCAGAAGACTAACGGATGTTTTTACTCTCATGGCTTGTCCTTCCGAATGTTGAAGCTATGGATCAGCGGTGATATTTCAGGCTGCCAGGTTGTTTTGACCTGATTGGCCCCCTGCCGAAAGACCAGCACGCTGTACTTTCCGTAGTGAGGTATTTTCCGCACAGCTGCCTGGGCGGCTTGTTCGGACAACGGCAGAAAAATGGCTGCAGTTCGATGATGTTTCCGGCGAGAGGGTACAACGGCAAATAGCACATCCGAATCGGTATCATAATGGACCCCGTCAACCGTAAACTGCCCGGGTGAAACCTCTAGACCTCCCGGCAGCGGCGGAAGCAGTGATCTGTTGCGGGGAGCTCCTATGAACAAGACATCATGATCTTGCATGGTGAATCGAGTCATGCCGCTCTCTTCAAGGATCGGGGTGCGGCCCATGCCAAGCGACTGTAGCAGTGTTTTTGAGGCTTGAAAGACCTCAGGAGAAAGCTCTTCCGAAAGCACTGCGAGAAGAGAGGTAGAACCGCGAATGGAATTGACGGTAGGGGGAATTTCTTCCCGGTAAAGGCGGCGGAATAGATCCGCATCCGGATCTACGACGAGCTTTTTCGGTGGTTCATTGGAAACGATTTTAAAAGAAGCCTTGGCCTTATTCAATTCGATGAAGGATTCAGTTGCAGCGTTCTCGCTTTCTAATCTAACCGGTACCTGCAAAGTATAATATGGTTTGGTTTGCACCAGTTTACCCGTTACCTTCCATTTGTCTCCTATTTGCTGCAGCTCGACTTCATCCAGCGCGATCGAGGGTGCTCCCGAGCGTTGCGTCCATTGCTGGAAAAACGGTCTCAGATGCGGCTCGCGGCAACGACCGAACACTTCGGCGAAATCACTCCAGCCGACCGTCTTGAACTGGTTTTCCCGATAAATGGTCTTGAGTCCCTGCCCAAAAGCTTCGTCTCCTATCAGGCGCCGCACCATATGGAAAACCATGGCGGCCTTGCCGTATCCCACTGCACGGGTTGCAGGACTGTCGCGGCCGACGAAATCGGCCAGCGGAAAATCCTTGTCCGGGGTTACAAGGGTGGCATAATCGCGAAGAATCTGCTCCCTATATTCTTTTGCCTCTTCAACGGAGGACCTTTCCTGATAAAAGTAATCCGCAATGTAGGTGGTGAGCCCCTCCGACCAGTTCCCGGAGCGATAGTCCACATACAGGCAATTTCCAAACCAGGAATGGGCCACCTCATGCCCCAAACTGGTTTTCACGATGAAAGGAAGCCGAATCACGCTGCTTCCAAGCAGGGTGTATGAAGGGAATCCATAGCCGGTGGGGAAGAAGTTTTCCACCACGGCAAATTTGGGAAAGGGATAGGGACCGATCAATTCCGAATAAAGACGGATATAATCGGCTGCTGCCGTGAGATAAACATCCGCCAGAGTCTGGCTGTCAGGGAAAAAGTAAGTGTAGATCGGGATGCCGTTGGCGCTGAGCTTTTTGACAACATAATTCCCGGCCGAGAGAGCAATGCTCCGCAAGGGCTGAGTGATTTCCCAGGTGCTGGTCGTAAACCCCCGCCCGTTTTCTCGATGGACGAGTTTGCCGGCCGTGACAGCTTCCATTCCTTCGGGACCTTTGATGTGGATGCGAAAAGTGGGGAAGCTGCCGTCGATGCACGGATACCAACCGGCTTCTGCAAGCAGGAATGTCCCCTTGGGAGAGATAGTGCCGCTAACTCCGTAGCCGGGATCTTCAGTGTTCAGGGCATTCTCGGGAGCGGCGTCGGCGTATGTTGCCTCATAAGCTAACCCCAGCATCACTTCCGAGCCGTTCAATTGTTCCGGGAGTGATACGTACAACTTGCCCTTTTCAAATCTAAATTTGAGGATTCGCTTTGGCTGGTTCTCATAATAGTCGCCCCATTCTTGCGATATTGAAATGGATGGCTCCGGCGCCCGGTGCAGATGGATTGATTTGACTTGTGCGTTTGCACCGAGATTGAAGGCGAGGCTTCTGGAACCATCGGTCTTGATTTTCATGATGTCCCATGCAAACAGTTCATTCGCTTGCGGATTGATTTGTAGATGCAGCTCATGGTGCAGCAGCCGGGGTGCGGCAAAAGCGTGGCAACTTGCCGCATACAACAGGGCTGAAGAGAAAAAGACAATGTGCAGTGTTTTCCAACAAATCATCTTCATCGATTTGCTCTCTCGTGGAAAATGACGGCCTCTTTGCGGATCAGCTGGATTTCCTCCTTTAGCCAGCTCTTCGCTTGGTATGACTCTCCGACTCGGACCGGCCCGGCTTTAATCAAGCGAACCGCAGTTATAATAATTATTCCCGGCGGCCATGTTAAGCTAGGAATCCTTCTTATTGTTTTATACCATCGTTTGCTTGAACATTTACCGTGAGCAAGTTATGAAATTCTATGGAGTTCGAGGCTCAATCCCGATCATTGACGCAGGCAATCATGGGAGGAACCGGTAAATGTCTGATGGAGCCAAGATCATTGATTTTCAGGAAGCTGCGAAGAGACTGGCGAAAAAAAAGAATATTCAACCGATAACGACTGCCGTCACGCGGATTGAGAGGGCCAAACGGGTTTCTCCGCAAGAAATCGAGCAGGCGCTGAAGGAAAATCCCGATCTGGATTATCTCCGCCAAAAGGGTGTAGACATCCAGCAAATTGCTGCGTGGCTGGAAAGGTTTCCCGCCATGTCTTTGCAGGAGCTGATCGCCATTTTGAAGTATGCTGTCAAGGCGGTCAAAACGGGAGCCAATGACAGGATCATCGACTATCTTTTCCAGCCCCTTTCATCGGAGTGACGGCATAGCATTTAAATCTCGATATTCTGAGGGTATTGCCGATAACGGTCAGACTGCTTGCAAACATGGCAGAAACAGCCACCAAGGGATTCAAGAAACCCAGAACGGCCAAGGGAATGCCCAACACATTATAAAAAAAAGCAAAAAATAGATTCTGGTGAATGATTTCAGTTGTCAGGCGAGACAAGTCCAAGACGTCTAGAACTGTGGCCGGGCTGCCCCCGATGATGGTGATGGCCGAGGCTTCCTGGATAATATTGGCACCGCCGCCCGTCGCCATACCGACGTCCGCTTGTGCCAGAGCGGCTGCATCGTTTATTCCGTCCCCCACCATCCCCACCTGGTGTCCTCGTTCCTGAAGCTCTCTGATAATTGCAGCTTTTTCTTTCGGAAGAGCCTGTCCTACGGCCCGGGTGATGCCCAGATCGTATGCGACAGCACGGGTGGTTTCTGTTGAATCTCCGGAGACCATCAAGGTTGAAATCTCTCTGCGGCAAAGTTCTCTAAAAGTTGGCAGCGCGGCTTTTTTCAACCGATCACCAAAACTCAGAAGCCCTTGCACCCTGCCGTCCCAACCAAAAAAGACGACTGTTGAGCCTTTCGACTCAAAATGCACTGCCCGCTGTTCAAGGGAAGATGGAAGATCCACTCCGTGGTTATTCATGAGCTGCCTGTTGCCGACGAAAACTTCGCCGCACCCGAGAGCTCCTTTTACCCCCAACCCTTCAAAAGACTCAAAGTGACAGGCCTGCTCCAGATTGAGCGGAGACTGTCTGGCCGTACGCAGGATTTCTTTCGCCAGAAAATGATCGGACCCGGTCTCAACAGAGGCAACCCTTCGCAGCGCTTCCTGCCGGGTAGCGGAAACCGTGACGATTTCGCGCAGCGTGAAGCTGCCTTCAGTGACGGTTCCCGTTTTGTCGAAGGCCAGCACATCGAGCTTTTTTGCCTTTTCAAGGGCAGCCGTATCCCGAATCAATATTCCATTGGCTCTACCCACTGCCACCGAAGCGACTTTGGCAAGAGGAGTCGCGATGCCAAGAGCACAGGGGCAGGTGATCACCAGTACCGTTACCGCTCGAAGCAGGGCTTCCTCCAGGGGAGTATGGCGGCTGAGCAGAACCAGGGCGGTTGCCGTTGCCGACAACAACACGACGGGAACAAGCCATCTGGTTATACGGTCCGCCAGGATTTCCACCGGTGTTTTTGCAGCCAGTGCCTCCTGGGTCATGGCGATCACTTGTCCAAGCGAGCTTTCCTTGCCAACACGCGTCGCCTGCATTCGCAGCTCACCTTCCAGCAGCAAAGCGCCGGCCATGACCTGGTCCCCAACCGCTTTTTGCACCGGCCGCGATTCACCGGTGAGAACTGATTCGTCCACTGTGGCTCGCCCCGAAACAATGCGCCCGTCAACCGAAACTCGCTCACCCTCCAAAACCAGGAAATCAGCACCTGGCTCGACCGCCCCGGAGGCCACCCATCGTTCTTTGCCGGCAAGCAGGAGGCGAACCTTCTGGTTGGCCAGGCGATACAGCTCGGTTATGCCTCCGGAGGCCTTTTCCCTCGCCTGAGCTTCGATGTACTTGCCCAACAACACAAGCGTCACCAGCATGGAAGCCGTATCGAAATAAAGATGCAGGCTGCCTCGCAGCATCCCCGCGAAACTGTAAAAGTAGGCGGAAAGAGCCCCCACCGCAATGAGCGTGTCCATGGAGGGCTGGCCGAAACGAAGCCCTATCGCGGCCCTTTTCAGGATCGGGTAGCCTGCCCAAAAAACAACGGGTGTGGCAAGAGCCCACAAAGGCCAGGATAGATATCCAATGGCGCTTCTACCGAGCTCTTGGAAAAATCCAAAATAGAGCGCAAAAGATATCATCATGATGTTCGCCGTCAGAATTGAGGAAACTCCGAGACTCAGCAGCAGACTTTTTTTCTCTCGCGAGGAATCGGAGGCATCTAAAAACGCGGCCGCATAACCGATTTGGGAAATTCGTTGTAGAATATCATCAGGACTCACGCGATGCGGAAGATATTTCACCTGGACGAGATCGGACAGGAAGTTTACTCTGGCCTGCAACACCCCGTGCATTCTCCCGGCTACTTGTTCGATCAACCAGGAACAGGCCGTGCACCACATGCCTTCGACTCTGAAGGTGAGCTCCCGGGCCAAATCTTGTTCGCTCTCAAGGGGGCTTGTCAGGTCCAAAAGACCCGTTTCCGGCTGCATGGCCTGTCGTTCGGCCAGGTCTTTTTGATCCCTTGGAATAATGCCCGAGGCGAGACATGCCTGGTAGATTTCGGTATTTCTGAAATCGCCGGGAGGGCCTTCCGGGTCGTTGAAGATTATCTGGAATACGGTCTGACAGCCAAGGCAGCAAAAGCAAAGCTGCTCCCCGTGAACCACTTGCCGAAGGCGCGACCGTCCGACGGGTAGGCCGCAGAGGCTGCATGTTTTGGTTTGACTGACGCTGTTTGATTTTGCAGGCAATCGAGAAGACACAATCTTAGATGAAAACTTTCGCTCCCTTGAAAACCAGGATCATGCCCATGGCGATAACGGAAACGGCAGCCACCTTTTCTCCGAGTAGCCTGGTCTTGAGAGACAGAACGGAGGCCGAAAGTCCGGTCAGAAAAAGGGCCGGAACCGTGCCCGAGCCGAAGGCGGCCATCGTCAGGAAGCCGGCTGCCGGGTTTTGAGTGGTGGCCGCCTTGATGATCATTGCCCAGGAAAGGCCACAAGGCAAGAATCCGGTGGCCAACCCCAGCAACATCTTGGAACCGACGCTTTGCGACCTGAGGAGCCGCGGAACCGATCGTCCCCACAGGGAGCTCGTTCCCGTCGGGACAGAGGTCAAAAAGGCGGGCAGCGGCAAAACCTGCAGAAGCACCAGCCCCAGCAGCACCATTAAAACTCCGCCGAGCAAAGTCATGCTGCCGCGCAGGCCGGCAAACAAGCTGCTCAAATCCGCCAAATGAAAGAGTGCGGCCGCAATCGCCCCCAGCACCCCATAGGTGATGATCCGACCCAGATGAAAGGCTGTGTGATGCCAAAAGCCGCTCTTCCAGGCAGCTCCGAGCTGATTCGACGGCTGCGCTTGATCGCTCTTGATATGCAGCGAGTAGGCCAAAACCAGCGGCCCGCACATGCCCAGACAATGGAGACTTCCAACGAAACCGATGGAGAAAGGGGCGAGCAGGTCGAACATCGCAGTTATCCTTTCGTTTGATCTACCAGCGATCGGATATAGATCACAATCGCCCAGCGATCGAGCTCTGCAACCGTATAGGCCAAGGGAGGGTGTCTTTTATAGCCGAAACTGGTGCGATAGAATAGCTCACCGTCCTTCTGCTGCTGAACATATGAACCCTGCAGGTCGGTCGGCAGGGGGGCGAAGCTCTGCCCCACCGTTCCGTTGCCTTTCCCCTTGGGGCCATGACACTGGGCGCAATAGAAACCGTACTTTTCTTTACCGCGCTCGATTGTCTCCCGGCTGAAGGAAAGAGGGTTCTTGAGGTCTTTGGCGTCGGCTTCTCTCAGCCTGTCGTAACTGTCCTTTACCGACACAACATTTTTCGGCATCTCCGGCATGGCAGCATCATAGGTCTGAATGGCTTCATCGTCTTTCATCCTTGCGTAATCGCAGCCGTACAAGAGATGTGCGAGAATGATCAATCCAACCGCAGAACGGAGAAACCGGAAGAGGTGCCTGGTATTCGAGCACATTAGTTCGTTCCCTTCTTAATTCCGTAGGGTTTGGTCGTCTCTGTATCGACGTGCTGAGGAGGCACCAGCCTGCCCTCGCCGGGGATCGTCTCCGGTCCGAACTCTGCTTGGGCAGATTCGCCAGGAATATCCTGCACGACGCCGAAATGCCAGGAAGGCTGCCCTTTATCTCCTACTGTAAAGAAAACGAAGAGACCCCAAGCAAAGAAGAACGCTGCGATACTCAATACGATGAGCCAATTGAGTAAGCCGGCACCACCTTCTGCCCCGGGGCCTTTCTGTTCCGGTTTCATCCGATCGGGCCTCCATACATTCCTATTATAATGGCATAAGCCACCGCCCAAATAGCGGCTCCGACATACACAAGAATCAGAAACGGCGGGACCGGATTTCTTTTAACCTCGTGGCCCGTATCGAGTTCGAATCCTTCGGTCTGCTCCTCTTCATCAGGCGAACGGTAGGGATACCCTGCCCAAGCCACGTAAGCGAGCAGCACCCCTATGGTGCCGAGGATGATAGCCAGTATCAAGTACTGAAAGTCAAGCAGAGGAAAGAATCTCACGTCAGCTCTCCTTACATCCAGTAAAGACTCAAAATGATGGACGCGGATATGCCGGCCAGACCAAGCAGGCCGATAAAAGCCAGTGCGTATAGCTCCAAATTCTTGCGGTCGGGCTTGCGGACCGGAGGCAGAACCGGCTCAGCGCTCAACGGGATGTATCTGGCACGGCCTTGATCTGAGAACTGCCCTGCGCTCAGTGCCCAAACGAAAGCGATCAGGCTGACAGCCAAACTGATGACAACCAGGCTTACCCAACCGGAATAGTACATCTGATCATTGCACCTCTCGTTGAGTTTCATAGGCGGCGGGAATGCCTTTTGGCGGTTTTCCCGCATCACTTCGGCCGATGAAGGTTACTGCAACATAGTTGCCCACGTCCCAAATCTTCTCCGATTCGAGCTCCCGCTTGAAGTAGGGCATAGCTGTTCCGGTAACCCCATTCATGATCTGAAAGTATAGAATTCCGCCCGATATGCCCCGGTCGCGCACGATCGTGAAGTTCAGGGGAGGTGGATAAAGGTAAGGCTGAGCCGGCCCCATGCCGTCGCCGATCGGTCCGTGACAACCGATACAGAAGCCCTGGTAGATCCGATGTCCGCGCTTGAGGCCGGCCTCCGTCGTCGGATAAGGATTCGGAAGTTGCCTCCAGGGTTCCGGCACCAACGAATGCAGCCATTCAACATTCTTTTCCGGACCCGCCTCGTAAGCCTCTATGGACTTCTTTTTCCAATGTCTCTGGCGCTCCACCCGATAATCTGCCATCTTGAATCCGAGGCTCTGCTTGTAAGCAATGAGAGCTTCAATCTGCTCTTTGCCCAAAAACTCCCAACTGGGCATGACCGATTCGGTCCGCACATATCTTGGATTGGTAAAATGGGCCAGATGCCAGTCGTCCGGATGTTCGCCGCCTTCCTGCGAGAGGTCCGGTCCGGTTCGTTCGGTGCCGATCAGATGAGGCTGATCTTGCACATAATCGCCGGCTTGGGCGATCCGTTGAGCCCCGAGGCCCCAGTCTATATTGCGGATGAACTGCGTGTGGCAATAGGTGCAGCCATTCTTCACATAGATCTCGCGGCCTTTTTCCTCTAGTGCCGTGCGCGGTCGATAAATTTCAGAAGGTCGGTCACTGATGGTTGTCCACGGCAAAATGACAGCGATCAACAAAACAGAGGCGAATATGACTGTGCCTCCGATAATGATCAAGGATGGAGTCATCTTCATAGGGTTTCTCTAATCGATTGTTTCCTGCGAAGAGTCATAATGACATTATACAAACCGATCACAGCTCCTGCCACAACGAGCACTCCAATGGAAGCGCGCATAAACATGTAAACGTACAATTCCGGCAGCATCCTGTAAACCACTTCGCCGTTTAACCAGCCGTTTCCTTGAATCAGACCGGCCGCCGTCAAGACGGTGAAAAAACCGGCCATGCCGATGAGCACCAGCCAGTATTGGATATCGGCCAGACGTCGGCTGTAGAGCGAGTTGCCCGTTATTCTCGGGAGTATGAAATACATGCTCCCGAGGGCAATCGTTCCGGAGAAGCCAAGCACTCCAAGGTGGGCGTGGGCGATCACCCAATTGTTCAAATGGGTGACTCTTTGAACTATGGGCAAAGACTGCAGCGGACCCTGAATGCAGGTGAGGAGATACCAGACCAGTCCGGCGAATACAAATTTCCCGCCGATGTCCGTGTGCAGATAGCCGAGGCGACCTCGCATCGTGAGCCAAAGGTTGATCAGCACCGTCCCTACCGGGATGAGCATGGCCAAACTGCCGGAGACGGCTACCACTTTCAGCCAGGTGGGCACCGGGGTCTGCAGTAAATGGTGGGTGCCGATATGGGTGTAGATCATGAGAATGGACCAAAATCCCACCAATGACAATGTGTGGCTGTACAGAGGCGATCGGCACACGATGGGGACAATGTAGTAGGCGGCAGCGACCGCCAGCGGCGTGAGAAACAGTCCCACGATGCCATGGCCGTAGAACCACGCCAATATGGCGTCGGGCATTCCGGTTATGGAGCCGAACTTAGGGTTCCAAAGGGCGTTTCCGAAAAAATAGATAAAAAACGTGAAGACCAGAGCTCCAAAAACATACCAGGTTGAGACGTAAAGGATTTTTTCCTGCCGGCGGATGGTCGTCTGTAAAAGATTGTAAAAGACCAGGGAGAGAGCCACTAGAACCGCCACATCAACGGGCCAGACCCATTCAGCGTATTCTCTTCCTTGCGAGAAGGCCAGAGCGAGCGTTACGGTGCCTGCAACAATGGCCGAATTCCATATCCAAAGAGACGCTTTGCCCAGTTTTTCACTGTAAAGAGGGGCGTGTACCAGGGTCGGAACCAAATAGTATGCTGCTGCAAGCAGCCCGGAACCGACAAAGCCAAATATGACGAGATTGGTGTGCATCGGACGTATGCGGCCGAAAACCATCCAGGGGATATTTTCCCCCAGCAGCTCGGGAGCCGCCAAATGGGTTGCATCGATCAACCCGACAATGGTCCCGATGACAAACCAAACCGCCGAGCTAAGAAAAAACAGCTTTGTGGTTCCGTACGTCTCATCCTTCAAAAACTGCAATGTGTATCCCCCCTACCTCAATGGTGGCAAGCGAGCCAGCAGTCAATCTGAGCATTTTTCTCCTTGTGACAGTTGATGCAGAATTGCATCTTAAAGTCCACGGGCCGCAACCTGTCCATGGTTTGCACCTGTCCATGGCAGTTCGTGCAATCGAGCTTGCCCCATATGATGTGCGGCTGGTGGTTGAACTTGACATGGTCAGGTACGTAATAAATCTGGATCCAGGGCACGGGCACTTTGTTGTCATAGTGTTTTCTTTCTTTCACAAGCTGCGGATGCTCCGGGATGATATACTCGTGGCAAAAAAAACACTTCTCGACTGACGGGAGTCCCGCATTCTTGGAGCGGTCAACAAAAGGATGACAAAACCGGCAATTGATTTGCTTAACGCCCGCATGCACTCTATGACTGAAGTAGATGGGCTGTTGCGGCCCAATCCCTTGCTCAGGGAAACCATAGTAGAAGTAGAGCATCGTTGCCGTCAGGGCAGAAGCTGCAAGGAGCCACAGCTCCCACCTCACGGCCCGCTGGTTATGTCTTGGATCCTTTTTGGTCATTTCTCAGCCTGCAACAATCACAACAATCCCAACGAAGGTGAAAAATATGAGTGAGTAAGCGACCTTTCCCCGCCCCGGACCCCGCTATGCGTTCCCACGCAGGAGCGTGGGAACGAGGATTAAGGAGAGTGGGAACAAGGAATACCGCTCACCGCTCACTGTTCACCGCTTACCAACGGTTCCGGTCGCGGGCCGTTGAGAGATATTCTCTAAACAACGGATCGGCAACAGGAAGTACGGGGAATTTTTGCAGGAACATTAAAATACAAAGCGCAACCGTGCCAAAAAAGCCGGCAGTAATTAGAATTTCCGAAATTCCGAACGGAATGTGCTCACCTTTCCACAAAGATGGAACCACCAACAGGTAGCGCTCCATCCACATACCGGCAAGAATGATAATGCTCAGTGTCATCATGGCTGCAGGTTTCATTTTCACTTTCCGATTCAGCAGCACCACGAAGGGAATAGCAAAGGATACAATCAAGACGGCCCAGGCAAACGGTTCCCAGGTAAAGCTCCTGGTGCGCAAAATGACGAACCTGGTTTCTTCCGGAAGGTTTCCATACCAAATGACAAAAAATTGGGTGAAGAAAAAGTCCCCGGTCATGAGGCAAAATCCCAGTGTCAGCTTCGCCAGATCGTGGAGTTGCCGCGGGTGTATATAGCGACCAAGATCCAGTTTGATCAGGGCCAACCCTGCCAAAATCATCAATGCTGCCAGTCCTGTATACAGACTGCCTATGAAATAAGCAGCTCCGAACAGGCTGCTGTACCAATGGGGACTCAGCGACATGATCAGATCAAAAGCGATGAGGCTGAGGATAATCGCGTACAGAATTCCGTATAAAGGGGAGAGGAACCTCAGAGCTCTTTCGTACTTGTCGGATTTTTTTGCGTTCTCCAGATCGGCTTCCACACCTGCTGCTATGGCATCCGTATCTCTTTTGACCGAATAATAGATGATAGCCAGCGAGACTGCAGTCAGCGTCAAAAGACCCAGCCCGTCCCTTGCAAACAGGAACGGTATGTTGAGCCAGGCGGCCTTTTCGGGAATTGGCTCATGGATCCAGTGAAAGATTTTTTCTCGTCCCAAAAAAATAACCAAAAACATCGCAAGAGAAACCGGCAAGAATGCGCCGGGGGCTTCGGCGAGCCGCTTTAGCGGTCGACCCCAGCGCGCGTTGGTTATGGTCAAGATGGCAGAAAAGAGCACAGTTCCAAAAGAGAGTCCCGTCCAGAAAACGAAATTAACCAGGTAGGTCTGCCAGGCCCTTTCCGGTTCCGCCCCGAAAATTCCGGTCACGAAAGTAGCAGCACCAACCACGATCATTCCAGAAAACAGAATGATCAGTGTGCGCCGCGAATTTGGCGAGCTCTCAACCATCGATTTGCGCACAAGCTCATCCATTTGCAGCATGAACTTCCTCGGCTCCGGCCTGAGTTAAAATGTCCATCACCTTCTCTCTGTCGGATTCCGAACAGAGCACCATGACGCCGAACCGATCTCTCGAAAAGCGGGGATCATAAGAAGGGGGAAGGCCTAGCCTGGGTAATCTGCTCTTCGCCCACATGGATGCCAGGTTCCAAAAAACCCCAAGGAGAATGCAAAACTCGAAAGCTATGATAACATATGGGACTCTGGGCACCGGAGGTTTGCCGCTGACGATAAACTTCCACTGCAAGGCGGTATAGGTAGCCAGGCCAAAACCCGTTGCGATTCCAAGTATGGCGCCAACCAGGGTGAAATAGCGAACCGGACTCGATTTCAGGCCCAATGCATCAAGAACTTCGTGGCTGCGCACCGGAGAGTAAACGGATTGAATCTTGAGCTCATTTCTTCTGATGACTTCCAAAGCGCCCACCAAGTCATCAAGGTACTTGAAAACGCCTATCAATCCCTCGTTTTTCATAGCCTTCCCGCCGCTCGTTGCCGGTTGATGTTTACCCTTTGCGAGGACTGCCAAACATCCTGCCACATTCTTTAGTTTCGCATCGGTGGAGGAATCTCTTCCTTCAACTCGCTCATCGAGACCGAAGGAACAAACTTCGCAAACAAAAGAAACAAAAAAGAGAAGAGACTGAAAGAACCCAGCATGATTCCATATTCCACCCAGGTCGGACCGAAGTACAAACCCCAGGAATAGGGATCGAATTCATGGGCGGGAGAACTGAGGATGATGATGTAGCGCTCGTACCACATGCCGATGTTGATCAAGACCGAGATCACCAACAGCGGAACAAGGTTGGTGCGCGCCCATTTGAAGAAAAAGCCGAGGGGGGCTACGGAATTGAAAACCACCATCATCCAGAAAAGGAAAGCGTAATGGCCGGTTGCGCGCCAGGTGGAAATGGCCCATTCGGCGGCATTGCCGCTGTACCAGGAAATGAAAAACTCGGTCAGATAGGAATAGCCCATGATCAATCCCGTAAAAACGATGGTCTTGGCCACGTTTTCGAAGATATGCATGGTGAGTATGTTTTCCAGTTTGAAAATATGCCTGAGGGGAATCAGCAGAGTTAGCACCATGGCCAAACCCGAGTGGATGGCGCCGGCAACGAAATAGGGGGCGAATATGGTGCTGTGCCAGCCGGGGGCAATCCCCAGGGCAAAGTCCCAGGAGACGACGCTGTGCACGGATATGACGAGCGGTGTGGCCAGAGCGGCGAACAACAGATAGGCGGTGCCATGATGATTCCATTCCCGGTCCGAGCCCGTCCAGCCAAGAGACAGGATGCCGTAGATTTTGCGCCTGATGCCGGTGGCCCTATCGCGAACCGTTGCAAGGTCCGGGATCAGGCCGGTATACCAGAACAGGAAGCTCACGGTGAGGTATGTCGAGATGGCGATAACGTCGAACACCAAAGGCGATTGAAAATTGGGCCACAGGTTTCTTTGATTGGGATACGGAAGAATCCAATAGACGATCCAGACCCGGCCAAGATGAATCAGAGGAAAGAGCCCTGCAACTGACACCGCAAACACCGTCATGGCTTCAGCGCTTCGTGCCAGAGGAGTTCGCCAGCGAGCCTTGAACAGATAAAGGATGGCTGAGATCAAGGTCCCCGAGTGAGCGATACCGACCCAAAAAACGAAATTGATCAGGTAGGTGCCCCATTTTACCGGGTGCATTATTCCGGCGGCCCCCAGCCCCGTCGCGATCTGATAACCCCAGCAGGAAAGACCGATCAAAATGCCGCTGGCACAGCCTGCCAGCAGGAAGTAGTAAAGCCTTCCCGGCGGAGCAAGGGTGGATAGTATTTTGTCATCGATTTCGCCGTAGCTGAAACCTTGCATAAGCTCCTGAATCCTTGCCGAAAGTTCTCTATCACACTTCCCGGATCAGCCTTTTGAGGTAAATAACGGCCGGTTTGGTATTAAGATGTCGAAACACCTGATAAGCCCTGGGATCGTTAATCAATTGGGATACACGGCTGTCCGGGTCCATGAGGCTGCCGAAAATCAGCGCATCGGTCGGGCAGGTCTGCGCGCAGGCGGTGGTAAAGTCCCCGTCCCTCACCTTCCGGTCCAGTTTTCTCGCTTTAATCTTGGCTTCGGCGATGCGCTGCACGCAAAAGGAACATTTTTCCATAACCCCTTTTTGCCGCACCGTGACATCGGGGTTGAGCTGCCAGTCCAACGGCGTGGGGCGCGTGAAAGTGAACCAGTTGAACCTTCTCACTTTGTATGGGTCGTTTTGCGAACAGAACCGAGTCCCGAAGCAGCGGTTATAGACCTGGTTGTTCAATCCTTCGACACTGTGGTGGGGGGCAAAAATGGGGCAGACCGACTCGCACGGGGCCTGATCGCAGTGTTGGCACAGCATCACCAGCCATTTGGCCACCGGTTTATACTCTTCAAAATAGCGTTGCACCCTTATCCACGACATCTCGCGGCCATTGAGCACTTGCTGCCGGCCCACGGCGGCGACATTGTTTTCTGCATAGCAGGCCACCACGCATGCACCGCAACCGATGCAGCGGTCTAGATCGACTGCCATGGCCCAGCGATAATCTTTATGCGTGTGGGGCGGATAGAAGTCTTTGCCGGGGTCATAGCCCATCGGCAGGGGATAATCTATTGCAGGCTTGTATCCCGATGCCGCAGCCTGACGATAATCCTCGTAAGAGATCGTTTGAACAATCTCGCGCTGATGTTGGTAGAAACTTCCGTCGGTGTTGGCTATGGCAAAACGGTCGTTCAATTTTTTGATGGTCACCATGAAGGAAGGTCTGTGCAGGCCGGCGGACAGCGGATCGGTTCCCGGCGGGAAAAGCTTCATCGGGTTGGCGGGAAGTCCGCTGGCAAATCTCCCGTAGTCGGTATGCCCTTGGCCGAGGGGCATCGCTAAAGCATCTTTAGGTACGGTGTGAATGGGAATTGCAGGTACCTGCAAAACGCCGTGGGGAGAGCGCACCTCGATCAGATCTCCCTTTTGGATGTCAAGCCTTTCCGCAGTCTCCGGATGCATCTCAAGCCATCCGCCCCAGGTGATTTGAGTGATGGGATCGGGAAGTTCTTGTAGCCAAAGTCGATTGGCCGTTCGGCCGTCGAAAAGCTGAATGGACGGGTAGGCGGTAAAATGGAAGCTGTCCCCGCTTTTGTCGTGGGACTTGGAAGCCGGGAACGGAAAATCGGCAGAGAAATTCGATATACCTTGAACTGATCCGGTTTTTTGCTCTCGCCAAATCCCACCTGCTTGCATGGCCTGCAGCCAGAAATCATCAAAGCTCTCATCTGAGGCCGAATCCTGCCAGGTCTGAGCCCAAGTTTCACGCAGCAGCTGGTAAAAATCTTCCCAGGGAAAGCTTTCGTTGCCCTTTGCTTTTTTGCCGATTGAGATCAATACATCGCCCGGATGTCTGGTATCGAAGACGTTTCCCATAACCGGCTGCATCAATCCGTTGATACCTCTGACCGGACTGTAGTCTCCCCAGCATTCGAGGGGCGTGTGGGTGGGAAGGACGAGATCGGCCAGGGCGGTTGTTTCATCTGTGCAACTGGAAAAGCTCACTATCATGGGCACCTTTTCCAGGCTTTTGCGAACAGTCCACGAGTCGGGCAAGGAAAACACCGGATTGACATCATGGATGAGCAGCAGATGAATATCGCCTCTTTCCATGCGCTCGAAGAGCTCCCTGATTTGGTCGGCGGTGGAGACCCTGGCGAGCGAGGAAGCCATGCCGAAGTCGTGTGTTTCACGGACGCCCGATTTGATTGAACTGAGCAGATTGGCGGCCACCGCCGTTTGGGTCGAATTGGCTGCCGGATAAGCCAATCCGTCCGCCAAAGCCAGCGGCCTGTTCGCCTTGGCGAATTCACGCGCGATTTTCTCGATGAGCTCTTGATCGATCCCGGTTACAGCGGCTACTCTTCCCGGTGCGAACGCCTCAGTTACTTTACTCAACAAAGATTTTTGGGCGAACGGCAGATTCGGGCAAAGACGCTCGTCCAAAATCACTCTGAGCATTCCAAGAGCCACCAGGTATTCGTCTCCCGGAGCTACCGGCACCCACAGATCTGCATTAGCGCCGGTCATGGAAAGCCGTGGACCGACATAGATGAAGGATTTCCGGCCATTTTCAGCAGGAGCCCGGAAGCTTGCGAACTGTTTGGCATATTGTACGTTGGAAAGCCAGGTTTCCAGAAAGCCGGCGCCGAAGGATATAAGGACATCGGCTTTGTCGATCCGGTAAGTGGGAATTCCATCCATTCCGAATACCGTTTTATTGGCCGCCAGAAGAGATTCGTACGCAAGAGGCTCGTACATGTAATGTCGCCCGGTGCCCATTTGCTCAAGCCAGTGCTTGATCAAGTTCGATTGGGTCCCGGTCGTCAGGCCGCTCATGAATGCAATTTGTTCGCCTCTGCCTGCCTTGGCGAGCTGCGAGACCTTTTCAACGAAGAGCTTTTCAGCCTGATCCCAGGGAACGGCCTCAAATTTCCCGCCACCCGCGCGTTTCATGGGACCGGGAAATCGGTCCGGATTGTATAGACCATGCAAGGAGGCCTGTCCCCTGGGGCAGAGAGCTCCCTGGTTCACCGGATGCAAAGGGTTTCCCTCCACCTTGATCACCCGGCTGTCTCGATTTTTAGCCAGGAGGCCACAACCGGCCGGGCATTCTCTGCATGTGGTGGCAAACCAGGTGGCTTCGCCGGGGATGATCTCTTCGGCCGGGAGGATGTACGGAATCAGTCGCCGGGCTGACTCTGATGAGCAACCCAATGTTGCGGATGCACCTGCTGCGCCAATGATCTTCAAAAAATCCCGACGACCTAAATCTATCATGACGACTTCCTGCGTCCGAAGGAGGCCTTGAGCAGACTGAGCTGGCAGACCACATAACTATACGTACAAATACCAAAGAGTCAATATCATCCTGGAAAGCTTCAACCGGGCTGCTCTGCCGGATTTCAAAACCTCACCTTAATCTGCAATAAAATACACAGAGCTACTACCACACCCAACTTCCAAAAAACTTTTGACTTTGAAGGGCTCTCTTGGTTTTATGCGTTCTTGTGCATTTGAAGGGAGAGATGATGATGAAAGAATTTGACTTCGAAGCTCTGGCGGCATTCGACGGCAAGGACGGTAGACCGGTCTACATCGTACGTGGGGGGAAAGTCTACGACGTAAGCGAAAGCAAGTTGTGGAGAAACGGGGTCCACATGCGGCGTCACAATGCCGGCAAAGACCTGACCGCTGATTTCAGCGCTGCTCCGCATGGGCCCGAAGTGTTGGAGAGGTACCCGCAGGTCGGGATAGTGAAGAGGAAAGATGCAGTAGAAAGGAAGATGCATGAAGGTTTGGCCCGCCTTTTAGATCGATATCCGATGCTGACGCGTCATCCACACCCTATGACAGTCCATTTCCCTATCGTGTTTATGCTGGCAACCACCGTTTTCAACCTTTTGTACCTCATCTCGGGCGTCAAATCGTTTGAGGCTACGGCAACGCACTGCCTGGCGGCCGGGATTCTGTTTATTCCAATCGTTATGCTCACCGGACTGTTCAGTTGGTGGCTCAACTACCTGGCTAAACCCATCAAACCGGTGGTCATAAAGTTATGGCTGTCCCTGCTCATGTGGGTCACGGCTATGGTCATTTTTGTATGGCGAATGGTTGTTCCGGATATCTTCGATTCTCTTGGCGCTGCAAGTACGGTTTATTTCACCCTGGTACTTGCGCTCGTCCCGATGGTTTCCATAATCGGCTGGTTCGGGGCGAAGCTGACGTTCCCGGTAGAAGCGAAAGGATCGGCTAAGCGCTGAGTGCCCAAAAAAGAATTGTGATGTTAAGGCAAAATTCTGCGCAATCAAAAATCCTTGTAGTCCGGATCATTCATCGGAAAGGCTTGCTCAAGTGCAGCCTCATCGATTCTATTTGTAGCGTCTGCCCTGCGCGCGAAACGGTTCCCGGTTGCCGCGCTCAGAGTACGAGCCTTGCTGTTTCCCCTTTGGGAAGCTTTCTCAGGGCTCTCCTCACCAGTCTCTTTGCCGTTGGCATGACCGCCCCGGGCTAGAACCACGAGCTCGTTCACCACGCTCTTCATCTGCTCTGCCTGCGCGCTCATTTCCTCACTGCTGGAGGCAGACTCTTCGGCATTGGCCGCAGTCTGCTGAACCACCTTATCCATCTCGGCCACGGCGATGTTTATTTGCTCGATACCCCGAGACTGCTCGTTTGAAGCCACAGCAATCTCACCCACCAGTTCAGCCACCCTTGCCGCACTTGACTCGACTTCCGAAAAAACCTGATTGGCTCGAACCACCAGGTCGGATCCGCCTTTGACCTTGTCAAGGGTGCCTTCGATGAGGCCTGCCGTATTCTTGGCAGCATCCGCAGCCCGCATGGCAAGGTTTCTCACCTCATCGGCCACAACCGCGAAACCCGCTCCCGCCTCACCGGCTCTGGCTGCTTCCACTGCCGCATTGAGCGCCAGAAGATTGGTCTGGAACGCAATTTCGTCAATGGTCTTGATGATTTTTGAGGTCTCCTCGCTGGCTTTGGAGATGTCTTGCATTGAAGTTGTCAACGAGGCCATCGAATCGTTGGCCCGTGCAATCAACTGATTGGCTTCCTTCATCAAGCTATCCGACCTGTTGGCATTCTCGGCATTTCGGCGGGTCATAGCCCCCATCTCCTCGAGAGAAGAAGAGGTCTCCTCCAGAGACGCGGCCTGCTGGGATGCTCCTTCGGCCAATTGATGGCTGGCAGCCGCGACATGTCCGGAGGCGGAGGCCACCTGATTGGAGCTTTCACTCAAGGTATATACCATCCGGTTGATGGGCTTCACCACCGAACGTACCAGCAAAAAGCCTCCCAACACGGTAACCAAAAGCGTTACACAAAACACCGCGAAGTTGGTTCGAATGACGTTTCGTTCCAGCAGCTGCATTTTTTCCTTGCCGGTGGAAAGCATTTTCGTTTTGGACGCCGCCACTTCCGAGCGGATGCCATCGAATTCATTCTCGAATGCATATTTACGCTCGCTCAGCTGGTATATCTCCGAGGTTGTCTGCAGCATGAAATTATATAATTCAACGACCTTGTCGATGTAATCAAAGTATTCCTTTTCCTTGACCTTATTGACTATGATATTGCGGATGACAGCTACATTGTCTTTGCCCGTCTCTAATTTCTTGAGGGCTTCTGCATTCTTCGCAGTGAACGATTTCAGATCTGCTCTTTGGAAAAGATCATTTTTTAGGACGGCAAAGATTTCACCCACTGCCACCAAAGCACTGTTGGCAACGTCGCTCAGACCTACCAATTGAGGATTTGGCTGTTCCATTGCTATCTGGCGCTCTGACTTGTATTCATCGATCATACTGATTATAAAGTTGCTCTGTTCAGTGAAGGCGACCATCGCTTCCGCGGTTTTTTTATCCAGGCCGTCAATGGTTTGAACGACTTTGGACAGCTCCACAAAGGAACTGGAATAGGTATCCAGCTGCGTGTTCAGCGCCTCAATATCGGTAGACTGGAAGATCTGATAACTCTGTAGGGTACCGATTTGCTGCTTGGCTTCGGAAATTGAGCTCAACACCCGATCCGACGAGCTCTGACTGGCATCCTGGAGGAAGACTTTTTCTGCCACAGCCGCTTCCAGCAGTTGCTGATTGACACCGTTGAGAATATCGATGCCGTTGCTGTATTGATTGTATTTGCGAAGGCTAAGATGAAAGGAGCCATATAAGAAAGAAACGAGAAGCACAGTGGTGGCAATCATCAGGAAGAACTTGGTGGACAGCTTCAGGTTTTTGAACATCTGGAATTTCATTTCTTACTGCCTTTCTTCGACCCCATTGAGTGTTGAACACTCAATGGGGTGGTAGAGATCACCGGAGATACGGTGTTTCAACCTTTTTCCGCGGCCGTTTCCATCACCAACATTCAGGCGAAATGAGAGGAAGCCATCGATCCAAGGTGGACATCCAAAACCCCTGCGGCAAAACGGATTTCAGAAGGGGATTTGCGACGTCCCGAGCATGTGGCCGGGCCAGTCTACTGAATCAGCTTGGAAAGCTGCGCAGCGTCCAGGCTGTCGTCATACACACCGGCTGCGACCTGGTACTTGGTGCCGGCCACGGGTAGTACGTAGGTGATTTTTCTGGAGGCTTTTGTATCATCCACTTTGGGCCACCAATATTCGACCCAGCCGCCTTTCTCGTTTTTGGCAGCCTCGCAAAATTGAAGAAAGAAGAGTCCACCCTTTTTGTCTTTCAGCCCGGTCAAGTCCGGCCCGACTATTTTCTGGTTAACGGGATGTGCAGCATTGGTCATGGGCTCACAGTCACAACACAACACCCAGACATAAGAGTCTTTCCAGACAAATCGGTTATCGTCTTTTTTGTTCATATAATCTAACGCGGCCTGTTCGGCCTCCGGACCTTTGGCGACTTCGTCTTTCAGAAACTGTGCGGCCTCCTGACTTTTCTGAATGCACTCTTCGGGGGTAGCTTTCTCCTCAGCAATCGCCGCAGTTGAAAACAGCACCAGCAATGAAATGATAGCTAGAATTACAACTTGACCTTTCTTCATTGTTCTCTCCTCAGTTGTTTTGTTAACGAAAGTAATTAAATCCAGCGTGCTAAACCACCATCGGATAAATCTCTGAAAGACTTGAAAAAACATTTTGCGCAATCATGCTTCGCTCACTCCTCTGCAATAGCCGTTCTTAACAGCCGCTAAAGTATTCTTCGTGCATAGGGTGCAACCAACTGTTCAATTCCGCATTGCGACCTGCAGGGAGAAGCGACGGCCTTTTCAATCGAGTTTTTCCCGGGTGCAAGAAGGTTGGAGCAATACGCATGCCACGAGCGCCTCTCCGGATTCCCGCCTTCGCAGGAATGACATTCGGCAGGCATTCTCGGACAAGCTCCTGGATCGACAGCAAGGACGGATATGTTTTGAAAAGGTGAGTCTTGGACTGCGGGGGAGTTTCCAACATTCGCAAATTATTTTGAACTAAACTACCTGATGCTGAGAGGCCAGGGAGAGGAGAACGGTCCCTTGCCAGCCCTTAAGTCAACTTTAGGCTTGCAAGGAGACTGGTGCCTAAATTTACTTGGAAGCCTTTGGTCGGCATGAAGATTGGAGCCTTGCTGAAACATGAATCGCCAGATTGTTTGGCATGAAACCATTTGGGCCGAGTCCGATTTTCCGGAATCCGTCCGCTTTCTCGCACACGTTTTTCGGACGATGAGCTCGCTCTGCTCCGTTTAACTTCTCTTACAGTCCTCCCCGCAACGCCATTTGCGCGGGTTGGCAAATCCACACTCGATTCATGACAGTTGTTTTCAGCGCTGCTCGATGGAGACGAGCTCGCCGATGAAGCGGCCCACCGGGGCGCGACAGGTGACCTTGACCGGAATGCGTTTCTCATCCGCCGTGATCCACACCCGCAGTTTGGCGTTCTCGCTATGCTCGAATACTCCGCCGGCGTCCTTGATATCGGGTTCCACCAGATAGGTTTCATAATTCCTGTCGCCAACGGCCACATTCTCTTTGGAAAGTATTCTAGCTTTGCCGATCACAAGCTTTCTGCCGTCTGTAACGGGTGCCTGAAGCTCGGTTTGCTCTTTCAGGTCCTGCAATCGGAATGCGTAGAAAAGAGACACCAAATCGAAAGTCCCCGGTAAGATGGCAACCGGGTCGCGCCTTTTACCGGCATTGTTATACTGCGCCGTCATTTTTTCCCAATCGAAGACGACTGCGATATCTCGCCTGCAGCTTCCCTCGCGTTGCTTCATCCGGTAACGGACCGAGTGCGAAAGGTCGGCATTGGCGTAGCCTTCAATGAGATCGCGCACCTTGTAAATTTTGTCAATCACTGCGTTGGTCGTCACGGTTGCGAGAAAATGATGTACTTTTTCTCCCCCCAGGGTTGTTACCGGCAGCACTTCAAGAACTGCAGTGCCGACCGGGATGAATTCCCAGCTCAGATCAAAGGTCAACCTCTCACCTGGTTGAAAAGGCGGATCGGCCTGTAGATTAGTCAGTTCAGCCCCATGGCAGATTACAGGGAAAAAGATCAAGACCCAAAGCAAAGCGATGCAGCGTTTCACCAAGCGTTCTCCGATTATCTAGTACAGGAAATCATAAGTAACCGTAAATAAAAAGCAAATTAACCCTGGACAGCTTCTCATGTTTCTGCCACTCTAGGGTCGGACAAAACCGACAAAGGAGTGAACATGAGAAGAGCCAAGTATCCTGTGAATTTGACGGAAGAAGAGCGTGAGATCCTGGTACAAATCACAAGAAAGCGCACTGCTGAGCAAAGCATGGTAAAGCGTGCGAAAATTCTCCTAATGTCAGATGCGGGCGTGCGGAACCAAACGATTGCTGCAGAGCTCGGGGTCGATAACCAGGTCGTGACCATTTGGACTAAACGGTGGTGCAACACATCGGACAAGCCGGTCATGGAAAGGCTGCGGGATTTGCCTCGATCCGGAGCACCAGACAAATTTACACCGGAGCAGCATTGTCTCATTGTCGCGCTGTCCTGTGAAAAGCCGACAGACCACGGTCGTCCCATCACTGATTGGACACAACGCGAATTGGCTGAGGAAGCCATCAAGCAGGGTATTGTTGAGAGCATTTCGCCATGCCACGTGGGAAGAATACTAAAAAAAAAGATTTGCAGCCCCATCGCATCCGATATTGGTTGAATGTTAAGGCGGATGAAAGGAAAGATGAGCGCATTGCCGATATTTGTGCGGTCTATCGGGATGTGCCGAACAATCCGGAGGAAATCAGCTTGAGCGTCGATGAAATGACGGGAATCCAGGCGCTGGAAAGGATTGCTCCAGATCTGCCGATAAGATCCGGCAAACCCCGCGCGATGGAGTTTGAATACAAACGTCATGGCACACAAACCCTGATGTGTGGCATTAACATCGCGACGGGAGCAGTGCAAGGGACCTGCGGCGAAACACGCACTGAAGAGGATTTTGTCGACTTCATAAAACACTTGATTCAAAACAATCCCGGTTACAATGTCTATCATTTCGTCTCGGATCAATTGAATACGCACAAGTCGGAAAGTCTGGTCCGTTTTGTGGCCGAATTTTGTAACATTGACAAAGACTTGGGGAAAAAAGGGCAAGATGGCATCCTCAAATCCATGGGCACGCGTGAGGATTTCTTGTCGGCGTCTGGAAAACGCATCATCTTTCACTATACCCCCAAGCATGCGTCATGGATGAACCAGATAGAAATCTGGTTCGGCATTCTCATGAAGAAAGTGATTAAGCGCGGACATTTCCTGTCCAAGGAAGATCTGCGCGACAAGATCCTACGCTTTATCGATTACTTCAACGAAACCATGGCCAAGCCTTTCAAATGGACCTATCAAGGCAAGGTGCTTATAGGCTGATGGTTTCTTACGGTTATTTCTGCAGTGCTGTACTAGTTCTTGCGCCAGGTCTGAAGGTGTCGGTCGAGGCAGTTGTAAGTCACATTGAGTTTTCCTCCCAGGAACCATTGATGGTGTCCTTCAAGAAAATCTTCTTCGAGCACCGTATCCCATTTCCTGATCCAATGGAGATCCTCTGCCTGTTCGGCCCAGAAAGTCTCCCTTTGTTCAATGGATCTTTGATAGATTTGGCGGTATTCTTCCAGGCTCTTGATACTTGCTCTTTGTTTGAATTCCTTTGGGGGAGCAAGAATCCGCTCCTCCTGCTGGATTGAGGTGAGGGTCTTTTTGCCGGGTCTGTCTTCGATGACCACAGTCACGATGTTTCTTCCGTCCACCCTCTTGTAGCTAATAGAGTCCGACAGCATTTTTACAAGACGAAGCCCGATGTTGATGTATTCAATATCATCCAGAGAAATTTGCCGCGTCGGCACGTCTTGAAAGGCCGCGGGGTTGAAATCCCTTCCGTCGTCTTCGATGATCATAAGCAGTTTTTTTTCTTGCACGGAAAGGTTGATATTGATGAGGTGCTCATGCTTGTCGTCATAAGCATAGGAAATAATGTTCAACACCAGTTCCTCAAGAACCAGGTTGCCGTGATTGATAGCCGTCTCACTCAACTGGTGGTGCTTGCCGAACTCTGCAACGGTCTCACTGGCGCAGCTAATGGCTGAAATCTCGTTTGTTATCTGGAAGCTATGATGGTTGGAGCTATACTGGTTTGACATGTTACACCTCCACAGACAGCTTCACACTGCCTTGTCCCCGTTGCCGTAAGCTTCCCTAAAAAGAGCGACGATATCATCCACCAGTGGGTAGCAAGGGTTAGTGCCGACCGTTTGATCATCGAAAGCAGTCTCGGCCATATGCCTCAGGTTGGCCTCAAATTCTTCCTGTTTCACTCCCATCTCCCGGATGGATGGAGGGATATCCAGCTTTGCCTTCAATTCTGCGATGGCCTGGATGAGACTCTCGACTCCCTGTTCAGGGGTGGAAGCTTTCAACTTCAGCACATCGGCAATTTCTGCGTATCTTTCCTTTGCATGGGGGAATCGATATTTGGGATAGGAGGTGAATTTTTTCGGTAGAGTCGAATTGTATCGAATGACTGGAATCATGACTAATGCGTTGGCGCGGCCGTGAGCTATGTGAAATGTCGCTCCCAGAGTGTGTGCCAGACAATGATTAAGCCCCAGGAATGCATTGGTGAAAGCCATGCCTGCTATGGTTGAAGCGTTGTGCATTTTTTCGCGCGCCAGTTGGTTAGTTCCATCATTATAGGCTTGCGGCAAATATTCGAAAACCAGCTGGATGGCACGCAGAGCAAGTGGATCGGTGTAGTCCGAGGCGACGACCGATACGTAAGATTCTATGGCGTGCGCCAGCACATCCATGCCGGTGTCGGCGGTGACATTTGCTGGCACAGTCAAAGTCAGAGTGGGATCGATAATGGCTATACTTGGGGTAAGCTCATAGGAGCCGATGGGATATTTAGTACCGGTGCGAGAATCGGTGACCACAGAAAATGAAGTGACTTCGGAACCGGTCCCGCTGGTGGTCGGAATGGCCATGAGTTGGGCTTTCCGGCCAAGTTTCGGAAAAAGAGCTACACGCTTTCGAATGTCCAGAAAACGAAGCCTCAGGTCTTCGAAATTTAGGTCCGGATATTCATAGAGCAGCCACATCACTTTGGCTGCGTCAAGGGGTGAGCCTCCCCCAAGAGCAATGACCAG
>ENA-OSEO01002495-OSEO01002495.1-sediment-metagenome-genome-assembly--contig:-NODE-2495-length-25691-cov-10.112595_pt1 | contig 25691 bp, 18 predicted proteins | sample MGYA00237883_ERZ534232 | MGnify/ENA metagenome assembly ERZ534232
CTGAAACAAGTTCAGAATGACTGTATGTGACGTATTCGGAGAACCCTCCGGGATGCTGAAACAAGTTCAGCATGACGAAATCTCGGACGAAGAGCCAAGAACTTGAACGCGTAGCGTCGGAACAAAGAACCGTTTTTCTCAAAGGGTGACTCTAGTTTCAGCATAACGGCATTTGACGTTTTTTGTTCTATGGCTTGCAACTTGGAACAGTCAACTCTTAACTGCTCTTCGAAGGACGGGTCCACGATCTTGGACGAAGTACCAAGGACGGTTTCCTTAAGGGTGATGAGATGTGAGGATCTTAGAATGACTTTGATTTTCAGGCCTCTACCCTCACACCTCTAACCTCTGGATTGATTTTGAACCAAGGACGATTCTTCTTTTCGCAAAGCGACACCAACAAGACAAAGGCAGTACAGAAGGTGATAATGTGTGGTTTGACATCGATATAAGATCCCCATTGCCGATCTACGATCAAATCAAGAGAGGGGTGAGGGAAGAGATACTCAAGGAAAAACTTAGGGAAGGAGATCCTCTTCCCTCAATTCGTGAAATGGCCTCTCAAATCCGGGTTAATCCTAACACTGTTGCCAGAGCCTACAGAGAACTCGAAATGGAAGGCTTGATTATGGCAAGACCGGGATTAGGGTATATAGTAGTCAGTGATAGAGATCAGGTGCGAGATTCTGTCTTTGAAAGCCTATCTACTGAGCTTAAGGAGCCCATCCTTCGTCTAAAGAAATCGGGCATTTCTCTGGAAAGGCTCCTGGAGGTGATTGAGAAGATATGGAAAGAAATGAATTAACCTTGGATATTCAGAACCTTGAGAAAACTTATAATGGCAATGTAGAGGCCGTTCGCGGGATCGATGTCAAGCTGGATAAACAAAGAATCTACGCGCTGCTTGGCCCAAACGGAGCCGGAAAAACGACAGTTCTGAAATCCATATTGGGATTGATCAATTACTCAGGATCTATACTTGTTCTTGGGAAGCCCGTTGATGACGTCAGAGAAATGATCTCGTTCGTTCCTGAGGAGAAGAATCTTTATGAAAACCTGGACATAGAAAATACTCTGAAATTGAATCGTAGAATTTCGGACAGATTCGATGAAAAACAGGCCCGAGAATATATCGCACACTACAAGCTTCCTTATGCAAAGAAGATTAGAACCTTCTCAAACGGCATGAAGACAGCAATGTACATCTCATTAGCTCTTTCAACCGACGCAGATTTCTACATTCTGGACGAACCGACATGGGGTCTCGACCCAATTATGCGAGACGACACCCTCGAATTCATAAGAGAGAAGGTAATTCTCGGAAAGACTGTACTTTACACGTCACATATAATCCCTGAAGTCGAGAAAATTGCAGACGAATTCTTTATTATGATAAATGGGAAGGTTAAGTATTCCGGTGATCTCGACGGAATCAAAGAAAAATACAGAATCGTCAAGATGCCCTTCGACAAAAAGGAACTCGACAATTGTATGGACTGTCTGGCGGCAGCAAAGGAACTGAACAGACTTTCGATAATCGTTGAAAACTCAGAGTCAACAGAGAGATTTTATAAGACCGATGAAGCAACCATTTCAATTCCTGACCTGGAGGAGTTTTTTCAGATTCTGGTCAGGAGTGAAAACAGAAATTCTCGCTTAGCGTAGGAGGTTAGGATCGTGATCGAGATTAGAAACCTTACTAAGATTTATAGTGGAAGTGTAAAGGCAGTAGATGATGTGAGCCTTACCGTTAAAGAAGGCGAGATATTTGGCTTTCTCGGACCAAACGGAGCCGGCAAGACCACTACTATCAAAATGATAGTCGGTCTGCTTCAGCCGACATCCGGAAGCATACACATCGACAATATAGATGTTCTGACTTCGCCTGTGGAAGCAAAGATGAAGATGGGTTACGTTGCTGACGAACCGCTGGTTATGGAGAAAATCACAGGAATTCAATATCTCAACATGATTTCCGACGTGTTCTTGGTTCCTCCGAAAACGCGAGCAGAAAGGGCTTCGAAGCTCCTGCAGAATTTCAAGCTCTCAGATGCAATCAAAGATCCCGTTTCCACTTACTCCCATGGGATGAGACAGAAGCTTTCGCTTGTTGCTGCATTGATCCATAATCCCGATCTATGGATACTGGACGAACCGATAGTAGGCCTCGATCCGGAATCGGCATTCATTCTTAAACAAATGATGAGAAACCACGTGAAAGCAGGTAATACGGTATTCTTCTCCACTCATGTCATGGAAGTGGCGGAAAGAATATGCGACAGGATCGCGATAATAAACAAAGGAAAGCTTGAGTTTGTAGGCACCGTTGAAGAGCTTAGGAAGCTCAGAGGAAAGGGAAGCCTTGAAGAACTCTTCCTGGAGGTGACGGGTAGTGAGACCGAAAATGGTGATTTCTCTTACCTCGACGCTGATTAACGCTCACTACAACATACCTAGATCTCTCTATCATTTCAAGAAAAGAGAAAGACTCTGGGAACCGGCATTAATAATAGGCGTGGTACTCTTGATGGTCTTTTCTCTTGGGCCTCTTTACATGAGTCTGCTGAACACAATGTACGATCAGTATGACGCTGCGGGAATGAGGCAGCTCTTTCTGGCAGGACCGTTTCTCATAGCGAATCTCTTCGGGCTGATCATGGGAGTCTTCCTTATGATAAGCACTTTTTTCTTCGGGGATGACATGAGCGTCTTGATACCCCTGCCCTTAAAGTCAACAGAGGTTCTGATGTCGAAATTCCTGGTTGTGCTTATGGATCTCATGGTAATTTCGATTGCGGTCATTCTTCCTGCCTACATTCTCTACGGGATCAGATCTGGAGCCGGTATTTCATACTGGATATTCATGGCGATAATCTTTCTACTCAGTCAGGTGTTGCCCATAATGCTCTCGGCGATAATCGTTCTGCCGCTTTCGAGACTCTTCCGCTTCAAGAGATACAGAGACAGTATCGTCTATCTGATCAGCGCGCTTGTCATTATAGGCTCGCTTGTTTTTGTTTCCCTTACCAGCAGGGTTGACCCGAACATGAGCGCAGAGGAGTTCGCGAGAATATTCTCGAGCGAAGATGCAATACTAAACAAGACGGCCGGGGCATATCCGCCGACTATACTCGTTACAAAGGCCCTGAGCAAACCCTTCTTAGAGGGTTTGCTGTGGTTGCTTGCCTTCATTGGACTGCACGCTGCCGCTCTCGGAATCTTTCTCTTCCTTGGTCACAAATTTTACTACTCGGTCTATTCGAGCCTCCAAGAGAATTTTGCCAAACGGTCGAAACTTAAAGAAGGGGAGATAGCCGGTCTGATGGGCTTACAACAGACAAAGTTCTCTGCTCTCTATAAAAGAGAATGGTGGTACTTCCTGAAGGTCCCTGCATTCGCCTTCAACGGATTCGGAAATGTACTGGTCTTCCCAATTCTGCTCGTCATAGCGGCCGTTGCTGGCCAAACCGACCAGTTAGGTCAGATGCTGGATCAGTTTCAGCAGTACAAGCCACTCTTCGTTCCGGTCGGCGCACTGGTAGCAGCCGTTGCAGGAGGAATAAACGGACTTGCCTCCTCCATGTTCAGCAGAGAAGGAGATTTGATCAGGGAACTTAAGGCTCTTCCCGTTGACGTAAATGAAATCGTGAAAGTCAAATTCCTTCATATCGAGACGCTGAGTTTGATAGGACCGGCATTCGGCGCAGTCGCTCTTAGTCTGATCCTTGGTCTGTCTTTCTTAGAAGCGCTTGTTGTATTTGTTGTTGGAGCATTGACTCTCACATTCTTGAACATTCTACAAATGATAATCGACTCGATAAAGCCGATCCTTGAATGGGAGAACCCTCAGAGAGCCATGAAGCAGAACGTTAACGTCGCGCTTTCGATTCCGGTCGTCTTTGGTTACGTGGGCGGTCTTGGATATCTCGCATTCTTGCTGAAGGACACCATATCCGGGACAGTAATGACCATCATATTGACCGCAATCGCTTTAGTTGGTATTGTAGTCACGTGGCCTATACTTATCAAGAGAGCGAACAGGCTCTTTGCTAGAGATTTGTGAAAAAAACCGCGGTCGGTGGTAGCAGGTGGCGGGTTCGTAAGGGCAGGAGAAACGGCTGACCGTTGAATGGTTGTCCGTTCTCAGAAAATAACAGTTACAAGTTCCAAGTTGCACGGAGTTGCATGTGCGAATAAATTCGATCCAAACGGATGTAGGGGCGTGCGGCGGCACGCCCGCTATTGAGGATCAGTCTTCCCAAGGATAGAGATCGTCCTCCTCAATAGTTGAACGAACCTATTCTGTCTGAAAAGCTCCTGTTCAGGATCTGGGCTTATGAGAACGTAGTCGGTGGTAGCAGGTGGCGGGTTCGAAAGGGCAAGAGAAACTGGTTAACCGTTGAGCGGTTCTCCGTTATCCTAGGAAAAGCTAAAGGCGACTAAAAGAAAGAATCGAGATTCTGAAACAAGTTCAGAATGACTGTATGTGACGTATTCGGAGAACCCTCCGGGATGCTGAAACAAGTTCAGCATGACGCGATGTGACATATTCACAATCGCCTAACACTGTCATCGCGGGCTTGATCCGGGATCTGGGCCTAAATATTCGAACTTAGCAAAGACGAAGCCCATAACTGGTTTCATTAACGGAGGTTGAAGCATGGCGAAATACCATCAGAAAACAATCGAAGAAGTCATAAAGGAACTAGGCTCAAGCTCAAACGAGGGTCTCTCCGGGGCAAAGGCGAAGGAGAGAATCGACCAGTATGGCTTGAACGAGCTTACAGAGAAGAACAGGCGCAGCGCCTGGAAGATTCTTCTTTCACAGCTGAAGTCTGTGATGGTAATAATCCTGATTGTTGCTTCGGTGATCACGGCTTTCGTCGGTGAATTAAGGGATACGATAGTAATTCTAGCAATTGTAGCCCTTAACACCATCCTGGGGTTCACTCAAGAATACAGAGCCGAAAAAGCAATGGCCGCATTGAAGAAGATGTCCGTGCCCAGAGTGAAGGTAAGACGGGATGGGCAGATTGTGGAAGTAAACTCAACGGAGATCGTACCCGGAGATGTAGTTATACTAGAGGCCGGAAATATCGTGCCGGCAGATATGAGACTCGTCGAGTCAACCAATCTGAAGATTCAGGAGTCAGCCCTCACCGGCGAATCCGAGGCTGTGGAAAAGACCACGAAACCCATTGAAGAAGAGAACCCCTCTCTCGGCGACCGCAAAAACATGGCGTATTCCGGAACGGTTGTCACATACGGCCGCGGAGTCGGAATAGTGACTGCCACAGGAATGGAAACCGAACTTGGGAAGATCGCGACAATGCTTCAAGATACTGCCGAAACTCAGACCCCCTTGCAGAAGAATATCGACCAGCTAGGCAAGATTCTTGCCTTGATCGCGCTTGGAATAGTAGCCGTGATCTTCGTGATGGGCTTGTTGAGGGGTGAAGATCTCGAGCTTATGTTCATGACTGCTGTCTCCTTCGCAGTGGCCGCAGTTCCAGAAGGTCTTCCCACGGTTGTCACTATTGCGTTGGCTTTAGGCGCCCAACGGATGTTGAAGAAGAACGCTCTCGTACGGAAACTGATGGCCGTCGAGACGCTTGGTTCCGTTACCGTAATCTGTTCCGACAAAACGGGAACGATTACCGAAAACAGAATGAAAGTGACAGTCGTAGAGATGGCCGGACGCACACTGGACTTTGGAAAAGAAAATGAACCGGATCCCGAGGCACTTCCCGAAGATGACAATAAATCATTTGAAATAATGCTTACGGCGGCCGCGCTATGCAACGATGCCGAGATCAAACCTCCCGTCCACAAAAAGCAGCAGGTAGATGTGATCGGAGATCCCACAGAGGGAGCGCTAGTATATGCGGCTTACAGAGTCGGCATCGAGAAAAGCGACCTCGAACAGGCTATGCCCAGGATCCTGGAGATCCCTTTCGATTCGGAACGAAAGAGGATGACAACTATCCACGAGATCAGGGAGAATCCAAAGGGCAAGATTCCTGCAGACGTTCCAGAACACCTTCGAGAAAACGCAGTCGACAAATATGTTGCATTTACCAAGGGAGCCGTCGATTCTCTCGTTGAAGTCTGTGACAGAGTACTTGAAGGTGACGAGATACATGAGATAGGCGATGAATGGAGAAAAAGAATCATAGAGACAAACAACAACCTCGCGGCGAATGGAATGAGGGTTCTCGGGGTAGCCTTCAGGCCAGTGGATTCCTCGGAAGTCGAAGACAAGAAGGTCGAAGAAAGAAATCTCATCTTCACTGGTATATTTGGAATGATGGATCCCGCAAGAGAAGGGGTAAAAGAATCGATAACGACCGCCCGTGAAGCAGGTATAAGACCGATTATGATTACGGGCGACCATCCCCTGACAGCCGGTTATATTGCTGAGAGCCTCACCATGGTCGACGACAAGTCGAACGTCAAGATGGGTCGAGAAATCGAAAACCTTACGGAAGAGGAGCTCGACAGAGTGACCTCAGAGACCTCGGTATATGCAAGAGTTGCACCAGAACACAAACTTAAGATCGTCGACTCTCTTCAAAGGCAGGGAAATGTCGTCGCCATGACCGGCGATGGCGTCAATGATGCTCCCGCTCTCAAACAGGCCGACATAGGTGTGGCAATGGGCATAACGGGAACAGACGTAACAAAGGAAGTCGCCGATATGGTTCTCACCGACGATAACTTCACAACTATCGTCTCTGCCGTTCGTGAAGGAAGAACCATATTCGACAACATACACAAGTTCATTAGATACATCCTGGCGTCGAATTTCGGAGAGATATGGATCATGCTTCTCGGACCATTCTTCGGTATTTCTCTCCCTCTGGCGCCCCTTCAGATACTCTGGCTCAACCTGGTCACAGACGGAGTCCCTGCCTTGGCGCTCGCAGTTGAACCACCGGAAAAAGACATAATGAAGCGTCCGCCCAACCCGACGAAGGAACACGTCCTGGCAAATGGAAGATGGAACGTAATTCTTATAGGACTTTTACTCTCCGTATTCCCCCTTGGTGTCGGGTTGATTTACTGGATGAACGATATCAACGGGCCATGGAGAACGATGCTGTTTTCAACCCTTGTCTTCTCTCAGCTCTTCTTTGCATTGTCTGTGAGATCAAGAACGAAATCGATCTTCAACGCACCTTTCAAAGAGAATCCCTCTCTTATGTATGCAGTACTGGCGAGCTTCGGACTTCAGCTAGCCGTTATATATGTGCCTTTCATGCAGAGACTCTTCTCCACACAGGCTCTCGGAGTATGGGATCTGCTCCTTTCTTTAGCCCTCGGTAGCGCGATCCTCTGGATATACGAAATCAAGAAGCTGGTTACAAGAAAAAGGTAATAGACAATAGTCGTCCGTTGAGGGTTCACCGTTATCCGAAATAGATCAGTTGCAAGTTCCAAGATGCAAGTTGTGAGTTGCATGTGCAAATAATTTCGACCCAAGCGGATGTAGGGGCGTGCGGCGGCACGCCCGCTATTGAGGATCAGTCTTCCCAAGGATAGCGATCGTCCTCTTCAGTAGTTTAACGAACCGAATTCTGGCCAGAAGCGTGCCAGAATGATGCAAAGGACTGTAATCCCTAACTCGTTTCGGGATCTGCACTTCTGAAGAAGTGGTCGGGGATAGCGCTAGGGGGTCGGAAAGAACGGAATAAGACGCAAGGCTGGGCAAGAACAGCCCAGGTCGCAATGCTGCCTTCGGCAGGAGGCGATTTTGAAGCCAGTTCCGCTTCGCGGGAGAAGAGCCGCTGTGCGCTTATAAGCGGAGAACCCGCTGACCGCTGCAAAGAGCCGTCCTTGGTCCTTCGTCCAAAACCATGAACCCGTCCTTCGAAGAGCAGTTAGGTGTTGACTGTTCCAAGTTGCAAGCAATAGAAAGAAACGTCAAATGTCGTTATGCTGAAACAAGAGTCGCCTCTTGAGAAAAACGGTTCTTCTTTCGACGCTACGCGTCCAAGTTCTTGGTTCTTCGTCCGAGATTTCGTCATGCTGAACTTGTTTCAGTATCCCAGAGGGTTCTCCGAATACGTCACATACAGTCATTCTGAACTTGTTTCAGAATCTCGATCCTTTCTCTTAGTCACTTTCACCTTTTCCTCGGATAACGGAAAACCGATCAACGGCCAACCAGTTTCTCTTGCTCTTACGAACCGCCACCTGCTGCCACCGACCACGGTTTCTCATAAGCCCAGATCCCGGATCAAGTCCGGGATGACAGTGTTACTTGATTGCGAGAACGGCACTTACAATCATGCTGAAAGAAGCCATCCTTGGTCCTTCGTCCAAAACCATGAACCCGTCCTTCGAAGAGCAGTTAGGTGTTGACTGTTCCAAGTTGCAAGCCAAGAAAAAAACTTCAGATGCCGTTATGCTGATCCCGTATAAGCTCCTTGATCACGTCTTCATTAGTATTGATAATTGCCAATGGTTTAGGGCCCTTTCGTTTGCCAGACCCTAGCCCCCAGACTCAAGACCCGCTATCAATACCGTCATGAACTCGTTTCAAGATCTATTCCCTGCGATTGAATCAACCGAAAAGGTGTTTTCTGTCACAAATCGTGTTATGTTATAGTATACTAATCAATTTACTAGGTGGTGATCAATCTTGAAAACGCAAATAGTCAGAGTCCCTTTCGAAACTCATTCGATGCTTAAGGCAATGGCCTCCGCCAGTGGTGAAACAATCGGAGAAATACTTGCTAAAGCAGTGGAATCATATAGACGTGAGTTGCTCCTGGAAGATACAAATGAAGCCTTCTCAAAACTAAAAGAGCAAGCTGATCTTTGGAAAGGCGAGTTAGACGAGAGGGAAGAATGGGAAGGCTCACTATTAGACGGGCAAAGTGATCATGAATAGAGAGCTACCTTCCAGAGGAGAAATCTGGTTGGCAAACCTCAGTCCAACTAGAAGAAGAGAGCAATCTGGATTTGGAACATGTTTGGTCATTTCGGTCGACCAGTTCAATCATGGACCTGCTGAGCTCGTGATTGTCGTTCCCTTAACGTCAAAGAACAAATCTATCCCGCTGCATGTTGAGATCTTCGGAGAGCAAACAGGGCTCGATGTAACAAGCTATATTAAGACCGAGGACTTAAGATCAATCTCGAGAAATAGATTGGAGAAGAAGATCGGTCAGGTCTCAGAAGAAGTAATCCTCGACGTTCTGGATCGGCTAAAGATTCTCCTAGATATCACATGAAACGATTGAGGGAGAATACCTGCTGCAACAAGAGCTCGTATCTTAGTCTATAGAAGATTTTCTAGTGGCCGGGTTGATTTCTCGTAGGCATTCATGTGATAGATTCTGGTGAATCTGGGCAACGTTTTCCCCTAAGAGAATCCCTATATGAACTGCCATCTCAAAGTGCCGCTGTACGCTGGGAAGAACAGTTCCAAGTGCCATGTTGCAAGGCTGTGAGTAGCCGAGAAAGAACATATTCGAGAGTTCGCTTCGCTCAAGAGAAGGCGAGGGCGGAAATGGGGACTGACCAGTTCCTAAGGTCTGTCCTTTTTTCGCGGTAAAGGCAGAGATTCCAACCAGGACCTTTATCGGGCGAACAGCCGTTCGCCCCTACAAAAGAACTGCATAATCATCTGTAATTGTCAGCCCGTAGCATTTCGAATAGGGGACTGACGAGCTCCTGACGTCTGTCCCCGTCCGTTACGCCTTCGGCAGGAGACATTTGCAGGTTCACCGTAAACGATTTTCCAAACTCCGAGCGAGAGGAGCAAAAGATATGCTGCACAGGAAGAACGTGAAGAGCCGGTAGACGATCCTCTTGATCAATGATCCGATTCAGAATCATGCACTTGTTATTGTTTTTCTGAGCGATTAGCCTACAGCGTTTCAAACAAGCGGTTCCTCCAGCGATAAGGGTCTTCATCTTGATCGTGCAGCAGTGTTATAGGACAGTGTGTCGATTTCTTTCTGTAGGGGCGAACGGCTGTTCGCCCAAAAGAGCTGATAAGGGAACCGAATAGGGTACTGACGAGCTCCTGACCGTCTATCCCCGTCTATTCGTAAGTCCCTCATTGCGTCTTCCCGAAACAAATGTGCCTTTGCGCAAATCAATCCTATTTGGTTTTCATAACCCAGTTTTGATAACCCGTTCTAGTTAACCCACATATTATAACCCGCTCTTTCCGTTCTTTTCTCATTGGACCGTTGACGGCTAATGACTATCAACTCTCTCTTCTTCTCGCGAGCGGAGCGAGCGTCTCGACATAACATTTTCTCGCTTAATCTTATCCAAGGACGACTCTTCACAGCGATCAGCGGATCTTGTGGCCCGCGAAGCGGAACTGGCCTCGCCGGAGGCGAGACTGGCCAGGCGAAGCCTGACTGACGAACCTAATCATCCCACAAAATCCTTCCAAAATGGTAATATATAGTAAGCAAATCTAACAAAGAAGGTCTTCCGGTTGAGAAAGAGAATCGTATTACTGCTGACTTATACATTCATTACTACAATAACCATCTCCATGTATCGCGTTGTCTATAACTTATATCTGAGGGAAATCGGTTTCTCAAACCACCTCATAGGCAACGTCACTTCTGCTCAGTTGTGGGGCTCGGCGATCATTGGATTGCTCACAGCTGTTCTCGCGGATACTATTGGAAAGAAGAAGATCCTCTTTCTCTCTGCGATTGTAGTTCCCGTTTCCGGAATAGCACTTGCATTCGTTGTCGATCCGACGTTAATTATCGTTTTGTCATTCATCAAAGGCGGTTTCACAGTGACTGCCTTCACAGTTGTTATGGCGACTATGACAAGCATAACGAAGACGGGAAACAGGGCAAAGGTCTTCGGTCTGAATTTCGGGATCAACATGGCAAGCGGAGTCATCGGCAATTTCTTTGGCGGGGCCTTTGGGGACCTCTTCGGTCTTCAAACAACTCTGATTATCTCTATGGTTGCACATTTACCGGCACTCATACCGGTGATAAGACTCGAAATTACGGAATCGAGATCCAGATTGAAGGAGCTCTTCAACTTTTCGGGGCTCCAGCAAGACCAGCGAAAGGTGCTTACCTACTACTTCATTTCCACGGCAACCGTGGGTTTTGGAGCCGGGCTTTTCATTCACTTTGGAAATCTAATATTCAAGGACTTATTCAACATGTCGGCAACAGGTATCGGAATTGCCTTGTCCATTGCTCAGCTTGGAACGGCAGCCGGTTCAACACTCTCGCACAAGCTGGGTAAACGCTTTGGGGCACTGAAGTTCAACCTGATTATGCAGTTGCTTGTTATCCCGCTGATGCTCTCTCTAGTCATTGTGAGAGAGCCGATTCTTTTCACGATACTTTATGCCTTCAGATTCGTCTTCATGAACATAACTAACCCGATCATGACCTCAATTATCTTCTCTTATGTCCCCGATTCGAAGCTATCAACGGTATCGGGAATCAATGGCTTTCTGAACAATACAGTCAGGGCAGTGGCTGCAATGATCTTCGGGTTCATAGTCGGTACCACTATCAGCGGTTATACAGAGTTGTTCTTATTGAGCACTGCGTTTTATGCTGCAAATGCTTTCATCATCTTCCTGTTTTATCGGGATTTCAAGAATGAGCCTAGAGTCCTGGAACTGTATGATTCAAAGAGAACTGGGTGAAGTGCCGTTCTGGGTTGTTGTTGTGGGTTGTAGGTGAAAACCAAGACAATTAAGAAGAATTGACTAAAGATCTGTTATTCTCTATTTCTCTTGGTTCTCGTTATCTGTCCAGAGGAGCTCGTCATTACCCAAGTCAAAGAGCTATTGAGAAATAATGCGATGTCCTTCTCTCTCAACAATATACGCCGTATTTGGCTCCTGATATTTCTCATCCAAAATCTTCCCTTGATGGAGCTTATCATTACCCATAAGTCAGGGAGTTCAAGACCATAAATGTGCTGGTTCTTGCGTGAATGCTGTGGTTGGCCCCTAATGATCCTGATCTTAAGTCCTCCCTTGAGGGAGGAGGGCCACGTAGTGGCGGAGGGTGTGCACTATAATGGTCTGCACAGTTTTGTGCGCCGAGATTCTGAGCAGGATCATCTCAGAATGACTTGACCGAGGGGAATAGCGACTACCCGAGTTACTCAAATCAACTTCTTACTCAATCATCCTGTAGAGCCTGCTCCAATGAGCCTGCCCTGAAATGCTCTTGTTCAGGGCTCCTGTTTGGGGTTTCCTGTTCAGGATCTCTGCGCAGGATCTGGGTCTATGATCTATAAGACCGACACTTTTGCTCCGCTATCATAACTCTTTCGGGCGAACAGCCGTTCGCCCCTACAAAAGAATTGCATAATCGTCTGGAATTGTCATCTGGTAGCATTTCGAATAGGGGACTGACGGGCTACTGACGTCTGTCCCCGTCTATTCCGAGAACTGATAACCCCAGACCCGGTTCCCCGTATGTGAGGTCCCTCTTTTCGCGCGGTTCTATTTCGGGCGAACGGCCGTTCGCCCCTACAAAAGAATTGCATAATCGTCTGGGACTTTCATCTGGTAACAGTTTATCGTAAGTCCCTCATTGCGTCTTCCCGATGCTGACGGTTGACAGTAAGTGATTATAAACTCTCTTCTTCTCGCGAGCGGAGCGAGCGTCTCGACATGCTCTTTCTCGATTCATTGGCTTTCTGACGGCAAAGCGTGCCTCACTTCCACTGACGCTCTCGGCGCATGTCAGTTTCTAATCTGCTCTTTCTAGTCTCTTATCTTCTTATGGAAATAACAGGCCGGGATACTGGAAACCAGTTTCACCCTTTTTCCCTCAATAGTGAAACTAACTTCAATGATTTTTCCCTAACAGCAAAGACAGCGCGTGCTCAAGATATCCAAGGCTTTTGAGATGTTATAACTATCAATCGGGAAGGTTTTCTCTTTCCCCTTTCTAGTAAGATTCACATCGATTCATTATGCTTCTCTTGAGATTGCGAGTTATCAACTCATCGAATAAGGCAACGAAGGGATTTTGTCACACAACTCCCGAAAGCTAAATCGATAGATGGTTATAGAAACTGAGGACACCAGAAAAGAGCAAATCCTGCTTGATTTTGGCACAAACTTGCTTTAGAATATCTGTTACTAAAACCACCAATTATTAGGAGGGGTATAATGAAAAACAGGAAAAGAGGATTTTCTCTGGTTGAACTACTTATCGTTCTCGCAGTTATCGCTGCGTTAATCGCCACAATCACTCCGGTTGCGCTGAATGCTATCAGGAAGTCGCAGGCCACGAAGGTTGTTCAAAATATGAAGACTCTTGCAAGTTCATTTGAGAACTATGTTTATGTCAACGGAGAGGCTCCCGCGGACCTGTCTGATGTCGGTCGAGACATTGATCCTGAAAAATATGGAATTGTGTATGATCAGTCATCTGTTGGAGGAGCTTACACTGTGACAATCCTAACGATTGATCCTGCTGATTCCGAAGCCGTGGAAGCGATTTCTAAAGATCTTACGTCCGGATCCTACACAATATCGGAAGCCTACACTGGCCTGAATAGCCTGACTGAATCAGACGTGACCTTTTACTACAATTATACTTTTGTAAATTACTGAGAACTGGGTTGATACTTTGCCCTCTTCGGAGGGCTTTTATTTTGTCAAGAAACTATCTAAAAGAGATTCAGATTGACTGATTTGTACTCCCATGACGAATATTCAGTCTATGTCGCTTCTATATTGTTTGAAACCACTTCCACATAATCTGTGCTTTTCAGCAAATTGCTACAAGACAGCTCGCATCAATAGCAAACGAATGATGTAATTTTCGAAAGGACTTTTCGCGATGTTTGCTGAGGGAGCTCTGCATACGTAGGTTTTTCTGAATCCGATTGGCATTGTGTTAGTCCGCCGGGGGAATGATATGCGAGACGAGGAAATGAGCAGATCATCTGGTTTTGAAGAGGTAAGCGAGAGAACTCAGCCAACGCGCATTAAAAGAAGTGGAGGCTCTGCAGTAGATCTGGTATGCAAGATATCAAGTATTGTAAACAATTGCAGCGACCGTAATAAGCTGTCTGAAAGAATGAGAGATAGTCTTATGGAAACACTCGGTTATCACGATGCGAAGATCTTCTTTAGCGATGAGATCATTTATTATGTGGATTCGAGCAGTCAGATAGTTAATCATTCATACGATTATTCTCCGACCGAAAATATACCTGCTTGCGCCCGCGATTTTCTGAAGAGCGATAAACTACTCTCAATCGCTTCTGCCTGCAAAGAACACGACTGCCCACTTGAGTCATCGAACTTAGAGAACGAGCATAGGTTCTCATTCAGACTGGAAACAGAAGAGAAGACCTACGGAGTCCTCTGCGTTAATACTTTGGAGCATTTGGCAATGGACAGTGAGGAGCTTCAGCTTCTGAAATGGATTTCAAGCCAAATTGCATATGCTCTCCAGAAAATCGAAAGAGAGGATTATTTAAGGACTTCGAAGGAAGAGCTTCAGAAATATAAGAAAAGCCTGAGAAATCTCTTCAGCGAAAATCTAGCAATTATGATCGTTCTCGATCCAGAAACTCGAAGATTCTTGAACGCCAACGATGCCGCTCTGAATTTCTACGGCTAGGATAAGGAAACACTTCTATCGAAACGCATTGAAGATGTAAATACTCTTCCTGCGAAAACACTTGCCGAAGAAATGAAGAAGGCTTTCAATAGGGAAAAGATTAAGTTCGATTTCAAACATAGACTTGCAGACGGTTCTGTGAGAGACGTAGAGGCATTCAGCAAGAGAGTGGAAATAGACGGACATGATCGAATACTCTCGATTATCCACGACGTGACGGATCGAAAGGTTGCCGAGAGGGAACTTCAAAAAACCGTGCAAGAACTGAAAAAGATTACTCTTACCGTCATTAACGCGCTTGAAGTCACTATGAATCTGCGAGATCCTTACACCGCGGGTCACCAGGTAAGGGTAACCGCACTGACAATGGCGATAGCCGAGAAACTATCTCTCGATGAAGAGAGACGGGATGCGCTTCGTTTCGCTTCGATGATCCACGACGTTGGGAAGATAAAGGTTCCGTCGGAGATTCTGAACAAACCTGGAAAGCTGAACAGGCTTGAGTTCGCAATGATCAAGGAACATCCTCTGGTTGGCAGAAATCTCTTCACGGAAGTTGATTTCAGAGTTCCCATATCGGAAATCATCTACCAGCATCATGAACGTTTTTGAGAAACCGTGGTACGTGGTAGCGGGTAGCGGTTCGTAAGAACAAGAGAAACTGGTTGACCGTTGAAAGGTTCTCCGTTCTCAGAAAAGAACGGTTGCAAGTTCCAAGTTGTGAGTTGCATGTGCGAATAAATTCGATCCAAACGGATGTAGGGGCGTGCGACTGCACGCCCGCTTTTAAGGATCAATTTTCCCAAGGATAGAGATCGTCCTCTTCAATAGTTGAACGGACCTGACTTGTCTTTCTGTCGGGATTCTCTCTGTCTATCTGCCATCTCAAGGGGTTATTCTCAATGTACTCACGAATTCGATTCAGTTCTTTCTCACTGCGGATGACATGTTCATAGTAATTTCGTTGCCAAATAGATTTCCAGGATGTGCCGCGCAGTTCGTTCACTCGAACCGTTACAGCTGCTTTGAAGCCCGAGACGAAAGAACCAATCGTCTTTGGTTTCATAGTTCTTCTTTCTGCTTCCAAACAGTTGCTGACAATCTCCCTTTCGTCTCCATGTATCGCTACAATCCAGTGCAGGTGATTTGGCATTATCACAAACGCATCTAGTTCGATTTCCTTTCTGACTTCTGCAGATCTTAGCCACTCTTCAACAACGATTTTGCCAATACTACTAAAGATTACTCTGCCATCAACCATGGTTCCCAACAAACATTGCCTACGATGCGTACATATTGTCAAGCTCTCGCGGGCGAACAGCCGTTCGCCCCTACAAAAGATTCGCATAATCATATGTAATTGTCATCCCGTAGCATTTCGAATAGTGGACTGACGAGTTCCTGACCGTATGTCACCGTCTATTCCGCTAGAACCGAAAAGCCCAGACCCGGTTCTCCGTATGTGAGGTCCCTCCTTTTGCACGGTTCTCTTTTGGGCGAACGGCCGTTCGCCCCTACAAAAGAACTGCACAATCGTCTGGAATTATAATCTGGTAGCAGTCTATCGTAAGTCTCTCACTGCGTCTTCCCGATGCTGACGGTTGACAGTCAGTGATTATCAACTCTCGTCTTCTCGCGAGCGGAGCGAGCGTCTCGACATTACATTTTCTCGCTTAATCTTATCCAAGAATGGCTCTTCACAGCGTTCAGCGGATCTTGTGGCCCGCGAAGCGGAACTGGCCTCGCCGGAGGCGAGACTGGCCAGGCGAAGCCTGACTGGCCTGCGACAGCAGACTGGCTTACAGTGAGAGTCTTTCCTTCTCATCTATTCGTTTCCCTTCCTCGTCGACTGCGCAGGACTGCCCATCGATAATGGCCGTTCGAACTGCCCCTTTGGCGACTGACATCTTGCTCAAACCCGGAGCATCGAGGATGCCCAGTTTGATAGCTGCGTAAATAGTCTCGGACGATGTAAGTTCACCTGTTTTGATCTTCTCCATTGCCTCTATGATCGTAGCAGATTCACTCTTTAGGTATTCCTTGTGATCTTGAATCACTTTATCCTGCTTGAAGTCGGGAAGTCCTTTGATTGCCTCGTTTATTGCCTGTTTGGCTATCTTGACGCTTTCTATTATTTCCACATCGGAGGCTCTTCTTGTCGCCTCGCAGTATGCAACGACATGAACGATCTCCGGGTCCATTTTCATGGCAGTGTACACAGATGAAACGAGCTGGCCCCTAGCCATATCCGGGTCGGCTGGAAGAGACATCAATCCTGGCCTTACCATCGTAACCGGTGTGAAGTTCTCATCCTTCAAGGATTCGATCAACTCTTTTTTTGCAAGCGCCTTTGCCAGATCCATTCTTGGAGAGATTCCCGGCGGCGTGTTAAACATATATTGTGCAACGTACACTTTTACGCCGAGCCGCTTGGCGGAGAGGGCTGCTAGATACGCTGTAGTCACTTCTATCGAAGCATGGCAGTATCTTAACGCCCACTGATGAGCCTCGTTTATCTCTACCGGGATTCCACTTCCTCCGTTCCACGCGATCGCTCCCTGATTGTCTCTTATCGCTTCGAGCAATTCACGATCCGACCTGCCGTCAAGCTGCGAGTACCAGGTCAGAGGAACGGCAGCCCAAGCGTTGTTTATTGTTTCTTTGAAAAGAAGCGAGAATTTGAGAAGATCTCTCGTTCCTGAGTAACAGCGCATCAAGGGGTAGTTACCTGTCCGGCTAGCCTTATACATTCTTTCAAAATCCTCTCTCGTTCTGAAGGGAGCGCCGCCAGCACCGTCTTCAGAAGAGATCATGTTCTCCTGCTGGAAGAACCATTGCTGGCAGTTCTGATCCGGCGCTAACGAGATAATGTCTAGTAAGCCGGATTCAGCGAGATTCCTTACTGCCCCTTCCGTTGCTTCAACGGTCTCCAAGCCTATATGATGCCTTATCAACGGATAGGGCTTCTTAGCAGTTATCCTTTCGAGAAGTGTCTGAGGGTAATCAACCTCTCCTTTTGCATCGGTTTTGCCCCTGAGGAACATAACAACTTCTTCCGGCATTTCGCTACCATCGAAGACCTTCTCGAAAAGGCCGCTCCTCTCTGCTATTTCCGCGGTCTCAACCGTTCCGCCGAAAATCAATCTTTTCTCAATACCCCTGTTCTCCAGCGACATCTTAAGCTCCCTGAGAAGACCTTCGCAAGACTCTTTTCCCAGCCTGTAGCTCACCGCAACGATGTCCGGAGAAGCCTCTTCTATGCTATCCAACAACTTGTCTATACCTATCACGCTTCCAATGTATATAGTCTCGTAGCCTTCTTTACCGGCGAGATTAAGGAAATTTAGAATGCCTGCTGTATGTATGTCGCTTCCGATTGCTCCCGCTAAGATCTTCATCTTAGCTCCCTTCCTCGACGTACTTGAGTAGATCTTCTACAGATAGTTTGTCTATACCAAGGTTCTCCAGTGTTCGACCTTCTTTCCAGAAGTCCCTTCCAATTACTGCTCCAGCTATGTTTATTACCGAATCGATTATTCTTGTCTCCACTCCAAGTTTCCTTCCAAAGCAGCTCATAGGAACCAGGCTCATAGGAACATCTTCCATTATGTATCTGTTCTCTATGCTTATCGGGGCCATGATCCCTCGGTAGCCCTCATTGCTGTGAATGGCCGTATAGAGATCGTCACCTTTGACGTCATACGCGTAATCAAGCCACTCTCTGGCACCCATTGCGACGACGCCCAGTTTGCTCGTGACTTCGCAACGTTCTTTGTCGAGCTCCTCCAAAACTCTTGCAACAGAGGGGCTTATACCTTCGAGGTAGAACTGGAAATCTCCGTGCTTCGTCTCTATCCAACCCGCGTTCATCAATATTGCGCCGGGATGAAAGACGGCACCAATATTGTTAAAACTCGTGTACAGCACGTTCTTTGCAAGTGTGAACTCTGGCATTATCTCGTTGATTATCGGTAGAATTGCCTCGTTGTCCTTTGAAGGAAGCACGGAAACAGGAACTGCATTCTTGATTCTGAATATTCTTACCATCCCCGGGCCGGAAATACGTGAAGCGAAGACGAAGGTTTGGGCCTCGGCAATTACCACTTTCTCTCTAGCTCCCTTCTCCCTGAATATCTTGTCAAACTCCAGCGCCCCTCCTGTGCGGCCCGGATTAAGAACTATGATTTGCCCTTCCGTAACGCAATCGGCCAGTTCGGCGGCAATCTGAGCATGAGCAAAGGCAGGCACAACCACCATGATTGCCTCCACACCATCTACTGCCTTCTTCATATCCGTTCCTACGTATCTCAATTTAGCTTTGCCGCTCGACTCGCCTTCAACCCTGATCTTGCGGTCAGTCATTATAGGTGAGATCCTCTTCTGGCTCCTGTTATAAAGCGAGACATCGTGCCCTCTCATCGCAAGAACTGCCGAAAGAGCCTGCCCACCATTGCCTGCACCGACTACTGCTATCTTCATAGAACCACCTCCTCAATCCCCTTGTCTAGAAAAGAAAAAAATAACACGGAATAAACTAGTTTTAAAGCTGAAACTTCAGTTCGTATTCCGATTATACAAGAATCTTCTTTGTGAACTAAGTGAAGGCGATATCTCGCGCGATATGCAACGAATGCACAAAATTGGCTGCAGAAGTTAAGTTTGGAGATTTGGCACCATGTTATAATAGTTTTATGAGGAATCTGAGGATTTAATCAAATTGGTTCAAATCCGACTTCACGATGAAAAAGGATGGAGGTATTCAGAATGAGCGGAATTGCTGTCTTCTATGGAGGCACAAGAGAAATGGCAAAGGCCTCACTGTCTCTCCTTGGACATAGAGGGAGCAGAACAACAGTTCTGGAAACAGGACAGAAGATAGGCATGGGCGCAGTTGTCAGCCGGGCCTTCAACAACAAAATGAGCATTTTCGAAGGAGATGGCGAGTACGTCGTCTTCGACGGTTTTCTCAGGAATCATCCGGACACAGCTTGGCCAGAGAAGATAATGAAATTGTATAAGGAAAGTGGCAGGGGGTTTCTGAATGAGCTGGACGGTTCATTCGCCTTTGCAATTTATACAGACAAAGAGACTCTTATCGCCCGTGACCCTCTTGGTCTAAAGCCTCTGTACTACGGCCATATCAATGGATACATAGTATGCACATCAGAAATGAAGGCTCTGGCGCCCTTCTGCAACGAAGTAAAAATCTTCCCGCCGGGTCATTATTATTCCTCTCTCGTGGGCTTTGAGAGATATTCTTCTCTTGAAGACCTGCTTACGGAGGAACCCGTCATGAAAAATGAGTATGAAGCAACGGAGCTGCTTCGAACATCTCTTGGAGAGGCCATCGAGAATAGAATCTCTTCGATCAACTCAGACCCTATCGTATTTCTTAGCGGTGGGCTCGATAGCAGCTGTATAGCGGCTGTGGCGAGTTCTCTTAATGGATCGCTTAGAACATTCACCGTTGGAAGCGGGGATGGAAAAGACCCAAAATTCGCCAGGGAAGTCTCCGAGTATCTCGGTACAGACCACAGTGAATATACTTATGATTTCAAAGAGATGCTTAGGACTCTACCGGAAGTCATCTACCACCTTGAGTCGTTCGATCCTCCCTTAGTAAGAAGTGCAATTCCAAACTACATTGTGGCGAAAATGGCTGCAGAAGAAGGTAGTTCCTTCGTCTTCATGGGAGAAGGCGCAGACGAACTCTTTGCCGGTTACGAGTATATGAAAGAACTACCATCTTCAGAATCTATAGATGAAGAATCTATGCGGATAACGAGAAACGGTTATCGTTCGGGCTTTCAGCGCAATGACAGGATGTCCCTAGCATTTGGGATCGAGTTCGACGTTCCGTTCATGGACCCTTCAGTTGTGAATCTCGCATTCTCAATTCCCGTCGATTGGAAAATCCACGGGCCAGAGAAGACCGAGAAGTGGATTCTCAGGAAGGCATTCGAGAGCGAACTTCCCAAAAGTGTCGTATGGCGGAAAAAGAGTAAGTTCAGCGTCGGCTCAGGCTCATCGCACCTAATGGAGGAATATGCTGAAGAGAAAATAAGCGATTCCGAATTCGAGACTGAAAGGCGAGAGAAAGGAATTAGGTCGAAGGAAGAACTTCTTTATTACCGAATCTTCGACGACTTGTTTCCTTCCGGATGCGCCGCGGAAACAGTTTATAGAAGCTGATTATTACAGTTGTTTTTGGAAAGATCATAATTCGACAATGAATGGCTCGTTCGCGGGAGACGTTCTTATTACGGCTTCCAGGTAAGGAAGCCCTGCGACATCTTCGAGATCGCAGCAGACCGACGAGCCAGAACCGCTCACAAACCAGTAATTCGTGTTCCTTCCTTCAATGCAGCTAATCAGCTCTTTCATTCTGGGGTCGCTGTTTATTCTGTAGATCTGGTGGATACTGTCGTGAGTATATCTGAAGGCTTCGATCAGATTGCCTTTGGCGATTTTCGAAATGAACTGAGAAACATTCTTCAGGTTGCTTATCGCGTCCCTGAAGGGAACCGATTCAGGAAGCGCCTTTCTCATCTCACCGGTGGAAAGCTTGAATTCGGGCACAAGAAATGTCAGCCTTTGATCAGTCATTTCGAATTTCTCATAATCAAGTGTTTCGCCGTCATAGTAGGAAACCACAAGCCCTCCAAGCATACAGGGAACGATGTTGTCGGGATGACCTTCAATCTCCGTTCCAATCTGGAGAAGTGTCTTCATGGGAATACTCCCACCGGTCACGATGTTCGCAATAAACAGAGCTGAGGCTATCGCTGCGGCACTTGAACCCAGGCCGCGTGCCGGTGGAATATTGCACTCCTGGATTATCTGAACGCCAGGAACGGCTTTGCCAGTAACTTTCTCGAATCCCTTTATCGCCTTTTCGAATAGTCCTTCGGAGTTCTCGATCTCCTGGCCATATCTTCCTATGCACAAGACTTTCAACCTATCTGCCTTCTCAAATTGCACGACATTATGGAGCTTCAAAGCCATACCGACAACATCGAATCCGCTTCCCATATTTGCCGTTGTGGCCGGTGCCCTCAGCCTCATTTCAGGCCCGCCTCTTTCAGGACAGCATCCAGACTGTTCTCCACCACGATGGGCTTATCTACGGACTTGAGAACGGCGTCGGGATCTTTAAGTCCATTACCTGTCAGGGTACAGACAACGAGATCACTTGAACAGAACAGACCCTCTTCGGCTTTTCTCAGAAACCCGCCGAAAGAAGCTGCAGAAGCCGGCTCACAGAAGACGCCTTCAGAAGCCGCAAGAAGTCTCTGCGCCTCGAGGATTTCTTCGTCGGTCAAAGCCTCGATCACTCCTTCCGATTCGTCTCTTGCAGCGACTGCTTTCTTCCAGCTCGCAGGGTTTCCTATTCTTATCGCGGTAGCTATCGTCTCGGGGTTATCGAAGACTCTGTCATATACTATCGGTGCTGCCCCTTCGGCCTGGAAGCCCATCATCTTGGGCAGGCCGTCTGAAAGACCACTTTCGTGATACTCTCGATACCCCATCCAGTAGGCAGTAATATTACCGGCATTTCCTACCGGTATGAAGTGATAATCGGGAGCCCTTCCCAGAACGTCTACTATTTCGAAGGCAGCCGTTTTCTGCCCCTCAAGCCTGTAAGGGTTGAGACTGTTAACGAGAGTAACGGGGTAATTCTCCGATATACTCTTCGCCAGTTCAAGGCACTCATCGAAATTCCCATCTATCTGAATTACCTTTGCGCCATAGATCATCGCCTGAGCAAGCTTGCCTAGAGCGATCTTTCCCTCCGGAATCAAGATTATAGACTTCAAACCGGTCCTTGCAGAGTAAGCGGCGGCAGAGGCCGAAGTGTTTCCAGTGGAGGCACAAATTACAGCCTTTGAGCCCTCTTCTATCGCCTTGGCTATCGCGAGGACCATTCCCCTGTCTTTGAATGATCCAGTAGGATTAGCTCCTTCGTACTTAGCATAAACATTCAAACCGAACTTCTTGCTCGCCTTTTCCAGATGTATTAGAGGAGTATCACCTTCAAGGAGTGTGACTCTCGGGGTCTTCTGCGTTACAGGCAGGTACTTCTCATAGGTCTCTATTACACCTCTCATACAATCTCCTCCAAGCTGAAAGCACTGTGGATAGCGTTTACCGCCAGATGAACCATCTTGCTGTCGATAACAACCGATATTCTGCTGTTGCTGGCGCTGATCATATCGATATTGATTCCTTCATTGGCAAGAGTCTCAAAGAGCGTCGCAGCGATTGCCGGAGTAGCAGTCAAGTTGACTCCGACAATAGAAAGCTTTGCGATTGAACTCTCCACAGTTATTTCTTTGGCCTCGCTTCTTGTCTTAAGGATATCCTGTTTCAGCTTTGAGAGATCGCTCCCGTGTATAGTGAAGGCCATTGTGTTAAACTCCCCGCTCCTCATGCTCTGTATTATCATGTCAATATTCACGTTCTGCTCTGCAAGAGTTTTCAGAACTCTCGCAGCTATTCCCGGTCTATCAGGAACTTCTTGCAGAACTACTTTCACAATCTCGTCATCAGAAGTTACTGCTCTAACAATAGGCTGTTCCACTTTCGATCCCCTCCATATTAGCGTGCCTCTAGCATTCGAGTGCGCGTTTTTCACAAGCACTTTAATATCGTACTTTCTGGCAAATTCAGATGCTCTGCTTTGAAGCACCTGAGCGCCCTGCTTTGAAAGCTCTATCATCTCTTCCCATGAAATCTCTTTGATCGGTCTGGCCTTCTGAACTATCCTAGGATCGGCCGAATAGACACCGTCTACATCCTTGTAAATCTCACAGAGTTGTGATCCCAGCGCTTTGGCCAACACAACGGCCGTAAGATCCGAGCCTCCTCTGCCAAGAGTCGTAATCTCGCCGGTGTAGGTGGATCCCTGGAAGCCGGCCACAACTGGAACGTACCCGTTTGATAGGTATCTGTTTATAAGATCGGCGTCTATTCCGACGATTCTTGCATTCGAAAAATTCGAATCGGTCTGAATTCTCGCCTGATTGCCCGAAAGTGAAATCGATTTCATCCCGAGCACCTGAATCGCCATTGCAACAAGGGCAATAGACTTCTGCTCTCCTGTTGCCAGAAGCATGTCCATCTCTCTACCGTTCGGTTTGCTGGATATCTCTTTCGCGAGTTCATGAAGCTTGTCTGTCTCAACACCCATAGCCGACACAACTATCACGGGCTTTACACCACTAAGGACCTTTTTCTGTACCCTCTCCGCAACATCCTTTATTTTCTCTGCCGAGTCGACTGAGGTTCCACCAAATTTCATTATCACAACTGAGTTACTCTGCTTCTCTGCGTATCTCGATGCCCTGAGAATGTCTGAAATGATCGCCGTTGCAGTTGGTTGAGCTCCCGCCCCCTCTCCCCTGAGAATAAATCTTCCCGAGAGATCCGTCTCGACCTCTATGGCGTTTTCAACCCCATCTACGCTCCAAAGAGGATCATTCCTTTCAATCTCCTGCGGTTTCACGAAAGCGTTTCCCTTTTCAAAGTCTATCGTTCCGATCAGCTTCACCTTTCTATCTGAACTCGCCGCTCGCTCAATATCCCTCTTATTTATCTCTTCGATGCCCATTGTTTCGATGTTTGAAATGCCCGGGAATGCTCCTGTCTTGACTCCCATGAGGACAGATAGCTTGTATGCGGCGTCATAGCCTTTCACATCGCTAGACGGATCGGCCTCTGCATAACCCTTTTTTTGAGCTATCTCAAGAGCTTCGGCATAATCCATTCCTCTAAGCATTTCAGATAAGATGAAGTTGGTCGTCCCATTGAGGATACCGCGAACGCGTTTTATTCCGTGAAAGATAAGATAATCCTCGAGAAGGGAAATGATTGGAATACCGCCGCCGACAGCAGCCTCGAAAAAGAGGTTCTTGATAGGCGAACTGCCTGTAAACTCATTGCCAAACTCAGAAATTAGCATCTTGTTGGCCGTAACGACCGTTCTATTGAGATCAAGAGATTGCTTTATTAACGTCCTGGCAGCCTCTGTCCCACCTATCGTCTCAACAACTATGTCGCTATTGATAATAAGATCTTCAAAATCCTCAGCGACCAGATCGGATGGGATACCCAGTTTTTCGTACTTGCTATGAGTCCTGGTTATTACCTTGGAGACGATACACTTTCTCCCAGATCTCTTCTCGATCTCATCTCCCTTGTCTTTAAGAATTGCATAGACACAGGACCCGACAGTGCCAAGTCCGGCAATCCCGATTCTCATATTGTTGCACCCCCTCCTGAAGCAATGAAGCCACTAACAATCAAAAGTATACACCGGAAGGCCGTGGTTGGGAGTAGCGTTGCGAGTTCGAAAGATCGGAATAAGACGCAAGGCGCCGAAAATCATCGGCGGACGCAAGGCTGCCTTCGGCAGGAGGCGAGGCTCGCTGACGCGAGGAAGTGATGCCCAGAAGGGCATCCGGGGAAGTGAGGCTGGCACTTACGCACCAGGAGGCAAAAACCAAAGAAAAGGAGCAAGCAGATCAAAGTAACTGATCAGAACCAACTCATCAAGTCATCCTGAAGTGCTCCTGTTAAGGATCTGGGCTTATGAAAAACCGTGGCCGGTGGTAGCGGGTTGGTGGTTGGAAAAAGCAAAAAAATTAGTTCCAAGTTGCAGTTGTCAGTTGTAAGAAGAAGAAACGCAGAAGAAGGCAAATTGAAGCAATCTGATCAGAACCAACTCATCAAGTCATCCTGAAGTGCTCCTGTTCAGGATCTGGGCTTTTGGGAAACCGTGGTTCGTGGTAGCGGTAGGGGGTTCGTAAGAACAAGAAAAACTGGTTGACCGTTGAAAGGTTCTCCGTTCTAAGAAAAGAACGGTTACAAGTTCCAAGTGTGGTGTTGCATGTGCGAATAGATTCGATCCAAACGGACGTAGGGGCGTGCGGCGGCACGCCCGCTATTAAGGATCAATCTTCCCAAGGATAAAGATCGTCCTCTTCAATGGTTGAACGGACCTGACTTGTCTTTCTGTCGGGATTCTCTCTGTCTATCTGCCATCTCAAGGGGTTATTCTCAATGTACTCACGAATTCGATTC
>ENA-OSEO01002496-OSEO01002496.1-sediment-metagenome-genome-assembly--contig:-NODE-2496-length-25688-cov-3.770684_pt1 | contig 25688 bp, 26 predicted proteins | sample MGYA00237883_ERZ534232 | MGnify/ENA metagenome assembly ERZ534232
GGATTGTCTCTACTATTGCTCATCGGAGCGGCCCTGCTGGTTCGCAGTCTGATCGCGCTGCAGAAGCTGGACCTGGGTTTTCGCCCCGAGAACGTGCTGGCCGTGGAGATTCGACTGCCCGACGCCAGGTATCCTGAATCGAAGCATTGCACCGCTTTCTTCGACGAATTGCTGCGGCGGGTCCGCGTGCTTCCCCACGTCCGTTCTGCCGCACTGGCTTTGGGTTACGAGCTTCAGTTGGGCGAAACCGAATGGGACATCACCGTCTCCGTTCCGGACCATCCGCCCGCTAATCCGGAGGAGATCCCCCGCGCGAAACGCCAGTTCGTGACCACCGGCTATTTCGAGACCATGGGCATCAAGCTTCTCACTACCGTGGTTGGGTTAATATAGCTGCCGGCCTTATTCTGAGATTTATAGCCCATCCCTTGTGGATCAAGAATTTCTCCTTGTCCCACGATAATACCAGAATAAGGAAAACCGAACAGCAGGTTTACGAATACTCCAACAAAAAAAAGATTCTTACAATAATCGGTCACACCCATAGGCCTCTTTTTGAATCCATGTCAGAAATCGATTTTCTAAAATTTAAAATAGAGTATCTTCTCCGGGAATATCCAAGGGTTTTTGAAGCAGAGAAAATAAAAATAGAGAGACTTATCCGGCAGTATAAAAAAGAGATAATGAATTTACAAAAAGAAGAGAATCTTTTTGGAAAGAGAAGCAGTCTTTACAACCAGGATATTGTAATTCCCTCTATATTTAATTCAGGCTGTGTAGTTGGCAAAAAGGGCTTTACTGGCCTGGAAATAGAAAATGGTATGATCTCGCTTGTTCATTGGTACAACAGTAAAAGAAAAAAAAGAAAATATTTCTCCTACAGCTCCCTTTATCCAAAGGTTCTGGAGGGCACCAATTATTATAAGATGATATTAAAAAAGGATTTTTTGGAGTATATCTTTACCCGGATAAAACTGCTTACATGATTAAAAACAGGTTTCCAATACCTATTCCAGATTGTAAAGAAAGGAAACCCAGTTTACATACCAGGAAAGCATATCCCTTCCGATTCCTAATACCTGAATATGATCTGTAGATTCAAGGATACCCATATAATTCCATGCCCCCTTTTCCGGCAGACCCTGAAAAAAGGTAATCTTATCACTGCTATCAAGCCTTGGCCCAGCCATGGAAAGAGTGTTTACCACTCCATCGTTCTGCCACCAGGAAGAATCGATTCTTACCGGTTTCTCCGCTGTATACCATCCAAGAAAAAATGAGGAAGGGAGCAGGACAGTACTCATCCCTAATTTCGGAACCTGGTATCCATTAAGACTGCTTTCCTGAGTAGCCTCGGTTGCCCAGGAAAAGTAGTAAACCTGATCAGAGGCTTTTACCCAGCGGTTAAGCTCTTTTGCTCCAAGAAGTGAGGCATCCCAGGTTCCGGTGTCCTTTGCTTCTTTGTTGAAAAGGTAGTTGTAGATCTGGTTTGTTATTTCAGAGGTAGGTTTATCAGTGGAGGGAGTGATACCAAATTGATCAAGTTTAAAATTGAAGGATATAACCTTCAATCTGGAAAGAGCAGCTAAAAATCCTATGGTTTGATACTGAACAGAGTTGAACAGGGCTTGATTTTCCAGAAGCGTAGTTCCGTCATGGGGGGTAGAAAAGGTGGTTACGCTCTGTACCCAATCCTTACCCCCAAGGAAAAGGGGACTGCAGTCCTCCGGCGAGCTGTCTATTTCTGCAGGGTCCCCATATTTCAGTAAGTGGGTTAAAAGCCGAGCCGTCTGCCCCCCCATACTGTGTCCGAGAATATGGATCCTGTGTTCCTCTCCCCACTCCGGGAATACCCCAGGGTAATAATTACCATATCGTGTATGCCCATACTTTTCGCTATGGGCCTTACCGTAATCCACAACGCCTCCCTTTATAAAGGCGTAAAGTTCACAGGCCCTGTCCCAATTACTGGAAACCGGTCCAACCTCCGCGGTAAAGGTGGTAAAACCTGCTTTATTCAACTCTCCCTCCAAGTCCACAAAACCACCCCAATAATAGAAGCCGGGAATAGTCTGACGACCGAAGCCCATAAAACCGTGAACCAGGATTACTGCCTCGGCGGAAAGGGAACCCGCCAGGAAAAAGAAAAGAATCTGAATAACTGTTTTTTTCATGTTGTTTTACCACTATCCTTTGCAGAAACTGTAAAGCTGGTTGATCTCTTCAGTCCACAGAGCAGGATTCGGGGTTTCTAAAATAAGCGGAATTCCATCAAACCGAGGGTCTTTCATAATGAATTCAAAAGCCTGTAAACCGATATTCCCTTTACCCAGGCTTTCATGTCGATCTACTCTGCTTCCGTAGGAGGATTTTGCATCATTGAGATGAACCCCTTTAAGGAAAGCAAAGCCAACAGTTTTTTCAAACTCCTCCATTACTAAATCAAAGGTCTCTTTGGTGCGCAAATCATAACCAGCAGCAAAGGTATGACAGGTATCAAGGCACACACCTATCCTGGATTGATCTATAGATTTTTCTAGCAGGTATCGAAGATGTTCAAATTTATACCCAACATTAGAGCCCTGCCCTGCCGTCCCCTCAATAACCAGTGTTACTCCCTCTGTTTCCTTCAGGGTAATATTCATGGCTTCTGCTATGCGATCGAGACACTCCTCCTCGGAGATCTCCCGTAGATGGCTGCCAGGATGAAAATTGAGATATTTCAAATCCAGAAACTCCACCCTTTTTGCCTCATCTATAAAGCTCTTAAGAGAGGTTTCCCATTTCTCCTTTACAGGATTTCCAAGATTAATAAGATACCCGTCATGGGGGAGAACATTTCTGGGATCAATACCGGACAATTCAAGGTTTTGGATAAACTGCTCCCTTTCCTCTCTTTGTAGCGGGTTTTCCTTCCATCTCATCTGGTTCTTTGTAAACAGAGCAAAAGCTGTTGCACCGATCTCCTTTGCCCTCAAAGGTGCATTACGAACTCCCCCCTGAGCACTTACATGAGCACCTATGTATTTCACTTTTTTCTCCTGCTTTTCAAAATCTATCTTATAAACCCTGGTATTTTCTAGGAAAAGAGTTTTGTTATTTCATCCGCAGAAAAAACAGGCCAGCTAAAGGGTTTCCCATTCTTGTGGGCAATTATTCCCGGGCCTTCCTGTCTCACGGTGCCTATAACAGCTGCCCAAACTCCCCCTTGTTTGAGAAGAGCCAGAAGTTCCTCCTCGCCTCCAGCCATGCACCCGATAAGCAAACTGCCGGAACCAATAAGACCGAGAGGATCCAGGTTAAGAAACCTGCAGGCCTTTTCTGTTTCGGGGAAAACAGGGATGTTTTCCACCTTGATTTCTATTCTCTTGCCCAGAACTGTAGAAAGTTCCAGTAAAGCTGAGGAAATTCCTCCCTCGGTTACATCATGCATCCCGCGGGCAAAACCGGATTTAGCGGCAATTTTGGCCTCCTTAAGGATACTTATATCCTCCAGATAGTCCTTACCCCTTTCAACCTCCTCCACGGTCATCCCCAGGGAGAGGAGCTTCTTTTCAAACTCTCGGCACAACAGGGATGTACCTTCCACAGCAACTCCCTTTGTCAGAATTATTGAATCACCTGCACTGATTCTGTCCTTGCGTATCAGATCCTTCTGAGCCACTGTGCCCAGGAGGGAGCAGGAAACCACCGGCCGGTTAACTGCATCGGTAATCTCGGTATGGCCGCCGCAGAGGGTGATATCCAGAGCTGAACAGAGCTTTCCAAGATCCTCCATTATGGACCAGAGGACACCAAGTTTAATACCCACTGGAAGAAGAAGGGTAACGAGGAGCCATTTTGGTACAGCTCCGGAGGTGGCTATATCATTGGCATTCACCAGAATGGAATAATAACCAATTCTGTCCGTGGCAAAGGTAATAGGATCACTTTTTAAAACCAGAACCTCTTCACCCCCAACCCGCACAGCAGCAATATCCTCCCCCACTCCCGGATAAACCAAAAGAGAACCTTCGGAAGGGGAAAATTCTTTTATAAGGGAATCAAGTATTTCCGGCGGCAGTTTGCCTGGTTTAAGGATTGTCTCTGGATCCATAACAGGATAACTATGGCAGAATATCTATCTTTACGCAATAAATATAAAAACCTGGAATTTTAGTTTTACACCTGGGAAAATACTCCTTGAAAATTCTAGCCCAAAAGGGCATTGTAGGGATTACCAGTATGATAAAAGCAATAATCTTTCTCGGGAATCCAGGGATTTCTTACCTGAAAACCAGGCATAGTATCGGTTTCCAGCTTGCTTATGCCCTTTGGGACAACGCTGGATGGAAGGAAAAATTCAAAGCTCTATGGCAGCAGACCAATTTCTGCGGAATCAATCTGCACCTACTGATGCCTCAGACTTATATGAATAAGAGCGGGGAGAGTGTTCTGGCCTTTTTGAATTTCTTCAAGCTTGATATCCAGGAACTTCTGGTTGTTCATGATGATTTGGAGACCCCCTTTGGATCCATCCTATTTAAAAAGGGGGGAGGAACCGCAGGGCACAACGGGCTCCGTTCCATACAAAGGCATTTGTCGTCACCCAATTTCTACCGCCTTGCTCTTGGAATATCAAGACCAGAGAAAGGGGATCCAGCCTCCTATGTGTTAAACCGTTTCTCTCCTCTGGAAGAATCCCGACTGCCGGAGCTATTTCTTTATACAGAAAGATACCTAAAAGAGATCTTGCCTGCGCTACCTTCCGATTCATCCTTACCCAGAAGGATCTCTGTATTCAATACGTAAAGGAGGATTGATGAAACTAACTATACTTACCACAGGCGGAACAATAGAGAAAACATACAATGAATTTGAGGGAAGCCTGGGGAACACCAGGAGTGTTTTGGATGAAATTCTAGGCCTCCTGCGCCTTCCGGATCTCTTTATAAGGCATATCCCTGTGATGCATAAGGATTCCCTTGATATGACAGATCTGGACAGAAAGGCGATAGAGGCAGCAGTAAGGAATTCCCTTGCTACCTCTGACGGTATCCTGATACTCCACGGCACGGATACCCTCTCTGTAACAGGAGAACATCTGTATAGAAATATCCCTGATCTTGCAATACCTATTGTCCTTACGGGAGCAATGCGGCCTTATGAATTCAGAGACTCCGATGCTCTTCAGAATGTCACAGAGGCGCTTCTCGCCCTAAGGCTTATCCCCCCGGGTGTTTATGTAGTAATGCACAACAGAGTTCTCCCCTTTCCAGGTGTAGTAAAGGATAAGCAGGCTCTTACCTTCCGGCAAAGGAACCAAGCCCCCGACACGGGAAGGGAAAATCAGGAATAGGACAAAACTCTCTAGTTTCCCTCTCCAGTACCAGAACCACTATTTCAAAGACATGGGGCTCGGGAATCAGAGATAGCCTAAAAGATGAAGTGCCAAGGAAACGCTGGTTATACAGGCAGTTTCTGTTTTTAAAACCCTGGCTCCCAGGGATACCAGAAGAAACCCGGTATCCCTCAATAGCACCCTTTCCCTACTACTCCAGCCTCTTTCAGAACCCAGAGCAAGAATAGTATCCCCTTGCTTAAGATTAATCTGACCTAGAAGCATTTCCCCTTCATAATTATCCAGAGCAAGAAGATTCCCTGCAGTAAGTCTTTTTTCTGTAATAACCCTTTCAAAGCCCTCCTCCACCCTAACCTCAGGAATTAGGGTGGTAAAAGCCTGGGATGCGCCTTCTACAAGGGTAGAGAGAAAATCCTTATTCTTGTAGAAGGAGCTTAAACCGTAGGATCTCTCTCCCTTTTCTGTATTGCAAAAAATTACTTCCCGGACTCCAAGGGTGGTGGCTTCTTTAAGAATCCGTTTTGCCATGATCGGTCTGGTCATTCCCAGGAGTAGAATAATAGGGTAAAGGGGTAAAGGATCGACATAAAGAGAGGGAATAATCTCTATCCCCTGGTTTGTTATCCTCTTAACCATCCCCTTGCCAGCCTTCCCCTTTACAATACCCAGATCAAAGGATTCTCCTGGTTTAAGTTTCAAAATATGGATAAGATGTTCCGCTCTGGGATCCTTAAGGGGAATAAAAGAGGGATCCTCTTGGGGAAGAAAGAGAGTAATATTCATCCCTTTGGTTTTAGCTTTTCTTTCCCTGTAAGTCAATTCTAACGAATTTGATTAAAAAAGCCTTTTTGTGTATGCTAATATTATAGGGAGAAGTCAAATGCTTGTAGAGGCAGAAATTTGGACTGTAGCAAGAACAGACCAGGGCAACGCAATACTGATTAGACCAATAGGCGCAGAGGTCGCGGTTCCCATCTTTATCGGCCAGCTAGAGGCTCAATCAATCCTGATTGGTCTTGGAAATGTACCAATGCCCAGACCTTACACCCACGATCTTTTTATAAATCTCCTTTCCCACCTTGATATTACCCTTGAAAAGATAGAAATTCTCTCCCTTAAGGATGGAATCTTTTTTGCACAGCTCGTACTTAGGAAAAAGGAAGAAACTCTAATAATAGATTCAAGGCCTTCCGATTCCATTGCCTTGGCAGTCCGGGTCAAGTGTCCTATTTTTATAGCAGAATCTGTAATAGACGAAGCAGGGATTCCCTTAAGTGCCATAACGGAAGAGGGGAAGGGGACTCCATTGAATCCAAAGGAGCAGGAACGGGAAAAACTGCAAGCTCAGCTGGAAAAGATGATAGAGGAAGAAAATTACGAAGAAGCGGCAAAGATCAGAGATAAACTTAGAGAACTGGATATAGATAATCCCACAGGTTAAAAATTCAGGAGCCAAAGCCCTTATGCAGATCTTCCAATACCCTAACCGTTATCTTCACATCAGAAGCTGGGCAAGAAAGAGATACAATCTGCCTTCAGAGATTTTCAGCTTAAGAGGGTGCGCCTTTTTTCCCTCCTACAGAACCACACGCCAGATCTGCCATAAAATAAACCAAAAAAAGAGACCTCAGGATCAGCATGTAAAGGCATCGTTTCTATATGGTGCAGGACTTCTTCATGAAGCCTGGCATATCCTCCTGGCAAAATATTCGAAGGAGACAGGTAAGAGTTCCTTCGCATCCCTGGAGGAGTTTCTTATACAGGAACTTAAACCGGAATCCTTTAACTCCTTTTTAATAAATTTTGTAACAAAATTTCCTCCTCCACTAGTGTCCAGCGGTAAGGTTTCACCGGAAGAGTACCTGAAAGGAACCACAGAAGGAACAAGCCACAAGGAGTTGATTTTAGAGGAGATTCTACTCTTACATATTACCAATCAGAATCAATCGCTAAATACTCTAAAGGAATTCTTTTACGATCGAAAACTAGAAAATTCAAAGGAATATAGAAGGATTCTTTTTAGAATGGAGGAATTCTGGGCAAAGGAACCAACTTTCTGTCAAAGAAGCGAGAATCTTCTGGATTTTTTACTTATTCCTATAAAGCTCTTTCCAGAATCCCTCTACGAACAGCTTCGGTATATGGCTGTGGAGTGGAAAGAGCTTTTCGGAGAGTTCCTCGAGGAGATCCTGAAGGGTTTGGATTTTATCCAGGAGGAGGAGAAACCTCGCTCAGGGGGGCCCGGACCTGCCAAACCTTGGGGATTGGAATTGTTTTCCCATGAAACAGAATCCTACAGCGAGGACAGGGATTGGATGCCCAAGGTGGTACTCCTGGCTAAAAGCACATTGGTCTGGTTATGGCAATTATCGAAAGATTACAACAGACCGATAACCCGCCTGGATCAGATCCCGGAGGAAGAGATAGAGGTTTTACAAAACCGCGGATTCAATGCCCTATGGCTGATTGGCCTATGGGAGCGCAGCAAAGCATCAAAAAGAATTAAACAAACCTGCGGGAATCCCGAAGCAGAAGCGTCTGCCTATTCAATATTTGATTATCAAATCGCTGGACACCTGGGGGGGTGGGAGGCCTTGGGAGTTTTAAAAGATCGCTGTCTTAGAAGGGGAATACGGCTTGCAGCAGATATGGTACCAAATCATACAGGTATTGATTCTCTTTGGCTCCAGCAGCATCCCGAATGGTATATACAGACTCCCTTTTCCCCCTTTCCATCCTATACCTTTACAGGCCAGGATCTTTCAACAGATCCCCAAACAGGAATCTTTCTCGAAGACCATTACTATGATAAAACCGATGCTGCCGTGGTTTTTAAAAGAGTAGATAAAAATAGCAGAGAAGAAAGATACATCTATCATGGTAACGATGGTACTCACATGCCCTGGAATGATACAGCACAATTAAATTTCCTTCTTCCAGAGGTTCGATCAGCAGTTATGAATACCATTCTTCACGTTGCCTCCTTTTTCCCAATAATCCGGTTTGATGCAGCTATGACTCTGGCACGGAAACATTTTCAAAGGCTTTGGTTTCCAGAGCCAGGTAAAGGCGGTGATATCCCTTCCAGGGGAGAATCAGCCCTTCCCCTGGAGGAATTTATATTAAAAATGCCCAAGGAATTCTGGCGAGAAGTGGTGGATATACTGGCAGAAAAGGCTCCCGATACCCTGCTTTTGGCAGAGGCTTTCTGGTTGATGGAAAGTTATTTTGTTAGGACCCTCGGAATGCATAGGGTTTACAACAGCGCTTTTATGCATATGCTGAAACAGGAAAAGAACCAGACCTACAGAGAATCTATCCAGAAGACCCTTGTTTTTGATCCGGATATTCTAAAACGTTTTGTTAATTTCATGAATAATCCAGACGAAGATACAGCAGCTGCTCAATTCGGTTCAGGAGATAAATATTTTGGAATCTGCACACTTTTGTCTACTCTTCCTGGTCTTCCAATGTTTGGTCATGGCCAGATAGAGGGGTTTTCAGAAAAATATGGTATGGAGTACTCCAGAGCCTATTGGGCAGAAAACCCCAACCAAGATTTCATTCGCAGGCATGAAAGAGAAATTTTCCCCCTTTTAAGACGGAGATACCTTTTTGCCGAGGTAGAGGAATTCCTTTTTTTTGATTTTTTCGAGACTCCAAAAGAGATAAACCAGAATGTCTATTCCTATTTGAATGGAAAGAGCCAGGAAAGGGTTCTGGTTTTTTACAACAATAATATCGAAAGAACCTCCGGCTGGATAAACAGATCCTGTTCCTATCTTATGAAGAGAGAGGGCACAGAAAGGAAACTTATCTCTAGGACTCTTGCAGAAGGATTGGGAATTCACGATAAACCAGGTGGCTTTACCTTTTTCAGAGATCTAAAATCGTCAAAATGGTTCATTCGGTCGAATCATGAGCTGTGTAAAACAGGGTTCTATGCCTCCCTGGAAGGCTACGAAGCTCAGGTTTACCTGGATTTCTACCAGGTTGAAGACCCCTTGGGTTACTATACAGTAATGGCAGAATACCTTTTAGGAGAGGGCACCGAAAATCCTCAAAACCTGTTAAAGGAAATAAAATATAAAACCCTGCACAGTCTTTTTAATTCAGTATTAAAAAAGGACCTCTATCTGTATTTTGCCAAGGATCAGGAAAAAGAGGATTCTTTTCTTAACACCTTGATTTCCGATTATAAGGAATTTCTAAAAGAAGCCTCCTCCCTTGCTGCGGGCAGTGAAGAGATAGAAGGAATTGTTGATGAAACAGATAGGATGATCTTGTTGCTTAAAAGCATCTCTAGAAATAAAAGAGGAAAAACTATTATATCCCCAGCCCAGGAGAGTTTAAAGGGATTCATTAAAAAGGGTTTTACTGCTTATCCCCTTTGGCCTTATGTTACCGAGGGATTTATCCTGCTAGTAAATCTGTATCGTCTTATTCATGATATTCATCCTGGAACAAGCGAAACATTGATCCGGGAGTGGGGTTTGGATCTGAGGATAAAGGAGTTTCTTAAAGACAGAGGCCTGCCCCTACCAGAAATTGACCAGGTAATGGCAAGGGTTTACCTTTCAATCTCCTTCTGCAGTTTCTGGGATAAAATGGAACCCCTACAGGAGCCTTTGGAACAAAGACTTGAACAGCTGTTCCAGGATTACTATGCAAGACGGTTCCTAAAAGTGAATTCCTACAATAACACACTCTGGTTCCACAAGGAATCCTTTGAAGAATTGTTTTGGCTTATCACCCTCTTTTCCATTTTAAAAGAAGCAGGACGGGGTTGTGCTGATTTTAAAGATTTTCTGCTCTCCGTGGGACAGGATCTTTCTCTTATAACAAAGGCGAAAGAGTTGTCCGGCTTTAAGGTGTCCGGGTTTATTGATTTTTTCAAATAAATATGCGGCTATTTAAAACAGATCTCTATTAGGGAGGCATCGTCTTCCAGCCTATCCAAACCGGCAATTCCGATTACTTCTCTAAAAATAGTCTCTGGTAATGGTTTCCCCTTCCACGGTAATAGCTTAACTATATCCATGAATTCCTGTAGCTCCATTCTTTTGCCATTTTTCTTTTTTATCTCGTAAACACCATCACTGAAAAGATAAATTCTGCTTCCCGGAGCAACCTCTATCTCCTGGGTAAAAAAGCTTTCAGATCTGTCGAATCCTATAGCCATACCTCCTGCAGGCAGAAGCTCCACCTTGGCAGGTATACCTCTGGAAGGTTTAACAAGGATTGCTGGTGGCGCACCAGCACTGGTGTACCGAAGAGTCCTATCCCTTTTATCATAAACACCATACCAAATTGTAAAGAACATATCATTCTGTTGTTCCATCTGAAAGGTTCTGTTCAGAGAACTTACCACCTCTGCAGGTTTAAAGTAGTTTGTAAACTGAAAAGCCTGAGCCCTTAACACGTTCATGACAGTAACAGACAAAAGGGCTGCCCCGATACCATGGCCAGAAACATCAATCAAGTAAACCGCCAGATTGTTCTCATTCAGCCAGTGATAGCCGAAACTGTCCCCCCCCAATTGGGCTGAGGGGTTGAATATCCAATTGCAGACTAATTCTCCCTCCAGGGGAAGTGGAAGGAGGCTTCTTACATATTGGGCGGCATCGGATAATTCTTTATCCAGGAGTTTCTGGCTTTCCTGTAGAGCCTTGATATACTGTTGTTCCTTATCCCTAAGCCGTTTTTTTTCAATGCTTGCATTTACCCTTGCCCTAAGCAGGATTGGATTGAATATTTTGGAAAGGTAATCCTCTGCTCCTATCTCTATGCAATGAACAATACTCTGCATATCATCGAGGGCCGACATAATTATTACAGGTATATGCTTAAGGTTTTTATCAAACTTGAGAAGCTCCAAAACCTTGTAGCCGTTCATCTCCGGCATCATAATATCCAGAATTATCAAGTCACAGGATTTTTCCCTTAAAAGGGTAAAGGCCTCGGTGCCCGATTTGGCTTTTATAACATTGTAACCCTGCTTTTCCAGATGAAGGGAAAGCAGGGCTCTGTTCATATCATCATCATCTACAATCAGGATTGTACCATCCAGGATGGAAACCATCTCTCCAGATAGAGAATCTTCCAGATCGGTCATATCGCGGGTGGAAAAATGATAAGCACTTTCTGCAAGATTATCCAGAGAGAGACGTGTAAAAAATCCTTCCAGAAGGTTCAGAATACTACCAGTGAATTTTAATATCTTGTCAAAATCCCTGGAAGCCTGCTCCTCCTTTTTAATTTTACAGATCTCCTTTGCGTCCTGGGCAGAAGCTATTAGGCCATAAAGAGGGGAATAGAATTCCTGTTTTACCTTGTGTATACCAAAGGACCTAAGCTCCTCGGAACTCTTTCCGAGAAATTGGTTAACTTGATCCTTCAGATCCTGGGCGGATTGACGGATATCCAGCAGGTTCTTGTTATAAAAAGATTCCTGCCTCAACTGGGTTTCTTCTGTTAATAAGTCTGTATAACTTAGAATAAGACTAAGAAAACCTCGAAGCTCGTGGCGCAGAAAACCTGCCCCCGGGTTTATCATAGATAGGATCTCCAAAATTGTGTAACACTGTAATCACTTGTACCTGTTTTCACGATACTTGCAGCCCTGGAAAAAGTCAAGGCAGGTTTGATATTATATTCCTTTATTCCTATATTGGTTTTTATTAAATTAATTATTATACTAATGATACCTTATCACAACACCTTGGAGGTCTTATGTTCGATTTTATTAAGTTTACCCATAAAGAGGGAGAGAAGAAACCGGGAGATATTGTGATTTTTGCCCTAAGCACCTGTGGTTTCTGCAAAAGCGGTATGGAGTTTTTGGATAGACAGAGGGTAACATATGATTATATCTATGTGGACGATCTTCCACTTTCAGAAAAATCAAAACTACGAGAGGAGTTTAATAAAACCTTTGGAAGCAAACTTGTGTACCCGACTTTGGTATTCAATGGAAAGGAGGTCTTGAAAGGATTTATACAACCCTCCTGGGAACAGGTTCTAGGGTTAGAATATGAAAACTAAAACCCTAGAAGATGTATTCGCTTATATTAGGCTGATTGCCTTGAATAAAAAGTGGGAGGTTAACAAGAATCCAGATTTTCTGGAGAGAATTGCGAAAGGGCTTTTAAAAAATTTTGAAAGGTATGGCTTTTACCTCTGTCCCTGCAGGGATTCCTGGGGAGACAGGGAAAAGGATAAGGATATAATCTGCCCCTGCAGATATTCCCAACCGGATATTGATGACTTTGGTTACTGTTATTGTGCCCTTTTCTTGAGCAAAGAGTATCAGAAATCAGGAAGATCTCCGGAATCTATTCAAGACAGAAGGCCCGAAGAACTCTATCCCTAGTTATTTATAGAATCTTGCTATGGGTATCCTTCGTCCAGTTCCAAAGGCCCGGGGAGAGATTTTCAGTACTGGTGGCGCTTGTCTTCTTTTATATTCCGCCTTGGATACAAGATCATGAATTCTTATAACCAAATCCTCTGAAAAACCCTTTGCAACAATCTCCTCCCCTGAAAGCTGCTCAAGAAGATGAAGCTCTAAAATCCTATCCAAAACCTCATAGGGGGGAAGGCTGTCCTGATCCGTTTGATTTGGTCGGAGCTCGGCGGAAGGGGCCTTTTCAATTATCTCCACCGGAATGAGGTTATTTTTTTGATTAAGATACCTGCACAGATCGTAGACCTCTGTCTTGAAAAGATCCCCAATAACCGAAAGACCTCCACACATGTCTCCATACAAAGTGCAGTACCCCACTGCCAGTTCAGATTTATTTCCTGTGGTTAGTAACAGAGAGTTCCATTTATTTGAATAAGCCATAAGAAGGGTTCCCCTGATCCTTGCTTGCAGGTTTTCCTCTGTAACATCCGCGGGTTTACCCATAAAAAGAGGGGCAAGGACCTCCAGATTTTTTATAAACAGTTCCTCTATGGAAACTACAGAAAGCTCAATACCAAGATTATCTGCCAGCCTTTTTGCATCCCTTAAGCTTCCCTCCGAGGAATACCTTGTAGGTAAAGCGAAAGCCTTAACCTTTTCCCTTCCAACAGCCTCTACGGCAAGAACAGCAACCAGTGCTGAATCAATGCCTCCTGAAAGTCCTAGGTGCACATGAGAAAATCCGCATTTCTTCAGATAATCCTTCAACCCAAGGGTCAAGGCTCTATAAACAGCTTCATATTTCTCCACATCCAGGATCACAGTGTTGTGTTTCTGTCTGGAATCCCATAAAAAAATCCCTTCTGAAAATCCATCGCAGGCACATACAATCTCTCCCCTTTCATCCGTCACAAAGGAATGTCCGTCAAAAATAAGACTATCATTACCTCCAACCTGATTTACATAAACCACAGGCACAGAGGAAGAGGAGCCGATACCAGTTACAAGCTTTTTTCTTACCTCTACCTTCCCATGGAAATAGGGGGAAGCGGAAGGAACAAGAATTAGATTTGCACCCAAATTCAATAATTCCTTTACAGGATCTATAGGATATCTGGTGCCAGGAACAGGCTCAACCTCCCACCATATATCTTCACAGATGGCAATCCCAATTCTCAGATCCTGGTACCGGAAAGTGGTTCTTTCCTTTGCAGGTTCAAAATACCGGGTTTCATCAAAAACATCATACGAGGGTAAAAGGGTTTTTGCCTGGGTATGGACAATCTTACCCCCAAGAAGAATAGAGACCACATTCTGCAAAGGTCTGCCGGAATGCGACCTGTTTCTGTCTATATAACCCAAAACAACAGCTATCTCTCCGGGGATATCCCGCTGGAGGGATCTTAGAGCCTTAAGGTTCTCCCTTACAAACCCATCATAATCCAGTAGATCCATAGGAGGGTATCCGGAAACTGCCATCTCCGGAAAAACTATCATACCGGCTCCTCTTTGTAGAGCTTGTTCCGTAAAAGACCTGATTTTTCTGCAGTTACCAACAAAATCCCCGATAATCGGATTTATCTGTCCCAAAGCAATCTTCATCTATGTTACCTTCCTTAGATATTAATGAATCCCTCGAGAAAAGTGTCAATACTACCAAAATCCGAATAAAGCTGCCCGTTGACGATTTACTCTATTTACATATAGTATTGAACCGAATGAGTACAAATATTCTTATTGCTGGAAGCCACTTCTCCCTGGGAAAACTACTCGCAGAAATATTCATAAATAAGGGCCATTCCGTACTAGCCTGCGGAAGGAGTTCCACAACACTCAAGGAACACGAGGTAATTCCAGAAAACTATACTTTTATACCCTGGAACGAAAGCTCCTTTTTAGGAACAAAAAATGTTTTACTCACAGGGATTAATACCTGCGGAGATATTGATGATGCTTTTATAGTCTTTGAACCAGAGGTAGATACCCGCCCTTTTCATGACCTTCCCACCTCTGTAATCTCTCTTTCTGTAGACACGTTTATCAAAGGTTACCTTTTTTTGATTAAAGAACTTTTGAGATACTTTATAAGACGAAAAAAAGGGAGCCTTTCTCTGATTCTTTATTCCGGAGGCCATGATCTTCTTCCTCCAATAAATTCTGCCCTTATAAGCGCTTTAAGAGAAACAGGTCAAACCCTGATGCAATTTTATCAGAACGAGCCTATCGCTATTTTGGGATTTGAATCATCCTCTACCAACAGAGAAGATTTTGTAAATTCAATCCTTAAGCTTTGGGAGGATCGAACAAAACCCTCTCGGGTAAAATGGATTAAATACACGGATAAAACAGGCCTATTTCAAAATCTTTCCTTGCCATCCTTTAAAAAATAGGGGTTTTCGATGAAAATATGGATCAAACTTTTTGCTGCAACAGTAATCGGCATACTTCTAGGTTTATTTCTTCCGAACACCGAAGGCAAAACCTCCGAAGTTTTTTTCCAGCTATCAGGATATCTTATCCGTGTAGGAAGATTTATACTTTTTCCTCTTGTTTTCTTCTCCCTATCCCTTGGTGTTTACGAACTCCAGATGGAAAAAAAGACACTAAAAGTCTATTTCAGAACCTTTTTATATATAGTGATCTCTTCTGCTTTGGCTGTAATCTTTGGAACATTGATGGTTTTTCTCCTTTCTCCCCAACGAATACCAATAATCATCAAACAACAGGAGGTAATCGGTTTTCCCACCCTAAGGGAAGTGATCCACTCCCTGTTTCCCACAAATCTCTTTAATGTGATTGTTTCCTCGGGGGATTATCTTTTGCCCATTGCCTTTTTTGCCTTTTTTCTAGGAATAAATCTCTCCTTTGATAAAACAGTCACGCGGCCAGTGACACATCTTTTGGAAGCCCTGAGCAGGGTCTTTGAACATATGAACAGCCTGATTATGGAGATAATAAGTCTTGCAAGCATAATCCTGGCAGCAAATATGACTTTTCAATTAAGATTGGCAGAGGAAATCTCCCTGTTTATCCAGCTTGTAGTAACAATTACAGCTATTATTCTGATTCTGGTTCTTGGAATATATCCCCTTTTATTCTATCTGTTCAGTGGAAAGTCTAATCCTTATAAAGGGCTTTACGGTTCCCTAGCTCCTGCCCTAACAGGTCTTGTTTCCGGAGATACCTACTTTAGCATTACCATGCTTTTCCGACATGGAAGGGAAAACCTCGGAATACCAAGAAAGGTAAATTCTACCACTTTTACAGCCTTTGCCCTCTTTGGAAAGGCCGGTACTGCCCTGGTAACCGCTGTTTCCTTTATTGTAATTTTAAAATCCTATTCAAGCCTTGGAATTACCATAAGCCAAATCCTTTGGATATCCCTGTTTTCCTTCCTTTTTTCTTTTATCACAGGCCCCTTTCCTGGTACGGGTGTTTTAATTACCCTATCCGCTCTCTGCGGTTTGTATGGAAAAGGTCTTGAAGAAGGCTACCTTATTCTTCAACCGATTTTGCCATTATTAATAAGTTTAAGTGTTTTTTTGGATATTATAACCACATCCCTGGTTTCTGTTTTAATAACAAAACATGAAGGTCTTTTTAAGGATCCACCCCCGGAGGATTTCGTATAAATCCAGGATCTATAGACTATTCTTTTAATTTGATGTTAAGAAAGGAAAAACTAATCCCCACAGAAAGGAGCATCTGATCATAAAAAGGGAGATCCTCCTCATCCCAAATATGAAAGATCGGATAAAGAGCTCGTATATTTATTTTTAAGACCACTCCATCACTGGCTCTCCAAGTAAAACGCAGGCTGGTTTCCGGATAGAAGAACCTTCCAGCCCCATAAAAATAGGAGGTGAAAACCGAGGAATCGGGAGCCGTTGCCTGGTCCACCGCTATTCCGGGGATTCTAAAAAGAAAGACGGGCGATATAAAAAACCCAAGGCTGTTTCTAGGAGAGATGGGAAAATCAAAAACAAACCGAGGAGACACGAGTAATCCCCAGATCTGCCGGTTATTCTGGGTTTCTATCTGTGTCGGAATGGCCTTATCACCGGTAGTAATCTCATAAAAGTATTTATAAAACTCAAGGGAGGGTTCAATAAGAAAATGTTTTGATATTCGTATTGGAAGAGCAAAACCAGGAAAAGGAATTAAGGGATTGGGCTGCTGGTTTTCCACAGCATTTCCTATCCAGAGAAGTCCCCCCTGAACATCCAGGGATTCTATATGAGCTCCAGATAAAGAGAGAGGAAATATACTATAAAGAATTACTATTAAAAGAATAACAAAGATATTTTTCTTTCCGGAAAAGATCATAAGAACACTATAGCACACTCTTAGGGGTACAACAAAGGGTAAACAAGCAATCCCGCCTGGCCGGTAAGGGTAAAATCCTTCTCCTCCCAGGAAACAAGGACAGTATTTTCTGTTATCCACAAACCAGTATAAACAAAATCAGAAGGAAGCCGCGGGAGATCATAGGGCCTGATACTCTCTGGCCTTAAACCCTCAAAAGGATTCTCCTCTCTCCCCTCCCAAAAAATAAGCCTTCCCTCTGGTAGAAGTGCTGATATCCTGTTGTTTACTTTGACCATCTGTATCACGCATAAACCTGTTTCTCCCTTTTCAAGTTCCTTCAAGTCGCCAAGAAGAAATCTCGCCTCCTCCCTGGTTTCCGGAGCAGATAGTATCAGCTGATACACCGGTTCATTCTCATCCTGCACATCGGACAAGAAATGTTTAATAGGAAACTGCCCGGTCGATATATCCTCAAATTTGTAGGAAGAAAAGAAGGTTTCTCTGTTTATAGATTCATCAATTTCGCCAGACAGGCTGTGCCTATTGTACTGAAAATCCGTCCGATTTGTTCTGCTTCTCTTCCAGGCAATCAGCCATTCATTTCCCACGGCATGAACATCCACAGCCTCCCAGGGACCATCCTGAGTCTGAAGAGGAAACGAGACTGCTTTTAATCTTCCCTCTCTTAAGATAATAAAAAGAAAGGGATCGCTAGCGGCCTCAGAATCAGAAAGGATTGAATCCTTGTACACATGACCATAAATTGTACCATCAATGTAAAAGAATCTTCCAAGAGTTTTACCCTTCAGTTTTGAGGAATAATATTCCTTTGCATCCATTAACCCCCCTATTGTTCCGTCGAGGGAGAGGATGCCGTGGCCGTTTATCCCTAAAATTATTCGATCATCCACCTGTAAAAAGGAGGTTATCCTCTCCTGAAGGGTCCAGGGTATTTTCTCCTTCCTGTTCCTCTCCGGAATCCCGGAAGGACGTAATTTTCCCCTATCCAGGATATACCATTGTATCCCCGGTTCTGATTCTGTTAATTCAGCTAGGCTTTTCTCATCCCCTCTTTCTGAACACCCTGCAAAGCTATTTATAATTATAATAATTAGAAGGCTTTTCAGAAGAAAAAGGGGAAATTGTCTCATAGCTCAATAGGATTTGGCAAAGATTACCGAATACTTAGCCGGAGCATTACAAACCAGACAATTACCCTTAACCTCTTTTTGATTCAAAGGTATTACCCGAATTGTAGCCTTGGTATCCTCTTTTACCTTTGCCTCACATTCAGGGTCACCGCACCACAAGGTGGAAACAAAGGCTCCCTCTCCGTTGAAGATCTCTTGAAACTCAGAATATGACTCTGCCTCTAAGGTATTTTCCTCTCGAAAAGCCAAAGCCTTTTTATATAGGGAAGATTGAATCTCCTTTAACAATTCCGATATCCTTTCGGAAATCGCTCCCTTATCAACAACGCTTTTTTCGCCTGTGTCTCTGCGCACTAAAACAGCTTTCCCATTTTGAAGGTCCCTTGGTCCTACTTCAATTCTTATAGGAACCCCCGCCAGTTCCCATTCAGCGAATTTCCAGCCGGGACTGTTATTATCATCACAGTCCATTTCAATCCTGTACTTTGTCTTAAGTTCTGATCGAATTTCCTCTGCATAGGCAATAACTTCAGTTTTATTTTTATTCTGAAAAATCGGTATAATCACCGCCTCTGTAGGAGCAAGTTTCGGAGGCAAAACCAAACCTCGGTCATCCGAGTGCGTCATAATAATCGCCCCGATCAACCTGGTGGAAACACCCCAGGAGGTAGCCCAGACATGCTCTTCGCTGCCCTGTCTATTCTGAAAGGTAACATCGAAGGCTTTTGCAAAGTTTTGGCCAAGAAAGTGGGATGTCCCGGCCTGTAGCGCCTTTTTATCAAGCATCATTGCCTCTATTGCATAGGTAGTAACGGCTCCGGCAAATTTCTCGGAATCGGACTTCCGGCCTGTAAATACCGGAATTGCCATATATTCCTCAGCAAAAGATCTGTATACCTCCAGCATTCGCAGAGCTTCCTCTTCCGCCTCCTTAGCTGTTTCATGGGCAGTGTGTCCCTCCTGCCACAGGAACTCTGTTGTCCGGAGAAATAACCTGGTTCTTTTTTCCCACCGTAAAACATTCGCCCATTGATTTATAAGCAGGGGTAGATCCCTGTAAGACTGAATCCATTTTTGATACATACTCCAAATAATGGTCTCCGAGGTGGGGCGAATTATCAGTGGTTCTTCCAGTGCTTCGCCTCCAGCATGGGTTACTACAGCTAGCTCTGGAGAAAATCCCTCCACATGTTCTGCTTCCTTTTTTATAAAGCCTTCAGGAATAAGTAAGGGAAAGTAAGCATTCTGATGCCCTGTAGCCTTAAACATTCCATCCAGCCCCTGCTGGATTCTTTCCCAAAGAGCATACCCTCTGGGACGTATCACCATACACCCTTTTACAGGAGCATAATCCGCCAGTTTTGCCTGTATAACAATATCAACATACCACTGGGAGTAGTTTTCGTTTCTTGGGGTAATTCGTTCAGCCATAATTCCTCTGCTTTAATTGGTAAAGTTTATTCTACGAGAGGGCATAATAATCTTTTCAGTCATTTTATTCAAGAAATAAGGTCATTGATTAAGGAAGCATCAAGGATTCTACCATATACCTTACATTGATTCCCTTTGAATCCACTTCATCCCTTTCTACCACAAAAATCAAAGCTTTTTCATCGGGGGTAACAATGATTCTTCTGATTCTGTACTGGATTACCCCAACCCTTTTCAAGTCCGGTAATCCTACGATAAACGATTTAACCTGTTCCGATTTATCTGTTATCTGTACCTTAAGGTGGAAAGAGGAACGTCTCTCCTTATCCTTCCCAAACACCTCTTGCACTAAAGTAATTTCATAGGATTTTCCTGTCTGGAAATCTCTGAAATTAATAATTTCCCGAGCTTCCTCCCCATTCAGGAGAATATATACAGTTCTTCCCGTATTAAGAGGGTTTATTTTATATTTTCCGATTATTTGATTCTGGGAGATTATTAAGGTGTAGAGAGCACCGCTTCCATCATGACCAGGGAAAGCTGTTACCGGAAAAACCTGTTTTTTTACTCCACCTGCAATAAAGGCATTTGCTTTTACATCCACCAGGTACAATTCCCCATAAGGATATGTCTCTGTCTCTGTAAGGCCGTACTGACCAAAAAGAAAATATTTAGAATCATCGGAAAATCCTAGATTTACAAAAGAAGCAATATCGCCGGAGAATATCGGTATGGATAAAAAGATAATCAGAAAGAAAATTCCCAGTTTTTTCTTCATATAATAGTACCTCTATTTCAATATCGTACTTTTTTTTGTTTCCTGAAGGTTTTTTGTTAAAGGACCTTTGACCTTTTAAATAAACTAAGTAAGAATAAATTATGACTATAAGACAGAGAAACTATATTATTACCCTAGGGCTTGTTTTAACCCTGTTTCTTTCTCTTCTTTTTATTTTACACATCATTAAAATTATTAATGAAAGCCCCTATAGACCTCTGATCTCCTTTATTCAGGATTCCAGCCCCAGTGGAGCAGGGGCAATTTTCCCAGTTTTCAGTCAGGTTTTCTATTCTATAACTTCCGGGTTTTTACTTCATTTCTTTTTTCGTAAAACAAAGTCTATAGAAATCTTTTTTTTCATTCTTTTTATTTTTTCCCTATCCTTTGACTCCTTAAAAACCTATTTGATCTTCCACGAATTAGCACAGAAACCGGTATACCTTGGTATATTTGTCACCAGAGTGATTATTACTATGAAACTTTTTGGAGTTTTCTGTTTACTGGCTTCCAGCCTTTTTCCCTTTTCAACAAAGATCCAAAGAGCAGAGATTGTTATTGGTATTTCCCTTCTTGCGGCTATTACCCTCGCCTCGTTGATTCCTATTGACGGCAGTACTCTCTCTTCCTGGCTTGTATATTCCGTAGGGAATAAGGAGATTTTCATTGCTTTCTGCTTGTCCCTAGAGATAATCACAATAGCAAGTTATTTTCTTTTATCCTATAAAAGCAATAATAATGAGTTTCGATTAATGGCTCTTTCGCTAATATTAGTTATTACAGGTAGAGAGTTACTTTTTTATTCCTTTGGTCTGATTTTTTCTTTAGCTGGTTTCTTTTTGCTTTCCTTTGGTACTGTGGTTTTTGCAAAAAGAACTCATTCTGTTTATTTATGGTTATAGCGGATCCTGTAAAGTTTTGTTTTTCAAGAACTCTTATAGAGTCGCAATAACCAAACTGGCTATAAACCCTGTTCCTGTAGGAATTATAATATTATCCAGATCTCCGGTTGGAAGAGCCTCAAAAAGAGTTGTAAAAAATCCTAATAACAATGCGGATTTTAATGAAGAAGTCATCCTAAAAGCGATAAGAAAAACAACAAAAAAACAGGCGATACTTCCTGCATAGGTTTTTCCGCCGCTAAAAGGAATCCGGCTTTTTCCAAAGATTTTTCCTATAACACTGGCAAAACTGTCCCCAAAAGCCAAGGCATAAATTGCCAGGGAAGCAGCTGGTGCAGGATACATCATAAGTGCCAGCATTGCTCCCAAGGCCAGAGTCACGGGACCAAGAACAAACCGGCCCATATCCCGATCTCTGGAGGCCATCAAGGTAATCTGAGAAATAATTGCAATACACCCACCGGAAATACGAATATATTCAGAGAGAGTATAAAAAACTGAGCCACTACCAAGGAGAATCACTGCAAGGGTTTTATTATAGGTTGCTATAAAAGGAACCAGAGCAATAAGTATATGAATTGCTTTTCTAAGAAATTCTGTTTCGATTTCTTTTGCTGTTGATATGACATTATTCTGTTTAACAGGAATTGCAAGTATTTTTACTTTCTCCATAGTGTTATTGCTTAATCCTTATTTTGACTCACTGTATCGTTATAGTACATGCAATAATTATACCAAGAAAGAGTCATCTTTTTATTTTTTCTAATTTCAATCAAAGTAAGAAATTATTCATCTAATTTCTTTAGAGGAAACATCTCAATTCTAAATGTATATTTTTTAATACATTGATTTTCATAAATTACTATACCCTTTGGTGCTCAGAAGGTATTGCTTGACAACATTATTAAAGTACAATCCTGTTCCACAAAGATCCCTGCCTTCATAAGTCTTTGTTCTATAGCAAGAGTTCCAGAACCCGGATTTAATATAACCCGTCTTGGGTGAATTTCAGTTATTTTAGGTAGAAGTGGAGTAAGTTTTTCCGGAGAAAGGTAGATGGAGATTGTATCAACTGTTTCCTCTAGAATATCCAAGGAGGAATACACCTTTAGGCCATCAATTGATTTTACATTTGGATTAACAGGAATTACTTCATAACCCTTCTCTTTCAACATTTTGACTGCTTTATAAGAGTATCGATGGGGTTTATCACTTGCTCCAAGAACCACAACTTTGAATTTTTTCATACATCTATCCCAAATCCTGCACCAAGGCTCTGCAATCCGAGGGAAAATACCTTGGATCCTGAACAGTGAGTTGGTATAAGAATCTTTGGAGAATACTCTTTAATTTTACTTATAACAGCCTCAACCTCCTTGGATTCCTTTTTATACAGGTGGAAGCCCCCTATTACGGCATAAACAGTTTCTCTTGGAAACTTTTCTTTAAGAGATTCTAACAGGGTTATTATCCCCGGATGAGCACAACCGGTAATTAGGGAAACTCCTTTTTCCGTTTTAATAATTAAACTTTGTTCGCATATTGGCTTGTTGTTATGGGTACCCCAAAGTTCACCAGTTGTAAATACGCCCTTCTCCAGCTCACAAAATTCTTCTGAAAGAACTATCTGTCCTCCCTTTTTAAGGATTTTTGTTTTTGTTTTTTCTGTGAATCCTGGACAGACATGTACCGGCAGGTCCTCTTTAAGCTTTAGCACCTTCCATAATCCGCCCCAATGATCCCAATGGTCATGAGAGAGGACAACTCTTTTAACTGTGTTTAATGAAAAGCCCGCAGTTTTAATATTCTTTAATAGGAACCTGCCCTTCTCTCCGGTATCAAAAAGGATCTCTTCCCCTAAAAGAGCAGAAAAACCCCACCCCTTTTTGAATTCCTTTTTAAATGCATAATTATCATAAAGAATTGTTATTTTCATAAATCCTTTCCCTGCATTCCGCGCAGGAACCGAAATATTCTACCAAATGTCTTTCTATATGAAAATTGAACCGGCCGGTCAATTCCTCTTCTATGCCTTTAAACAGAGATTTTTCCAGTTCAGAAAAGTCAGAGTATCGGATGGTCTTATTACAGTATTCGCAAATCAGAAAATGCTGGTGTTCAATGGTTTCATTATTTTTTAATAGCCGGTAACGGGTTTTTCCGTCATCCAGAGTAATTTTTGAAAGGGTTTTTAAATCCTCCAATAGAAGTACGGTTCTGTATATTGTTGCCAAACCAATACCCAGAGTCTCCTTTTGCAGAGCGGAAAAGATCTCCTCCGCAGATAAATATTTCTCCGTTTGGGCAAGGAAATTTATTATAATCTTTCTGGGAAGTGTTAGTCTGTAACCGGCTCTTTCAAACTGTCTTTTAATCTCCTGAAAATAGGGAGATCCTTCTTCCGTTAGCATTTTCTCTAAACCTGCCTGCAGATAGCCTTTTTATGATACTAACATATTTGGTAAAAAAAAACAGCAAAACTAGAAAAATTAAATCTTTTGCGGGTTAGATCTTCTTAGTCACAAACTCTTTTTACAGCAGCCAAGAGCTTATCCGTACTGAAGGGTTTAACAATCCATCCTGTAGCACCAGCGGCTCTTCCCTCTTCCATAACAGATTTCTGGCTTTCTGTGGTTAGAACAAGAATAGGAATAAACTTGTATTTGTTGTTTTCTCTGATTTTCTTAATCAAACCCAAACCATCAAGATTTGGCATATTAATATCAGTAATAATCAAATCAACAGTATTGTTCTCAAGTTTCTCCAAACCTTCAAGGCCGTCTGCAGCCTCCAGAACACCAAATTCATTCTGCTCAAGGACAAAAGAAATGCTTTGTCTTATGGCTTTTGAATCATCAACAATTAAAACCTTTTTCATCAAACAATCCTTTTCCTTGAATAGAGTATAACAGGTTTAAATTTTTGTAAACATCCTCCTCTTATATTATATTACAGAGTTCCTGAATGATATGAAGGTTTCTAAGTTTTGATATAGCTTTGTTCTGTATCTGTCTTACCCTCTCCCGAGTAATTCCAAGAAGTTTTCCTATCTCTTCCAATGTCAAAGGAGCTTCCCCGGAAAGACCATATCTCATTCTAAGAATTGCCCGTTCTCTCTCTGAAAGAGTTTCCAGAGTATTATTGATAATATCATTTATTGTGCAGTGAAAAACATACTCAAAGGGGGCTTTGTAACCTTCATCATGAACAAGATCGGATAAGGTTGTCATATTTTCTTCGTCCACCGTGGTATCTAAAGAAGAAGTCTCCCCGGAAAACTCCAACATCTGTTTTACCTTTCTCTCTGGCAGGTCCATGTAATTGGCAATTTCAGTGTTGCTTGGGTCCCGCCCCAATTCCTGGGTAAGATATTTGGAGATCGAATAACACTTCTTCATACTATTTAATACATGAACCGGTATCCTGATTGTCTTACCTTTATCCGCAAGTGCTTTAATGATTGCCTGTTTTATCCACCAGGTTCCATAGGTAGAAAACTTACACCCCCTTAAAAAATCGAACCTTTCTACTGCCTCTATAAGACCGATATTTCCCTCCTCTATCAGGTCTAAAAAACTTAATCCACGGTTCTGAAAATGCTTGGCAATTGAAACAACAAGCCTCAAATTACCATTTATCATCCTATTCCTGTGGGTCTCCAGTTCGTTCTCTTTTTTGGTTTTTTCTTTTTTATAGGTTTCTTTGGGAATTTCTCCGGATCGGAATTTTTCATTCAGAAGATAGAGTTCTCTTTTTAGGGTCTGCATAGCTTGTCCTATTAAGAGTTCTTCCGCTTTGGAAAGAAGGGGATAGATAGAGATTTGTTTTAAATAAATTGTAACAGAATCACCTTCCCCATTAAAAAGCATCGAGGGATCAACATCTAGGGCCTGTTCGAATAGATTATCAATCTGCGCCATACTTCGTTTCTCCCTTTAGACACAATTTCCAGAATGGGTAAAATATGGAACAGTATAATCAGTATTACAATCAGGGTTTCCCTAAACCTTGTATAAGGTTTTCCCTTACCCCTGGAAATCCAGGATTGGAAGCCCTTCCTCTGTTCTTGTTTCCTGGGGAAGGTCTTGTAGCAGGTATGTACCTGGTTTGGAAACAACTATCCTAACTCTGCCGATAGAACAGCTTTTTTCTGATATTGAATAAATTATTTTATAATTATCTAAAATGGCAAAATCTACATCACTTCCAGGGAAAAGATGAGGGGTCAAAACAGACAAGGGTTTCTCCGGATCGAGAGATTTAAAACAATGAGATTGGTATGGTAAAAGATGGATCTCCTGTGGCCCTTGAAAAATGGTTCCATCCTTGTACCAAAATCCGAAATCCAGAAACAGTTTTTTAGTTCCTCCAG
>ENA-OSEO01002502-OSEO01002502.1-sediment-metagenome-genome-assembly--contig:-NODE-2502-length-25621-cov-3.674131_pt1 | contig 25621 bp, 18 predicted proteins | sample MGYA00237883_ERZ534232 | MGnify/ENA metagenome assembly ERZ534232
TTTACCGGAAGGGGTGCGGCAGGCCTCCAGGGCGGTTTGGGCGGCGCGCTCGGCATCATCCGGGAAGCCCATCTGGAGCAGCAGTTCGGCGTGGGCGCAGAAGGCCGGGATAGCGATGTGCAGGTTGCCCGCGGCACGCCCGGTTTTACCGGCCCGTGCGAATGCGGCGCTGGCAGTGGTCAGATCATCTCTGAGGATGGCTGAGGTGGCCAGGGTGAAGTGGGCTATTGCGCGAATGGCGCCTTCCTGTTGGGGGAGCTGCTTCAGGGCCTGCTCTGCCTGGACGCGGGTTTGTTCAGAGTCACCGGTGAACCCGGCCAGATAGGCCCGGATAGCGGCAATATGACCCAGCAAAATGGGCTTTTGATCCGGGGAAAGGGCGGTGAGGGCCTGTTCAGCGGCGCGCAGCCGGGCTTCGACAGGCTCTCCCTGCCCGCTCAAAAGCAGCACCCAGGCGGCATAAACAGCCAGCCAGGGACGTTCCATGAGCAGGGTTTCTGGCAGCGCGCTGACCCAGCGGCCCAGCCGCATGATCTCTCCGCGCAGCAGCATGTTGAGGGCATTGGATTCGATCAACCGGGCAGCCATCTCACGGTCGCCGCCAGCCAGGGCGTGCTGCACAGCTTCTTCAACCTGGCCGATGTTTTCGAACCAGAAAGCCGCCCGGCGGTGCAGCGCGGGGATCGCTTCTGGTTGGGTTTGCAGCAGGCGGGCGCGCAGCAGGTCGGCGAACAGGTGGTGGTAACGGAACCAGCGCCGCTCGTCATCCAGGGGTACCAGAAACAGGTTGTTTGCCAGCAGCTCCGCCAGCATGGTTTGGGAATCCGAGCGGCCGGTGAGCGCGTCGCACAGCGGCCCGCTCAGACGGTCCAGCACAGCGGTCTGGTACAGGAAATGGATGACCTCCGCGGGCTGGCGCTGGAGGACTTCTTCCATCAGGTAATCGAGGACGAAGTGATGGCTTCCGGTGAAGGATTCTACGAAACGATGTCCATTCTCGCGGCCGCGCAGGGAGAGCGCCGCGAGCTGAAGCCCGGCGATCCAGCCTTCGGTGCGGGTCTCCAACGCGGCCGCGTCCTCCTCGGAGAGTGCCAGTCCCATGGTGTGGTTGAAAAACCCGGCAGCTTCTTCGGGGGTGAAGCGCAAATCTTCGGTCCGCAGTTCGGTGAGTTTGCGCTGGGCGCGCAGGCGTGAAAGCGGGATGGGCGGTTCAGCGCGCCCGGCAATCACCAGGTGAAGGCGGGCGGGCTGGTTTTCGAGCAGGAAAGCCAGCGCCTGGTGGACTTCCAGGCCGCTGACGCGGTGGTAATCATCCAGCACGAGGGCAATATCCTGGGGCAGGGCGGCGATCTCATTGACCAGGCTCCCCAGCAATACCGCCGGGGCGGGCTGCTGCGGAGCGGCCAGCATGCCCTGTACGGCCTCGCCTGTTCCGGGGAGAATCCGCTGCAGGGCGGCGATGAGATAGGACAGGAATCTGGCCCGGTCGCTGTCTGCTTCGTCCAGGGAAACCCAGGCCACGGGGAGAGCTGCCTGGGCAGCCCACACCATGAGAGCGGTCGTTTTGCCAAACCCGGCGGCTGCGGAGACCAGAGTCAGCGGCCCGCGCGCGCCAGTGTTGAGGCATTCCACCAGGTGGGGACGCTTTACCAGATCCCCGGATATCCGGGGAATATTGAGCTTGGTTGTCAGCAGTACCTGCCGGGGGATGTTGCCCATCACATGTCCCTTCCACATGTTTCTGTTATTCTATCACCAATTGGTTCGCAGAACTTTAAGTTGAAAAATGGTTGCTGCGCCTGATAATCAGAAAGCAAACGCCGCTGCCGCAACCAAAAGGAATGCGGGTACGTATATTTAGATGACATGATTCGCGCATTGCAAGACACAATTAAAAAGTATATACAGCGCAAAAGAACGCGATAATCTGGAGGAATAGGATGATACGGAAATTGATTCTGGTTGGAATGGTTGGATTGATGATGGCCTGCTGCTGCGGTTTGCCGGTTTTATCCAGGGGAGCACAGGAAACAGCCGATCGTTTTACGGGCTTTCAAATTGTGCGCGGCGAGGGGATGGTGGTCGCAGAGGATCGCTTGCTGCCGGATTTCTCGCGGTTAGATTTCCTTGGGGAAGGTGATGTCTATATTGAAGTGGGGGAGCAAACCGCTGTGCGGGTGGAAGCGCAGGAAAATTTGATGCCTTATCTCGAAACCGGTGTGGAAGGTGAAACCCTGCGGATCGGTACTCGAAAAGGTGTGGAACTGCGTTCCACCAAGCCGATCCAGTTCTATGTGACGGTGAAAGCGTTGAATTTTATTCGGTTGAGCGGCTCTGGTGATATCTTTATGAAGAGTCTTTCGGCCAGCCGGTTTGACGCAGACCTGATTGGCAGCGGCGATATCCGCATAGAAAGCCTGGATACCGGCCGCCTGGAACTGAACCTGGGCGGCAGCGGAGAATTAGAGCTGGATGAATTAAGCGCCGATGAAGTCAATACCGATATCATTGGTTCTGGCAATGTGCGGATCCATGAGGGCGTGGTGGACGCTCAGGAAATCCGGATCAGCGGCAGCGGGAATTACAATGCGGAGGAAGTGTCCTGCCGGGCCGCAAACGTAAGTATTCCCGGCAGTGGTTCGGTTACGCTGCGCGCCAGAGACCAGCTTTCGATATCTATTTTCGGCAGCGGGGATGTGGGCTATTACGGCAGCCCTGTGGTGGACCAGACCGTGATAGGGTCTGGCTCGATCCGCCAGCTTGGAAAGTAGATTATCAGGTAATATCAGGAAAAATCCAGGGGCACAGCGCCCCTGGATTTTTGAGATTAAGGCAGAAACAAGTAATGCCAGTCGATTATTCTTTTCCGGAATGATTGTGAGGCTCCAGGAAAACCATTTTCCTAACGAAACTTCGGCATCACTGTGGAATGTCGGACGTGAGGAAAAGCTCATTCGCCGAGCGATTTCACAAAGTTTTCGATCTCCACCCGCGCGGCGTCGCCGCTGTCCAGCAGTAAATGCCCGCCGCTGGAGACTGTGTACAGGCGGGCTGCCGGGATGCGCGCCGCCATGTCCACAGCGTTTTCATATTTCGCCAGCGGGTCATCCACCGCGGAGATGACCAGGGTAGGGACGTGGATGTCTTCCAGGGGGTAGGCTTCGGAGTGCTGATCCATATCGAGGTTGGAAGTGAACATGTCGAAGACAAACCCGGCTTGTCGTGGACGGATGGGTAAAATGGAGCGGATCAGGTCACTCACCAGCACCTGATCTGCCGCGCTGAGGGGATACCCTTCGGGCACACCCACTGTTGCATGCATCATCCCCTGGAATTTCGAGGTCAGCAGCCACATCAAGAAATCCGAACCGAAAACCGTCTGGATGATCGGTTTGGGGGGCAAGGCCACGGTTTCCACGACGGTGGAAGGCGCCGCGGATGAAACCAGCACCAGGGCTTTGACCCGATCCGGGTGACGCAGGGCCATCTGGATAGCGGAGGTCCCGCCGGCAGAATTTGCCACGATGGTCGCCTTTTCGATGCCGAGGGTGTCGAGCAGGCAGGCGTAAGCATCGGCCTGGGAGGCAGGAGACGCGTTTTCGGGCATGGCTGTGCCGGGGTAACCGAAGCGGGAGGGGGCGATTGCCATCATCCCCGCGCTGAGGTGGGCTTCGGCCAGCCCCAACCCCTGGTCGAAGCCGCCGGCGATGCCGTGGCTGACCAGAACGGGTTCGCCCTCCCCGCGGATTGCCACCGCGACCGGCCCGCAGGCGGTCTGGAGGGTCTGGTGTTCGATATTTTCCAGACGCTGGTAAGCGGCCCGGATATCTTTGCGATAGGGCAGGTACAGGAAGACAAGTGCCAACAATAACAGGGCTGTGAGAATGGCTATTGTCATTGGGATTCCTTTTCGTTTGGATTGCGGCATGGTCGGTTTGGAAACTCCAATTTTTCGCGAAACAGGTTTGAAGGATTATGAAGCAGTTGGTCAATTCCCGCGCGCCCGGACATATTCACTCATCTCCAGGTTGAACCGAATTTCTTCCAGGGTGAAGGCGGCCCAGGGTTTGCCCGCGTCCAGCCAGGTGGCGTAGGCGACGGTGGGTTGGTTTTCAGTCCGGACTTCATTGGTGATCCAGAGCACTTTGTTCTGGTCACCCGGGTTCTGGAAGCGCATGGCTTCCATCAGGTCCACCAGCCCGGTGCGCGGGTTGAAACGCACAACGAAGCTCTCTTCGCCGTCCTCGAAAGGCACGAACAGGATGGCAGTATCCGCGTCCACCGCTTCCCAGCGGGCACGCGGGTCGGTGAGCCATATTGCCGGGAACCAGTTTCCCTCTGCCCACAGAGCCAGGTTGGCGGCCTGGTTGGTGTTGGGCTCATCGTGATAGGTGCCCATCGGGCTTTCAAAGAAGCTCTTGCCATCCAGATAGCCCTCGTTGACTTTCAGGAAAGGGAACCCGAAAAAGGTCGCTTCAATATAATGGCGGTAGTCCTGGCCGGCGTTGTGAACGAAGATATAGCGCGCCGGCAGCCAGACACCAAAGGGGCGGATGCGCGCGCGCCCGGAGATGAACATGGTTTCAATTACCGGGATTTGGTCGCCGTATTGGGCGCGGTAAAAACGTTCAACCGGCGCGGGCAGACCGTCCGGCAGGGGCACTGTTTTCAGCTCGCCCTGTGAGAACTCGGGGAGGGGGAAAGGTTTGGGATTGACTTGCAGTCCAATCCAGCCGACCAGCACCAGGGCAACCAAAATGGAAAGAACGGTAAGTGCGATTTTCATATAAACCTCTTTTCTTTGATCTTAACAGAGAATCAATTCATGACACTCTGAATATTTTATTCCAAATCTACATTCGATCACCCCATCTGGAAGAGCTTGCGCGCCAGAGCATGGTTGGAAGTATGCCCTGGAAATGTTTCTGCGCCTGGCATATTCGACCAGGGGGTAAGCGCGGCAGGCTTTATTTTCCTTTGTGCTGACGATAAAAACAGAGCGATTATATCACCCGGGTGGTATTTTATAGTGGTTTTAAGGCTCAGGCTTGCTCAGGGTGGTGGTTAAGCCGGAACTATGTTTCGCCAAACAAGCGTTCAAAACCGGGGTAAGCCCGCAGGGGGATCAGGTCGAAGGCGATCAACCCGGCCTGGACCAGCGGCAGGGTTTTGAGGACTTCTTCAGCCTGTTCGACATCCGCGCATTCCAGCACGAGGACGGCGCTGGGTTGGTCCTGGCGAAAATACAGCTCGCGGAAAATGCCTTCCTGGTACAACTGCCAGGCGCGGCGGGCTTCGGCCTTGCCATTGCGCTGGAAATCCCGCGCGGTCGCGCCGGGCAGCTCTCTCTCGACAGCCAGAATTTTCATGTCGTTTTCTCCTGATGAATAGTAGCGATCGGTCTGATTATATACGGAAATCTCAAGCGCGCGCTGCGTTTTTTGACCATCCCACAATGTTCTTTGTAAGGATCACGGACTGTAATAAGGACTGTGAAGGTATACAGCCTTTTATTGCGGACCTTTTGCCGCACTCTTTTCATGCGGCGAAGTTCTACAGAACCTCGCGGATATTGCCTGGTCCAGGTCGTGGACAGGGTATAGCGGCTGTGCTAAACTGGTGAAAGTAATCTCTCTGGCGGGAGCGGTGATGGGACAGGGAAAATCCTTCTTTTTGAAATCCAATACACAACCAATCTTCCAGGCCTGGATGGTCCTCGCGGTGCTGGGGCTGGCAGCCGGGCTGCTGTGGCCGCTGGTGCTGCGCCCGAACCATATCCCGATGCCGCCAGTGGCGCAGAACTCAGACCTGGTGATCTCCCATCTGTCAAACGCCAGCTACCTGCACAGGATGCTGGCGGAACACGGCCAACTGCCGCTGTGGAACGCACAGATGTTTGCCGGGCAGCCCTTTGCCGCCGACCCGCTGGCGGGGTTGTGGTATTTGCCAAACTGGCTGGCGGTGTTCTTTCCGCGGCCGTGGGCCTTTAACCTGCTGTTCGTGCTGCACCTGGCCTGGGCCGGGTTGGGGTTGTATGGCTTTTTACGAGAGGAAGGGCGCAGCGCGCGGGCGGCGGGGATTGGCGCGCTTGCTTTTATGGGCATGCCAAAACTGCTTGGTCACATTGCCGGAGGGCACGTTTCGCTGGTGTTCGCGGTGTGTTGGACGCCGTGGCTGCTTCTGCAGGTACGGCGGGCTTTTCCCGATGGGGGCTGGCGGCGCGGGGCAGTAGCGGGAGCCTGTCTGGGTGTGATGGTTCTGATCGATGTCCGCTGGGGGTTTTACGCCGCTGTGCTGGCCGGGGCGTATGGTTTGTGGCGGGTGTTTTCGCAAGCGCCTGGCGCGGTTCTCCGGCGCGGGAACATCGGCGCGGGGCTGGCTTTTATAGGATTTACAGGGCTGTTGAGCGCGGGGCTGACCCTGCCGATGGTGGAATTGATGAGTCTTTCGCGCCGCTCCGGGCTTTCTCCGGTGGAGGCGGCTATTTTTTCGTTTTCGCCGGGCGACCTGGCGGGGCTGGTACTACCGAAGCTGGGGGTGTATTACGAGCTGATCGTATACCTGGGCGCGGTGCCGCTCCTGCTGGCGGCGTTGGGGGTGACGCGCCGGAACTGGTTCTGGGCGCTGGTGGCTGCGCTGGCGGGGCTGTTCGCCCTGGGGCCGAATACGCCTTTCTTCCCGTTGGCGGTGCGGGTGGTGCCGCTGCTGGGCTGGCTGCGGGTTCCCTCGCGGGTGTGGTTTTTGGGCGGGCTGGCGGTGGCTGTGCAGGCATCTTACGGCGCGGACCGGCTGCTGGCGGGCAATTTTCCCGGCGCCCTGCGGCGCTGGCTGCCTTTGGGCGCGGCGGGTCTTTCTCTGGCCGCGGTGCTGCTGGCGGGGGGCCTGGCGTTTACGCTGGAACCCTGCCCGCCCGGATTGGCGGCTTTGGGGATTTTCGCACCGTTGGGCCTGGGGGTAACGGCGCTGATTGCTGCCGGCAGACTGACGCCCCGCGGCGGGCTGGCGGCTTTGGCCGTATTGTTGGCAGCGGATTTGGTTTGGGCCGGCGCGCACCAGCTCAGGGCGGTGCCGCTGCCCCCAACCGCGCCGGCTGAATCCTGGCTGGAAGCGCAGGAAGGCCTGTTCCGGGTGTACTCGCCTTCTGGCAGCCTGCCGTTCCCCGGTTCATTGGAACAGGTGAATGGGGTCAACCCGCTGCATCTGGAGAGCATGGCCCAATTCATTGGTGAGGCGGCGGGCTACGCCACGGGCTCCTATTCGGTGAGCCTGCCGGATATGTATATCGACGCGGATACCCCGCCGGAAATGCGCCGGGCGGCTGCCCGTCCGGACGCGGCGTTGTTGGGTCTGTTGAACACGCGCTATCTCGCGGCTGATTTTCCGCTGGAATCGGACGGGTTGGAGGAAGTATTTGTATCTGGCAGCACAATCGTCTATGAGAATCTTGATGCCCAACCCCGGGCCTGGATGGAGAACGGACGGGTTGAGGAGATACACTGGACGCCGAACCATATCACGGTTTCGGTTGATTCGGATGATGGGGGGCTGCTGGTGCTGAGCGAGGTGCTGTATCCCGGCTGGCGGGTGTGGGTGGACGGTCGCGGCACCCCAACAGAGACGTCTTATGGCGTGCTGCGGGCGGTGCGCCTGCCGCCAGGAGCGCACACAGCCCGGTTTGCCTTCCGCCCGGTCATGGTCTATGTGGGAGCGGGGATGGCGGGAGCCGGGTGGCTGGCGCTGGCTTTGATTATGCGGAGCAGGCCGGGTATCCAGGTGAAAAAACATGCCAAACATAAATGAAATCAAAGACTTGTTGAAAAGCTGGAATAAGAAGACAGATTTCCTCTTTCCGGAGCAGAAAATCTTTGAGCGGGAGTTCCCGCTGTGGCAGGAGCTGACCATCTTCACACTTATGCTGGGGATTGGCAGCTTGCTGGGGAGTTTGCTGCCGGCGGATGGGTTCATTGGCTTTGATTGGGTCAATTTCTGGAGCATCGGGCGGGTGGCGCCCTTCCATCCGCCGTGGACAGCGCTGCTGGTGCGGTTGCTGACCTGGCCGCTGCTGGTGGGACTGACTCTGAGCGCGTTCAGCCTGGCGGTGCTTAAGCGGGCGGTTCACCCTGCCAGCGCGGCTGCGGCGCTGGTTTGCCTGCCGCTGTTGTGGACGGTATTCCTCGGCCAGCTTGAAGGCATGGTCACTCTGGGGCTGCTGGGGCTGCCCTATCTGGCGCCGCTGGCGCTGGTCAAGCCGCAGGTCTCGTTCTTCGCGTTTGGTGCCCGGCGGCGGTATATTTACGGGTTTTTGATCCTGATGGCGGTTTCGCTGGTGGTGTGGGGGCTGTGGCCGCTGCGTACGCTCTCGGTAGAAAGTTATTACGCGGAAGGACGCTACCCGCAGAATATTGGGCTGGGATGGTATGGGCTGCCGGTCGCGCTGGCGCTGCTGTGGTTTTCGCGTGGAGATATGGACATGCTGATGCTGGGGGGAATCTTTGCCGTGCCGCATCTGATCCCTTACAACCTGCTGCCGGCACTGCCCGCGGTGGCGCGCCTGAGCCCAAAAGCGGCGCTGGTTGCGTTCGCGCTATCATGGCTTCCGTTTTCGGCGAACTATATCGGCCCAATGGGCTGGTGGCTGGGGTGGCTGTTTGTGGCCTGGGTGTGGCTGAACCTGGCGGCAAAGCGCTACGCGGATTGGCCGCCGGCGGCGGCTTTCCTGCAGTGGTGGGAGTAATCACAAGGGGGGGTCTTAAGGATATTTAAGCCGGTAATAATCGCGGACACAATGATATTTCTGTTCGGGGCCGTCCCAGGATTCGATTTTGGGAATAGGGATATCCTGGATGAGCTGTCCCTCTACGACGGCGGAGTGGATGGTCGTATCCCGCGCGTCCCAAACTACAGCATAGGCGGACAGACTTTGTTCCACACGATAGGCGTACCGCAGGAGCGTGATGCCGTTGCCCACCAGGAAAACCCACAGCAGCGCGGTGATTCCCAAAATAACCAGCTTTGCCGAAAAGGATCTGGAATCGAGCCGTATTGGGGTCAGACGTCCGACGAAATAGCCCCATACCAGCATGGCCAGCACCACGAAATAGGTCGGGATGATTTGCGAGCGTGCCGGGATCTCGGCGGACATGGCATAGGCTCCCGAGACAAAACTGGAAGCTACCAAAGCAAAACCCATAAGCGGCACAATCGCCAGCATGGGCCGTTCGATAGTTACATTACTGGTTCGCGTTTGGGACGGGAGGGATCGCGCAATACTGAAGCCGAAGATGACAACGGCTGTCAGCCCAAGCGCTTTGCTGGTTTCCGCAAGGATTCCCGTAAGAAAGTTCACGCTGAAGGTCCAGGTCATCCGCACCAGTTTCCACAACCCCGGAAAATCGGGGTAAGCCTGACTTTGCTGGCGGTTGTAATTGCCCGGCGCAAGCACCACAACCATCATGCCCACCACGGCGGCGGCAGCGATCCACAGCAGCAGGCGGAAAAGCCGGGGTTTGGCGCGGTGAACACGAGTGACCAGCGCGGCCAAGACGCCGGAGAAGCTGAGCAACATAATGCTTGGGCTGGCGACCTCGTGGGTGGTGGCAAGCGCAATCGTCATCACAAAAACGCCTAATCCGGCCAACCAATCCGGGAAACCACCCTCCTTTTTGTGGCAAGTCCAGCTCACAACGCACAGGATCAGTGGAAACAGGATCAGCACCGGATAGACCGCGACAGAGGAAACGATCCAATAAGTGGATTTGAGTACATCCGGAGTGAGGGACAGGGTGGAGAAAGACACCACAAAAGCACCGCCCAGAGCCAACCAGAATCGCCGGGAGCCGGGTATCGCCTGGAAAAGGGCATAAAAGCCCGCGGTGCTGGCAGCCAACCACAGCAGGATCTGCGCCAGGGGAGCGAAGCGCTGCTCGCTGAACCCGAGCAGCAGCAGATTGGAGAAGAACCGCCCTGACCAGTTGTTGTAGAAATCCACAACAGCCGCCCCGTACCCGATCCTGCGGGCATAATTGGTGTAGCAGTAATCGTCCGCGAAAAGCCGCGCGAAGAAACCGGCATAGGCATACAGGAATGTTCCTGCTATGCCGGTGATGGATAGAGCTTTCCAGTACAGGCTGGCCATCTCCGCCGAACTGCTCTGCGAAATTCCGAAAAGCATCAGCCCTGTAAGCGGGATAAAGAAACCAGCTGCCAACAAAAGAATTTCCGGCAGGAAATCTTTGAAATAGCCCGGATTGAGCTCGGTTTTGTGGATCAGCAGCAACTGATCCTTTCTCTGTGCCTCATCCTCACCTGTCTGAAAAGATCGCAATTGACCATCCAGAACCATTGTCAATGGAATTGGGTCGCTTGTGGCAGTTATCAGAATTTCTGCTTCCACGCCATAACCGCTGAAGAAAGGGTATTCGATCCAGGCCGGGCTGCCGCTGCTGAGCACCAGACGCTGGTCTTCTTCTGTCCAGTCCCCGCTGTGCAGGATGTGATCCATCAGAACCGGTTTGCCATCCAGCTTAATTTCAAGGATCTGGATTGAAGCCGGTGAAACCGTACCGGGAATTTCGAGGCGCAGGACGTGCCGCTGGAGCAGGTGGGTGGACAGGGCGGTAGCGGAGAGCAGCGACAGAGCTAACCCGAGAATGGCAACTAACAGGGTTTTTTGTCGGGATTGGGCGGATATACCCGGGACCAGCTGGCGGTAAAACCAGTAAATGGCCGGGGTGAGGAATGGAACCAGCCAGAGCGCGGTGCGGAATAACCGGTTGAAGGAATGGATTTGGAGACCCCACCAGAGATAAACCCCCACGGCGCCCAAGATCAGGCCGCTGCCCAGGCTCAACCCAAGGATGGCGGCATGTTTTGCGATGTTTTTTGTCGACAGGTTTGTCACGGTTTCTGCCCCATGTTTTTCAGCGATTCTAACATACTTCCTCATGGCCAGCGCGACGGATGAAGTTCGGAGAAGTGGTCCTTTCAGTAGAAGCTTAATCCCTGAGAGAATGGATAAATCCACTCTCACAATCAAAATCCATCCAAAAAGTGCAATTTTTGAGATTTTGTTCTATAATCAGCGTGTACTTATTTCCTTTTTCGAGATGATTTCAGGGCAGGGAAAAATTCCTCCACCGGGATTGCCATGGAGGGCGCGAGACCAGCGGGGTTGAACACACTGGCGCTATCTGTGCTGAAAAAATGAGACTTCATCGCATAGGATAGATGAAGTGAAACGTGAGGTGCTTATGGATATGGAAATTCTGATGATAGGACTGGGCGCGATGACGCTGATCACCATGCTGGTTCTTCTGACTGTGGCGGTGGTCGCTTATCTCCAGTACCGGCGCACGGAAGGTGAGCCGGGAACCCTTCAGACTTTGAGCCACCTTATCCAGCAGCAGCAGACACAGATCGCCATGTTGGGGGAAAAGCTCTCTCACATTGAGCCGGTAACCCAGGTAATGGGAATGCTCAACAGCGAAATGCGCGGGTTGACGGAGCGCATCTCCACGGTGGAAGTCAACCAGAATGAAGTGCAGCGCGGCGTGGGCAGCCTGGCAACGGATTCGATTTCCGCGCTTTCGGAGTTAAAAACCCTCACCAACCGGTTGGGGGAGGCCACGGCAGTGATGCGCTCGGAGCTGGCGCTGGCCAAAACCGACCTGACTGAGCTGCATTCCCATGTGCGTTCGCGTCAGGAGATGGATATCCAGATGTCCGAATCGATCCGCCGCCTGGAAACCGTCATCGCCGGCACACAATCCAAAGGCTCGGCCGGGGAGAATATCCTGGATGTGGTTTTTGGGAAACTGCCGCCCGAGTGGCAGGTGCGCAACTTTAAAATCTCCGGAAAAGTGGTGGAGTTTGGGCTGCGCCTGCCCAACGACCTGATCCTGCCCATTGACAGCAAATGGACGGCCACCCACCTGCTGGAAAAGTTCATTGCCTCGGAGGATGTGGAAGAAAAGCAGCGCATCAAACGGGATATGGAGGGCGCGGTCCTGCTGAAAGCGAAAGAGGTTAAGAAGTATATCGATCCCAGTGTGACGGTCAACTTTGGCGTGGCTGTGATCCCGGATTCGATTTTTGACCTGACCTATTCCATCCAGTCTGAAGCGTTCCGGATGAATGTGGTACTGGTAAGCTACAGCATGTTCGTGCCTTACCTGCTGCTGGTTTTCCAGACTATGCTGCGCACCACGCAGAGCATTGATTTGCAGAAAATAGAAGCCTATCTGCAAACCGTGCAGGAGAGCACTCAGGCCATCCAGGAAGAACTGGACGGGCGTTTTTCACGGGCGATCACGATGCTGTCCAACTCACGGGATGATATGCGGGCTATGATCAGCAAGGCGGGGAGCAGCCTGACCGCGCTGCAGCTGGCTGAGATTCAGCGTGATGTAACGACTATCCCGCAGGATGCCATTCCGGAAGAAAGGTGGGGCGCGACCCGTCCCTTTACTGACATCCCGGAGTCAGAGATGGAGGATCAGTCGAGCCGGTCCTGATGGGTGGGGAGATGTTTGCGGAAATACCAGTGGGGAGGTGTGGCGCCGACCGTTAATCGATGCTGAAGAATGCCCCAGTTGCGGGCGATGGATGCCGTGAGGTGGGCGCCCAAAACCAGGATGTAATTGCTGAAATAGAGCCACATCAGCGAGGCGATTGTGGTTCCCAAAGAACCATAGACCACGTTATAACGCGCGAACCGGCTGCTCAGGTACCAGGTGAGCACAGTGGTGATCAGGCGCCAGCCAGCGGTGACGATAGAAGCACTGATCAGGGAGGCGCGCCAATCCACCCGGGTTTTTGGAACCCAATAATACAATCCCCAAAGCAGACATAAACGGACGATCATTGGAAACAGATTGGATAAAACCCGACGCAGCGGAACGCTGTTGAAGAGTTCTTCCCACAGCGGCAGGTTCAAGGCGTCCATCAGTTCAACCGCGGATGTGGCGATGATGGAGACGATAAACAGCATTCCCAGCAACACAACGATGCCCAGGGCTTCCAGCCGGGTTCGCACAAAAGGACGGGGCTTGAGGTCGGGCCAGGCACGGTTCACACTGCGCACCAGCAGGCTGAAATACCCGCTGGCCGCCCAAAGCAAGCCGACGCCGCTGACCAATGTGGATGATACCCGCCGGTCCACCAGGGTCTGGAGCATGGCCTGAACCAGGTCGGGGGAAATGGGGAAGATGTCTGTGAAATAGACCATGGCATGGTATCGGGCGGCTTCTTCGGTTAACCAGGAGCTGGCAGCCGCCACCAGGATGAGCAGGAGGGGGAAAAAGGAGAAAAAGGAGAAATAAGCCAGTCCGGCGGTGGCTTCCACGGCCGCAGACCGGGAAAAGCTGTGTACAGTGTCTCGCACAATCTGATAGACCACCCGTAAGACGTTTCTGACGTAGGTAGTAACGCTGGTAAACACTGTGGAAAAATCAATACTTTTTAAATTGAACATTATGTATTACATGGCTATCAAGGAAGACACAAAGAATTGGACCCGTCAGACGTTGATATGATCCGATGGAAATTTCTGCTCTTGATTGTATTATAAATTCATAATCTTTTCGCGACCAACCACAGACTGGTGGGAAATCTGTGCTGGAAGGGCAATGCTATAGACATTTTACCCGTTTGGAGGATATTTGGAAAGAAGCGGATTCCGCCCATTAAGAAACCCGACCTCCACGTATCAAGACCGGAGATCGGGTTTCTTTGTAAGAGTCTTTCACGCTCACTGTGTGTCTGGAGATTTCTCAACCACAACTTTATTGTGAATCAATCGGGTGCCGTGAAGCAGGGTATCGGTTACCGGGCAGCGCGATTCTACAAATTTCTGAAACTCCTGAAGCCTGTCCACCGGGGAGCTGCTCAGGATGTGCATGGTGGAGCGGATGGTTTGAAACCCGGTACGAACACCTGCGGCGCCGTGCATAAATCCATCCGGGTCAAGGTCGCCCTCTACTTCCACCCGAATATCCTGGATGTCAATTCCCATGGGTTTAGCGAAAGAAGAGGCTGTGATGGCCAGGCAGGAACTGAGCGCGGCCAGCAGGGCTTCCAGGGGAGTCATTCCGGTGTCTGAACCGCCCATCGCGGGAGGTTCGTCAATGATGATTTTGAACTGCCGTGAATTACTTTCCACAGCCAATCCCCCCTCGATTTTTTGAGAAACAGACTTAAAAGTTTGCACGAAAATCTCCTTTCAAGAGAAGAGCCTGATTGAAAATGTGGTTTGTTGATCCTGAGAACGATTTTATAATGATATTTTCTACTCCGCAAGCCGGTTTGAAAGCGTGTGTACTAAGCTTCCAGCGGATGTGTTGTGAAGGGAGTCCTGGCCGGTGGGGTTCCGGCCAGGACATAGGGGGAGTTTTTACGTTGGGGCTGCTGGTTTTACTGGGTAACGCGGACGGTCAATTCGTAAACTTCCAATGGGGAGACGTCTGGTTCGAAGGGGCGGTGGTAGATGAGACGAAGGTTGGTCTGACCCTCACCGGCAGCACGGTAGGTGAAGGTGAACTTTCCACCCGCTCCCAGGGCCTTGCTGTCGGATTCGTAGGAAGGTTCCTCAACCAGCTCCAGGACAGCCGGGTCTGGTATGGGATCGGCTTCCCAGGAATAGCCAGTGGTCAGGTTGCCTTCCAGGGTGATGTTGAAGCTTTCTCCGGCGGGAAGGATGACGCTTGAACCATTGTCCTCCGGGCCGAGCTGAACAGGCCCAGCCGCGGCGGAAGAACAAGCGCCGCTCAGGACCGCCAGCAAAAGTGCACTTCCAAAAGTGAAAAATCGTTTCCTCATTTTTTTCTCCGGTTAAATCCTCCAAAAAACAACCCATTTTTGTATATTAAGGACGATTCATGCCGGGATAAGTTCCCGATGACCGCGCCAGCGGCTGGTCTGCTTCTATTCCTGCAGGACGTCGCACACCACGACGGCGATGTTATCTTCGCCTCCGTGATCCAGGGCGGTGGTGACCAGCTCATCCACGGCGATTTGAGAAGTTGGAGCGGTGCGCAGAATATGGGCGATGCGGAAATCGAAAACCATTTCCCACAGGCCATCTGTGCAGAGCAAAAGACGATCGCCGGGACTGATATCGATGATTTTCGTGTCAATTTCGATTTGTGGGTTGATGCCCAACGCGCGGGTAATGATATTGCGGTTGGGGTGGCTGTAGAGATCATCCGGCTCCAGCAAGCCCTTTTGCACCAGTTCGCTGACCGCGGAATGGTCCGAAGTGAGCTGGCTGAGGATACCGCGGCTGTGGAGATAAACACGGCTGTCCCCGGCATGGGCGATGACGGCATGCGTTCCCTGGATCAGCGCGCAAGCCACGGTGGTACCCATATTGGTAAGTTTTGGGTTGCGGTTCCCTTCGTTGAGAATAGTGGTATGCGCGCGTTGGATGGCGAGTCGCAGTTTTTCCCGCAGCTGCTCGATAGACAAAAAAATGGATGAGACAGGGCTCAATGCCGGCATCAAGGTATCAGAAATGGTCGTTATGGCCAGCGCGCTGGCAATATCTCCCGCGGGGTGTTTTTTACCCCCAATCCCATCGGCGACAATGAGCAGTGCGGTTGGCAGGCCGCGGGTAGAGACCCAGGCATGCGCATAATCTTGATTGGTTTTCCGTACCAGACCAATCTTATGGTCGGCGGCAACCTGATAGAGTACTGTTGCAATCATCTTCCCTCCCTGGAGTAAGTCGCAACAAGAATTCCTGAATGAAAGGGTCGAGATGGCTTATCTTCCTTCACATTTGCCAGGCAGTATGTGCGCCGGAGAGTGATGGATAAATGCCCCATATTTTAGCCGTTTCCCGCAGGGAAACGCTGTTTTTTATAGCAGTGGTGTATCCAAAAGTTTTTTGGAATTCAACGTTGATGTTAAGACCCACCTTCAACTTCAGGTAACTCTATTGTAAGGATTATTCTCTCTCAAGGCAAGTGAAAATGGGTTGAGATTCATGCGATTTTTCTGGAAGGTGACCACCAGGCATCGAGGTAAATAGCAGGATGGGTGGGTGTGACCACTTCCTTACGAAATCTGATTTGAGGGTATACTATTTTTACTCATGGTTGAGCATTTTGGGTTTGGTGTTTTACTTCTGTCTCTGGTGATATCCCTGTATGGGATTGCCGCGATACTGTACGGGATGAGGAGAAACCGGCTGGCATGGGTGGAAAGCGCCCGGGTCGCCTTGCTGATCAACTTTCCCTTGATTGGGATTGTGGTTTTCTGTCTCTTTGACCTGCTGATCACCCGCTCGTACCAGGTAGCGTATGTCTTCACCGTTACCAGCGACAGCATGCCGGAAATTCTGAGGTGGGCCGCATTGTGGGGAGGGGAAAGCGGTGCGCTGCTGGCCTGGCTGTGGGTGCTGTCCGGTTGTTCGGCTGCTCTGGTGTTGCGCAAATGGAAGCGGGATCGGGAGTATCTTTCTGTGGTGATGCTGATTTTGCTGCTCACACTTGTCTTTTTCCAGTTTTTGATCTTGAATTTTGAGAATCCATTTGTGCGTTTCTGGCAGCTTGCTGATGAAACCCGGGTGACAGCGATGTTCCGGCCACCAGAGGCAAGGCTGGTGATCCCCGGCAACGGGGTTGGTTTAAACCCAACGCTGCGCTCGCCATGGATGAGCTTATACCTTCCATTGCTCTATATGGGATGCGCCCTGCTTGTGACACCTTACGCGTTTGGCGTCTCCGCGCTGATCAACCGCAGAACGGACCACTGCTGGTTCAGCATATCCCGCCGATGGACGCTGTTGGGCTGGCTGTTCCTCAGCATAGGTATTTCTGTAAGCAGCCGGTCCATCACGGCGACAGATCTCTCCGGTGGTTTTTGGAAATGGGGACAGATCGAAATGGCTGTTTTTTTGCCGTGGTTAAGCAGCACGTCTTTCCTTCACGCGATGATGGTTCAGGAAAAACGAGAATTGATGAAGCGCTGGAATATGGCCCAGGCGTTTATAACCTTTGTACTGGCGATGTATGGAATCTATATCGCTCAGCTTGGCCTGTTTGAAACGCCGGATTTTCTGACCACAAGGGATACAGGCCCACTGTGGGTTGGTTTCCTGGGGCTGGCCGCGCTGGTTTCCTTGTCCCTTCTGGTTTACCGCTGGCGTGATTTGAACTCGGCGGGGCGGCTCTCGTACCTGCTTTCTAAAGAATCTTTGTTGATGTACTCCAACCTGATCTTTCTGGGGCTGCTGCTGGTTACGATTGGCGGGTTGATCTATCCGGTATTGGCAAGGTGGATTGCCGGGCAGGAGGTGATTGTGGACAGCCAGTATTACAGGCAGGCCACCACCCCTCTGCTGGTGAGCATTTTGCTGTTAATGGCTGTTTCGCAGCTTTCAAGCTGGGGATATTCCAATGCCCGGAAACTGGTTTACGATTTGTGGAGGCTGGTGGCCGCCTCAGCGGGAGTGGTCGCCGTGATCTTTTTGGGAGGTGTGCATCGCATCAAAGCCCTGTTGAGTTTCTGGCTGGTTGCTTTTGTGATCGTTACAATTTTCTTTGATCTGTTCCGGGGAACGCTGATGCGCAGCTATCGTTACACTGAGAAACCACTGACCGCGTTCTGGCGGCTCGCGTCGAGCGCGAAAACGAAATTGGGCGGCACGGTTGTTCATCTGGGGCTGGCATTGGTGGCACTGGGGGTGGTGGGGTTGGGACAGTTCCAGGTACAGACTCAAACCACCCTGGCTCTGGGAGAAAGCGTGGTGCTGGACCAGTACACCATCACGTATCACTCCTTGGAGATGCTGGATTCTAGTGGGGGACGCAATGTGCTGCGCGCAGTTATGCTGATTTCGTCGGATGGTATTCCAGTGGGCGAAGCTTTCCCCCGCCGGGATTACTATTTTGACACACAGCAGTCGATCACCACACCCGGCCTGCACGGTGGGTTGTGGGGCAATTTGTATGTTGTGATGGTAGATTGGCCGCCCATTTCAGCCCAAAGCGCGACTTTTCGAATTTATTATGACCCGTTGGTGTTCTGGTTGTGGTCCGGGGTGTGGCTGGTGGTCGTGGGGACTGTTCTGAGCCTGGCTGGAGAATATTCCCCTGAACCTGAATTTCGTTTCAGAAAACCTCAGACTTAGGTGAACGTCCTGGGAGGAATATGTCGGGGCGTTCTTACTATACAATTTTTAACTTGTTTATAAGATTAGGTTAATGTGCGTTCGATATAATGGTTTTGTTTGTTCCGTGATTATTGAATTGAGATTCGGGGTTGTAGATGGATTGGGGAGCCATATTTTTTGTTCTGGCATTGCTGGTGATGTCGGTGCTGTTTCTGGTTCAGCCTTTTTTTGACAGAGAGACGAAACCGTCACCGCTTGTGGATCAGGGTGTTTCTGACGATTCCAGGGCGATCCGTTTTCTGTGGGGCCTGGAAGAACGCCGGGACCAGCTTTTGGGAGCGCTTCAGGATTTGGAGTATGACCATGAGGTGGGTAAAATCCCTGGGGAGGATTATGAGTCTCAGCGAGAGGCTTTGCTGGTGACAGGTGTGGATGTGATCCAACAAATCCGGGCGGTCCGCCCCTCGGCAGCCTCTGAGTCTGAGCGCGAAAATCACCCCATTTCCAGTTTTGTGTACACTTCAAAACGCTCCAGAAAATATCCCAGCTTTGAGGAAGACGAGCTTGAGGAAATGATCAAGACATATCGCAGAACGCGACAGGAGAAGGCGATCGGGTTCTGTCCAAACTGTTGGAAAGCGATTAAACAATCTGATAGATACTGTGCTCAATGTGGCATGCCAGTGGAAACTGAGAAACTGTTGAAAAATTTATGATGGATCGTCGAAGTCAAAAGAAACCATGGCTATGGGCAGCGCTTTTCCTGCTGGGTTTTACCACCGCGGGTTTTGGGCCTTATTCCTTTGCCTACACAACTGCCGATGACGACAGCGATATTCCAACCCCTGTTCCACAAGTTTTCAGCATTGCCGGCCGGGTGATCAATGCCTCTGGCGGAGAGGTCCCGGAAGAGATGACGGTGGTCCTCCAGGCTTATACCGGCCTTCAAACTGTTTTGGAAGAGGCTGTTGAACTCTCTGAAGGCGGAAGCTATCTGTTCCCGGATATTCCGCTGGAAGATGGCTGGGCTTATCTGGTTGGCGGAGAGTATAAATCGGTCTCGTTTTATTCAGACCTGCTTTATGGGGACATGGTTTATTCAGGGCGCGAGATGAACCTGCCGATCACAATTTATGAGACCAGCACCGATCCTTCGACTTTAAATGCTGAGCGGGCTCAGGTTTTTGTGGGCTTTCCAGACGATAAGACCATTAAAGTTACCCAATCCTTTATGATTTCCAATTCATCAAACCGGGTCATTGTTCCGCGGCGAGAAGATTTGCCTTTGCTTGAGTTCGTCCTCCCGGATGACGCGGCGAATCTATCGTTTGAGCACGGAACGCTGGGGGAGCGTTTTGTGCTGACAGAGAATGGGTTTGGGGACCGCTCGAAAGTAAGGCCTGGCAATATAGGACACCAGGTGATGTATTCTTATACCGTCCCCTACGATGGCGAGTGCTCGTTGACTTTGACCCTGCCCATGGATGTGAGTTCATTCCTGGTAGGGATCCCATCCAACGGGGTGCGCCTGAACAGCCTGCACCTGCGGGATATTGGCGAGCGGGACATGGAAGGGATGGTGATGCGTCTATACACCGGAAATGAACTGCGGGGCGGCACGCGGCTCCAGCTCCGTTTCTCCGGTGAGCCCCGCCAGAACAACGCGGACGCAAACGGCCAGTTTGGTATGACGGTGGTCGGCTTTGGGACCTTCGCGCTGGCGCTGCTTGTTGTTGTCGCCTGGATGAGTCAGCACCAGCCCAAAACAGCCCCCGCGGAGGTCAGGGTGGGGAAGTTGACGCTGGCTGATGATGTGTTGAATTCAGCGGGACATACTGTGGCAATGCTGTTGGAATCAATCGCTTCGCTGGATGATCTTTACCGGACAGGCAAACTCTCTGAGGAGATTTATCAAAGTTTGCGCACCGAGTTAAAGCGCCGCCTGCACGACGCCCGTGAACAGGAAAATGGGGCCGGAAGCCAGAGACCGCGCGCTTAAATTCACTCTAAAGCTTCCATCCCCGCCGCTTTGAGCGCGGGATTTTTTATTTAACAAAGCGGGAACGTTTGAGACCGGTCGGTGGATTGGACTGACGAAACAGGCAGGCGGTGTGATCCCGAGGCGCAGCGTTGGGGTGGGGAATTCGATCGATAGCGAGTTGTATCACTGAAAAGCGAGGACAGATCGCCTGTCCCCGCTTTTAATGATTTTGGTGTGGGAAGATAAACCCTATTGGAACGCCAGCGGTTTGGGTTTGTTATCCAGGATTTCTTCGATTTTTTCCATGACATCCGCCGTTAACTGCGGAACAGCTTCAAGGGCTTTCAGGTTTTCTTCCAGCTGAGAAAGGCGTGAAGCCCCCAGGATTACCGTGGAAACATTGGGATTCTTGAGCGTCCAGGCGATGGCCATGCGGGGCATGGTGGTTCCCAGGTCTTCAGCGATCCGGGTTAATTCACGAACTTTAGCGATTTGTTGTTGGCCTTTCGGGCTGGTGAGACGATCTTGGAGCCATTCGTAGCCGGGCACATTGGCGCGTGAATCGGCGGGGATGCCATCGTTGTATTTGCCGGTCAGAATGCCGGAAGCCAGCGGCGACCAGATGGTTGTGCCCAGGCCAATCTGTTCGTACAGGCGTTTGTATTCCACTTCAAAGCGCTCCCGGTGGAACATGTTGTATTGGGGCTGCTCCATGGTGGGCGGGATCAGGTTGTACTGGCGGGCAACGCTGTGGGCTTCCATGAGCTGCTGCGCTGACCATTCGGAAGTGCCCCAATAAAGGACCTTGCCCTGCCAGATCAGTTCTGTCATGGCGCGCACGGTTTCTTCAATGGGGACAGCGGGATCAGGACGGTGGCAAAAGTACAGGTCCAGATAGTCCACGCCCATCCGCCGCATGGCCTGGTGCGCGGCTTCAAAGACGTGCTTGCGGCTGAGGCCTTTTTGAGTGGGCTTGGGTTCTTTCTCGGCACCGAACATGACCTTGCTGGAGAGGATGTAGCTGTCACGAGAGAAGTTGAGCTTTTTCAAAGCGGCGCCCATCACCAATTCAGATTGGCCATTCGCGTAGACTTCGGCGTTATCAAAGAAGTTGACCCCGCTGTCATAAGCCGCTTTCATAATTTCCACCGCGTTGTCAACATCTACCTGATTGCTAAAAGTTACCCAGGAACCAAAAGAGAGTTCGCTGACTTGCAAGCCGGATTTTCCTAATCTGCGGTATTCCATAAAACAATAACCTCCCAATCTATAACTGAATTTATTCTTTAATTATAAGGCCTGTTGGGGGTGTCGGGACAATCTGTCTGGCGGGGCAGAAGCAAAAAGGCCGCGCTGCCAAAATGTGACCGACCGGTCACATGGCCAGGGATAGAACTGCCCCGGTGGGGGGCGGCAAAAACTCGGAAAAATGGCAAAATATTGGGGACATGGCATAAAAAGAAGAAATGAACAAAGGAGTTGACGGTGGCTAAATTTTTTGGAATTATTCTGGCGGCAGGTGTAGCAGGGACCAGCCTGGCGATGTTGGTGATGAAGGGGAAATGGCAGGCGGTGGAAGCCGCGGGGTATAGCGGTGAAAAACGCCCGTGGTGGTTTTACCTGGTCTCGGTCCTTCTGATTGGTTTTTATGGTTGGGTGGTGGTGGATTTTATTGACGCGCCAAAGAATTGGGCAAACTGGGTACTGGTGATCCTCATCCCGCTGGGTTGGGTTATCAAGGGCGCGCTGCTGGTGTTCAACCCGAAAGGGCGGCAAGCCATTTCAAATATTTCCGGAGACCAGTCGTGGGTTAAGATTGCACTGGCACGTCTGCCCATCGCGGCGGTTCTGGGCGCACTGGCTTATTTTGCTCTTTAATCGCAAGGATTGATCTGTGTTCAGCCCGCGGATAGATTGATTCGCGGGTAAATTATTTAAATCAATTAACCGCTGTGTCTTTCAGATCACCAGATACCAGCCGAACAGAAAGCTGAGCGCGTTGTAAACCGCGTGAGCCAGAATAGCGGGCAGGAGGTGCCGGGTGCGCCGGGTGAGAGCGGCCAGACCGAGCCCGAGCAGGAAGGCAGGCAGCCCTCGCGCCGGGTGTACCTGAAGCAAACCGTAGAGCGAAGCGGTCAGCAGCGTGGTGAGCGGGTTTCCCAACCGGGCCTGCCAGCGGTTGAAAAGCTCGCCGCGGAAGAAAGATTCTTCGGCGTAAGGCGCGATGGTAAGGGCGATGATCAGAGTTGTGGCGTGAAGCGCCGGGAGCACCGGCAATACTTGCCGATTCGCGGCGGGGACGAGCAGCGAAAATAGAAAGGCGCCTGCCAACCATAGGCCCAGCCCCGAAAGAAGGCCGGCGAGGACAGGCCAGACAGGGGGAATGAAAGCGGGTATGGGAATGGTCTTTGCGCTGGCAGCCGCCGGCCGGGCGGCAAGCTGGCGACCCCGCACCCACTGGCGGCTGAGCGCGTACCCGGTCAGGACCAGCGCCTGCCAGATGAAAAACCACGGCTGGCCCGCGGTCAGGCTGCTGGCGCCAGAAAATGAGATGAGGCTGGCTTGTGGTGCTTGCCCTCCCCGAAGCAGGTTCAACCAATCCGGCAGGAGGAAGGTCAATGCAGGGACGAGATATGCCAGCGCCAGCACCACTCCAGCCGGCAGCACGCTGATCTGGGGCCGGCCGTGTCGCCGCAAAAAGATGCTCAGCCCAACCAACCCGGCCAACAGACACAACAACGCGGTGCTGATCAGAAATACCAGTTTTAACTCCACCGGGAGTCTGGTGGAAGACATCAGCCAGCGCAGAAAAGCCCATAAAAGCCCTACCAGCGCAATCCCCCCCAGCGTGGCCAGGAACTGGCCGGGAGGGAAAGTATTGAACTTTTGAGATATCCAGGTTGATCCGGTTTGAAGCAGGTTCCGGAAACGATTAAGACCTGTCTTGAAGTGTTCGTTCATTTGCCTCACCACAGTGTGTGCCTCCCTGTGTAAGCCGGTTTGGCGGCATTGGACTGGTTTGCATGGTTATCAGGTCAAAAAAAAGGCCTTGCAAGAGTGGGGGGGAGGCTCTTACAAGGCCGGGAGTGATCGTATTGGTGAAATTTTACTGGCAGCCGCCCAGTTCAATTGGGGTCTGGCACTTGGTTGGGGTGGCCGACGGCAGCGGGGTGTTGGAGGGCAGCGGCGTCTTGGACGGCAGCGGTGTGTTGGACGGCAGCGGTGTTTTTGAAGGGATCGGTGTGAGCGAAGGGATGCGTGTATTGGTTTTGGTTGGCGGGATGCGGGTATTGGTTTTAGTCGGCGGGATCGGCGTTCTGGTTGGGGTCGGACCGCTGATGTTGTATTGATTCACTTCCAGAGCCGATTTCTTGCGGTTGTCTCCATCGTTGTTCTGCGCCATCACCACAAAAGTGTAGGTATCATTGGTGATCAGGGGGCCGGGTTTGCTGCTGCTGCCGTACCACCAGTGATCGACATTGATCCTCTTGGTGGTGCAGGAGGAGTTCCCGCCGAACAGACAATATCTGGCGCTGGTGTCTGTGTACCAGTGTACCAGGGTGCCGGAACTGTTGTAGACGAAGAAGCGCACCTCGTTGACGTTGCTGTCGATGTTGGAAGAAGGCCCGCTGCCGCGAACGACGGCGCGGAGGGTCATATCATTGCTGCTGTTGACCGTGTAAGTGGGCTGAATAACTGGCCCCAATATGCCGTTGAAATCCATTTCGCAGCTAACAGTCGGCCCAACTTGCGGGACGATATTGTAGTTGATGGTGCTGCTGAAGTCGCCGGACCAGTAGAAATTGCGGTAGATGGTGGAACCATCAAACGGGTCGCGGGCCGGGGTGGGCTGGCCGGCAGCCGGCATGGGGTAAGAGCGGACATAAGGCGTGATCCAGAAGTTGAAGACGCTGTTGTTGTAAGTCCACTTGAAGTAGTTGGAATCGTTGGGGTTGAGCTTCTTCGCGGTGGGGAAGGTGTGCCCGTAGGAGTTGGCGGTGATGTTGGGGCTGACGTTGTAGATGGCGCTGGTGTTACCATTCCAGGCGTACATATCAAACTCACGGTCGGGGTCAGGGCCCTGCATTTCGTTATGCCAGGCGCCGTTGTAATTCATGCTGGAGCCGGTCAGGTAGATGTCGTGCGGGCCGACATTCTGGATGCGGGATTCGAGCAGGTAGCCGCCGTGGTTGTAGTACTGGTGACGGAGGGTTTCCCCGGTGAACAAGCTGACAAGCTGGTTGCAGTTGGCCTCGGGGGTGGCGGTTGGGGTACGGGTGGGCTGCACCTTGGGCTCGAGGGGCACCAGGTACAGGCCGTCAATGACGGTGGGGGTATCGGTATCGTCAGAGATACCCGGCCCGGCCCAGGCCACGGTCAGGCTGTCGCCGCCAGTGCCTTCCTTATGAATGGCCTCAATATAATAGAGCTGCCCGCCCGCCAGAGTTACCAGACTGGATTTTTGGGAGGAATATTTGTCAAACTCGCGGTGGCTGGTGTAACCGTTGACGTAGGCCAGCAGCTGCCCGCCGCTCTCATTCTGGCTGGGGCTGAGGTAGAGCTGGCTGTAATCGTCGCTGGAGATCCAGAAGCGGTACTGGCCGGTGTAAGGCGGGCAGAGATAGGCCCGCATGCGGGTGCCGTAGTCGCTGTCCCAGTTCACGGGAGCGTCAAACTGGGTGGGGAAGTTGTGCCCGGAAGGGTAATCGGGATAGTCCGGGTGATCGATCAGGCTGCTGAGATTGCTGCCGCTGATCCCCAGATACCACTCGCGAAGGACGGAGCCGGTTCCGGTGCAGTAAGCCGGGGTGGGGGTGAGGGTGGGGGTGAGGGTCTCGGTGGGCGGCGGCGGGGTGTATGTCCAGGTGGCGGCAAAGGCGATGGCGCCGCTCAGGCCGGTGACCCGGGAGGTGCGGAACTTTTCCACCAGCCCTTCGCGCTCGGCGTGGAGGGTGAGGGTGGGCCACCACGAGCTGAGGAAGGGGGTGATGAGGGTGTGGCGGTAGGATAGGATGACGCGGACACGGTCGCCGGGGCCGCCGGCGTCATCGACATAGCGCACGATATCGCCGGTCACGCCGCCGCCGGAATCCAGCTTGGCCTGCTGGCAGTAAGTTGGAAAGCGGTAAGCGCCGTCCTGTCCGGCCGGATGGGGTTCGTAATAGAAGGGGTTGGGGTTGAACATGCGGATGCTTCCGTAAGGAGCCCCGCCGTCGGGCGCGCTGACCCGGTTTGAACAGATCGAGGTGTTAAAGTAACCGGGCAGGCTGGGGTTGCCGCGATGGTCCTGCACCAGGCTGCTGGTGTCGAAAGCCTTATCCAGATAGCTGAGATAATCGCCGGAAACGGTGGTTTCGTCGTTCAAGGCGATCCCGGTCGCGCCGGAGAGTCCCGCTTCGCGGATGGAAGGCAGACGGGCCCAGTCCTGCAGGGCGGCCGTTTTCTCCTCAGAGTCATCAATCCAGTCACCAACCATGCAATCGATGTTGCCATCGGCGCCGTCATCCGCGGTCAGGCCGAGTGCCGCG
>ENA-OSEO01002504-OSEO01002504.1-sediment-metagenome-genome-assembly--contig:-NODE-2504-length-25611-cov-5.620780_pt1 | contig 25611 bp, 20 predicted proteins | sample MGYA00237883_ERZ534232 | MGnify/ENA metagenome assembly ERZ534232
CGAAAAAGTAAATTCTTTCTCATAGACCAGAAGCCGGCTTAGGCCGGCTTCTGTGTTTTCAGGCTAAATTAATTGCTCACTTCCTCGATCTGGTTACAAGCAAATCAGAAAATGGTTGGAGGATGCAGGTTGCTCTAAAGGCGTTCGCTGATCAAGAATTGTTTTGCTGTTGGATGATTGAGAAAATTTATACTGTAAGCTGCGTAGGGTGGGTTGGGGTAAGCAGAAATTGGAATAACACACGCATTTAAAAACCAACCCACCAGCAGCATGTCAGAGTTCGCAATGGTGGGTTGGCTATCGCAAAGCACAGGTTGGTTTGGATTCCATGACGCCAACCCACCCTACCATCCGAACAGGGTCACTTCAACATAAATGGTAGGTAAATGTTAAACTCATTTGGTACCCCTGCATTGACCGTTATGGTCACAGTGACTACCTCAGAATATAACTCGCCGTCGTAGGCTTTATAGGTGAAGCTGTCTTCACCGAAAAAGTCTGCATCAGGCATATAGGTAAAGGACCCGTCCGCAGCCAACACCAGCGTGCCGTTGGCAACATCTGTCTCCAGTACAGCGGTTAGAGGACCATCGTCAGTGTCATTGGCCAAGACGCCTTCAGCAACCGCTATTACCAACTCAACGTCCTCATCGGTAGTGTAGTTATCAGCTACTGCCACAGGTGGCTCTTCATCTGAAATAGTGAAGAATATGGCGGTCGGGACACCCCACAAGCCGCTCGCGTCCACCGATTCAACGAAGAGCGTGTGCTGACCAAACGCCAGACCGGTGGTGGGGGCGGTGAAGGTGCCGGAATGATAGGGCAATTGGGCATTTACTGGGATAATTGTATAGTTGGAGCCGGCGATCCAGGAAGGCTTGTCAATCGAGTAGCGAATGGAAATGATGTTTTGTGAAGGGACCCCACTACCATAACTGCTATAAAGTCTGTCATCGGCGGTGTAATTGACCACCAGGCTCTCTCCGGGCTGGACAGGATTGGTTTGAAGTGACAGGTTGGTCACTTCGGGACCATAAGCAAGGCGGTAGGGTTTTCGGGCGATCTTGATCGCACGAAGCAAAGCCTGCTGGTTATCAGGGTTGATCGCGTTGTCGAAGAGGCTGCAGCTCTGGTGGAAAGCATCACCAACTTCAAAACAAAATCCTGGCACACCCAGTTCACCATAAGCCCAATCGTCTGTCGAACCGGTGGTTGGATAGAGCTCGGTCGATTTTTGCGGGTCATAATCGTTATAGTAGGCAAATTTGTAGCTCATCACCCGTAGACTGGCATCATTTGGAGCCGTGCCATAGGTGTAGCCCCAGGGCCAAAGTACGAGCCCCGTATAACTGTGCAGGTCAATGAACATGCCTGTGGCAAACAACTCGTTGACCGGGTCGTTCGGGTTGGGGCCTTTCTGATCCGGGAAAATGCTGCTTACATAACTGGTGATCGCCACCGTCTCGGGTTCTGAACCAGCCGTTGGACCGGAGTAGGTCTCGTCACATTCACCTGAAATTATCTGCCATTGATAAGGATAATTGCGGTTGAGGTCTGCTCCTCTGCTGACCGTGCCACCGCAGTAGTTATTGTTGGTGTTTTTTCGCCAGAGCAAACTTTGATTAGCTTCATCCTGAACCCGTCCGTCCGGGTTGGTCACCAGCACCAGGTGGACGCGGTTGTAATCCAGCAGCCACTTCACATCGGCATTGGTTTCGTAGTTTGCAAGCAGGTATTCTGCCAGGCGCAGGTTCAGTTCCGGCGGTGCCCACTCGCGGGCATGAATGCCGCTCATGAAGAAGGCATCCGATTTCGGCACTGAGGGCGTATTTCGGTTGCCCAACACAAGCACCTCCATATCCCAGCCCGCATTCGGATTTTGCATCTTTTCCCAGGAGTCGCCAATGTCCAGCAATTCGACCAGATCCGGATAGGTTGCTGCCAGCGTATCAGCAGAGGCATAGATCTCGGCAATCGTTCGGTAACATGGATAGCCCGGAATACCCGTGGTCTGCCCGGCTAGCGGTTTGACTTCCTTATTGATCAGCGCGGTATAAGGGAGGTCAACGGTCCAGCTAAAGCCTTCTGCAGCCATGGCGTCGCGCGTGATCGGGTTGCTGAAGATTTTGACTGTCTGAGAATCGGAATCAACCTCAACCACATCATAACGATTCGCCAGATCAGCCAGTTGCTCACGGTTCTGATAATGTACGATCAAAACCTGCTCTTCAGGTAGGGGATTGTTAGCCAGTACTCCTCCTGAATGGATCAAGGTCGTAAGTAAGAGCACCGCAACAAGTCCCAACAGGCACAAACGCAAAATTTTTCTGGTCATTTAGACTCCTTTGAGTAGATCTGGTGAAAGAAACGTGTCGGGGTCCGGTTTGCTTTGGAAGGAGACCGAAACTAACGCGATTTTAACATAGAGCCGGATTGTTGTATCAAAACCCGGCATCTTTTGTCTGCTTTTTTTAGATTAGTCAATGTGGTTCAATCGCTCTGTTGAGGCACTTCACAAAGTGTATCGAGAAATACAGCACCCTCTTTAGACTCATCTTCGATCAGATCCTGCAAAGAGGTGCTCTTGAGTTGACTGGTCAGCACTTGTTCGGTTTGGACCCAAAAAATGCGAAGTGGACATGTGTTCGAGAACGGACAACAATCAGGGTCTTCAATGCACCCAACCAACCTAATTGGACCATCCACCGCAGTCAGCACATCATAGACCGAAATCTCAGAGGGCGGCCTGGTTAAAGATACTCCCCCATGTGCGCCCCGCCAGGTGGTGATCAGACGCGCGTTCACCAGTTGGGTATTGATGCGCGAGAGAAAAATGCGCGACATACTCATTTCTTCAGCAATAACATTGGACGGAGCTCTTTTGCCATACCCCAAACGGGCGAGGTAAAGCATCGCCCTGAGGGCGTAATCTGCCTGATTCGTAATTTGCAGCGACATAATTTATTTTCCGCCTCTCATATTTTAAAATTACTCGTGAATTTTATCACAATTATGACCCCAGAGGTATATTTTTTTCCAATGTATTTTTTTCAATTTGTAGTTTTTTCTTAGCCACTGCTGCTGAGCTTCTGCTTTCACCCTTAACCAGCAGGTTACATCTACCCACAAGGCATCCAATTTCTTCAAACTACCTTTATTTTCCCTTGAATTTTTTGGAAATTCTTCGGCTTTATCGTATACTTTAAGCATCCGTTATCTCAATGTTCGCTAATATCTGTCATCTCGTATATTTTTGCTCCTGAAAAGGGAATTAAGCAAAAACTGCACCGAATAGTTCAATAGAAACTATCTGCTGCCCTCTAACAAATCTGTTCAATTTATCTTAATAAGTGTTCTTGCTGAAAGGAGGACCCGGGAGACCAAATTCTAAAAAATTTGATCTGGTTTTCGTTGTGCGTGTTTACGTTTTAATAGGAGGTAAAGGAATGTCAAAGTTCAAGTTATTGTCGATTTGTTTTCTCATCATTTGCCTTTGTTCTCCTTCAGCGTCCGGATCAGCAGGGAACGTGATTCAAGACGGCCCTCCGAATTGGGAAGTGGAAGGTGATCAAGAAGGCGCGCTTTTTGGCCTGACAGTCTCGGATGCAGGAGATGTCAACTGTGATGGCTATGATGATGTCATTGTAGGGGCAAAGTTTTACGACAACGCCCCTTACACAGATTCGGGAAAAATCTTTGTATTTTACGGTTCAGAAGATGGTCTCTCAAGCACGCCTGATTGGACTGCAGTAGCCCCTGTGCAGGAATTTAACGGTTATTTTGGAGCTGTGGTCGCATCGGCTGGCGATATTAATGGGGATGGCTGTGCTGATATCATGGCTTCAATGCCCAATCACAACAATGGGGTTTCAGACGCTGGAGCGGTTTATGTGTGGCATGGTTCAGCAAGCGGATTGGGCACCTCTCCAAACTGGTATGCTGAGCACACTACAACTTATGCGCATTTAGGCTGGAGCATGGGGAGTGCTGGCGACGTCAGTGGTGATGGTTATGATGACATTATTGTTGGCGCTTACCGCTATGATGCTGTTGGAGCTTCCGATGCCTATGTCTGGTACGGTTCAGCAACAGGTCTGGGAGCAAATGGCACTCCAACCAATGCGGATTGGACAGTCCACGAAAGCGCCATCAAAAATGGATTTGGTAGCCGCGTCGGCACTGCGGGAGATGTCAATGGTGATGGATTTGACGATGTTTATGTCGGCGCGCCCGATTTTGACAACGTCCAGGTAGATGAAGGCAAGGTTTTTGTCTGGTATGGGTCAAGCACTGGTCTACCAGAATCACCTATACCAGAAAGCGCAGACTGGGCAGCAGAGTCGAATCAGACTGGAGCCCGGTTTAGCTGCCATTGGAGTTCTGGCCCGGATAATGGCTGTGTTGGTACAGCAGGAGATATCAACGGAGATGGCTACGATGATTTTATGATCGGAAGCTATGAATACGATCATTCTGATGGTGAGGGAGATGAAGGCACGGTTTTCATGTGGTACGGCTCTGCCACGGGCTTAAACGAGGGCGTTCATGGAGATCCTGCTAATGCCGGATGGGTGGTTGAAACTACTCAGGAGAGTGCCCGGCTTGGAACCGGAGTCAGCAAAGCTGGGGATTTTAACGGAGACGGCAGGGATGACGTCATGATGAGCGCTTATCTCTACGACTACAATGAAGTCCCGAACAGCGGTCTGGTTGTGATGTGGTATGGCCGTGAAGAAGGCTTGCACAACACTGCCAGCGTTGAAGATTATGACTGGATGAACGCGCCGCCTTATGGAGGAAGTGCCTTTGGTTGGGTGCTTTCCAACGCTGGAGATGTTAACGGTGATGGCGTTGATGACATTATCGTTGGCGCGCCTTATCACGATGGCGATCTGACCGATGTGGGTACGGCGGTTGTTTGGTATGGCAACAGCCTTGCATACCTGTACCTTCCAATGATCGTCAAGTAGACCAGGAGAAACGTTTACTGATAAATTAAAGCGGAAAACCTGAACCTCCCTTAACCCTTATGATGGGGGCAACCAAACATTGACCCCCACCACTGACGATTTCTGTCCGCGAAACCGTTGAATTAATTATGTGTGTTGAAAAGCTTTACACATCAGTAAGGCACGCTTCTTTCTGGTAAGTTAAATAGAGAGGGAGGGCTGTAGAATTAACAACAGAAAGTTGGCAACTAAGATTGCTACCTAAGTCTTTGTCGTTTCGTGACCTGTGAGAGGAATTTTCCTGGCTGGTTCTTCTTCTAAGGAAGCTTATTGGAAAGCCATAGCTCCTGACCGTTTGTTTCCACCCTTAACCAATGATAATCAGCTGCCCAGAAGGCGTTCTCAGTCTCTTCGCGCTCACCTCCGCCAGTCAGCACCCACACCTGCGCGTCCGACTCCTGCAAGCCTTCCTGCCAGGGCTGCACCAGCAGCGATACTGTTGGAACAAGTTCCTCCGGATCCTCAAAAATCACCCAGCCAGTAAAACCGGCTTGCTCCAGAATCAGAGCTTGTAAGTTCTCATCTGTCATTTTAAAGCTAAGACTGCCTGGTTGAAAGTCGAGCAATTCATCGCCGGTCAGGCGTGTTTGGGCAATGCCCTCATCGGCAAAGGAACTCCAGAGCCGTTTTGAGATCTGCCGATCCTCAGGGTCACAACCCCACAAAACCTGCCCGACTTTCACTTGGCGCGTCAATCCAAACAAACCGGATAGCTGATCCTGCCGACAACCAGGAATGATCACAACTTCAAGTTCTCGCCTGAAAGGAGGCAACAAGGATTCGATCTGTTCGCTCAAAATTGAGGGCTCAGACTCCCCGTTCACCAGGATGTAATGCCCTGCAGGGTTGCGCACCAGCAGCATGGGTGTGGCGGACTGCCCAAAAATTGTTAGCTGCAGCTGCCCATCCGGCAGCGCAGCCACACTCGCCCACAAAGCCAGGCTGAGGCTGCCAAGCGCAACTAAAATAAAGGCGGGTTTGGTCAGAAATCCCAGCCATTTCCGCCACGGCAGTCCAAGCACGAGGATAGCCAGAACCAGGTAAGCCAGCAACACCCAGGAAAACTCCAACCTTGGAATCTGCAGCCGGTGCGGAAAGCTGCTGGCGAGCCAGAACACCATCCGGTTAGTGAAAGCGGCAAAAGGCCAGGCGATCCAGGCGAGAATTTTACCGAGCGTGAGGCTCACTAAGCCGACCGTCATCGCCGCCAGTCCAAGGATCATAACCAAAGGCTGAACGGGCAAGATCAGAGGGTTGGCGATCAGGAATACCCAGGAAAAGCTTCTGAAGTGATAGAGCAGCAAAGGCAGCACTGAAAGTTGTGCCACCAACGTAACCAGGAGATAATCACCGATCCAGTTGCTGAAGCGGGCGCTGGCTTCCTCACCAACGCGCGCGTTCATCCAGAGCGTCAGCCTGGCGCGCAGAGGCGTCATCAGCAGCGCCAAACCAAGCGTTGCCATTGCGGAAAGCTGGAAACCGACATCCCAGGGCAGGTGCGGGTTGATCAGCGTCATCAACAGAACACTCAGTCCCAGATTGTTAAGGCTGTTGCCGCGCCGCGCGATCGCGGAGGCGATAACAGTGAAGGACCCCATGAAAGCTGCCCGCATCACGGAAGCTTCTGCCCCGACCAAAATGGTATACAGCAGCAGCACAACGATGGTTAGCAGGCTGCCCTTTTGCGCCCCAAGACGGCGGGTGAACATATGCGCCACAATGCCAGCCAGCACCGCCATATTAAATCCCGAGATCGCGATGATGTGACTGGTGCCTGTGATGGAATATGCCTCGCGAGCCAGCGGAGAGATTTGGCTCTCATCACCCAGTAAAATTCCACGCAGCAAGGCGTTTTCCGGAGCAGGGAAGATCGTGTCGATCACGCGCGCGCCTTTATCCCGCAAACCATATAGCAATCTGAACAGAGGGTTGCCGCCACCGCTTTCCAATCGATATACCCACCCATACTGACTGTAGGTATAGATGCCGCGGTGGTTGAGATAATCACGCCAGGATCCCCCCGAACCCGCCGGAGGAGCAATCAGCTCGCCAGTCACTTTCAGTCGGTCGCCATACGTGAAATCAAACCCTAAGGGGAGGGAAACCAACACTTTTCCTTCAACTGCCTGGTTAACACCCTTCTCTTTTTCCAGGCTTTCTGCTGAAATAACGTAGCGCACAGAAGATCCGGACGCTTCCGGAGGCTCCGAAACCGTCCCACTGAAACTGACGATCCCCTTGCCAATGTAACTGCGGATATCTGAATCTGTGTTTGAAGGAAGGGTGAATTGGTACAGCATGGCGCTCAGGCAGCAGATAAAAAACAGCATGGTTGCCGGAACCGTGCGCAGCGGCTTTTGCTTTGGCAGGATAAGCAGAAAAACCAAGCACACTACTGCCCCAGTCAACCAGATGCCCCAGTTAAATCCTAACCAATCCGAGAGGAGCGAGCCTGCAATCGCAGCCAGACCCAACCAGAAGAAAGGCATAAAAGCGGGAATGTGGACCTTGGTGTCCTCTAAGGTCGGTTGATTGGCAACTGAGCCTGATGAGGCAGCTATGTTTGGTGGCTGCTGCTGAGGTGGGCTGCCGACTGTCATCGTCAGGGAAGTTCCTGCAATAAGCTCAAAAGTGATTCAAGCGCTTTTTGCGCCAGCTGTTCTTTGACTTGCATACGATTTCCTTCAATCAGGAAGTGATATTGCCGGTCGAGATCGCCAAAAGATATGCCGCACCAGCATGTGCCGACCGGCTTGGTGGGCGTGGCGCCGCCCGGGCCGGCAATGCAGCTGACCGAGAGACCAATATCCGTGTTGAAAGCCCTTCGCGCGCCCAATGCCATCTCGCGCACCACCTCGGCGCTCACCGCGCCATGCTGCTTCAGAGTCTCCCAGCTTACTCCCAACAGGTTCACCTTTGCTGAGTAGGCATAGGAGACGATGCCGCCCATGAAATATTCCGAAGAACCGGGCACATTCGTCAGGCGATGACCAATCAGCCCGCCTGTGCAGCTTTCCGCCAGAGAAAGCGTCAGTTTCTTTTGGAAAAGGAGTTTCCCGATCTTGGTTTCCAGGTCGTCGGTCTGCATAATTTCCTCCATCAGCACAGATTGCGGCTGTTGACTATCGAGCGCGTTCCAGACCTGAATCAGGTCGTGCGCGTGAATATACGCGGCAGCCTCAGGGCTGATGATGCCCTCTGCCGCAAGGGATTCAGGGTTCTCTCCTTCTTCCAGACGGGCTCTGATCTCCCGCGAGGATATTTCAGGGATTGAAAGCTCTTCGAGATAGACCAAATCAGCACCCTGATCCTCCAGTTCCTGGAGGTAGCCGAAATTGGGCTCAAAACCCTGCCTTGGGCTGATGACCAGCATGGTGGTCTCAAGCAGGCGCTCCCACTGGAACCACTTCCCAAAGCTGGGCTCATCGCCGCTGAAGCTATCCACGCCGATCAGAAAGGCAATCCTCAGCCGTGGATCAATCTGCTGACGCAGAGAAGCCAGCGTTTCGGAGGTAAAGTTTGGGCGGTTGGAGCTTTGCGCCAGGCTTTCTTCCAATCGGCTGACACTGACTTTCATGCCTTGATGCCCCAATTCTCGCTTGATCTCATCGGCTGCCAGCTGACTGAGGTCAAAACGGTGGTCAAAAGTAAGCGGGAGGGATCGCTTTGCCGCATCCTGCAAGTTGTGATGGCGGAAAACCGGCATCAACATCACCTCTGCCACCTGTTCGCCCCGGGCTTGCAGGGCGCGCACGGCACCCGTCACCAGGCGAACATGCCCTGCATGAATTGGATCGGCTGAAGTGCCGAAGACCAAGAGGAGAGGTTGCTTGCCTGATTTCATGAATGTTTTCCTGGTATATGGATTTTTTCGACCGCCTCAAGCCACAGGGCACTGCTGGCATCGCTGGGCATGCGCCAGCCAGCCCGAGGGGAAAGGCTGATCCCGAGCAGTTGGGGTCCGTCCGGGCTGGCAGAGCGTTTGAACTGCTGGCTAAAGAAGCGGCGATAGAAGGTTTTGAGCGTGGTCAGAATTTGTGAAGGCGTGTAATACTCCTGAAAACATTCCACGGCATACCTAAACACCTCGTCAGGGCTCATTTGTCGGCTGATGACATAAAAGAGAAAGTAGTCGTGCAGTTCGTAAGGTCCGAGCACCTCTTCTGTCTTTTGGGAGGTCTCGCCTGTATCGTCCAACGGCAGCAACTCGGGCGAAATGGGAGCCTGCGCAATCTTTTGGGCGATGGCTTCGCCTGCCTGCCCGAAAAGGAACCCTCCTGCCCACACCAGCAAACGCAAAAGCAGGGTCTTTGGCAGACCGCAGTTGACGTTGTACATGCTCATGTGGTCGCCATTGAAGGTGCTCCAGCCGAGCGCAATCTCGGAGAGGTCGCCCGTGCCCACCACCAGCGCGTTCTGCTGGTTGGCCAGGTCCATCAGGATCTGGGTTCGTTCGCGCGCCTGGGCATTCTCGAAGGTCACGTCGTGGAGACCCGCAGGATGACCGATATCTTGCAGGTGTAATAAAACGGCAGTGCTGATCGGGATAGTGCGCTGCGTCACGCCCGCCAGGTCAGCCAGAGAAGTGGAGCGTTCGCGAGAGGAATGGCTGCTGCCTGGTCCGGGCAGATGGATTGCCAGAATATTCTGACGCTCCAGACCCAGGCGGTCAAAAGCGCGACAGCAGACTAACAAGGCATGGCTTGAATCTGCCCCGCCGCTCAGCCCCAGGATAACCTTGCGCTGGTGGGTGTGCAGCAAGCGCCGCATCAAGCCCGCAGATTGGATCTCCAGCAGCCGCGCGAACTGCTTTTCGGGCTCTTTGGTGTTGATAAACGGAAAGCGAACTGGCTGTTGATCCTCTTTCACAACTTCGAGTTGAGGCATCGTGAAATTTGTCTCTGGGTCGCAGACAGCCTGGATGATCTGGTTTTCGAAAGTAAGCTCCGGCGCGGCAGCCAGACAGCGGCCGGATTGCCATATCTCAGCTTTTCCGGAGAAGACCTGGTCGGTAGTGGATTCGCTGGCACCAGCAGAACAGATCAGGGTGATGCCCTGTCTGGCGGCGGGGTCAAATGCAGTTTGCGGAATTTCCTCAGCCGGGGCAAGGGCAGGTATATTGATCAAATTGATGAGCAAATCGGCTTTTGCGTCACCTGGCGGATGATGACCAAGCAGAATTTCCGTCTGTCCGAAATGGAATGGGTGTTTGGTTTCCAAGTGTAAAGAGCGGTCTGCCAGTTTCACCTGGGAGTGCTCCGGCAGGCGAATTGAGGGGCTCAGAGCCGGGCTGTCCGGCCAGGGGGTAAGCATCAGCAATTCCACCTGCCCGTCGCGGAGCAACGCCAGCCCTTCAAAGACTTCCTCACCGACCGCCAGAGGAAGCCCCAACAGCACTTTGGAGGGTGTGCCGTCGGTCAGGGGAGCCAGGTCCTGCAATGCCTGCAATGCCGCGGTTTGCAGCAGATTCTGGCGGAACAGGTCCCCGCAGCTCGCCCCGGTCAGGCACAGGCGGGGGAAGACGATCCAGTCCGGAGGGCTAGCTTTGAGGCTTGCCAGGGCGTTTTGAATTTGCGCACTGTTGAACGCTACATCCGCCACGCGCACTTCGGGAACGACCACTGCCAGGCGTATAGTTGAACCCGTTGTTGTTTCGTTTTGCATTTTGCAACTCCAGCCTAATCATAACAAGTTTTTCGTCAGTAGCTGATAAAATTATCCTGTCAATCCTGGCTGCTGGGGAGGCACTTATGAAAGTATTTTTGCGTTCCATCCAGTTCTTTCTGATCTTCGTTTTGATCGGTATTATCGGCATCAGCCCTGCTTCCTCGGCAATAGAAATTGTTTTTCCTGAGGATTATGAGTGCTACCGTCCCTACGAGACTATTACCAGCCGTCTGGAAGAATTAACCATACTTTACCCCGACCTGTCTCATTTGAAAACGATAGGTCAGAGCTTTGAAGGACTGGATATCCAGGTGCTCCAGCTTGGCAGAGAGGTCGAAACTGACAGCAAACCCCGGCTGGTGCTTGTCAGCGGACTGCGGGCAAACGCGCTGGCTCAGGTGGAACTCAACCTGATTTTTGCCGAAAGCCTGCTGGATTCCTATGGGGAGGACTCCAACGTCAACTGGCTGTTAGACCAAACAGAGATCCACCTGATCCTGGTTGCTAATCCGGATGGGCGGCTGATTGCTGAACAGCAGGCGATTGGTGGTGTATATCCAACCTGGACCAAGAACAGAAATGATTTCGATTGTTCCAATGGGAATGGAGGCGTGGCACTTGGTCTGAATTTTGGTTATGGGTGGACAGGCAGCCCCATTAATGCCTGCGCGGACGACTATCCCGGTCCGTCAGCAGCCTCAGAGCCCGAAACGCAAGCAATTCAGACTTATCTTGAGCAGATTCTGGCACAAAATCCCGAGAGGTCTTTGGTTATCGACCTTCAAAACGAAGCAGATTCTGCATTATCGAACAGGTTGATAACCCCTTTCCTTTATGACAAAACCGCCGATAATCCACTGGAGGACGAACTTTACATGCTCGCCAACAAGCTTGCCTATAACAGCCAGGCGGCGCCTCTGCGCGGAATCGATACCATTGGCATCCTCACCGGCAATCTGACCGACTTCACCTTTGGTGATCTGCAAGCGCCTTCATTGCGGTTCAATCTTGGGCTAACTGAGGTCCCAATCTGCTGGTATTTTGATAATGTCCTTAAACCCGAAGGTTTGGCGATCCTCACGCGAGCCGCCTTACTGGCCGCTGGACCATTATCCCATGCGCAAGGACCGGAAGTTGTTTTTACAAACAAAGCGCAAAATTTTTTAACTTTAGATATCGTCGGATACGCTGATGATATGAATTTCTACAAACTTGATCTTTTTCAGGAAGAGTACAGCGCAATTCACCATATCTCTTTTTCACTGGATATTCCTCCCTGGCTTCCAGGGGCGGTCTTGACCCAAGTAATTGGACAACAACTGCCAGAAACTCCCTATGTGATGGAATTCGAGCACACATTCTATCTTAGAGAACTGACGCCAGGCAAACATACAGCTTACTTCCAGGCATGGGATACAGACCTTTCAGGCGATTCCGGGCAGGCTGGGATGATCAACTCCGTTGAGATCAATGTTCCATTTCTTACTTTTATTCCGCTCTTAATTCGTTAATTCTTTTAAAGGAAAGAATCTATTTTATTATCAGTTTTTAATTAAGTAGTAATAAGTAATAGGGGCTGTTGAAAGTGGGGAAAACGCCAGTTGGAAGCGGAAAACAGCCATTCTGAACGAATAAGAACTCTAGTCTTTTCTTCCCACACATGAATGTGGATAACCTGTAGTTGTCTGGTTGTTGTCAACAGGGGTTCCAAAACGAAAATATAAAGAGATTTTTCATCCACAGCTGCTCACGGAATTATCCACGGCATTTCCTGGAATCATCCCAGGTAATCCACATACTCTTCGCTAAATTTCCACAGCAAAAAGACTGTTTATCCACAGCTTATTCACAAACCGTAGTTCTGGCGGTAGTCTCTGAGAATGTTATCGCCGGCGTCGATAAAGTGATCCAAAGCCTGGAGCAGGTCTTCCTTGCGCTCAAGGACGAAATCAAGCGCGGAAAGGAATTGAAGCCAGGTTTCCTGCTGGGCGGGATCATCTGCCAGCACGCCATCCGCCTGGCGCCAGGTTTCCAGCATCGGCCAGAGCACGGCGTGCAGAGCGTCACCCTCCGCCAGGGCGTCACACGCGTTGAGAAAGTAGCCCTTGCGATGGCGTGAGAGGTTCGGCGGGCAATTAGGACTGGCGCTGGCACTTTGCAGGGCAAGTTCCCAGGCTGGGCGCCAATCGTGGTAGAGATCCAGGCTCATCTTATCGTTGCCGATCAGCCTGGCAAGTTCCCCTGAAAGATGGGCTTGCCCGAGCGCCTGAGCCCTTTCGGGGAAGGCGGTCATAAAGCGGCGGATAGTCAACGCCGGTCCATTCAGGGCGGCGATGCTGTTGGCGGCTGCACCAACACTCTTGAAGTAGAGGTCGACCCAATCCTGAAAGTTGACCTCCTGCTCATCATTGAGGTCAAACCACTGCTGACGTGCTGTGTCACTGAATTTCAGGGCACGCGCATGCGTGTTTTCGGGGGTATCAAATTGGGAACTTACCCCTGCCTGGATGAATTCGAGCCAGTGGTCTGTGTCATGCAGAATGTTGCCGTGATTGCAGAGTGAAAAGCCGATCCAGGGATTTTGCCGCAGGCGGCGGTGGTAGGTGTAGAAAGACTGGTGGTGGTGCTCGATATCGAGCGAAATCTCATAGGTCACCCGCACTACTTCGCGCGATTGGGAGGGATTTTCCTTGTGGACAAAGACCATGTCGATGTCAGTCGTGCCGCCTAGCAGGGGCTCTTCGCTTATAACGGATCCGGTCAGGTAAACCGCAACGATATCATTCGGCTGACGCAGCCTCCTGGCAACATGATCGCGAGCGGTCTTGGTGAGCATTTCCGTGTTGATACGCATGAGAACTCCTTATTCGGTCAGGGGCAGATTTTCCTGGTAGGGCACAAGCTGCAGCGCCTGGCGGATGCGGTTGATTATGTACTGCAGCGCCTGTGGATCGGCAATGAAATCGAGGTCGTCGGTGTCAATAGGCAGCAAATGCTGCTGCCATTTTGGCAGATTGATGAAAGTCTCATAGGCTTCGGCAAGCTCCTGAATGTAAGCGCGTTCCATGCTGCGTTCGTAGGGGCGGTCGCGATGAGCGATTCGGTGCATCAGGGTGTCGGTGTTGGCACGCAAGAAGACCAACAGATCGGGTTGGGGTATCTTATCCGCTAGGGCAAAGTGAACTTTATGATAAATATCGAGCTCATCTCCGCTCAGGTTGATGCCGGCAAAGAGGGCGTCTTTATCAAAGGTGTAATCCGAAACAAGGTTCCGACCTGCCGCCAGGGTGCTCGGAATTACCTGGTGTTGATGGGTATAGCGGCTCATCAGGAAGAAAATTTGGGTTTGGAAGGCATAACGCTGCCGGTCGGCATAAAAACTTCCAAGAAAAGGGTTTTCCTCAAAGACTTCCAGCAGCAAATCAGCCTCAAAGGCTTTATGAATCAGACGCGCCAGGGAAGTTTTTCCGACACCAATAACACCTTCAATAGCTAGATACACGATCGTTCACTCCGGATATTTGAGATGACTAAAACTATACCACAAAGGACTTTTACAACTGACAGGCAGGCGCTGTTATGTCCTTTAACTGCGCGTGCAGCAGACGCGCGGCTTCGGTGAACTCCGGCAGATAGCGCATGGCATCTGTACGCGGACGGGGCAATTCGATGGGTAGGTCCATGATCAAACGCGCTGGTCGGCAGGTGAGCACCAGCACGCGATCAGCCAGGAAAATTGCCTCAGAGATGGAATGCGTTACCATCAGGACGGTCTTGCGCCGCTCATTCCAGATGCGGAGCAGTTCATCACCCATGCGTTCCCGAGTCAGCGCATCCAGTTGACCGAAGGGCTCATCCAGGAGCAAAATCTGCGGGTCCTGCACGAGGCAGCGCGCGATTGCCACCCGCTGAGCCATCCCACCGGAAAGTTCATGGGGATAAGCCTTTTCAAAACCCTCAAGCCCCACCAGGCGAATCATCTCCTGGGTTAAGCTTGAAATTTCTGCTTCAGGACGCTGATCAATCTCGAGTGGAAGGCTGATGTTGTCCCTGAGCGTTCGCCAGGGGAGTAAATTCGGCTTCTGGAACACTAATCCGGTTTGCGCCTTGTCCTCAGCCACGCCAGGAAACAGTATTTTTCCTCCCGTAGGCTGAATTAGACCCGCTACTGCTCGCAGAAGCGTGCTTTTTCCACCGCCCGAGGGTCCCACTATGCACACGAAAGCATTGCGCTCAATAGAAAAACTGATTTTGTCGAGAACCTCCAGGCTGCCGTCGCTGTCCACAAAGGACACCTCAAGGTCATTTACTTCCAAGGCTATCTCACTGGGTGAAAGCGTCACTGAACGCCTCCCTGACATCAATTTCCTTGGTCATTAAGCCCAGGTCGAGCAAAACGGTCTGCATATTCTCCCAACGCTTAACCTCTACCTCTGAAGGCTCGGTTTCGAGCTGCCAAATTTTGATCGATTCCAGCAGGACCTGCTTTTGAATTGGATCATCAGCAGCCAGGTTCTCGACGTACTTCTGGCAAACTTCATATGCCATTTCCGGATCAGCGGCTGTAGCTGACAGGGCTTCATTCATAGCCTTGACCATCCCCTGCACGAGTTCTGAGCGCTCATTCAACGATTTTTCGTTTGTCACAAGGCAGTTACCAACAAGTGAGAGATAGTCTGCTACTCGCAACAGGTCAATTTCATAACCGCGGGCTCGCAGTTGTACGGGTTCGTTCGCCAGGTAGACTACCACTGCGTCCACTTGTTCAGTGACCAGTGCTTCCACTTGCGTGAAACCGATCGATCGCAGCTCGTAATCGGCATCGCCTAAGCCGGCGTGGGCAGCCAGTGCTTCAAAGCCGATATAATTCGCGCCGTAAAGCCCAGGCAGACCGATCACCTTGCCGCGCAGGTCGGCTGGCTGGCTGATCTGGCTGGTTTTCAGGGAAGCTACTCCAATTGGATAATCTTTGTACCATTCCCTCACCGAAATTACCGGAAGTCCCTGGGCGCGGCTGAGCAGCACCTGCTCACCGGAAGCAATCATGAATTGCTGATTGTCCGAGCCAACCAGAGCCACCATGTCGGCTTCGTTGCCGTAAGCCAGGCTCACTTCCAGACCATATTTGGCAAAAATACCTTTTTCAATAGCGACATAAAACGGCGCAAACTGGACGTTGGGAATGTAGGTCAGGTTGAGCGTGATTTTTGTGATGTCCGGTTCTGGGCTGGCTGCTTTGCACGCGGTCAGTGCCAAACAAAGGATCAGTAAGAGGAAGGTTATCCGCTTCATTTAATTCTCCTTAAACTTCCTTGCGCCAGGTTTGCCAGGATAGAACTCTATTTTCGAGCAGCAACACAAAGCCATATAGGCTGGCTGCAAGTATAACCAGGCAAATGACGGCAACGAATACCAGGGCGGTATCATACTGACCGCGCCCGACGTTGATCAGAAAGCCCAGACCGCGGTCCGAGGCTACCAACTCTCCCACAATCGCGCCAATCACCGACAAGCTGGCCCCAACGCGCAGCCCGCCAAGAAAGACCGGCAGTGCGGCAGGGATCTCGAGATAGCGCAGTGTCTGGGCGGGGCTTGCCCGGAGAGATTCCATCACTTCGCGCAGCTCAGGCGGCACATCCCTCAGACCTACCAGCGTGTTGACCAGCACCGGGAAGAAAACGGTCAGAGAGCAAATAAGGACTTTGCTAAGCAAACCCGGTCCAAACCAAATGACCAGCAAAGGCGCGATGGCTGCCATGGGGACGGACTGACTGCCCACCAGAAAAGGGGAGAGTAAGCGTTCTGCCAAAGGGGATTTGAAAAGCGCGTAGCCGATGAGGGTGGCTGCACTGACTCCAAATAGCAATCCCAGCAGGATTTCCCCAAGTGTGGCAGAAAAGTGCCGCCATAGCAGACCCGTCCTGAGTACATCGAGAAATTTCCTGCCTACTTCAGAAGGGCTGGGCAGAATAAAGCCCGGTAAATTCAATGCCAGTACCAACACTTGCCAGATCAGCAGGAATAGCAATATGGACAAAAGCGTCAAAAGCATGCGATTTCTGCTAAGGCGCTGCCAGAAATCTGTTTTTATCGTAGAAGATGGAGTCTCTTTCATGATTCGATTCGATTATTCCAGATAGTTGAGTATACGATATTTAGGGGTTTCCTTGTAGGCTAATACTCTTTGGCTAAAACACTTTGAACTGGAAATCGTGAATCGAATCCGGCTATAATAAACCCCATGCATGCAATGACCCCTTTCGCTCCGAAGAATATCCTCCTGATGCCGAACGCGGCTGTTCCAAAAGCGTCCCTTTTGGCGGATCGCATCTCTGCTTGTCTGAAAACTCATGCCGTGGAACACAATGTTTTTTTCTACGATTATGAGAACCCTACGCAGCTTCCCTATATTGAAGGGCACGACCTGATCATCGTTATTGGTGGAGACGGCACGCTTCTTAGAGCTGGTCACTTCTGCGCCCCCCTCGATATTCCCTTGCTGGGCGTTCAAGCCGGGCGGCTGAGTTTCCTGGTTGAATTGAACGAGATTGATCTTGAGCGCAACCTTGAGCGTTTGCTCTCCGCAGACTACCGTCTTGAACGTCGTATGATGCTTCAGGCTGAGTTTCTGGAAAATGGTGACGTGATACAGCGCTGGGATGTGATCAACGAGGCGCTTATTTCCCGGGGGAGAGATGCCCGACCTATCGAAGTTCGCGTGGATCTTAATGAAGGCTATATGATGTCCTACATCGCCGATGGTCTGATTGTGGCTACGGCGACTGGCTCGACTGCTTACGCCCTGGCTGCCGGGGGGCCAATTCTCCCTCCGGAATTGCGCAATATGCTCGTTTTGCCTATCGCACCGCATCTTTCGCTCGATCGCGCAGTCGTGCTGGCAGAAGGCGCGGTTGTAAACCTGCGTGCGATCAGTGATTTTGAAGTGGTGCTCAGCGTTGACGGCACGACACCGATCTCCATAGGTCCAGAAAACAGTATCCGCGTTACAGCAAACAAAAAGTCCCTGCTGATGGCGCGATTTGGCGAACCCAATTACTTTTATCGCGATCTTGCCGGCATACTACAGCGAAATCCGATCCTTGAAATGGAATCCAATGACTGAACAAGACCCAATGGCTGATCCAACAATCCTTGAAGCAGAAGTTCAACTGCGCTGCAACCGCTGCAATAAACCGATCACCCCGGCAACAGCGATCCTGACGGAAACGGGCTATCGCTGCGCGGAATGTGTGCGCGCGCAGCAGCGTGTTTTTGACACTACCAACAAGCTTGACCCATTTTTGGGCTTCGCTGTAGCCGCTCTGATTTCTTTTGCAGGCAGCTGGCTGTCTGGTTTACTTGGGTTTTTTACGATACTGGTCGCTCCAGGTATTGGTACCTTGATCAGCAACGCGGTGCGCTTGGTGGTTAGTCGCCGGCGCAGCAAAGCACTCAACAAGGCGGTTCTTGTTGGCGCAATTGTCGGTGCGCTGCCCTTGCTGGTGATGGTGATCCTGCCACTCTTGAGCGGCTCAGGACCGCTGTTGACCGGGGGTGGCAATCTCATGCCGCTGGTTTGGCGGGTTGTTTACGCCGCTCTGGTATCTTCCTCGGCTTATGCTCAAGCCAAAGGAATGCGTCTTTGAGGTCTTATGCTGGAAGAACTGCGCATTCGTGATTTTGCCATTATCGATGATCTGACACTCCAGTTTACCTCCGGACTGGTGGTCTTCACCGGTGAGACAGGCGCGGGCAAGTCTATCATCCTGGACGCGTTGGGAGCGATCCTTGGCGCGCGGGTGGACACGACCAGCGTGCGCAAAGGTGCTGACCGGGCGATCGTGGAAGGTTTTTTCCGCCTGGATGGACCTGAACGTGAGCCGATAGCCACTCTGTTGGAGCGTGAAGGGCTGCTGGAAGAGCCGGATCGCCTTTGGCTGGGGCGCGAGATCCGGGCGGAAGGGCGAACGATTGCCCGCGTGAACGGACGGACGGTCAGCTTGAGTGTTCAGTCCGAGATTGGTGAAGCCCTGGTGGACGTGCATGGGCAATCCGATCACCTCTCTTTGTTGAAAGTACGGAATCACCGCGATCTGCTTGACCGATTTGCGCATGACCAAGAAAACCTTAATACTTATCAGAGTCAGTTCAAGGACTGGTCGCTTCTGGGAAAACAGTTGAACGAACTGCAAGCTATTGAACAGACCGCCCGCGACAGGGCTGATATGCTGAAATACCAGATCCAGGAAATCGGTAACGCCCGGATTAAGCTGGATGAGGAAGATAGCCTGGCACAGGAGCGCATTCGCCTGATGAATGCCGAAACTTTGAGTTCTCTCAGCCAATCCGCGCTTATTTTATTGGATGAAGGCACAGAGGGCGGGTCGGCTGCCACGGACCTGCTCGGGCAAGCCGCGAGCGATCTGGCAGAACTTGCCCGCATCGACCCGCAAATGCAAGTTTTAGCGCAACAGGCTGAAGACGCACTCAGTTCTGTTTCTGATCTGGCTTATGAATTGCGCGGCTACCTGGAAGGAATCGAGTTTAATCCAAATCGATTGGATCAGATTGAAGAACGTTTCGATCTCTTTAATCGCCTGAAACGAAAATACGGTGGTTCGCTGTCTTCAGCGCTGGCACATTTACAGACTTCCATACAGGAGTTGGAAAAAGTGGAAGGCGTAGATGAGCAGATTGAGGAAGTGGGGTTAAAATTAGCCCAGATAAAGGAAAGACTAAGCGAATCTGCTCTGCGGCTCTCTGAGCAACGCAAACAGGCTGCCAGCCAGCTTGCGGATGGTGTGGAGCATCAGCTTCATCTGCTTGAGATGGAAAAAGCCCGCTTCCAGGTTGACCTGGGCTTGTTGGAAGCAAAGCAAGGTTTGACGCTAAATGGGCAAACGCTTGCGTTTGATGCTGGTGGTGTGGACCAAATCGAGTTCTTGATCGAAACCAACCCGGGGGAAGGCTTTAAACCGCTTGCAAAAACCGCGTCCGGGGGAGAAACCTCGCGACTGATGCTGGCTCTCAAAACCGTGCTGGCAGAGGTGGATCACATCCCGACCCTGGTGTTTGATGAAATCGACAGTGGAATAGGCGGCCGGGTCGGCATGACAGTTGGTGGGATGCTTTGGAGCCTTGGCAAGCGGCACCAGGTCTTGTGTGTTACACATTTACCCCAGCTGGCGGCCTTTGGCGATCTGCACTTTCATGTCAGCAAACGCAGTGAGAATGGGCGTACTGCCACACAAGTGGAGCAATTGGAGGGAGAGGCGCGGGTGGAGGAATTGGCGGCAATGCTCGGCGCTAGCACGTCTGTCACCTTGGAATCTGCGCGCGAAATTTTAGATAAAGTCGCTCAAAAAACTAGTACAATATAGCTATATATTTAACCTGGCAATAGCAATTCATTCTTAACAACCTCATCATAAAGTGCACGGATTGTGCTGAAAGGGATCATATGACCAATCTGGACGAAGTTCTTGCTGTCATTTTAGGTGGAGGTCAGGGCAAGCGGCTCTATCCGCTTACTGCTGAGCGGGCTAAGCCGGCTGTCCCAATAGCCGGGAAGTATCGCTTGATTGATATTCCAATCAGCAACTGCATCAACTCAGGTGTCTATAAAATTTCTGTACTGACTCAATTCCTCTCGGTTTCCTTGCACCGGCATATTACCCGCACCTACAATTTTGATAACTTCCATGGTGGGTGGGTGCAGATTTGGGCTGCGGAGCAAACTATCGAAAACACCGACTGGTATCAGGGCACTGCCGATGCAGTTCGCAAGCAGATCCTTGAGATCCGTTCCAGTCGGTCGAAGTATGTAATGATCCTGGCGGGCGATCACCTTTATCGCATGGACTATTCAAAGATGGTTGATTTTCACATCGCCAACGGCGCGGATATCACCGTGGCAGTGCAGCCAGTGCTCAAGGAGGACGCATTCCGCTTTGGCATCCTCAAGCGCGATGAAGACGGACGCATAACAGACTTTGCTGAAAAGCCTAAAGACCCGGAGCTGCTTTCCAGGTTAGTTAGCCGAGATGACCCTGAATCACCCTATCTTGGCTCGATGGGCATCTACATCTTTAACATGGACCTGCTGGCGGATGTGCTGCGGCTTGATTACACCGATCACAAATTGGATGACTTTGGTGGTGATATCATTCCGCACCTGATCCGCACTGACAAGCGCGTCTTTGGATATAACTTCGAAGGATATTGGCGCGATATCGGGACGATCCGCACTTTTTACGAGACCAACCTTGAACTGACCGAGGAGCATCCGGAGTTCGACTTCTTCGATCCAGATCATCCCATATTTACCCACCCGCGTTATTTGCCTGGCTCACGCGTGACCGGGACGACTTGCAGGAGTGTCCTGCTGACGGAAGGCTGCGCCATTGAGGACTCTGTTCTGGAGCATTCACTGATCGGGTTGCGCAGTGTGATAGGATGTGGCACGGAAATAAAAGACACTATTGTGATGGGTGCTGACTGGTATGGCAATCAAACTAATGGCGCGCCGCTTGGCATTGGACGAAATTGTAAAATTCAAGGCGCGATCATTGACAAAAACGCCAGCATTGGCGACAACGTTGTCATAAAACCTTTCCCCGCAGACCGTGAAGTGGATCATGCTCTCTATAAGGTGCGGGAGGGAATTGTGGTGATCCCAAAGAACACAACTATTCCTGCCGGGACGATCATTCAACCGTGATTTAAGGTTTAACCCAAAAGGCTCTGGCACTAAACTGCCAGAGCCTTTTTTGTGTGTGAATTACAGTCCCAATAAGCGATAGATCGCGATGCCAAATGCGACGGACACATTCAGCGAGTTTTTTTCTCCGGCCATCGGTATATACAAAACCTGATCCGCAATTTGCAGGATGGCAGGGTCGACCCCGGCAGGTTCGCTGCCGATGACCAAGGCCACCTGCTCAGGCAAGGGGCGAGTGTGTTGGAATACCTGCAGATCACAAGCGTCAGGTGTGTACTCCAGCGCGAGGACCCGGCATTTGTTGGCTTTGAATTCAGCCAGTGCATCTGGAAGATTGGGGCGATAACTCCACTTGATGTTTTTTTCTGCTCCCAGGGCAGTTTTACTGATCGATGGCTGTTTGTCGGGGGTGGGAGTGATCCCGCCAAGAATGAGTTCTGACAGTCCAGCGCCATCTGCGGTGCGAAAGATTGCGCCGACATTGTGCGCTGAGCGGATATTGTCGAGCGCGCCAATCAATTCAAAACCAGGCTTTCGCGCGGCAGGTGGTTTCAGAGCAGGGATGCCAGCCTCCTGCCTTTCAAGAGGCGCGCCGCAGCGCGGGCAGTAGCGACCGTCGAACAGTTCCGCCTCAAGGGGAAAGCGCAATTTGCAGCGGGAATTCGTGCACGCGAAAAAACTGTAACTTGAGTTGGCGGTTTTCATAAAACAATTTTACTTCTGGGGATTAAAAGTGTTAGGCGCCTGGGTGAGGGGGGCACCCAAGCGCCTAACTCCTTATAGTATACAAGATAATCCCAAAATTGCAAGTAAAAATTCCAATTAGCGATAAGTTTTACGAAATTCCTATAAAGGTTAATCTAACGTTAATAATTTACCACTGTAATTACGGATAGATTCAGCCTCCGATAACTGCTTGCCCCGATTCGGTGCAGTAGGGCAGTATCTCGTATCCTTGCATGATCATCTCGTGCAAGACCAAATCCAGCGACTCGATAGTGTTTTGGCGGTCTTCACCACCATCATGAAAGAGAATGACTCTGTTGGGCTGCAATTTGTCGGTAAAATTCGTCAGAATCGCTTCAGGAGCAAGTCCTGCCCAGTCGCGGGTGTCCAGATTCCACATCGAAATGCTGTAGCCCATGGTCATCGCATAGGCATATACGGTCTCGTTGGATTTACCGTAGGGCGGGCGCAGGCATTTTGTCACCTGGGCTGCGAGTTCGGGGTGATCTTTGAGGGCGTTGCGGATGGATTGTTCGGTATCACCCACTTCGAGTGAAAAGCCCTGAAAACCAAGCGTGGTTAAGTCAAAATGGTTGTAGCTGTGATTGGCAAGTGTATTTCCGTCGCTGGCGATCTGCAGGACAGTGTCTGGAAAGGTGGATGCGTTGCGCCCGATCATAAAAAAGGTTGCATGCGCCTGGTATTTTCGTAAAACAGCCAGAACCTGAGGTGACCAGACAGGATCAGGTCCATCATCGAAGGTGAGATATACCCTTTTTCCAGGATCAGCACCAGGCAGCGGTTCTGCGTTAACCTGTTCCTGACCATAAGGCTGGGTCCAGCTATCAACAAAAGCGCTCAAGACCTCGGTTTGATCAGTCTCAGGACCCGGATCAGCTTGAACTGAACCCGAAAGGGGGAGCGTCAGGATTAAAACCACCGTAATTAAAAGCCAATTATTTCTCATCTTTGATCATTTACATTATAGTAGGGCGCCTCTAATTTGCAAGGCGCTGTCCAGTGGCTATGGCGCCGAACCTACGCTGGATGATTCGATGATATTCGCGGGCATTGACTGCCAGTCCTTACCGTTGTTGCCTGTCATGTAGATGCGATTATCTGTCAGAGTTTCCGGTGTGATGGTGGCAGTGAGGAAGCCGACGAGATCGTTAATCATATCCAAAGCCACTGGGGTAACCGCAGGGGGCAGCCCGGAGGTGGTTTCGGTCCAGCTTAGCCCACCGTCTTCAGTTTGATACATCTTGCCCTCTCCAAAAGCGACGCCGCTCAGAAGCGTCCCAAAATCAAAGAATTCGATATTCTCAAGCATTCCCACGTATTGCCAGTTCTCAGCGGCATCGGTGGTGCTGCAAAAGTATGTGACACTATTGCCATCAGGCAGATAGGAACGGATGGGCAGAATGGCAGTAGTGGCATTGATCCTGATGATATTATCCACACCGGTTTGCTGGTTTTCGTCTAAAGGCAAGCCCTGGCACTCGGACTGCATCCAGGAAGTGCCGCCATCAACAGTACGAAATAGATAAACTGCGCCAGAAACAGGCATAGAACCGCCAACTAACCCAATATCAGAGTCGAGAAAGCCAAAGTAGCTCTTAATTCCTCCGGTAGGCAGACCATGATCGTCTGGGTCGGCCGGGTTGTGTTCAAAACGCAGCTCCCATGTTTGCCCGCCGTCAGCGGTATGGTAGATGCTGACATATTGAGAACCTGCGCCAACCCCCTGATCGGAGAGAATATAACCCTCATTGGCGTTCAAGAAAGAAACTTGTCCGCAAGGAAAGTCCAGGTTGTGGGTTAGCCAGGTGTGACCGCTGTCGGTGGTTGCGTGGAGAGTGGCAGAGGACTCAGTTTCGGTTTGGCAGATCCAGCCAATATCGCCGGAAGGGAATGAAGTGTAGGTTCCCCAGCCGGATCCTTCAGAAGATAGCCCTGCAGGCGTGACTGTCAGCCAATGTTCACCAAAATTTATGGTGTTGTAAAAGCGGGTCTGGTCCAAATTGCTGGCCCAGCCATAACCACCAACGAACATATGCAACTTGAACAAAGGTGAAAGATAGATTGGTGTCGATGTGGAAAGGGAGATTGTTGGGGTAAGGGTGGGCTCGGGTGTGCTTGTTGTCGCAGGAGATGGTCGTATGCAGCCTGTAAGAACCAGGAGTCCCGTAATCAAGGTGAGAATCAGTCGTTTTGTAGTCATAAACGCCTCCAAATCGTATCGATCAGCTATGATGATGCACGATCCGTGCCCATTTTACCGCTGAATCAAGTGATAATGTTTCACGTGAAACATTGTCAGGCGTTTGGGGAATGGTTGAGGTAAACTGGGGTTGCTCTTTCTGATTCCCTCAGGATAAGCGGAGGGTCATGATGTTTCACGTGAAACAATGAGCGTTCAGCAGCGGGAAGGGGCAGGCTTGCGGCTCTTTGGATTGGGCAAAATGGCGTTGGAAAGGACTGATTTACTGAGGCAGACTGAGATAAGTAGCCGATATCTTGTTTGGTTTCAGTCAATATTCTCATCGAGTGCGAAATTGTGAGGTTTTGAATGGTGTGGAGGCTGAAAAGGATCGCGTAACCAGGTTATTCGGCGGGGAGGAGTTTTAATCTCAGTGTGTTTCGAATAAGTGCCCTTGGGGTATTCGCTATGTTCTGATGGTGAAGGGGGATTAAATAAGAATATGTCCTCGGCACAATTGGAATAAGTGCCCTTGGGGTACTCGCTCAGTTCTAACCGTGAAGGGGGGTAAAAAATGTCCTCGGCGCGATTGGAATAAGTGCCCTTGGGGTACTCGCTCAGTTCTAACCGTGAAGGGGGGTAAAAAATGTCCTCGGTGCGATTGGAATAAGTGCCCTTGGGGTACTCGCTCAGTTCTAACTGTGAAGGGGGGTAAAATATGTCCTCGGCGCGATTGGAATAAGTGCCCTTGGGGTACTTGCTATGTTCTGATGGTGAAGTGGGATTGAAAAAGAATATGTCCTCGGCGCGATTCGAACGCGCAACCGTCTGCTCCGCAAGCAGGTGCTCTATCCATTAAGCTACGAGGACTTTTCTGTAAGACTTGTGATTCTAACTCCATTTTGGATTTGGGTCAAGGTTGAATTCAAGCTGATGTTATTAGCTAACGAATATGTCACCCCTTTGGAACTGAGCGATGGCATATAGCGGCTGGCAGGTTTAATTCTCTGATTAATCACAGAATCTCACGTTTCAGGCCGTTATTGTCTAATTCTCGTTTATACTAAAACCCAGCATACCCGTCACTCCCCCTATTCATCCTGACGGAAAAGGAGGATGCATTGAAAAAATTGATCACCGGCGATGAAGCTGTCGCCCGCGGAGCCTGGGAAGCTGGCGTGCGCTTTGCTTCAGCCTACCCGGGTACCCCCAGCACTGAGATCCTTGAAAATATCGCCACTTATAGTGAAATCCACTCTGAATGGGCTCCAAACGAGAAAACAGCCCTC
>ENA-OSEO01002506-OSEO01002506.1-sediment-metagenome-genome-assembly--contig:-NODE-2506-length-25551-cov-29.976721_pt1 | contig 25551 bp, 20 predicted proteins | sample MGYA00237883_ERZ534232 | MGnify/ENA metagenome assembly ERZ534232
GATACGCAGTCCATGTAAATATCCTCGGCAACGTTCTCATCTTTACCCCAGGCAATCCAACCATCTTCGTCTCCGTCAATGGTGTTAGGATCAGCCGGGCCATCTGGATCATACCACAAACCATCCACTTCGTGAGTAGATGTAACTGTACGAGCAGTATCATCGCCTAAGTACGAGAATCCACCACCGTTAAGTGTTGGTTGCTCGTCATCGGCTAATGTGTTGTCTGCTAGAGCCCAAGTCTCAACGCTATTGGCTCCTTCAACTGCTCCACCAGGAGATGCTGAGTCAAGGCAACCGCCTTCTACGTCAGTTGCAGCACCCGGTGCGTCAGATGAATGGCATACATAGCAAAAGATATAGACCTGGGTTGTGGGAGGACCTACTAACAAGGCCGAATTCGTTGATCCAGCATTGTCAATCCACGTTACCGCAGATGTAGCTGTGTGAGCACGGTGACAACCGGCGCACGCATCTGTATCTGCAAGATACCCACCGTGAATTGCATAGTTAGCTTGTGCAATACCACTCATTAACATTACAACAGCGCATGCCATTGCTATAACTACTAACAATTTGGCCTTTTTCATTGTCCTCTCACCTCCTTTTTAATATTAAGTCTTTTACCTTTTGCCTTCTTGCCGTCCACCATATGTACAGCACAACCGATACACGGGTCGAATGCGTGGACAATTCTTAGAACCTCAACAGATACGTACTGTGCGGTTCCGCCGGATCTACCACTTGCTGATTCGTAACCAGAAACGCCGGTATCAATTATAGCCTGTTCGATCGGGCCTTTGATTCCGTCAGCTTCCGGATTTACGTTCCAGGTAGTCGGCACTACGCATTGATACCTGTTGATACGGTTCTTGTCATAGCTGACATAGTGCAAGAGAGCTCCACGAGGAGCTTCATTTGAACCCCAACCCTGAGCAGAAGCGCTCTGTGACGGAGCCCAGCTCTTGTCAACCGTATTACCAGAACCAGCGCTTACTAGGTCAGCAATATAGCCAGGACCTGTGTAAGCCCAAGGTGTTCCGTCATTACAACCAGCAAGAGCATTGGCAATAGTAAGAGCTTCCAGAGCTCTTGAGCGATGGCGGTCCATTGTGGACATACCGAATGTCTGAGGATTAGAGCATGGACCCCAGAGCAATGGAGCAAGCGTACCGCCAATTGCAGGACGATTACCACAAACACCAAATGGTGCAATACCTGCACCGGTAGGACCAGCCAAGCCGCCAAGTCCGATATTATACAGACCGCTATTGATCATTCTGGAAATCGGACCAACTTCAGCCGCATAAGTACCAGCAGGTGCAGCATCGCCTGAGCCGTCACTTACGATTCTTGGAGACTTACACCAAGAATAAGCGGCTGGCTTATCAGTCTTATCCTGAACTGGTTTAGTATAACCATCGGCTGCGTGCTTCGGATGCTCATTGCCAGTTTCATCATTAAACCATGAAGAGTCAATGAACTCTTGCAGGTCAGTCTGGACAATACCCATCGGGTTTTCATAACGATACGGATTGGCTACTCCGCCCGTTACTGTAACACCAGCTTTTAGCAGGTGACCAGGATGCTGGGTAAGATCGCCGGCTAATTCAGCAGCATCGTCATGAAGTCCTCCGTATGAAACAAAGTTTCCACAACCAGCGCCATAACCAAGACCAGCATTAGGTACACCAATACCAGTCCAAGAACCATCAGGATTCTGCAATCCGGTATTAGCCGGATTATCGTAGTTGCTGTAAATAGCAGCTACTGCCTGAACTGTCGGAATATAATGCTCTCGAATGAAGTGGAGCAAAGTTCCGTCTTCAGGAGTAGCCGGAGTACCAGTACCAGTTTGCAGTCCTGCGGCTCCGCCGCCTTCTAGTGTCGCTTCGCCAGCAATACCTTTATAAAGGATTCCTTCAGCCAAATTAATAGCATCGGTGAAATTCTGTCCTTCAAGGTAAGGATGGGTTACGCCACCGCATACAAGGTTGGAGAACATCGGCCAGCGAGCTCCGAATACACCCTGTACTTCGGCAGCTTTTCTCTGCATCTGTACCGCTAGAACATAATCGAGGATGATATCATCCCATACAGCAGGTACAGGATTTGCGCCGCCGCGCTGTGTTCCCGGATGATAATAAGCATTGCTATAATCCGGTGTCCATGGACCTGACTGATCCGGAACTGCTCCAGTCAAGTTTCCGCCAAAAGGCTGTCCAGGTCCTTGTACGTAATCAAGCGCCGCTAGAATGTAGAAATGTAGAATGTGAGACATCAAAAACTCGAAACCAAGAACTATGTTTCTAATCAAACGAGCTCTCGGTGTAGGATCTGCCTGAAAAGGATAACCACTGACAGGATCCAGTAGAGAATTTTCGACTGCATAACATGCAGCCATACCGTGTGGAACCGGTCAGACGCCTCATATTCTCTGCGTAATTTGAATTCCTTCTTGGGGTTGACGGTCAAGCATTATGTTTTCAAAACCACGGAACATTGTAGCTTCACACTTGGCATCTGTAATTACGCCGCCAGTCGGTGAAGTTTCATCAGTAACAACTCCCGGAGCTTCGAACTCAACAGCCATATGACCTTCTATTCTCCCCAGTGGGTCAATTTTGTAAGACATTTATATACAAACCTCCTTTCATTTTAGATTTTACCCGTTGGTATTAATCTTGAACGGGTATCCAGGTTCCGTACAGGAAATGCACGGATGTCCTGCTGCTATACAGAAAGTCTTGAAATCGCTCATATTATTTCTAGAGTTATTCCAACCTCTCCTTGCACAATCAGAATGAGTACTCATGCCATAGCATCCAATTGAACCCAGGCAACCTTTGTCACCTAACCTGGAAGCTACAAAACCTGCATTGTAATCATCATAACGCGGGCATCCACCCGGTCCGTGAATAGTATAGCTGTAGTAAGGCGCTGGCCTTCCTACTGAATCAACCGTGAGAGTCGCTACACCCAGGAGCTGTAGAACGATTCTAACTATAGTTCCATAGATCCAATCCGGATGTGGGGGACAACCAGGAACGTTAATCAGTTTAGGATTAGTTCCACCACTTCCCCAATTACTGATTGTATAAGGATTACTTCCTGTTACAAGTGCACCTTGTACACCTTTCGCATTACACAAACTCGTGCCGGTCCAAAGCTCGGCGGTATTACTATAAGAAGCAGGAATACCTCCAAAGCTTGCACACTGACCAACCGAGATTACGGCTGCTGCCTTACGAGCAACGATATTAACAGCTTCCTTAACGGAAAGCGCGCTCCCTACTGAGTCAACACCAATGCAACAAGCTTCTTCACCGATTGTAGCTCGTCCAAAAGCGTCAGTACCATCACAAGGAACTGCACCCTCAACACATAATACAGGAATATCGCCGCCACCTATTTCAGGCCAAGTCCAGGTATCAGGATCTGAACCTACTGTCCAACCTCCCAGGAGATAATCCATTGCCAAGTCGCCTTGGGCAGCAGTAACTGTCTCCATGTACTCAAGGTCGATAACTGTAAGCAACACGTCATCAAGTGTATCACATTCCGGATATGCTCCATATACGCTACGGAGTACATCATCAGCAACACCAACACCAGCTAGTGTATCGCCAACGTCGAAATGATCAGGAACACTCAAGCTCGTTGGGCCCATGCTGATTAAGTCGCTAAAAGACATGGTGCAACCGGTACATGACTGACCATTTAGCCATATTACCTTATATGCACTTGAATCTTTAGCTAAAACCTGCATGGCTTTCTGGAGCTCGAATTGACTGAGTCCGACTGTTGCAGCAGCAGCAGAAACATACTTTAAGAACTGTCTACGGGTAATCTGCACTTTCTCTTCCCTCCCTTACTTAAAAGTCAAGTTTGCAAGAACATTTAATTTCTATACTATCACCTCCATTGACTTTCTCGGGATTAAGTACAGATCCTATTTGTAGGCCCCTGTTTGTCTGTTGGATCTGCTCCCTATATATAACTATACGCATCCCCTGAAAAACGCGTACAATTACCTATACATCCTGATACTTCTATTAAGAAAGCCCCTCATAACTATTCGTTTTTACCTACCTTGTTTAAGTCTTTTGCAAATAAAACTTGAGGTGTATTGCGACTAGTGTAGCGGTGAAAGCATATAACTTGCTTGGTGTAAACTTGCCGTGTAAGAAAGTAGAAATTCAGTGGTTATTAATGCTGGGAAATTATCTCTATTATATTATTTATATACCATTTCTCTTCATTTTTCAAGAATTTTGCAATACGGTACCTATGAAAAAGAAAAAACCGCCACGCCCAAACAGCGCACGATTAATCTACTTTTTTCACCTCCAAGAGTTTTTGGCTAAAGAAAACGCAAGGTATTGACATATGCCTTCCTCGGAATTCTCTCCTTTTAAAAACCGTCTGCTTCGGAAGCCACGAAAAGCACTATTCTCTTCCCTAATACCCTTGCCACGCTTTCTTCACTGAAGAAATTTTGATCATTCATGCGGGCCTTAAGTCGCTTTCTCGTCGCGTCTTGCCGTGCAACCTAGGAACTATGGTCGGGAAATCTACATATTTTTATTCCTATTTATTAATAATTCGCTACCGCTTGTGAAATTCCTGCAAGAATTTTCCATTTTTTTAAATTTATTTTTGCCTGGAATTCCCGCCGTTCTCCTAAGCCAATTGCATCCGGTTATTAAATTTACAATGTGTACTCTACTACTTTAATCTATTTTCAAAATCATTCTTTTTGCTGTTTGTTCTTAATTTTGCAATTTCACTCTAAGTTTTGAATTTACTTATCTTGCATTTTTTATTTTGTATTTCGGATTGCTTCGTCGCCTACGGCTCCTCGCAATGACAGAGAGAGACGACTTCTTTTGTCACATATATGGGTTTTGTTTACCTCTTCTCTTCTCGCTACTCACTTCTCCCTAATCTATTTCTTAGGCTTCTTTTTTGGCTTACCGCGTTTTTTATCATTTGGCTTCTTCTTTGGTTTTTCTGATTTCTTCTTCTTGCCGCCCTTATCTTCTTTTTCCTTCTTTGGTTTATTATCTTCATCTTTTGAAGGCAATATTTCTTCATCTTCTTCTTCTTCTAATTCCTCAAACTCTTGATCTTCACCCGCTTCAATAGCGCGCTCTTCATACTTCTCAATAAACTCAGCATAATCCAATACTTTACGATGCTTCTGCTGAGCAACCTCTTTAATGCGCTCATTCTCAGCAAGGATTCTTCCTTTAAAGAACGGTTTCCTTACCCTAAAAATAAGAGCTGCACTTTCTTCATCCAATAGGTGCTCTTCTTGTATTTCTCTTACTTTATCCTCATCATAGTCAAACACTTCCATTATGTCTTCCATCTTTATGGTCTCTTGTTCAACATCTTTAAAGAAATCAAACGTTTCCTGGACCACAAAGACTTTTACGAGTTTGTCAGAAAGTAGTTTCACTCTCTCGTTGGCAACTATTAGCTCTAAGAACTCTTTATGAGCCGGATATCGATTCTTACGCAATAACCACAGCAGTAGTAGTAGCAACGGTAGTAACAGACAAGGCGAACACTGAAGCACGCCAGGTTTAACCGGCAAAGGCACTTCCACAGGCCAAGCCCATACATCTACATGGTCGTTGGTCATATCGGTTACATATATCCTTCTACCAATACAATCAAGCCCGTTTGGAAAATAGAACTGAGCAAGATCAAAACCAAATTCACCAAAAGAACAAAGATATTTTCCGGCACGTGTAAAAACAGAGCAACTGTGAGCCATCGTATCTACGATGTGTAGGCGGTTCTTATACCCGATATCAATCCCCCTCGGCAGTCCACCTGTTTTTATCAGGTAAAGAAATTTTCCTTTTTTATTAAAGACCTGTATTCTTCGGTTGTTACTATCAGAAACATATATCTTATTCCCTTGCACCACAATGCCATTGGGAAATGCAAATTTACCCGGCTCTTCAGCTAATTTGGCAATACCCTTAACACTTCCAAAGCTAAGTTTTAAATTACCGTCGGGGCCAAAAACCAAGACCCGGTGAGTTTGCCAAATATCGGTAACGTATAAGTTGTCATCTTCATCAAAAGTTATCGCAATCGGATTCCACTGAAAATTCGGATCATTATTGGGTACAAACTTCTTTATTATCTTTCCGCGCTGATTATATATATATAGTCCGCGATATCCACGATCCGTGATATAGACTTCGCCCTTTTTATTAAAGTCAACATATATCGGGTCCTTCATTTTTCCGTCAGGCGTATCATCGAATGCAAAGAAAAACTTGCCGTTTAGATCAAATACCGAAACCCGGTGGCCTCCACTGTCAGTTACATATACCCATTTGGTTTTGGGGTGTATAGCCACATCAGTTGGTTTTCTCATTCTTGCTTTCGGCGCACCGTCAAACAGAAAGAGAAATTTCGGAGGAGCAATAGTTTTTGCCTGCGCTACGGTTACACGTGGAATAAAAACTTCTTTTTGGGTCAGGTAATAATAAAGGCCCCCGATCAATGTAGCCAATATAAGAGCAAGAATAATCAGAAGAATAATCTTGTTTCTTCTTTTTGCTCGCTCAGAAGGAGTCATGCTTTCGGTTGCCTCCGGGCCTACACCTTCGGTTGTTTTATCGACTCCCGGGGCATTCTTTCTAGTCGCGTCTCGATCATACCGATCCCTTGCCAAATTCTTCACCTCACACTTTATTAAACAATTTTACTTATGCAGAATCTTTTTTATTCTCTACGCTTTTAAGCCTGTAGTATATTCGTTAATTTCAAAATGCAAATTTCAAATTTCAAATTCATAAAACTTTAGATTAAGTCTCTACTCTTTTCTTATTATTTCTTTTCACAGTTATTATTGATTTTGCAATTATATTTGTTAATTCTTTGTTCTCTCCAATCAAACTATCCATATAATATTCTGTAGTTATAAAATCTGCTTTTCTAATTATATTTAACAAATAAAGAGACTCTTTTAATTCTTTTAGCACTATCTGCAACTTATGAACAAAGTCTGCACGACTCTGAGCGCTACACGCTTCTTCATAATTTGCACCTGCCGATGTAGCAGATCGAACTACTTGAAGACCAGCATGACTACTACTCGCTGTCTTCTTCATCTGATCAGTTAGCCTTATGATCTTTATGCTAAAGTCCAACATTCGGTTTGAAATATCCTTTTTATTATGCAGCCTGTCGACTTTTCTATATTTTTTTGTACCAGTGCTACCTATGTCTTCCATCCCCTGTTTATTCTTTTGCAATTCTTGTCACGATATAATAGGATCTTTAAATTTTACAATTTGTACTTTAAATTTGTTTATTCAAAATCTTGTATTGTATCTTTTTTCTTTTAATTTTCATTTTGCAATTTACAATTTGCATTTATCTACCCTGTATCCTAAATCCTTACTCTTCCAACCTATCAAGTGCCTCTTGTGCTTCTTTAAACTTGGGGGCAAGCTTGATAACAGTTCTGTACTCCTCTATGGCCTTATCTTTATCGCCAAGCTTCTCATAGGCTTGAGCAAGTCCATAATGAGCGTCAGTGAATTTAGGATCAAATTTCATGGCTTCCTGAAATTTTATAGTTGCTTCTTCATAAGATCCCTTGGCCAAATAAATGCGGCCCATCAAGAATTGATTATCCGCATCCGACCGACCAATCTCAGTAGCTTGTGCTGCAAACTGCAAAGCTTTATCGTAATCTTTCTTCTGAAAATTTATTACCGCCATATTAAAGAATGCTTCTTCCAAATATTTGTTCTCGTACTTAAATCCGGCACCGCCGAACATTTCTATTTCTTTCATAAAGTACTTTTCAGCATTCTTGTTGTCTTCCTTTTTCATATAGGCAATACCCATATAGACAATAGCGCTCTGGTGCTCTGAATTTATCCTGAGGGCTTCTTTGAGTTGATCAATCGCTTTATCATAGTCCCCTTCATTGATATATGCCTGAGCCAAGGCAACGCGTGCATCAGCATTTAGAGGATTTTTGCTTACTTGTTTTTCAAGTGCCGTGCTTGCCCTGGAGACTTTTGCTTCAATGCCCATTTGCCTCTGGTTATAAAAATAAAAGCCAGCAAAAGCGGCTCCCGCAACGATAATCAACACAATAATTACCTTAATAAAAAGGTTGATAGGGCTCCCTGAGCTTTTTTTTCTGGCTTTCTTTTTCTTGCCGGTTTGTTTGTTTCTATTATTTACAGCACTACTTTTAATAACAGCTTTATTTGTAGTCTCGTTCGTCTTCTCGGTTTCTTTCGCACTCATGCCTTTTTTGGCTTCTTTTGCCATGTACTTATCGCCTCCTGGGGACCGCTATAGAGCAAACTACATCATCAATCATATTTACTAACATTTCAATCTTAATAAATCATTTTAATATATTTCTTCAGCAAATACTTCTGCTGCCTATAGCCTCAAAACCTAAAGCAAAATTGCGCAAAAAAAAGAATCATACAATTTTAGAATAGTCAGCCTCTTGAGAGACATATGCCAAAACATTAAACTATGCAGATTTTGTGGTCTACAATCTGCAGATAACTAATAGAATATTATTATAAGTCAAAATCGCTAAAATTGCGAGCGAACCGGTGTTTTCCCTGGTTCCCCTTGATGACACCTTGCACAAAGCTCACCTGTATCAACATTCCATTTTGCAATTGGTTTACCCAATCTCATCTTTCCATGACACATCTTACATAGATCAAAACTAAAGCATCCGACTCCTTTTGTATAGTCTTTTGAATGGCAAACCTTGCACTCATATGGTTTTGTCTGAGTAAGATCAAAATGCGCTTTGTGAACCGAGTATGATTTCTTCTTAATATCAAACAGACTCTTCAAATACTCGGGATGACATCTCACACAATTTTCCTGTATCAATAAATTATTTGCAACTCCCGCATGGTGGCAATCGGAACAATAGTCGTCTTGACGATGACATGCGCTACAATTTGCCATTGCTTCCGGAGACGAGTCACTATGCTGCTCAACCCAAGTCTCAGCATGAGGTATTTGTGTCTTATGACAATCATCGCAAAAAGCCTGGGCGTGGCAGACACTGCAACCTTCAATTCCTTCTTCTTGTTTTCCGTGTTGGCCCCGCCACATCTGCCGTTCTTGATGGTTTATCGGCTCTATTCCTTTCCTTAAATGGCATCTCTGGCAAAAATCTCTTTTATGGCACATAACGCAGTACTTAACGTCGCTGGTTGCACGTTCAGGATGAGTTTGGTTAACAAATTCAGGAGTATGATTTGCAGGTTTTAAATTAAATCCCGGCGGATGACAAAGACCACATTCTTCACCAGCCACTAGGCCTTTTTCGGAATGACGCAAACTGTGGCAATCATAGCAAACATCCATAGGTGGTTTAACGACCGATCCATCGGGACGATGGGGAAAATCAAAATGACAGGCTTTGCAAGCAAAACCTCTCCCAAGATGTACCGGATGATTGAATATTAAGCCCGGGTTTTTCCACGCATCCAAATTATCATGACAGCGACTACATTTTGCCATTGTTACAGGCGCGGTAATTTGCAGCAAATACTTCGAGGACGGTGCAGCTTTTGAGCTAGAAGAGTTGCTTTTAATTCCATTGAAAAGCACTATTAGAAAGACCGCTGCCGAAATTGATGCTAAAACCGTAAACTTTTTAGCCCTTCGACTTCGCTCAGGACAGGCTTTCGACTTCAACACTTTAAAAAACTCCTATCGAAAAGAACCTTCTTTATATAATTTTACCAGGAAACTGTAAATACTACCAATACTTATCCCGGTCAGTATCTTTCTATCAAATAATACAAATAATTTTAATGCCTTAGCTTGATTGCAATAACACAGGAAATAGTCGCTTTGGTTTAAATAATCGCATCTTTTATTTGGATAAAAATTAAAAAAACCTGCCCCTGTACTTTATGTCCGTTACTCCTCGCCAAGACAGATTGCCATAATGGAAAAAATGACGCAATAGATCTTCTATTCTTTTACTAACTTCAACATTTGCTGCCACATGGCTTAAATAAACAGTAAGACTTTTTGTAAGGGCTGCGATGCTATTCGGGTTTCTTGCCGTGACAGAAATAGCACAGATCCTCGCCCCACCATTTAGCAATGAGCCTTCCATCTTTTCTTATACCATGACACTGAAAGCATACTTCAAACGGATAACAGCCCGTACCCTTTGGAAATTTACTAAGCAAATCATGACATTTTGCACAGTCATAAGGAGCCGTCTGGGTCAGTTGAAAGTGAGCCTTGTGTATTTTAAATCCCTTATTGGTTATTGTAACAAAGGGTTGTTTATATTCAGCATGACATCCATCACAATTCTCTTGCAGTAGGAGATTGTTCTCAAACTTGTGATGGCAATTCTGGCACTCCGAACGGTCTTTATGGCAAATATAGCAGTCTTGTTTTTGCTCTTTGTACTTGGCATGACTACCGACAAAAAGCACCGGGTGAGGCATTGGAGTCTTGTGGCACTCCATACAGAATGGATCATCGTGGCAAATATAGCATGCCTGCAGCTGTCCCGGCTCTTGTCTTCCGTGTGTCTGTTCCCAGCCCTTAGATTTATGTGGTTCGGTTTTTGCATTCTTAGCAGTATGACACGGCGCACAAAACTCTTTTCTCTTATGGCAAGTTAGACAGTACTTCAAATCTTTGGTTGCTCGTTCTTTATGTTTAGATGCTTCAAACTCCGCAGTATGGTTACCTGGTTTTAAATTGAAATCCGGTGGATGACAATAACTGCACTCCTCACTCGCAACCATTCCATTATCGCTATGCCGCAAGCTATGGCATTCATAGCATACATCCATCGGGGGTATGACAATTTTCCCACCGGCCTGATGAGCAAACTCTAAGTGACAGGCCTTACACTCAAATCCTCTTTTCAGGTGAACGGGGTGATTAAATATCAGACCGGGATTTTTCCAAGCATCCAAATTAAGATGACATGGCGAGCATTTTGAAAGAGTAACCGGACCTGTCATTTCCAATATCTCAGGATTCGGTTTAGCCTTATCTTCTGCTAATAATAGCTGGTCTGAGGAAAATAGGGCATAGACTGCAAGTCCCACAACTAAAATTAACAGAAGTACTATTATCTTTCTCCTACTTCGTACAAAATCCACAGATAAGCCTCCAAACAAACAACTTTAGACACAATTTACCGATAACTGCTTACTGGACATTCTTAAACCATTAATACAAGATTCATATGTCATGGCGTCTTTAATAATAGTTCTAAATTATTCCCTTAACCCAATCAAAGACCTTATATATGTAATGTAATGCAAAATTTTGTTTTCTTGCTTCCGTGCTACCATGAATAAGCTTTCCGTATTCCGCAAAACTGTTTGATGAATCAGGGTGACATTTTTCACATGTCTTTGCCAGATTGCATTTGCTGCCTGATGTTAGCTTTGCGGTTGAAACAGCGGAATCGTCTTCTTTTGCCGGTAGCACCTTATGAGTTCCATGACAATCCCAGCAAGTAGGTGCATCATTCGCTCCAGCTTTATATGCTCTTCCATGATAGTAATCATTATAACTTTCGTAATAATCCGCGTGGCATTCACTCTTTCCACACATTTCTTCAGATGATGCTCTTATCTCGAGAAGGCTGTCCTTGGTTTTTTGGCTCTTTATTGCATGGGAACCATGACAATCAGCACAAGTAGCTCCTCCCTTTTTGTCACCGGAAAGCGCTAATCTTCCATGAATACTTTGTCTATACAAGTCGTACTCGGCTACATGGCAATTTTTACATGCAAGCCCAGCTGTCTTTTTCCAATCTTGAGGATGTTCTTTTTCGGGCTCATATCCAAACCCGACATGGCAATGTAAGCAATCCAAATCTTTATGAACAGATTTTTTTAAGACAGATAAGTCAATAAAATAAGATACTTTTTTCCCGTCTTTCAATTTGATTAAATTCTCGTCAGCATGGCATGTCAAGCAGCCTCCGCGACCCGGTGCTCCAATTGAAAATACCGCTAATTCTTTTGCTGAAGTCGGCCTTTTCGGCTCGGGTATCTTAATATTGGCCGGATCCGCCAAATCCAATGCTTTTATTCGCGCTGGTGTAATTGTAAAAGGAGCCAGCAGCAAACTGACAACAATCAAAGGCAACACAATCTTTCTTAGATTCATAAACACTCACTTCCATCCTCAAGATCTATTATTATTTTTAACAAATATAAAAGCTCCGCACGTAACACATTCTTAATGCCCTCCGTGCTCTCCGTGTGCCGCATGATGAGCTTCAACATCTTCCTCGGTAAAAGGCTTAATGAAAAAGAAATCCAAAAGCCCCGGAAAATTCTCTGTTATTGCCAGATACATATGTATCATTGTTGTCATTATCAGCATCATACACATTAGGAAGTGAATGACCCTTGCATACGCCGCTGCTGCCGCAACTCCCCCGACAAATGGCGCAACCGGTGCCAACAATACTTGTGGCCAAATCATAGAAAAGCCGGTTACCATCATTAGAATCATCGGGATAGGCATGAGAATAAAATAAGTAAGCCTCTGCATGGGGTTGTACTTCCCAAAGCTTGGCTCTTTCTCGATCGGCAGCATAAAGAATAGGTATCGCATCTGAGTGAGCATTGCCAATACATCTTGCTTGGTAATAATAAATTCCTTTGCATCCACCTGATAAGCATAATAAACTCTAGCTATAAAGTTTATGGTAACAACATAAGCAGCCGCGTAATGTATAAAACGCATTGCGGTCCTTGCCCCGACAAAATAAGGAATTCTAATATAAAGACCGGATATCGCCAGAGTTACCATTCCAACCAAATGAATCCAATGCATCCATTTTGGCGCAGATGGGAGCAAATGGGGCGCAGGATGCCAATTGCCATCAATAAACCTCTCTTGCATTCTTCCTGTAAGAATATTCCCCACCAAATGCATCATCCAAAATTGGCTCAAAGGAACCAATACCAAAACAATACCAATCAAATCAGCCCAAATATTTAATTTAGAAAAGTCTGTTACCTGAGATAAAATCGCTGATATTTCAGACACCTCCCATTAAAGTAAAGGATGACAAGACAACACTAACTATTAAGCGCATCTTGACTTTCCCGACGGTATTTTATCTATATCTTTCTAGCTTAAGAGAATATTGTGAAATATTTCTCTTAATTTTAAAAAAGCCATCCGGAAATAAAAGCACAGCTTATCTTGTATTATTGGTAATATTCGCCATAGAAATGGAAAATCCTTCTTTGAAGTATTATAAATTCCCTAGATAAAGTAAAGAATTATTCCCGTAAATAAAACCAGGGAAACACTTGTCCCAAAATCAAACAAAAATGATCTTCTTTCACCTTTACTTACCCAGGCCTTCTTTCCTCTGATTACAGAAGGTATAAATGCCAGAGGGGTGGCTAAAAGAATGAATGGATTGATGCGTCCGAGAAGAATTAAGGTAAGGGCTATCGTCCTTTCCAATATGCCCATATATCTTTCCTCAATATAGATTACTTTTTTCTGATTACCCCCGTTTGACTGCGCGTTTAATAATTCAAATATTAGAATAGAGCCACCAAAAGTAACAGCAATGAAGCTCATTATATATAACAACACTTGAGGATAATCTAAAATATCCATGCTCAATGGAACAGGTTTGGAAATCCCCAATCCGCTACAAAAAAAGACCGAGGAAATTATTGCTATATGAACCATTTGATCCAGAACAAATATCTCCAGACTTAAATTCGGAAACCTATTGTTCAACACCACCTTTAGCTTATCGATAATAAAATGAGAGAGCCCTAAGGCAAATGCCCAAATCCACCAAAGTGGTGTAAAAGCAAGAGCTGCACAATTAAGAATGAAGTAAATGCCACTATGAACAGTGAGTCCCCATGAGCTTGACTTTGACCAAGCTACAAGATCCGCGGGTTGCATAAAGTCAACAACTAAATGAATTATCAAAAGCATATATAACAGAGATATTTGCATTATCGCTCCTCGAACTCCTTGAGTCTCCATATAGTCTTTATGGTCTTTAATCAATATTCAAAGTCTTATATTTGCCGCAGTTATATATTATATAAAATGCTAACGCTGACTTTCATACACGCCAGCAGTTTTAGTCTCTGTATTCCAACCAATTCTTCAATTTTATTGCTTATTATGTTTGTCTTTCCTAAAAATATGTCCACGGTATTTCTTCCCGTATCTGTTGACCATTTAGGTGTGCTTTTAATGACAGGTTTTCTATTTTATCATCAACATAACGGATGCGCTCACTCATTTTCTTTAGCATCAACAAAGCAAAATCCGGATCTTCATGTACCCGTTCCTTTAAATCCTCTTTTCCAACTTCTTCTACTTTAACTTCGCCTATCGCAGTTGCCGTAGCAGAACGAGAGTGGCGATCAAATAAAGCCATTTCACCAAAAAAATCATTTTGTTTTAGTATTGCTAACTCGGTGTCAACTTCTTCATCTTCCCTTACAAATTTTTTATTTATTCTAACCATGCCGGATTTAATCACATACATCTTGTTTCCTATATCACATTCTTCAAATATTATCTCTTCGTCTTTAAATTGTTTGATATTTTCACTCATTATCGCTCAACCCCGTTCCTCTTATTCCTTCTGATTTTATTTCTTCACTGATGCACCGGTATCCCATATGCTACTTCTTGTTTGTTTTGGGTTTATTTTTTGTTTTTGCTTTGGCTTTCGTTTTGGCTTTGGCTTTTGCTTTTGTTTTGGTTTTCTTCTCTCCGGAGGATATCCTAGCTGTTTTATTCTCCCCTACAATATATACATCAATAGGCCTGCTTTTTCCTTTAAAGGTTAGTGGACCTATCTTTTTGCTTTTGATCTTATCCTTTATATGAGTATAGGTGTTCTCACCGATCAGGGTCTGGTTTTGTTTAGCCTGGGAACAGAGACGGGAGGCAACGTTTACCGAATCTCCCACTATGGTAAAGTCCAATCTTCTTCCACTTCCGATATGACCCACTACCACTTCTCCGGTATTGATACCGATACCGTAACTTACCTGAGGAAGATCTTCTCCTTTTCTTTGAAAGAGATGTATCTCTTCTTGCATAGCAAGAGCTGCTTTTACTGCTCTTTGAGCATGATCTTCTTCTCCTTCCTTGTAAGAGAAGAAAGCCATGATGGCATCTCCTATGTATTTATCCAAGGTTCCTTTGTATTTGAAGATGATCTCGGTTAAGAAGGCCAGATAAGTATTAAGCACCGATCTTACCTTTTCCGGAGCCATATCCTCGGAAAGATTGGTAAAACCTCTGATATCGGCAAACAGAATGGTTACTTCTTCTCTTCTATAGAGTTTCTCCGAGGCCATTCTAAAGAGGATTCTACCCAAATAGTCCATATCAATACCTTGAGCAAAAGCCCAGGTAAGAAGAGGAAGAGCTTCTCTTGCTTCTTGAGCCAGGAGATGATGATATTCATTGTCTTTAGATATGGAGATGGCTTTTTTTAGATTTTCTTCCGCTTTGTCAAAGTCCTTTATCTTGAAATAAAGAAAGGCCAGTCGGAGATAGATGGAGGTTAGGATGTATTTGCTTTCAAATGATTCCGCTGTACCTTTTGCCTCCAGCAATAATAAGACCGCTTCCGCATAATCTTCCATCTTCACATGCAGTCTTCCTAAATCAGCCAGACAAAGAGCGATCTCCCATCCTCCCCCGGAGCTCTCGGCTACCTTGAAGGCCTGACGCAGAAAATCAGAGGATCTTTTGTATTGTCCTTCATATTCATAGGCTCTGGATAGTACTCTTAGGGCAAAAGAAAGACCCCACCTGTCATGAAGATCGTCAAAGATTATGATAGATTCTCTTACCAGATCAAGTGCTTTTTCTATCTCTCCTATATCCAGATAGGTTTCCGCTCTGGTCCAGAGGACCCATCCTTTTACTCTTCTGTATCCGTATTCCTCTACGATACTTAGGGCTTCTTCCGATGCTTTGATTGATTTTTCATAGTCTCCCTGCATTCTATAGATAAGAGACATAAATGACAGGGTATGAGCCATCTCATGTCTGTTTCCCAGTTTCTCCCTTACCTTTAGGGATTTATTCATCAGTCTTAAGGCTTCACTGAATTCTCCTTTAGCCAGATGGGGAAGAGAAAGACTATGCAGTATATTGGCTTCGGTGGTTTTGTCTTTGGCTTTACGGCTCAAGGAGAGGGCTTGGGTAAATAGCTCGATTGCCTTGGTTGGATTGCTCCTTAGGTAACAACTCGCCAGACTGCTTAAAGTAGCCGGCAAGTCCTTTTTCTTTATATATTCCAGAGATTCCTCAAGCAGCATTATCCCCCTATCATACTCACTCTCCAGTCTGTATATCTCTCCTTGTCTGGTAAGGGAGATACCCATACCTTCTTTATCTTTCTCCGATTTGAAGATATAGAAAGCCTGTCGGTATAGGGATAGAGCTTCTTCCAGTCTTCCGGCTATCTCTAATATTTTTCCTTTGGAAAGAAGGATGTAAGGGTGGTTTTGCATATTTTTAGGGAGCTTTTTGATAAATTGGGATAGAGTCTGAAGACGAGAGGTATTTATCATCTCATTGGCTATCTCTATGATGAGCTCTTGAGCACTTTCATATTCTCCCGCTTCAAAGTAGTGATAGATTGCCTGATTGAAATCATTATGTTCTCTAAAGTAGGAAGCCGCAATTTCATGTAAGGATATAACATAGCTAGCTCCTTCTTCTTCCGCCTTGGAAAAGAGAAACTGTTTAAACAGAGGATGATATTTAAAGGATGAGTTAAGCCGGGCGGTAAAGACGTGATTCTTCTGTAGATACTTTAAGATAGATAGGGAGTCATCTTCTTTAGTAAGAAGAATCCCTAATTCTTCATTGATATAAGATAAAATAGAGGTTTTCTTTAAGAACTCCTTTATCTTCTCGGATTCTTTTTCAAATACTTCCTGGGCCAGGTATTCATAGATATCGGATGAGCCCATAAAGTTTAGGATAAATTCTTTTTGTTCTTGCTGGTTCATATCTTTGATGGAATCGTAAAGAAGAAGAAGGGAGGCTATCCATCCTTCGGTCTTTTGGAAAAGATCTTGCAGCTCTTCCTCGTCCAGGAATAAGGGATAGATGGTCTCAAACATCTCCTTTATCTCTTCCAGGGAGAACTTTAAGTCTTCGGTATCGATAATTATTACCTCTCTTCCCACTCTTAGTTTGGCCAGGGAAAGATTGGGGATTATCCGAGAGAGGATAATGAAGTGGATATTGTCCGGTAAGTTCTCCAAAAGATAATTTAGAAGATTCTTGATTGATTCTGTCTCCGACACCTCATCATAGTCATCCAGTACCAGGGTGGTATCTTTTTTTATCTTATGGGTTATCTCGTTTACCAGAACTAAAAGGACTTGTTCCAATTCTTTGTCGATGTTTTCTACTTCTTTTAGACGTATCTTGGTTGATGTGCCAAAGTCTTTGTTCTCCTTCTTTAATGCCTCTATTAGATAACTGATAAATACAATGGGATCGGCATCACTTTTATCTATGCGGTACCACAGTACCCTATCCTTGCTTTCTTTGGTGTAATCGGATACCAGGGTGCTCTTTCCGTATCCGGAAGGAGCACAGATTAGAATAAGCCTCTTGGAGCTATTGGAAGAGATCATGTTGAGGAGGTGTTTTCTTTCCGGAACCTTGGTAAATTTTGGTGGAAGAAGCTTTGTCGAAAGAACCGGCAATTTTATTTCCATTTATTACCCTTCAAATATTGATAAAAGCCCTGTCAGCAATATTAATAGGTTCGGTTTAAACTCTCTCAACCTTTAAGTATTGTAGGTGTTGTGTGAAAGCCGGATAATTAAAAATGTTTTTCCGGCTTGCAGTTCAAAGCCAAAGACATCTATAAAATTATGTCAAACCATTGCCTTTGTCAATCACACGAAATCGAAGCATAATAAACAGCAGCCAATTAGGCATCTGTTGAGGTTATTCTGCGGCTTGCTATCGACAGAAAATTAGCTCTTTTTGTCAGATTTCAGGGGGTTAATATCCTTAAGAGGATTAACGTTGGAAACATCCTTCTTGAGTGATGTAATGTCGGCATGTATCTCTTCAAAACTCTTTTTTGCATCGTCTACAACATCAAACTCCTGCTTTACCGATCCTTCTACATCAGACACTGCCTTTTTTAATTCATTAATCCCTTTTCCTAGTGATTTTGCCAGCTCGGGAAGCTTTCCGGGTCCAAAAATAATCAAAGCTATTATTAAAATTACAATAATCTCAGGCATTCCTAATCCAAACACTATCTATTCCTCCTTAAATCGGATACCACTTAATTTTACCATAGAAACAATAGCTTAGCTATGCTACAAATTGTGTATATAAGCATCCGTTATCTTATGTAATTTCTGTTCCTTTTGCGGCTTTTTTATTAGCTCCTTACTATATAAATTGTAAGCTGTGATAAATTCGTCATTGCGAGCGCAGTCCGTCTACTTGTCGCAGGACGAGCGAAGCAATCTCTTAAAGCACTAGATAAAGCAGCCTTGAGTACAAATCCTCCCAGTTCTCATTAATGCTGTTAATTAATCCTATTTTCTTCTTTCTTGAGCCAGCTTTTATTTGTTTTTCTCTTGAAATTGCATTTTGTATATTATCAAAAACTTCGTAATATACAAGCTTATTTATATTATATTTCCGGGTAAAACTTTCATTGGCTGCCTCACTTTGCTTAAAGCAAGTTTTGTGTTCATAAACTCTTTTTATTAGGTTGCTAGTGACTCCGGTATAAAGAACTGTATTTCTTTTATTGGTCATTATGTATACGTAGGCTTGTTTTTCCATAATATTATTGTAAAATCCTTAAGATTGCTTCGTCACTTTGCTCCTCGCAATGACAGAGAGAGATGCTTGTATCTTGTATCTTGTATCTTGCCTCCTGCATCTTGTATCCTGTATCTTGAATTTTTCTATTTTGCATTTTGAATTTATTTACTATTCCTTGCGTTTCTTCAGATTGCTTCGTTGCCTGCGGCTCCTCGCAATGACAGGGAGAGGTGACTACGCTGTGTATCATGTATCTTTAACTTTAATTTTCAATTTTGCATTTTGAAATTTGCACTTTTAATTTACTTCACCCCTTGTATCTTCTCACTAATCACTCGCTTGTATCCTGCACTCCTTCTTCCTCTTTCCAGAGCTATTATTCAATCTCATACCTGAATTTGTGGATTCTTCCTACCGCATTGGAGATCTTTTCAATAGTGTCGTGTGACATATGGGCAAAGAGAGGCAAGCTTATGGTAGAAGAGGATAGATATGCCGTATTTTGAAGCGCATTTTCATTGATTGCTCCAAGAAAACGATAAGCCTCTTGCTTATGCAGAGGCGGATTAAAATACGGTCTGCTCTCAATATTTTCTGCAATAAGAGCCCGCGCCAAAGTATCTCTATTTAATCCAAAATCCTTATCATTAATCAGGGTCGAAAAGTCTTTATAAGTACTTCTTGAACTATCGTCAATCTTTTGAAACGCAATCCCCGGTATGTTCTTCAAACACTTTTTATAAAGACTGACGATATCATTTCGGAGTTTTAAGTTTTCCTCGACCATATCTAAGCTCTTAGCTCCTAAAGCAGCATTAATTTCAGTCATTCGCGCATTTAATCCTGCAAACCTGCAGTTGTAATCTCCCGGATCGCCGTAATTTCTCGCTATTCTCAGTGTGTCTGCCAATTCAGTGTAATCAGTTATTACAATGCCACCCTCTCCGGCAACTACAACCTTTGTCGGACTTAAGCTAAATACTTGTGCATCCGCCGATCCTCCTAGCTGCCTATCCTTATATATAGAGCCAAATGAATGAGCACTATCCACTATTAATTTAAGGTTATGTTTTTGAGCAATTTTTTGTAAGGCATCCCTGTCGCATGGGTTTCCGAAGACATCAACAGCTAAGATCGCAGATGTATCAGAAGTAATTGCTTGTTCAACAAGCTCCGGATCTATATTATGGCTATCAAGTTTGCAGTCGACAAAAACCGGTTTAATATTATTCCACAAAAGCGAGTGCCCGGTAGCGCAAAATGTAAAACTTGGTAATATCACCTCGCCTTTTAGACCCATTGCCTGCATGCTTAAAACTAAACCTGATGTACAACTAGATACAGCTACCGCGTACTTTGATCCAAAATAGCTTGCACATTTATCTTCAAATTTTTTAACATATTTGCCATTGGTAAGCTGTCCGGTAGAAAATATATCGTCTAATGGTTCGCTCAATTCATTCTGCGGTGGTAAAGTCGGCCAATTAAAGGGTACCGTTTCTTTAAATATCGGATCTCCGCCAAGTATAGCCGGCCTTCTATCCGTATTCTCCTTCATATTGATTTATCTCCTATGCTATCTAAACGCAAAGTTAATGCAATTTCCTCATACGAAATTCTGCTGTTATTTAAATCAATTTGATTTTTCTTCTGCACCAAGCAGTTTATACATAAATACTACAAAGACATAGAAAGCCAGCATAAGGATTAAAAGCAGATAAGAAATGTATCCCCGGGGGAAATATGCAATCAAGACCCCCATGCATCCAAAAACAATGGCTGCGAGATAATAAAGTAAAACCACTGCCCTGGTGGTCAAGCCTTTTTTCTGAATTATATTATAGGAGTGGTAAAGATCGGCTGAAAAAAGAGGCTTTCTATTAATGACGCGTCTAAGAACAGTAATAATTATGTCAAATATTGGAACACTTAAAATGAATAACGGGACCAGGTTCAAAGAAAATATCTCCGCTTTCTGAATTGACACAACCGTTATCGCACCCAGGCTAAATCCTAAGAACAGGCTCCCGGTATCGCCCATAAATATTTTTGCCGGAGACCAGTTATAAGGAAGAAAACCCAGAGCACTTCCGGCGACAATAGCAGATAGTCCTACAAGTAACGGATTATCCATTAGAATACCCACCGCGGCAAAACCCAGTGCGGCAATGGCCGATAGTCCGGCTGCCAACCCATCAAGTCCATCGATTAAATTCACTGCATTGCAGATCAACATTATAAATATGAATGCAAGAATGCCTCCGATAATGGGAGATAAGGTTCCTATATAAGGTTGACTAAAGGCAAAGATCAAAGCTGCAATACTTTGCCCCAGGAGTTTTTGTATCGGTTTAAGGCCTTTTATATCATCAATTAAACCGACAGCAACAATAACTGCAATTGCCAGAAGTACAAGAAAAGTTCTAAGCTCAATGGCAGTACCTAGAAACAGGATTATGGCAACAAAAAAGGCAACAACAATAGCAATACCTCCGGCTCGAGGAATCGGCTCTGTGTGGATTTTTACATCACTTGGTTGATCGAGTATTTCTTTTTCCGTAACAATACTTTTTACCAAAGGCGTAAGTATTGTGGAAATGATTAACCCCATGAGACCGTAAATTAATGCAACTATTACCATTCTGTACTCCTTTTTGGTTTATAAAACAAGACACGCCTATGGATTATGTAATCCTTAAATATTATACAGCACGTGAAGCAAACCATTAATCAATATTATAGATGGCAGGAACATTTCTTTCTGCAATTATTCTTGCCTAAAACCCTTTTAAAGATCAATAACGTAGACATTTAAGTAGTTATCATGATGTTTTATTTTATCCGCTAATTTAAATCCGCAAGTTTGATAATATTGATTTGCCTGGATGTTTTGGTCAAGCGTGCTTACTTTTACTTTCTTGATCCCTCTGCTTCGGCATTCATCCAGCATCTTATCCATAAGCTGCCGACCTATCCCTTTTCCCTGGTTACCACTTCGAACTGCTACCGATAGGATTTCCGTTTTTGTATTGCTATCCTGATCCTTGCCCGGATATAAAAGTGTCTGCAGAACATTTTTAATCCTCTCAATGCTAAACATTTGTCCGAACAACTTTATAAAAAAGGAAAAGCCTTTATGTAAAATGAGTTCCCGATAGAGTTTATTTATATCCGTTGCGCAGCATATAAATCCAGCAATTTCCGATTTATCCTCACAAACATAACCGATCGCACACGAAGACTCGGCGATACCTTGATATAAGCTAATAACAAAGTTCAAACCCAGACTGCTTATAAAACCGGTAGAAATTTCCTCGATGTGAAGTCCGGCAATTTGCGGGGCATCTTCAATATCAATATCTCTGATTTGCATTCTCAACCTATCTCAATATCTTATATTGGCCTCGGATTTTTATTCAGTGGTAATGAAATGTATCAATCTAATGATTTATGATGCAATTCATGTCACATCACTAAATGATTCGCTAACACTACTTCTTCCCATTAATTTTTAGAATAGCGAAGTACTCGATCAGGAAAGCCAGACCGATCCCGCCGACAAGCCCCAATACAACGGCAATCGCCATATTTGTTTTAATCCGCGGGCCAATAGGGCTTTCCGGAACTTCAGCTTCGCTCATTATTTTGACCCCGCCCTTTTCCATCAAACTGAATTCTGTATTGGTAAATTGCATTTCCAAATTACTGATTGCCATTTTCCAGCTATTAACCAAACTTAAAAAATTCGCCCTGGCAAGCACCTTATCCGGGTGGGGAAGACTATTGTCAGCTTCTACTTCAGCCAATCGCTCCTGAGCTGTGCCTAACTCTCCTTTGGCCGCACTTATTTGACTTTCCAATTGATCCGCTTGTTTTTGCAGCAGTTCCTCGCCACTTTCTCTACGGATCTTGGCGACAAAAGCCTCAGCAAGGGCATCAGCAAGCACTGCTGCTTTCTTCGGATTCTCATCAATGACTGAAAAACTTATCAGGTTTGTTTGTGCCATTCTTTCCGCTTGCATGTTTTCTTTCAACTGAGCAACAGATGTCGATCCGGAAGCCAGTTGTTTTGCTTCTTTTAAAAATGTATCCGTTTGAACAACCTGCTGAATTGCCGGTGTGTTGTATTCGGTTGCCACCAGCTTATTAAGCTGCACTAATGCTCTTGCCTTATAAACAGGAGCAGTCAACATGCTGGCAGCCACTGCTACAGCCACTGCCAGCAATAAGGTTATAACCACAATCCACTTTCTTTTAAAAAGTATATTGAAATAGTCTTTTAAGGTGATTTCCTCTTCCATATAGCCTCCAGGGTTCCGCCAACTTAAACGCAATAATTTATCCAATTAATCCATTTTAATTAATTACTCATACTATATTATTTCCCTTTATATTTATCTTTATTTAGTAGTGTTTCCTGGATTTCAACCGTTTCCGGGACTATTTTATCAATACCTAGTTCTTTGACCGCAAAATCTCTTGCTCTCTCACCAATTTGTACAGCAAGTCCCTTGTCCTTTATTAAGCTCAGCACTGCTTCTGCCAGCGCATCCGGATCACATGACGGAACCAGTAAGCCGGTCTCTCTATTAATAATCAGATCGCGGCTGCCCCTTACATCTGCTGCTACTACAGGCTTCCCAGCAACCATTGCCTCCTGTATGCTGCGGGGTAATCCTTCACGTACAGAAGGAAGCACGAATATATCCATAATATTTAATAGCTTGGGAATATCTTCTCTGTAACCCAGGAATTTTATTTTCTTCTCATGCTTCTTTGATATTGTATTCGCTTGTAGCTCCGCACAAAGATGACCGTTCCCGACAAATAAAAAGTTTGTATCTTTGTACTCCTTTAATATCTTTGGTACAGCATTAATCAAATCAATATGCCTCTTTTCCGGATTAAACTCGGCAATCATTCCTACAATCTTACCGGTCGGACATCCTAGTTCTTTTCTTAGGTCATCTTTTTGATTTGGAGTCAGAGAATCTTTGTATTTTTCAGTATCAACTCCGATTCCTTTTATATAGAACAACTCTTCCTCCGGAGCAAGCTTATATTCCTTCGCTGCTTTGTAATCTTCTCGATTGATTACAATTAAGGCATCAGTCCAACGACTTGCCAGCTTCTCGATCTTTAGGAACAATGAATTACTTAACCCGCTTCCTTCTTCATTAAAATGCAGTCCATGAGCGGTATATAGAGTTTTTACTTTTTCTCCTCCAGCTGACTTTGCTGCCAAGCGACCGATAAACGCAGCCACCGGAGTATGTACGTGTACCAAATCAAAATTTTCCGATTTAATCAGTCGTCTTAACTTTGATAGGGCAACAATATTCATGGGAGATAAATATTTCCTGCGAAAAGGTATATTGTGGGTCACAATGCCGGCAGATTGAATATTTGGAGCTTTATCACCCAAGCAGCAGGCGACTTGTACGTCAAATCCTCTTTTCTGTAGTGCCTTAATATGAGGAATTAGAAATGCATCTATCGTTATATCCACTGTACTGACATAAAGTATTTTTTTCATGATTTCTTAGTACTCGTACCGCCCATGTTCTTAGATTTAAATGCTTTAAGAATATCTTTGTAAAAATGCTCCCGCCGCTTTTGCAAAAGTTCCGGCTTGTATTCCTTTGCAGTCACTAAATTTTGCTGCGACATTTCCTGCATTCTTTTTGAATCACTTACAACTTCCATAATCTTCTTTGTCAGACTTTCAACATTCCCGGGCTCTACCAGATCGCTGTACGGCAACAGTTCGGGTATTCCTCCAACCGAACTCCCGATACAAGGAAGACCGCAAGCCATTGCTTCAATCATTGCACGCGGCAGACCTTCGGTTATCGACGGCAGCACAAACAAATGAGCTCTTCTCATTTGCTCCAACACTTCTTCATGCGGCAGCAAACCTAAGAATCTCACTTTGCCATCTATATTTAAATCCTTTGCCAGAGTTTCCAGATACTCTCGATAAGATCCGTCTCCGATAATTATAAGTTCGATTTCCAGCTTTTCTTTTTTACACTCAGAGAATGCTTTTATCAGCACATCCTGGCCCTTGTAAAGCCTGGCAAGAGTGCCTACAAATATCAGCCTGATCGGTTGCTGTGGATCGTGCGCTCTATAAGAATAAGCATCACTCTTATCGAAGAGACTTCTGGGAATCTCAACGTCGGAGTAATAAGCATCTATGTCTGATTTTGTCGGGTATTTCCTTTGAAGGAATTCTTTCGTCACATACGATGCACCAATTGCTTCTTCGCATTGGCGGATCAACATGCTTATCATGACCGGCCGGATAATCATTAATCCAACAAGTCCGGCTGTTTGGCGATTAAACACCTCTGCCGGATCTCCAACAACTTCAACTGCAAATGGCTTCTCCCCTTTTTTTAGTTGCCTATAAAACAACGAACTTACGGTTCCGGGAACTCTAAGTATAAAAGCTTGCTCTTGTTGGGCAATCTTGTTCATTTTTCGCTGCAATTCGGGCAGCAACTTCAATCCCTGGGCTAAACCGGTAAAATCCGGCAATGGATAGAATTCAACATCTTCACCATCAGCTCTCTTCAGTGTGTCATCGATTTGAGTTACTTCCTTTACCCTGGCTAAAACATATACCTTATCAAATGCTGAAAGATACCGTTTCCAGAAAGAGTATTGACGTCCGTGTGTCGCCGAATA